>Ga0209555_10001296_pt1 | contig 19360 bp, 16 predicted proteins | sample SaaInl85LU_5_DNA_FD_184643 | JGI IMG/M metagenome (GOLD analysis project Ga0209555, IMG submission 184643) | Marine microbial communities from expanding oxygen minimum zones in the Saanich Inlet - ESP_85LU_5_DNA (SPAdes) (version 2) | ecosystem: Environmental > Aquatic > Marine > Intertidal... | reverse complement strand
CTGTCTACCAAGGCTGGGTGGGTCCAGACAGAAAAGCGAGAAATTACAGGTGCTGATGGTGGTCCGATCAAGCAGGATACTCACTGGACAATAGAGATAGTGGGCGCAGATGACTGACGAGTGGACCGGAAAGGGTAGCTGGCAGCGCATAGGCGACAGGCAGAAGTTTAACGAAGGCTGGGACAGGATATTCAAAGATGCCATTAAAGAAAGGGTCAAGCAAGAAAACGATCAGCAAGAACATCAAGACAGAGATGAAGGCCGGGAAACCCCAGAAGCAAGCGGTAGCCATAGCGCTTAACACTGCCCGCAAATCCAAGAAGAAGAAAGCGACTTACGAATAATGCCCACCATGAAGCTGCCCAAGCGGTTGCTGCCCTTTGCTAAGATTCCCAAGCGATTCAAGATAGCCATTTCTGGCAGGGGTGCAGGCAAGTCAGTTAGTTTTGCGGATATCTGCTTGATGGATGCCCAGATGAAGGGTATCAAGACAGCCTGCTTCCGGGAGTTTCAAAATTCAATTGATGACTCTGTTCACGCACTACTGGCTTCTGAGATCGAGCGCTTAGAGCTACAGGGCTTTGAGGTGCAGAATAATCAGATACTATTTAACGATGAGCCAGCGTTCAAGTTCAGGGGGTTAGCCCGTAACCCAGATTCGGTAAAATCTATACACGGCTTCAGCCGTTTCTGGGTGGAGGAGGCAGCGACTATTTCCGAAAGCTCCCTCAAGGCACTTACACCAACACTCCGAGAAGAAGGGTCTGAGATCTGGATGTCAGCCAATCCACGATCAGCAATGGACCCGTTCAGCCAGCGATTCATTAAGCCATTCGAAAAGCAACTTCGCAGGGACAGGTATTACGAAGATGATCTGCACCTGATAGTCTGGCTCAACTGGGATGACAATCCACTGTTCCCTGAAGTGCTGAATCAAGAGCGCCTGCACGACCAGACAGCAATGCCGCCGGCGATGTACCGCCATGTCTGGGAAGGCGAGTACATGGATGAGGTGGACGATTCAATCATCCCGGTAGAGTGGTTCAACGCAGCTATTGATGCCCATACGAAGCTGGGCTTTGAGCCTACGGGTGCGATCATCGCATCACACGACCCAAGTGATGAGGGTGGTGACAGTAAGGGCTATGCGCTCAGGAAAGGCTCTGTCGTGCTGGATGTCTGCGAGAAGATCACTGGCGATGTGAATGAGGGCATGGACTGGGCATTGGCAAAGGCCCGGCAGGATAATGCTGACTGGTTTGTCTGGGACTGCGATGGTCTTGGGATTAGCCTCAAGCGTCAGGTAGATCAGGAGCTGGAAAGCACTAAGGTCGAGAAGTTTATGTTCCGGGGATCAGAGACACCTGACGATCCGAACACGCCATACTCTGGGAAGGATTCTAAGACCAATAGAGACACGTTTGCCAACAAGCGGGCACAGTATTGGTGGAAGCTAAGGGATCGCTTCTACGCAACGTACAGGGCTGTTGAAAAGGGGGAATACATCGACCCTGATCTTCTGTTATCCTTATCGTCAACTATTGATAACTTAGACCAGTTACGGTCTGAGGTTTGTCGCATTCCACAGAAGCGCAGCAACAATGGCAAGATCCAAATTATGAGTAAGATTGACATGGCAAAGAAGCCGTACCAGTTGCCATCACCTAACATGGGTGACGCTCTGATGATGTCCATGTTCTCACCAAAGGCAAAGGTCGCAGAGGCGGCAAAGATTAATTTCCAAGGCTGGGGTAGCTAAATGGCTGACTACGAAGCAGAGTACGATGAAGGCTCAGAAGAAAAGAGCAAAGTGAGCAAGAAGGATAAGCGGGAAACGGAATCCTACCAGATTGACTATGAGGACCACGCTAAGGTCATCAACCTTCTGACTGCTGCTCAGGGCGCTGATAGTGACATGCGTGATCAGGCCAGAGATGCCCAGTTGTTCGTATCCAAGAAGGATGGGCAATGGGAGCCGTACTGGTGGAATGCTAACCAGAACAAGCCCCGCTATACATTCGATATGACCTGCCCTATTGTTGATCAGGTGGCTGGAGAGATCGAGCAGGCCGACTTTGATATCCGTGTATCCCCTGCTGGCGGTGACGCTACCAAAGACGTAGCCCTGACCTATGACGGCATCATCCGTAATCTTGAGAACATATCTAACGCCAAAGACGTTTATACATCAGCAGCTAGAGGGATGGTCACAACCGGCTATGACGGATGGCGCATTGTCCAGAAGTACGCTGATGACAACTCATTTGACCAAGACCTGATGATAGAAAAAATCCACAACTTCACTGACAGGGTCTGGTTTGATCCCGCTGCCGAACAGCAAGATAAATCGGACGCTCGCTACTGCTTTGTGCTGCATCCTGTTGCTAAGGATGAGTTTGACAAGCGCTGGCCTGAATCAACCGGAACATCTGTACCTGATGACCGTGATGGTGAGGCTTACTACGATAAGGCTGAGGTTGTCGTTATCGGTGAGCTGCTCTATGTTGAGAAGGAAGAACGCGAACTGGTCCTGATGTCCAACGGGCAGACCTATGAGGCTGATGATGACTTCGAGAAGGTTGTCGATGACATGGCTCTGGTAGGTGTGACTGAGATCAAGAGGCGCAAGCGTAAGGTCAACAAAGTATGCTCCCGGTTCTTTGATAACGATGGTTGGCTTGGTGATGATAAGGACACGGTGTTCAATCGTATTCCTGTTATCCCTGTTTACGGCAACTACAAGATCATTGAGAACAAGACAGTTTACTCAGGCGTTGTTGAAAAGCTGATGGACTCGCAGCGCGTCCTGAACTACAGCATGAGCCGTGAGATCGAAGAAGGCGCACTGGCCCCACGAGCTAAATACTGGATGACGCTGACTCAGGCCGCAGGGCATGAAGACTCACTGTCCACTATGAATACCAACAGCGACCCGGTTCAGTTTTACAATGTAGACCCAGAAATGCCCGGACCACCACAGCAGAACGGTGGCGCAATGGTCAATCCGGGGCTGAGAACAATATCAGAAGCCATGCGTGGCATGATCGGTTACTCCGCTGGCATGTTTGCCTCCAACATGGGTGACAATCCCGGCTTACAGTCAGGCGTTGCCATACGCTCGCTACAGAACAAAGGCGACAATGCCACCTACAAGTACAACAAAGCCGTTCAGGTCGCTATAGCGGCAACTGGTAAGGTTCTGGTTGATGCTATCCCCAAAGTCTATGACACTGAGCGCACCATGCGCATTCTTTATGAAGATAATAGCTTTGAGATGGCAACCATCAATCAGCCTGTGATTGACCAGCAGACGGGTGAGGTTGTGATGCTTAACGACCTATCCCAAGGCGTTTATGACGTTATATGTAAGGCCGGTCCGAGCTTTAAGAATCGTCAGCAGGAAACGCTTGAAATGATCATCGAGATGGCAAAGGTTGACCCAACCATTATGCAGATCGCCGGTGACGTTATGATGCAAAACATCAATAGCCCTGCTGCCGACCAAATTGCAGAGCGTAAGCGTGACCAGATGCTGAAGGCTGGAATGATTCCGATGTCTCAATTGACTGACGAAGAACAGGCTCAGATACAGCAGCAGATGGCGCAACAGGGTCAGCAGCAAGATCCAGCCAGCATCATGGCTCAGGCTGAAATGCTGAAGGGTCAGGCTGAGATGGCTCGCGCCCAGATCGAACAGGTCAAGGTTCAGAATGAGCAGATGAAGATACAGGTTGAGGCGCAGAAGGCTCAGATGTCTGCCCAGAACGACCAGCAGGACAATCAGGTTGATGTATTCAAAGCTCAGACTGATCGCATGAACACGCAGATCAAGGCGCAGGAGGCTGGGGCTAAGATCACGAAGGAAGGTGTACAGACTGAAGGCGTACAGCTAGATAACGTGAAGAAGGCACAGGAGCTATCAAACCCGATGGCTAACCTGTCTGACGCTGAACTGATGAGGATTGCTAGAGGTGGCTGAAGCACAAAGCAGGCTAAGAGATTATTTCCCTGACTACGGGTCACGGGGGTCATTAACAGATGCCCCTGCTGAGACACCGAGAACAGCTTTGCTAGAGCAGTACGGTTCCATTGTGGAGCCGTATGAGCCATCACTCTCAGAAAGAATATACAACTTTGCGTTTGACGCTCTTGGCGGTAACACTGCCACAGGGCTTGACCGGCAGAGAATACAGCGCAGGGCAAGATACCCGCAGAAGATCATAGATCAGACTGCTTTGGCAGGCATTACTGACTACTCCCAAGCCATGCAGGACTATGCCAGAGGTGACGCGCTTTCAGGCACGACCAATATGGCAATGGCGGCAACATCTTTTATTCCGGGGCAGCAGCGGCAGGCGGTTGAAGAAATAACCAGAAGATTGTCAAAGGGAACGTTTGGGCAAACGCTGGACACAAGTAATATCCAAGTACCTTTCCGTTCACCCATATCGCCACAAACTGATGTGCCACAAATAGCTTTCCGTTCAGACACCCCTGCACAGGGTCAGTCAGCATTAAACGATCTTGACATGAGTTATGACGCAAGGATGCAAAGGGCGGTAGATCAGGGATATGTAGGCCCGTACTATCACGCAACGATGGACGCTGGTGATATAGATGAGTTTAAGCCGAAATACCGAGACAACCTTACTTTTGTATCCCCAACACCGGATTTCGCTAATAGCTGGATTGGTAAAGGTGGGGCTGTATCAAGGGCTTATGATGAGCCTAACTACAGCATGATGAAGGCTGACCAAAAGGTAGCCTACGACAAACATGCAAGCCAGTATGGCAATGAGATAGAAAACTGGCCTCAATCAGCGGAAGACGATTACTTTGCGGAAAGAGCCGCCATATCCAACCAATACAATGCATCAGGCGCATCAGTCATGCCGCTTATGGTAAGGGCTGAAAATACGTTTGATCCTGCCGCAAAACCAGAGGTTCTGGATGAGCTAATTCGTAATCAGGGCTACGATCCTGAAGGCTCAAATTTAATCACAGGCTTGTCCAATAGAGACGCTTTTGCAACGGGAAACTATCTTTTTCTTGAGAATCCTGAAGTTGTTGAATTTTTGAAGGGCAAAGGATTTGACTCAATGCTGGTTGGCGAATCTAACGGCAGGCCGACAAATCTTGCGCTGTTTAATACTTCCGGCATTCGATCAGAATATGCAGCTTTTGACCCAAGCAAAAAAGGTTCAAGTAATATATTGGCAGGCATGGCTGGCGCTGGCGTTGTTGGTGGTAGCGCATTGTCGGGCCAGAAGCAAGAGCAAAAACAATAGCAGTATTGCTGTGTCACTGAACACAGTGTTACACTTAGTACAGGAACGTGACCTTATTCACGGCAATTTACCTTAAAAGGGCAAGACTATGAGCGAGATGCAACCAGACGACTACGTTGAAGAAATTGATGCTGATCCCATTGATGACGATGTAACGATAGAGACTGAAGATCCTGAAGCAAGTTATGAAGGCGAACAGGATTCCGAATCATCACCGGATGCTGGTGAAAGCCAAAAGAAACAAGTTAAGTTTGATGAAGAACAGCAGCGCATCTTTGATGAGGCTATAGGCAAGAAAACCTTCAAACTACGAGAAGTAGAGAGACAGGCAGAAGCCTTACAAAAGCAGCTAGAAGAAGTGCAGGCCAAACTTCCCAAACAAGAGAGGCCAGATGTCCCAGAGGCTCCTGACCCGTTTGCTATATCTGATGAAGAATACAGACGGCAGTTGCTAGAAAGGGATGAGGCTTTGAAAAAGGCCGCAGCTTACGATGCGCAGCAACAATACCTGCAACAGCAGCAGTATGAGTTGGCAGAGCAGGCTCGGCAAAAGCAGCAAGAGGCTTTAAACAGTAAGATTGAGAATTACGCATCTCGGGCAGCCAAGATGGGTATTAAAGCAGAGGAATTGCAGGTGGCTGGTGCTACTGTTAGCAATTTTGGTATTCAGGAAGAACTTGTCTCATTCATTATTGATGATGAGCAGGGACCACTGATCACCAAGTATCTGTCACAAAATCTTACTGAGTTGGACAACTTGAGAAATATGTCACCAATACAGGCGGCTATTAGGATAACCAACGAAATCAAGCCAAAGGCTGCTGCTCTTAAACCCAAGGTAAATCAGGCTCCAGATCCGGTGGACACGCCACAAGGCGCAGGGATTTCCCCTAAAGCCAAAGGACCAAAAGGAGCCACGTTTGAATAAGGAAATAGCAACATGGCTAACAATCTTAATAGTAACATTACCCGCCCGTTGGCGCGGGTGTTCTTGGATGCTTTCGAGTCAAATCGAGTAGTAACCAAAACTGTCAACACTCAACTGCTATCTGGTCGGTTCAATCCTTCCACTGGCTCCAACGTAGACTTTAAACGTCCACATGACTACAACAGCATCCGTACTTCTGGCGGTGACATCAGCGCTTCTACTAAGTCTGACATCATTGCTGGTAAAGCAACTGGTACTGTTCAGGACTACTTCACTGTAGCCACTGAGTTCAGCAATGTTCAGGAAGCACTGGAACTTGATCAGCTTGATGAGATCATCGCTCCAATGGCTCGCAGGATCGTTACCGATCTTGAGACTGATCTTGCTACCTATATGCGCAACAACTCATCCCTGAAGTATGGCACACACGGTACTGCCGTTGATGCTTGGGGCGATGTTGCTGGTGCTGGCGCTCTGATGGACAGCGTTGGTGTACCAATGTCTGACGACAAGTTCTACCTGATGAACCCGTTCACTACTACTGCTCTGGCTTCTGCTCAGAATGGTCTGAACGCTGCTGATGGTCTTGTTCGTACAGCTTGGGAAAAAGCCCAGATTTCTTCCAACTTCGGTGGAATGATGGCCCTTACTTCCAACTCTCTGAGCAGCTTCACTTCAGGCGCTGGTGCTGACCGTACTGGTGCTTTGGCTTCAAACCCTGACGTATCATACGTTGGCGCTAAAGACACTATGCAGCAGACTCTGGCTGTAAGTGGCTTTGAAGCTGATATGGTTGTCAAAGCAGGCGACATGGTAACTATTGACGGTATCTACCGACTGAATGTTGCTACTCGTCAGCCAATGATTGATGCTGCTGGCAACAATGTCCTGTGGACAGGTGTTGTGGTTGCTGACGTTACTCTGAGTGGAACTGGTACTGGTAACATCGTTGTTGCTGGTCCTGCTATCTACGAAGCTAACGGTCAGTACAACACTGTATCTTCAGCTCCTGTTGCAACTAACGTTGTAAACATCTTGAGCGCGGCTTCTACCCTGTATCAGCCAAACCTGTTCTACACTAAGCAGGCATTTGGTCTTGGTACTGTTAAGTTGCCTAAACTGTACGCTACTGACACAATTGCCACTACCAGCGATGGTATGTCAATCCGTGTTACCAAGTACGCTGACGGTGATGCCAATACTCAGAAAGTACGTTTCGACTTACTTCCTGCATACGCCACGTTCAATCCGCTATTCGCGGGTCAGGGCTTTGGTGTATAACTAAGTTAGGGATAGGGGGCTTCGGCCCCCTTGAACTTTACTATGGCGAAACCATCGAAAGGTAAGGCAAAGGTTAAGGTTACAGCTTCTGGCAAGAAGGTAAGTTATGGTCAGGCTGGAAAGGCAAAGGGTGGCGGTCCACGGGTAAAGCCGGGGACAAGTAAGGGTGACGCATATTGCGCTCGATCTGCTGGTCAGATGAGAGATTTTCCCAAAGCAGCCAAAGACCCGAACTCTCCACTGAGACTTAGCCGTAAGCGCTGGAAGTGCAAAGGCACTAAATCAAAGGCGACATACGAATAATGGCTACAGTAGCGCAGGTTGCAAAGGCATCACTACAAAGGATCTTGGTACAGGCATCTGAGAGTTCATTAGAACCAGATGAGTATCAGGATTTTATTTTTGCCATGAATAATTACATGTCTCAGCTAGACGCTCAGGGTGTCAGCTTAGGCTATACCGAAGTAGAGAATTTGGCTGATGAGGTTACGATCCCAGCCGGTGCTTTACGCGGTCTAATCGCTAACATGGCGATTGAAGTCTCTCCCGATTACGGCGGTGTTATCAGTCAAGGGCTGGTGGTTGCCGCGCAGCAGGGATTGCAGACTATGAAACTTCTCGGTCAGCGCATTGGTAAGACAGCGCTGCCATCCACACTACCCATAGGATCAGGAAACGAAGATCAGCAGTGGGGCATCAGTGGGGCATTCTACCCAGAAACAGAGCAAGACATTCTTGCCGAAACCACAGGCGCGATTGGCTTGGAGAACAATACAAATGGTTGATAGAGCTAACGGCAGGAAGAAAAGTGATTTCGTAGCCAAGACATCCGTTGATGCTGGTAGCTATGTTGATTACTTTGTAAATGGGACAAATTACAAGATTTCTTATGACAACTTTGTCTCTGGACTTGGTGTAACTGGCTCGATGGCGCAGGCTGGTCCAGTGACCGCATCACCAGTGCTTAACATTGACGGCACTGTAAATAATATTCGTGGCATTGAGGGCGGCTCAGGCATCACAACGGCAATATCTGCTGAAGATGGTGTTCAGGTATCGCATTCTTTCTCTGCTGATTCGACAGGCTCACCACTGCTTTTGGATACAGCGGCTGCAAGCCCCGTAGTAGCATCATTGGTTGCAGGAACCGGAATTACACTTACATCTACTGATAACTATGTCACCATTGGATCTATTGAAGCTGCGACATACGGGCAAGTCACAATACACAACAATGCCACAGAAACAGTTATATCTGCTACTGACACCCCTGTTCTGGTTGCTGGCACTTGGACACCGGGGATTACTTCCCAGTTCACCGCATCGGCTGCTGGAAGGCTGACGTATACCGGGACTCCAGATAGCGTTGTCATGGCTCACGCATCTGTAACAATAGAGCCTGTCGGTATTAATCAGGTTATATCTATATTCTTTGCAAAAGATGGTGTTGCTATAACAGATTCTGAGATCACCAGAACGGTAAGTAGTGGGCAGTCTGGCAATGTATCTCTCAACTACAATATTGCAGTTCAGGCAAACGATTACATTGAGATTTATGTATCAAACGCTACAAGCACGAATAATGTGAAGGTCATTGATGCGCTGTTTGGTGTTGCCTAATGCCAGTGACTCAACTGCCAATTGCAAACGGATTTTACGTTAGTGACTCCCTGCCCATATCAGCGCAGGAATGCACCAACTGGTATCCAAACATAGTGCAGGGTGTTGGCTTGTCTCAAGAATCATTGTTTGGCACTGACGGCATTGAGCAGGTAGCCACATCAGGGCAGATTGATGAGCAGAACCGTGGTGCATACGAGATGGTAGGCAAGCCATACTTTGTCAATGGTGACAGCCTGTACCGGCTTGATGAAACCGTGGTCGATACGGTTGCCAGTTACACGCTCACACGCATAGGTGAGATTGCTGGGACCGCTAACGTGTCAATGGCTGACAATGGGACTCAGCTTATGGTGCTGGTTCCCGGTGGCAACGGATACATCTACAACCATGTCACTGACACCTTTCAGCAGATAACAGACACAGATTTCACGGCGAATGGCGCACCACAGTTTGTGGTATTTATTGACGGTTATTTCCTGATCACCACTGATACAAAGAAGTTTATCATCAGCGCACTGAATGACGGCTTGAGTTACAGCGCACTAGACTTTGGTACTGCTGAATCAGACCCTGATGACATTGTTGCCCCGGTTGTCTACAAGAACCAGTTGTTCATATCTGGTGGTGAGACGTTTGAGGCGTTTCAGAACGTGGGTGGTGCTGACTTCCCGTTCCAGCGAACAGGTCTATTTTTGCAGAAAGGGTGCTTTGCCCCTTACTCGCTGATCAACGCTCAGGACACCTTCATGTGGGTTGGTGGTGGTAATAACGAATCACCTGCAATCTGGGCGCTAAACGGTAACAGCACAACCAAGATCTCAACCACGGCTATTGACTCTATCCTGACGGGTCTTACCGAGACACAGGTATCTGGGATATATGCTTGGACATACGCTCAGAAGGGAGCCTACTTTATAGGCTTTGCATTGCCTTCTACAACGCTTGTTTATGACATGACTACTCAGCGTTGGCATGAGCGCAAATCGCTCGTAGATGGCGTTCTGGGCGGTCTGAGAGTGGCTTCTGTCGTTAAGTCTTACGGTAAGGTATTTTGTGGCGACATTCTTGATGGCAGGGTTGGTATTTTAAGCCCTGACGTTTATACCGAGTACAGCGGGGCAATCATCAGGCGAGTGGCTACCCAGCCATTTCAGAACAATATGCAGTCTGTGTTCTTCCCCAGCTTGGAACTCACTGTTGAATCAGGCGTTGGTAATGATGCGGTTGCAGATCCGCAGATCACGCTTGAGCGCAGTCAGGATGGCAAGACATGGAGTGACCCAATATCCAGAAGCATTGGTAAGATTGGTGAGTACAGCCGCAGGGCTATCTGGCGCAGGAATGGCAGGGCATCACGCTTTGAATTATTTAGGTTTACATTGTCTGACGCTGTTAAGCCGGTGATTATCCAGCTTACGGCTAACATTGTTGGCGGTGACAAATGACAAGCCCGCTACTCAATGCAGCACAGCCGATCACCCGTGATGACGGAACGATGGAGCAGGCTTTTAGGCAGTGGACACAAGATGCGGCGTTAAGCATCCCTATTGTCGGTGTAGGCTCCCCAGAGGGCGTTGTGGAGGCCAGACAGTACAGTTTATACATTGATTCAACCGGATCTGCTGGCTCGATCCAGTACCGTAAGATGCTGCCAGATATAGGCGGTGACAGGTCGCAGGGATGGCTTTTAGTATAAGCGAAAATATTTAACAAACATGATAAAATTCAAACATACAGTAATTGATTGTAAGAGAGTGTCAATATGTGGCCAACAATAATAGGTGCAGCGTTAGGGGCTGGCGCAAGTATTATAGGCAGCAAAGATAATAGACGATCTGCCGAAGAATCCAACGAACTAGCGCGGGAAACGGCTGAAAAGCGCAGACAAGATATTATTAAATATGGCGAAGAAGCCATGAAGTATTTTGAACCAGCTTATGCTGCGCAGCGTGATGTATTAAGGCAGGGAATGGGAACATTGCCGGATTATTACACCCAGCAGTCACTACCACGCTTTCAATTAGCTGAAGATGCCAGCATGCGAGCGCAGCAAGCACAAATGGCAGGTCTTGGAATGCAGACATCATCATTGCTTGGTAATCAATACTATGGACCGCAATTGCAGCCGCAGGGAACTGGAATGGATTATGCGCAGTTAGCGGCAGCTGCTCAGTTAGCGCCCATTGACACAAGCGCAATAGACAACGCTCTTGCATTGCAGGGTGCAAAGATTCCAATGGGTGGCACAAATCCAAACATGATGAATGTTACGCCAGAGCAAAGGCAGATGATCAATGATTGGAATTTAGCAACGCGAGAAATGGGTGGCGCAGGATATCAGGTTTAAATAAAGGTTCAGATTATGGCTATAAGCGCACAACAAATACGGGACGTTTTGGCGAAAAACCCAAACGCCTCACAAGCTCAAATTGAAAAAGCAATGGCGAAGTATGGCGTAACGCCACGCGAGTTCCTTATGGCAACTGGCGTTGATCCTGCAAACTATGCGGGCAATACTCGCGCTGCCGATGAGGTTTATACGCCTGTATATACTCCACCCACACCTGCGCCTACACCTGCACCTGCTCCGGTAACTCCAGCGCCTGCGCCTGCGCCTGTATCGCCTACACAAGCCCAAATGCCAGCTGGGGCAGCGCTAACTGGTCAGCCGCAGTACAGCAACGATGTAATCAACAATGTTTTGAGGCAAAGATTTTTAGAATCTGGGCCACTATCTGCTGAAGATGTAAATCGCGCTGGTATTAGGTACGGTATTAGCCCGCAACAAATGGCTAGTATTGATCCGCGATTAATGGAACAGACAGCGGGTCTTGCCCCTGCGCGAGAGACTCTTGCCGATGTAAGTCAGGGTTTGCGCGGTGATTATGCTACAGCGCAACAGTTTCAGGCTCCCTACAGAGAATTGGGTCAGGATGCAGCGCAAAGGCAGGCAGCTTTAACGGGCGCTCTTGGCCCAGAGGCGCAACAGCAAGCGTTTGCTGAATATCAAGCATCACCAGCATTAGGATTCCTTCAGGAACAAAGCGAGAGAGCTTTGATGAGAAATGCGGCTGCTATGGGCGGTCTTGGTGGTGGCAACGTCAGACAAGATCTAACCAAACTGACTGCCGACCTTTATGGTCAGGACTTCCAAAACCAGTTCAACCGCTTGGGTGATATAGCTACTCGCGGTTATGGTGCTGCTGCAACGTCTGCCGGGCTTGGTCAAAACATGGCTACTGGTGCTGCTAATCTTGGTGCTACTGGTGCAGGCTATCAGATGCAAACAGGTCGAGATATTAGCAATGCGCAGGGTCAAACAGCGGTAAACATGGCTAACCTACAAACTGCTTTGGGGACTACGCAGGCCAACAATCTTACTAACCTGCAAAACCAGCAGCTTAGTGCGTACAATCTTGGTGGTCAGTATGCTAACACTGCTTACGGACAGAATATGGCTTATGCTGACATGCTGAATAAGATAGGTATGGGTGCTGGTGGGATTCAAACAGGAAATCTGCAACCTGTAACCGGTTATAATCCGGCTGAAATTTTCAACCTTGCTGGAGCAGGTGCAAATATGTTTCAGACAATGTTCCCCGGTCAACAAGCTGTATATCAACCTTCGGGCAATATGGTTATGCAATCATCAGCAAATCCAATAGTGCCGGCTCCAACACCAAGTATACCCGCCGCACAAGCAACAAACCCAAGGCAAAATATAAATTTTGGTAACGGTGCTTCAACACAATCAATTATACCAGTGTTCACATAATCGGTAGGAAAAAATGGCTAACGGATACACATTTGGCGACAAACTTCAGGGCATAGGCGCAGTTCTTGGTGGCACTGTTCCGCAATTCCAAAAGCAAATGGGCGAACTTAGCGCAGAGCGCCAAAAGGCCATGTACCAAGACGCTGATGCGGCACTCAACATGGCTACCCGTGGAGATTTACCGGGCGTAATAAGTCTGATTGAAGACCGAATAAACATGATTCAGAGGCTCAATGGTGATCCTACAGAATCACTGCAAGCACTTAACTTTGCCAGAGCAGCGCAGTCTGGTGATGTCGCGGCTGGCGACAAATTAATGCAGGGGCTAACCATGTCTCAGAAGCGGGGCATTGATCTTGGATTTATCGCTCCATCCGCTGCGCCAAAATATCTTGGTACTGAGCAAGGAATGCTTTTATTCCAAAACCCTGATGGCACTGTGGAAACACGCCCAATATCAACTGACGAATCTTACGTTGACCCAGAAGAAAAATCCGAAGCCTTAAAAGGAATCCGGTCAACTATGTTAAATTGGAATAAGTCGGCAAGTGAAGTCGCGTCTGCTTATAACAAGGTCAAAGGACTAGAATCAGAAATGAGGAACAAAAGCCGGGCTGCTATCAACGCTGGTATTATGAATGTTGCCAGATTGATTTCTCCCGGCGTTGTTACCGATAGAGATGCGGCATCACTTAGTGGGGCAGATACCAGCATTTCCGCGATATTTGGCTTCTTAAGCGGTAAAGGTCTTGATACAGATCAGTTAATGAGGATTGTTGATCCAACAAACCCAGATACTTTTAATGTTGATCAGCTGATGGCTGTAGCAGAAAGGGTGACTGCTTCTCAAATCCCGTCATTGTTAAACACGGTTAGCGATGCAAAAAATATCGCCACAAATTACAAGGCATCTAACCAATTTATGAATTCATACTTTGGCGAGACAGAAACCATGAAATCACTCCAAGAAATTATGGGTACAGTTTCTGGAAATATGCAAAATGCTGAAGGTGTTCCTTTATCGTTCAATAGTGAGCAAGAGGCCGATTTTTACGCAAACACTACAGGCATACCTGATGGAACTAAAATTGTTATCAACGATATTGTCGGAACTTGGACGAATAAATAATGCCTTTTACTCCAGATAAAGAACAAGCACAAGCACCTGTGGCTGTTGCAGGCGGTAGATTTACCCCTGATCCAGAGCAACCTTCAGGACCATCGCCAGAGGCGGCAGCTAGAGTTGCGGCTTATGAGACTGCGCCAATGCTTACCGATGTTGGCATTCGCGGCTTGATGCCTGAAACTTCTTTACCGCAGCAGGCTCTCGCTTCTGTTATGGGTGTAACAACATTTGACCCTTATGAGTTTGGTGACATACTTACAAATATTGATCCAAATATAGCTATTCAGGGTAAGCCTGACGGCACTGTTTTTGCGACAAACAGAAGAACCGGGAAGGTGGTTAAAATCAATGAGCCGGGATTAACTGCAATGGATGCTTTGCAGTTTCTTGGTGCAGTGTCAGTAGCAAGCCCAGCCGGTGGCCTCAGAACTGCCGGACAGCGAGTTCTTGGCGAAACGGCTATTCAAAGTGGTATTGAGGGTGCGCAAGCGTTGTCTGGCGGAGAGTTTAATCCGTCTGAAGTGCTGTTAGCCGGCGGGACTTCAAGTGTATTGGAATATGCTCCAGAGGTAGTGCGAAGCCTTAGACAGACACGACAAGGCCGCATGATGGGCGCTGGTGCTGATAGCGGTGCTGAAACAGCAATGGCAAGGCAGGCGGTTGAGGCAGGGGCGACTCCAGAAGTTGAGAGTGCCGCACAAATTAATCTTGCTAGACAGGCTGACGTTGATCCAAATGTTGCCCAAGCAGCGAGAGATATTGGTCTATACGAAGATATACCCGTGTCCGGGATGTCACGAAATGTACAGTATCAGCAGCTTGAGCAAGCTGTTGCAAATATGCCGGGAACTGCTGTTAATGTTCAGCAGGCAGAAGCACTAAAAAAACTTGCAAGAGTTACAGACGACTTAATACAGCGATTTGGTGGTCGATTAGATCCATCTGCATTAAACGAAGAAATTAAGGATAGCGTATTCGATAACATTAATTCATTAAGAACGGAATCAACAAATCTATATAATAAGATTGCAGAAATAGTGCCTGATGAAACTATGGTAGATGTAACACCGTTAAAAAATTATCTTGACAAGCAGGTCGGTATTCTTGGGGAGGCCAACCTACCAGCTTCAGAAAAAACTTTGTACAACATCCTTAATGATGGCGAAGGTGTTACAGAGATGACCTACGGTTTGCTTGATAGACAAAGAAAAAGGGTTGGTGATCGTCTTGGCAAAGCACAAACAGGCAGATTGTTTAGTGACGAAGCGTCTTTTGAGTTAAGTGAATTATATGATGTTATAACCGATGCTCAGGGCAATGCTTTGCAGAACGCATCTCCTGACGCGCTGGCTATATGGGATACCGCAAAAGCACTTGTTCAGTCCAGAAAGGGGCTTGAGGAAAGCACAATAGTCTTGTTTGGAAAAGAGGCAATGGAGAATGCTCTTAACAAACTTGGAAAGGGTGTTGCTGGTATATCTGCTGGAGAGATAAAAATACTTCAGAAAACGATGGAAGCTATGCCCGAAGAATACAGGCAGGCGGCAGCAGTAACAGCACTGCAAGCAGCATTTACAGCAGGGGGGCGTGGTAGCTCAAGAACAAGTCTTGGTGGCTTTGCGTCTTGGTATGAGAACGCAAACAAAAACAGAAAAGCCTTAGAAGAACTTTATAAATACCTTCCTGAAGGTATGCCAGAATTTATGGATAATTTGGGTAAGGTTGCTGTTAGCTGGGCTGGTGCTACTAGACAAGCAAAACCAACAGGCTCAATCAACAGTATATTTAGAAACTTTGACAAAGAAACGGGATGGGTGGATAGGCTTCTCGGACTTTCAGTTACTGGCAGAGCAGCACAGAGCGTTGTCAGCAAATTGTCTGATGTTCCAGAGCCGAGTTTGCAACTAGCGAGTGATCTAATGGCTAGTCAGGCATTCAAGCGGTTTACAGAGAGAGCGGTATCAGGACAGTCAACCGACAGGGTTCTTGAAAGTTTGTATAGAACCGCCCCTTACAGGGCTTGGGTTTCACAATTGCCGGAGAGGTCAAAAAAGATGATACTGACTACCGGATTAAGTAATTACTTTTTTAATCCATCAATAGAAGATATGCCTGAAGAACAAGAAGGTGAACAGTAATGGCAAGATTTGGCGATTTAGATACACAATACTTTGATGCCTCTGGTGATCCACTGGTCAATGGTAAGATTTATTTCTATGAATCTGGAACCACTACGCCAAAGACTACCTTTGCTGACATTAACAGCGAGATCCCTAATACTAACCCGGTGCTTCTCGATGCGTCTGGCAGGCAGCCTAACATCTTTTTTGAGGGTGTTGCTAAGGCTATCCTGACCAACAATACTGACGTTCAGATCGTATCGCGTGACCCGGTTGGTGAGACAGCTACAAACTTTGGTGATGAATGGGTGTCAACCCGTATATACGGGACAAATGACGTTGTTATTGGCAGTGATGGTCAATATTACCGTTCCCTGCTGACCGGCAACCAGAACAATAACCCTGTCACCACAAGTGGCTACTGGTCCCTGCTTTACTCAGTTGAGTGGAACGCTGGTATAAACTATGACGTTGGCGCAACTGTCACTTATGACACTTTGCAGTACCAATCATTACAGACCGGCAACCTTAACCATGCGCCTGACGCATCGCCGACATGGTGGGTTCCGCTAGAATTTGTCTGGACCGCTACATCAACTTATGAGTTGAATCAAAACGTGGTGGGTACTGATGGCATCCTGTACACATCATTACAGGCATCTAACATCAATCACGATCCAGCGACATCACCTGCTTGGTGGGTTGGGACATCGGCTGCGGCAGCGGCAAGTGCTACAGCAGCGGCAGCAAGTGCGACTGCGGCGCTCGCCAGTGAGGTTGCGGCTCAAACTGCTGAGACAGGAGCGCAGACAGCGCAGACAGCAGCGGAGTTAGCTGAGACAAATGCGGAGACTGCTCAGGCGGCAGCAGAGGCTGCTCAGGCTGCTGCGGAACTTGCGGAAACCAATGCTGAGACTGCTGAAACAAATGCTGCGGCAAGCGCTACAGCGAGTGCTACGAGCGCGTCTGACAGTGCAACGTCAGCTACTGCGAGTGCGACATCTGCCACAGCTTCTGCGGCAAGTGCAACGGCTGCGGCTACTAGCGAGACAAACGCTGCTACCAGTGAGACAAATGCTGCCACTAGCGCGACTAACGCAGCTACATCAGAAACCAATGCGGCTAACAGTGCTACAGCTGCTGCGACATCTGCTACGGATTCTGCTAATAGTGCTACCGCAAGTGCCTCAAGCGCAACTGCGGCTGCTGGGTCGGCTACAGCGGCATCAGGGTCAGCAACTGCTGCTGCAACTTCTGCTACCAACGCGGCAACCAGTGAGACTAATGCGGCTACTGCTGAGGCTGGCGCAGAGGCTGCTCTTGATGAGTTTACGGATATTTACTTGGGGGCTTTCGCTTCAGACCCAACAACCGATAATGATGGCGATCCGCTTGCAGCCGGGATGCTGTACTACAACACATCAGCAGATGTATTGAGAGTATATTCTGGCACTGCATGGCAGGATGCTGGAAGCGCCGTGAATGGCACAAGCAACCGGGCAACCTATACGGCAACGTCTGGCCAGACAACGTTCGCCATTGTTTATGATGTTGGCTATGTTGATGTTTACCTGAACGGTGTCAAGCTGATCGCAGGAACTGATTACACCGCGACAAATGGAACCAGTATTGTTTTGACCACTGGCGCTACATTAAACGATCTGGTTGATATTATCGCGTTTGGTACATTTAGTGTTGCTAATGCTCTAACAATTTCTGATCTTGGTGTATCAGTACAGGCTTACGATGCTGACACAACAAAGAACGATGTCGCTAATACCTTTACACAGAAACAAACCTTTACGGCTGGTGCAGATATTTCTACCAACCAATTTCTCAAGTGGAATAACTATAACCTAATGGGCCTTACTACTGGCTTGGTGCTACAGATAGGAAATTCCGGCAACATTTTAAACACCGGAATAGAATTTTATCCGGGGGGCGTTGTCGCTGGGGCCAATAAAATGACTCTTGGCACAACTGGAAGCCTCACAGTTAGCGGTCAATATATTGAGGAATACAACGCAACAGGAACAAGCGGTGCAGTTACCATAGACTTGGATGCAGGCAACAACTTCTCCACAGCTATGGCTGGCGCGGTGACTTATACTTTCAGCAATGTAGCTACAAGCGGTAAGGTGTCATCTTTCACCCTGAAGGTAGTCAATGATGGTAATGCTATCACATGGCCTGCTTCGGTTGACTGGCCTGCTGCTACTGCACCTACGCTGTCAGCTAGTGGCGCGACAGATGTCTTTGTATTCTACACACACGATGGCGGTACTACTTGGTACGGCTTCACTGCTGGACAGGCGATGGCTTAATGAGTGCTTCTAAGAAATTAATTCAGGCAAGTGCTGGTAATGTAGCTGGCGGGTCTTTCTATGATTACGAGATAGAGAACTCTATAAGAATGGAGGCAGGGAACACTGACTATCTTACCTTTACTCCATCAATAAACGGGAACAACACAACTTTTACCTTGCGGTTTATGGTGAAACGTTCTGGCTTGGATTCGTCACAATGGCTTTTTCTTACAAACAACTCCTATTCTAGTTCGTACACTGGTGTACGCATCAACAGCAACAATATGCTGGAATATTTTAATGTAGTTGGTGGTACTGTTCCGGCTCAAATGGTTACGTCATCAGTTTTAAGAGATGTGTCCTCTTGGTACGACATTGTTATATCAGTCTCTAGCACTAATGTTGATATATATGTAAATGGTGTTGAGCAACCATATGGAACAATTAACCAACCCAACGGTGAGACAACAGGAGTAAATCGCGCTTACAATTTGATGAGTACCAGTTTTGTATCTGGAATATCAGCTGGCTCTCTAAATGGCTACATGGCAGAAATGGTGCTGGTTGATGGTCAAGCCCTTACCCCTACTTCTTTTGGTGAGTTTAAAAACGGTGTCTGGGTTCCTAAAGATTGCTCTGGACTTAGCTTTGGAACAAATGGCGCGTATTTAAAATTTGGAAACTCTGGCGCACTGGGCACAGATAGTTCAGGCAACAGTAACAACTGGACGGTAAACGGGCTTACAAGCTCAGATCAAATGCCGGACACTCCCACCAACAACTTCCCTACATGGAACCCATTGCTTAAAGGTATTTCGCAGACAGGAGTCTCAACTTCTGATGGAAACATGTTAGCAAATTACACTGGTTCTGCAGGGAGCGGGATGTGGCCTTCATTTTCTACAATGACTTT
>Ga0209555_10001286_pt1 | contig 19415 bp, 14 predicted proteins | sample SaaInl85LU_5_DNA_FD_184643 | JGI IMG/M metagenome (GOLD analysis project Ga0209555, IMG submission 184643) | Marine microbial communities from expanding oxygen minimum zones in the Saanich Inlet - ESP_85LU_5_DNA (SPAdes) (version 2) | ecosystem: Environmental > Aquatic > Marine > Intertidal... | reverse complement strand
AGTCAGAAGTTAGAAAAAAAAGAGCCGGTAGCCTTGGGGCAAGCTACCGGCCTAGGGTCCGGCTCTTGGGGGAAAGCCGGTTTGCTGTTAGCCGATTTTACTCGGCTGGGGATTGCTGCCTTAGCTTCATGTATTAAGACGATGAAGATCGGATAAAGTTCACTGTCGTTGAAAAATTTTTCAAAAATCAGTGACCGATCGGTGCTAGAGACAAATCCACGCTCTTATGGTTATTATGTGGGCTCATTAGGGGATTTCAAGCAGGTATTGGGGGACCTGCCTAAACTAATGCGCTTGGTCCCAATTATCACCTACCCCGACCTCCACTAGCAAGGGAACTTTAAGATCTGCGGCGCCCTGCATCAGTGACGTTACCTCTTTTGTGATGCAGTCCAGTTCTTGCTCCGGAACTTCGAACACTAATTCATCATGTACCTGCATAATGATGCGAGTATCCAGTTGTTTTTTAACCAGCCAGTCATCCACTTGAATCATGGCGCGTTTAATAATATCGGCTGCAGTGCCTTGCATGGGCGCATTGATCGCGGTGCGCTCTGCTGCTTGTCGTCGTTGCACGTTGCGTGAATTAATTTCTGGCAAATGCAGGCGGCGGCCGATCAGCGTTTCTACATAACCTTGGCTGGCGGCTTGCTCCCGAATGTTTTCCATATACTGGTAGACGCCGGGGTAGCGAGTAAAATAGATGTCGATGTATTCCTGCGCCTGTTTGCGACCGATGCCCAATTGTTTGGCCAGGCCGAACGCCGACATGCCGTAAATTAAACCGAAGTTTACCGCCTTGGCGTTGCGCCGCATTTCGTGAGTGACGTCGTCCAGGCTCACGCCCATGACCTCTGCTGCGGTGGCTTTGTGAATGTCCAGGCCCTGGTTGAACGCGTTCAGCAAGCTATCATCACCGGACAGGTGGGCCATGATACGCAGTTCTATTTGCGAGTAATCCGCCGCCAACAGTTTGCAGCCTGTGCGGGGAATAAATGCTTGTCGAATGCGGCGGCCTTCTTCGTTGCGGATCGGGATGTTCTGTAAGTTTGGATCAGAGGATGATAAACGCCCGGTGGCCGCTACCGCTTGATGGTATGAGGTGTGAATGCGCCCGGTACGGGAGTCGATCAGTTCGGGTAACTTGTCCGTATAGGTGGATTTCAGTTTGCTTAAGCCACGGTATTCCATCAGCACTTTGGGCAGTTCGTATTCCAGTGCGAGTTCTGCCAGTACCGGTTCGGCGGTGGAAGGTGCGCCTTTTGGTGTTTTGGAAATGACCGGTAAGCCCAGCTTTTCAAACAGAATCTCACCCAGCTGTTTGGGCGAGCTGAGGTTGAAGGGGCCGCCGGCCAAATCGTGCGCTTCGGTTTCCAGCTCCATCATGCGTTTGGCCAGTTGCTGACTGTGCAGGCGCAGCATGTTGGCGTCAATCAGCGCACCGGTGCGTTCTATCTTCGACAGTAAAGGCACCAGGGGCATTTCGATATCACGAAAGACATGGGTAAGCGTGGGTTCGCATTCCAGTTGTGGCCACAGTGTCTGGTGCAAGCGCAACGTAATGTCCGCATCTTCTGCTGCATACTCGCTGGCTTTTTCGAGGTCGATTTGATTGAAGGTGAGCTGCTTGGCTCCTTTGCCTGCAATCTCTTCAAATGAAATATTCTTATGGCCCAGGTATTTCAAGGCCAGGCTGTCCATGTCATGACGGGTGGCAGTGGAATCCAGTACATAGGATTCCAGCATGGTGTCGTAGCCGATGCCTTTTAATTCAATGTCATACTGAGCCAGCACGCTTTTGTCGTACTTAAGGTTCTGGCCGATTTTTTTGGGTTGCTCTGCTTCCAGCAGTGGTTGCAACTGTTGCAGAACCCAGTCGCGCTCCAATTGATCCGGCGCGCCGGGGTAATCGTGGGCGACGGGAACATAGGCAGCCCGCCCCGGCTCTATGCTGAACGAGACCCCCACCAATTCAGCCTGCATGTAGTTGAGGCTGGTGGTTTCGGTATCGAAGGCAAAGGCGTCGCAGGTTTGCAGTTGTTGCAACCAGTTTGCAAAGGCTTCCTCGGTGGTGATGCAATCGTATTGCTGTTCAATGGCTGTCGAGGTGCCGGGTGATTCGCTGTTGCTGCTGTCGGTGCTGGCAGACAACTCCGCCACCCAGCCTTTGAATTCAAGATCTTTATACAGCTCCAACAGATTGGCGTCATCCTGCTCCTGGATGGTGAGATCCGATGGCTGATGTTCCAGTTCCACATCCAGTTTGATGGTGGCCAGTTGTTTGGAGAGCGGTATCTGTTCCATGCTGGCGCGCAGGTTCTCTCCTACTTTACCTTTTATGCTGTCGGCATTTTGCAGCAGGTTTTCGAGGGAGCCGAATTCTTCCAGCCACTTGACGGCGGTTTTGGGGCCGCACTTGGGGACGCCGGGGATATTGTCCACGCTGTCACCCACCAGTGTAAGGTAGTCAATGATGCGCTCCGGGGGGATGCCAAACTTTTCGATCACGCCAGCGCGATCCATTTTGGAGTCGTTCATGGTGTTGATGAGGGTGACATGATCGTTCACCAGTTGCGCCATGTCTTTGTCGCCGGTGGACACGATGGTGTCGATGCCCTGTTTGCTGGCGGTGTGGCACAGGGTGCCGATCACGTCATCGGCTTCCACACCTTCGATAATTAAAAGTGGCAGCCCCATAAAGCGAATAGCGTTGTGCAGTGGTTCGATCTGTGAGCGCAGATCATCGGGCATGGGTGGGCGATTGGCCTTGTACTCGGGGTAAAGATCATCGCGAAAGGTTTTGCCCTTGGCGTCAAATACCACCGCCATGTGCGCCGGAGCGTAATCCTTGCGCAGACGGATCAGCATATTCAGCACACCTTTGATCGCGCCGGTTGGCAGACCCTTGGAATTGGTGAGCGGTGGCAGGGCATGAAAGGCGCGATACAGATAGGAAGAGCCGTCGACAAGTACTAGAGGTTTGTTGGATGACATAGGGTTCACTAAAGTTCCATTACCCCATCCATTTCCACCGATGCACCTTTTGGTAACGATGCGACTGCCAGGGCTGCACGGGCTGGATAGGGTTGTTCGAAGTAGCGGGCCATGACCTCATTCACCAAAGCAAAATGGCTCAGGTCTATCAGAAAAATATTCAGTTTGGCGACGTCTTGCAGGGAGCCACTGGCCGCTTCCGCCACGGCTTTCAGATTTTCGAATACGCGCACGATGCTGGCTTCCATGTTGTCATCCACCAGTTCCATGGTGGCTGGGTCCAGTGGGATCTGGCCGGACAGATAAACCGTGTTGCCACATTTTACCGCTTGGGAATAAGTGCCGATGGCTTGGGGGGCTTTGTCCGTGGAAATGATTTCGCGCTTGCTCATGCTTGGTCTCCTAATAAATCAGTTTCTGACACGCACGATGCGATTGACCGCTTTTTGGGTTCGCATGCGGCGGATGGTTTTGGCCAGATGCACCCGGTCGCGAATGGAAATGCGCAGGCTTACCACCGACAGGTGGGCATCCTTTTCTTTTATATTGATGGTTTCGATATTGGCGTCTGCCTGGGAAATAAGGGAGGCGAGGCTGGCCAGAGCGCCCCGTTCATTCTCCATCTGCACTCGCAGATCCACGGCGTATTCGCCCACGAAATCTTTGGCCCATTCTACCGACAGACATTTTTCCGGGTTGTCCTTCAGCTCAGAGGCTATGTTCTTGCAGCTATCCCGATGGATCACCATGCCGCGACCTGAGCTCAAGTGGCCCATCACCGAATCGCCGGGAATGGGGCGACAACACTTGGCCAGCGCGATCACCATGCCTTCGGTGCCACGGATCACCAGTGGTTTGGGCTTGTTGCTGTCTGGGCTTGTGGCTTCGCCATCGTGGGGCAGCATGCGGCGGGCGGCAATCTGTGCCATTTGGTTGCCCAGGCCGATGTCCTCCAGCAGGTCATCGAGTGTTTTGAACCCGGCTTCAGTGAGGGCGGTGGTGATGTGTTCGGGAGGAATGCTTTCCAGAGCCAGGTCGAAGCTGGAGAGGGCCTTGTCCAGCAGGCGGTGCCCCAAGGATACGGATTCGGAGCGGCGCTGGTTTTTCAGGAAATGACGAATGTTGGCGCGGGCCTTGGCGGTGGTGACAAAGCTCAGCCACGCCGGGTTGGGGCAGGCGCCGGGGGCGGTAATGATCTTGATGGTTTGCCCGCTCTGGATGGGGGTGCTCAGTGGCACCAGGCGGTGATCCAGGCGCGCAGCCACACAGCTGTTGCCCACATCGGTGTGAACCGCGTAGGCGAAATCCACAGGCGTGGCGCCAGTGGGCAGCTCTAAAATGTTGCCTTTAGGGGTGAACACGTAGACTTCGTCGGGGAACAGGTCAATTTTGACGGTTTCGAGGAAATCTTGGGAGTTACCTGCCCGTTGCTGCATCTCCAGCAGGCCTTTCAGCCATTCTTTGGCGCGGTTCTGGGCACCGCCTGCGGGATCGGGGTCGGATTTATACAGCCAATGGGCGGCGATGCCGTTATTGGCCATGGCGTCCATCTCTTCTGTGCGGATCTGCAGTTCAATGGGCACGCCATTCATACCAATTAATGTGGTATGCAGGGATTGGTAGCCGTTGGCTTTGGGGATCGCGATGTAATCTTTAAAGCGTCCGGGAATAGGCTTGTACAGATTGTGGATGGCACCCAGTACCCGGTAACACATGTCCACAGAATCCACCACAATGCGGAAGCCGTATACATCCATGATCTCGTTAAACGGCTTGCGCTGGGTTTTCATCTTGCTGTAGATGCTGTAAAGGTGTTTTTCGCGGCCCACCACCCGACCTTTGAGCCCATCCCGATCCAGGCGGTTCTCAATGGCCTCCTGAATGCGGGACACCATATCCTTGCGGTTGCCACGGGAGGTTTTGGTGGCTTTTTTGATGCGGGCGGAGCGCATGGGGTACATATGAGAGAAGCTTAAGTCTTCCAGCTCCACCCGAATATTGTTCATTCCCAGCCGGTTGGCGATGGGAGCGTAAATTTCAAGGGTTTCCAGAGCGATGCGGCGGCGTTTGGTGGGGTGTAGCACCCCTAAGGTGCGCATGTTATGAAGTCGGTCAGCCAGCTTGACGAGTATGACCCTGATATCCTTGGTCATGGCCAGCACCATTTTGCGGAAGTTTTCCGCCTGGGCCTCGGCTTTGGATTCGAACTTGATCGCGCCAATTTTGGACACGCCGTCCACCAGATCGGCCACGATTTCACCGAAGGCGCCGGTTACGTCCTCTTTGGATACGTGAGTGTCTTCGATAACATCATGGAGGAGGGCGGCTTCTACGCTTTGGGCATCCATGTGCATGTCAGCCAGGATCTTGCCGACTGCCAGAGGATGGACGATATAAGGGTCGCCGCTACGTCGATACTGGCCTTCGTGGGCCTGCTCGGCAAAGTAATAGGCACGACGAATGTCCTCCCGTTGTTCGGGGGGCAAATAGTCGAGTTTTTCTATAAGTGTTTCAACAGTTTGCAAGCGCTCAATCCCTCCTCAGAGGATTTAGTGTAATGGGATTGAGCGGCAATGAGAACAGTAGATTTAGCTGTTTATTCGTCGAGGTTGGGGTTGTTGAATGCACTGTGGAAAGACGACGTATCGCGGAACTGTTTGGGCTCCGGTTTGCGGGTCAGGATAGACTGATCCACGTAGCCTTCGGCGATTTCGCGCAGGGCAACCACAGTGGGCTTGTCGTTTTCCCACTCAACGTAAGGGTCTTTGCCGCCAGTGGCGATCTGGCGAGCACGTTTGCTCGCAACCAGAACCAGAGAAAAGCGGTTGTCTACTTTATCCAGACAGTCTTCAACGGTAACACGTGCCATTTTCTACCTCAGAGTTTTTCGGCCAAGCCGCCTATTGTACTGGTTTGCCGGTGCAAGACAAGCGTCAAGCACGCAGGCTTAGGACAACAGGCTGGTAATCAGGGATTGATAACGCTGCGCTTGCTTGCTTTGGGTCAGGCGATGACTGGTAATCACGGCTTTCAGCTCAGCCAGGGCGATATCGAAATCATCGTTGATGATCAGGTAATCAAATTCCACATGATGGGAGATCTGTTCTGCCGCCTGCGCCATGCGGCTCTGAATCACATCATCAGAATCCTGCCCCCGGCCCACCAGGCGCTGCTGCAGCACCTCCTTTGACGGCGGGAGGATAAACACGCTCACCGCATCCGGTGCCTGGCGTCGCATTTGCTCTGCCCCCTGCCAGTCAATCTCCAGAATGACATCGTGGCCGGCTTTGAGTTGATCTGCCACGCTCTGCTTGCTGGTGCCGTAGAGGTTGCCAAACACCTGGGCGTGCTCCAGAAAAGCGTTCTCATTGAGCATGGCTGCAAACTGATTGTTATCGACGAAATGATAGTTAACCCCGTTTACCTCTCCTGGGCGCTGAGGGCGGGTGGTGTGGGATACGGAGACGTGCAGATCCGGGTTGGATTCCACCAGGGCGTGAACCAGACTGGTTTTACCTGCACCGGACGGAGCCGATACGACAAACAGGGTGCCTTGCATGGGGTACCTTTTTGATTAAGCGGTGAGTGCTGTCTATTCAGTTTAGTGGTAAGTGGCAAATATTTCGATTTCTGGCCACGAATGTTAATGGGCCGCAATTATAGCCGGTTTAGGCGTCTGACGTCAGGCTTGCCGCTGTACAAAATTCATACAATCTGAATGTAAAGATCCGCGGCTCATGACATAGAAAACATTGGGGGCAGCGTAGCGAAGCTGAGATCCGATGCTATAACTAAATAGTCAGGGGCATTTTGCCGTGAGTAAACGCTGTACTTGTGTGAGCCGGAGTAAAACCGATATGAACTGGATGACGTATCTGAGTATGAAAGTGAAGATGGGCCTGGTGGTGGGCTTATTTGCCGTGGTTGTGGGCATCTTCGCTAATATCGTATTCACGGAATGGAGTGAAAGTGAGTACTTTTCACTTAAAGAATTGTACGGCACTGAGTTTTACGAGCCATCGTTTCAATTGATCAAATCGGCTCAGTTGCACCGTGGTACCGGCTTGCAGGTTGCAAAGGGTGAGGAGGCAGCCAAGAGCCTTATGCAGGCGTCTGAAGCCGGTTTTGAAAAAGCCCTGAAGGAGCTTGCAGCGTTGGAAAAAAAGTATTCCTCAGATTTTGATTTGGGGGATCGACTGGCCAAGATCACCGCCACCTGGAATACCGTTAAGCTGGCCTACGCTACTATGGGCCCGGAAGCCGGGTTTGCAGCCCATAATCATATGATCGAGGACATCCTGTCCTATATAGAATTTTATTCGGATCAAACGAACCTGACCCTTGATCCAGAAGTTGACAGCTTCTACATGATGCAGTTGTTGTCTTTCTCCCTGCCTCGAGCCATCGAATATTCAGCCCAAATGCGGGGCGAAGCTGCAGGCGCTGTTATAAATGGAGCAGCAAGCGGCCAGGCGATTCGCAATCTGATAGGCATAAAACCCATTGCAGTAGATAAAGTAGAAGAAGCGTTACGCTCTGCAGTGAAAGCCAGTGATAGTATCGGCGGTGATCTTAATCAGCAGATTTCAACCCTCAGTGCGGCGAATAAAGAGTTTGGCGCACTGGTTCAGCAGGTGATAGATACCGGTAGATCACCCTTGAGTGGAAGTGAAATGTTTGCCAAAGGCACGGCTCTGGTTAATGCCGGGTACGAACTGGAGAATAAGACAATACCGCACCTTAAGCGCTTGCTGCAGGAACGCATCGATACGATGAAGAGTCATCAGAAGGTGGTTCTTTATGAAATGATGCTGGCATCGATTTTGGCACTGGTGTTGTCTGTCTTGGTTATTCGTAGCTTGTTGAAGGGAATGAATGGTGCGAACTTTTACCTGGCGAATATTCAGCGTGGCAATCTGGAGGACAGTATTGAAGTTACCGGAACCGACGAAATAGCAGCGTTGATGAAGGGCATTAAATCATTGCAATCTGAGCTAAAAGAAACCAGAACCCGAGAGCAAAAAGCTGCCCAGGAAATGGAAAAAGCAGTCGAAGAAAACAAGCGAGTCGCCTTTGAAAGCAAGCGTCTTGCCGACGCACTCAGTGTTTGCGATACGTCGGTAATGATTGCAGACAAAGATTACAACATCATCTTTATGAATGCAGCTGTTCACCGCATGATGGAAAATCGGGATGCAGTACTGACCAAGACTGTGCCTAATTTTAATATCAAAAAGCTGATGGGGTCGAATATGGATATATTCCATAAGAATGCGTCCCATCAGCGTGATATGGTCAATAAGTTAAAAGATGTTTATAAGACCCGCATCAAAGTTGGAGAGCTGACGTTTTCTCTGATTGCCACCCCCTTGTTTGATGAAAGCGGTGAGCGTACGGGCACCATTGTTGAATGGGAGGACTTGACCGATCAGCTGGCGAAAGATCGTGAACTTGAGCGAGTGGCAAATGAAAATCTGAGGGTGCGCATTGCCTTGGACAACAGCTCAACCAATACTATGATTGCGGATTCTGAAAACAACATCATCTATATGAATGAAACCCTGCGTGACATGATGTCTAATGCAGAGAAAGACTTGCGTAAAGATTTGCCCAACTTTCAGGCGAGCAAGCTGATGGGTACCAATATGGATGTATTCCATAAGAATCCGTCGCATCAAAAACGCTTGATCAGCGATCTTAAGTCCACATACAACACACAAATCAAGGCTGGCGGACGCTCATTCCGTTTGATTGCGAACCCGGTAGTGGATGGTGATGGCAACCGCTTGGGTACAGTGGTGGAATGGTTGGATCGTACGCAGGAGGTCATGGTAGAAAATGAAGTCAATGAAATCGTGCAAGCCGCCTCACAGGGCGACTTTAGCAGATCGCTGAGCCTGGAAGGTAAACAGGGTTTCTTTGCGAATTTAGCTACCGGTTTGAATCAGTTGATGTCTGTCACTAATGAGGGTATGCATGACGTGGCCCGTGTGCTGTCCGCTTTGGCAGGTGGTGATCTGACGCAGAAAATATCAGCGGATTATGACGGGTTGTTTAAGCGCTTGAAAGACGATGCCAACGCCACTGTAGAAAAGCTGGAAGAAGTCATTGCCAATATAATCGAGTCTTCATCGTCGGTTACCACCGGTGCCAACGAAATTGCGCAAGGTAATGCGGATTTGAGCCAGCGCACCGAGGAGCAGGCGTCGTCGCTGGAGGAGACAGCATCCAGTATGGAAGAAATGACCGGTGCAGTGCAACAAACCAGCGACAACGCTCAGCATGCGAATCAGTTGTCACAGAATGCTGTCAATAAAGCCGAAACAGGCGGGGATGTGGTTAAGCGTGCTGTCGTGGCGATGGATGAAATTAACCGATCCAGCAAGCGTATTTCCGACATTATCGGTGTTATAGATGAGATCGCGTTCCAGACCAATTTGTTGGCGTTAAATGCTGCAGTGGAAGCCGCCCGAGCAGGTGAGCAAGGTCGTGGCTTTGCGGTGGTGGCGGGAGAGGTGCGTAACCTGGCGCAGCGCTCAGCCGGTGCAGCAAAAGAAATCAAGGATTTGATTCGTGATTCGGTGAATAAGGTGGAAGCCGGTACGGAATTGGTGAACCAGTCAGGCATGACGCTTTCGGAAATTGTTGAGGCGGTGCGAGAGGTGACCAGCATGATCGGTGACATCAATTCAGCCGCCAGTGAGCAGAGTTCCAGTATTGTGCAGATCAATCAGGCGATTGGTGAAATGGACGAAATGACACAGCAGAACGCTGCATTGGTTGAAGAGGCAAGTGCCGCGGGCGAGGCAATGGCAGAACAAGCCAGGGCGCTAATGGATCTGGTTGGGTTCTTCAAACTGGATCATGGTGTCAGTGCCGTTTCGGGAAGCATTGGGGCGGGCTCTGGTGTCAGGGCTGCGGCGTCAGCGACTGCGACAAGTAAGCGTCAGCCTGCTAAACCTGCAGTGCGCTCGCCGATTGCGGCCCCAAGCCACAGCCAGGATGACGAGTGGGAAGAGTTCTGAGGTAAGCCGATCACAAAAAAGCCCCCACTCGAACCAGATGGGGGCTTTTTTGTTGTTGCTGATGTTGTCAGGCGTCGAAGCTCTCGGCACTTTTTCTGATATCGTGAGCAAGGTTGTCTACGCGGTTTGCGATGCGTTCGATTTCCAGAAACACTGCCGAATCAATGGCAGATTCGATAAGCAGTTGCAGTTCGTCGAAGTGCTTTTGGCCAACGTGATCAACGCCGCTTTTGCTCAGTTTGGATTTAAAAGTGTTGACCACGTCTAACGCGTGCTGGGTTTGGCTTCTGGACATTAAACAACTCCTTGATTGGTGATTTCATCCCGCGTCAAAACCTGCTCATCTTTTTCATGAATGTCTTTTGCGCTGCCCACTATCAGCGGATCCGGGCGTACGGCTACGTTTGGGTCTTTATCGGGGTAGTTGGCTTTGCTGAGCAAATAGCGCATGGCATTGATGCGAGCACGTTTTTTGTCATCTGACTTAATTACCGTCCAGGGGGCGTCTGCTGTATCTGTATAGAAAAACATGGCCTCTTTGGCTTTGGTGTAATCACTCCATTTATCCAGCGAAGCCAAGTCAATTGGGCTCAACTTCCACTGCTTTAATGGATCTTTGCGCCGCTCCTGAAAGCGGCGGAACTGCTCCTCTCTGCTTACCGAAAACCAGAACTTGAATAGCATGATGCCGCTGCGCGCCAGCATGCGTTCTAATTCGGGTGTTTGGCGCATGAATTCAAGATATTCCTGTTCGTTGCAAAAATCCATGACGCGCTCGACGCCTGCCCGGTTGTACCAGGATCGATCGAACATGACGATCTCACCGGCGGTTGGCAGGTGCTCAATATAACGCTGAAAGTACCACTGGCCTGCTTCTGTTTCGGACGGTTTCTCGAGTGCCACTACTCGCGCACCCCGTGGATTCATATGCTCCATTACCCGCTTGATGGTGCCGCCTTTTCCTGCAGCATCGCGGCCTTCGAATAAAATCACAATTCGTTGTTTTGTGGTTTTCACCCAGTTCTGAAACTTAAGCAGTTCAACCTGAAGCTCTTTCTTTTTCTGTTCGTATTCACGTCGGGTCATCTTCTGTTTATAAGGGTAATAACCGTGTTTGAAGATGTCTTGTTTGGTTAGCACCTTTTTATCTGTCTTGTTGATTGATGCCTGCTGTATTTCGTCTGCCATTGCGTCGATAGAATTGGGTTGCTGTAATGGATTGTTCACTGTCACCTCGTAGGCAGAGTGTTGATAGGAACGGTTAAGTATGGAGGATAAAGCGTGCTTCGTGTTTGACCTGAGTCAGCCGCGATGAGGATGTTCAGAACAAATGGTTCTGAATGTCGGCTGATTAGATGTGTTCAGAATAATAAGCAAACGCAGCCCCTCACTCGGGCCGTTTGAGGGGCTGCAGCACTGTATGATGCCAAAAAAGCCGGACGCTACCGGGTAGTGGTGGCGCCCAGCGAAGAAGCGGCGTGATTAACGTGGCACGCTGTCTTCTTGCACAAAATCGTTGAACATCACGGTGATACGGTGCTCTGGTGAGGGCCAGTTCGGTACGTTCAACACCTGCAGTGCACCATTACCGCCTCGGGGCGTGAGAGTTAAGCGAATGCGGTTGTGTCCTTTGTCGCTGGAAGGAATAAACAGATCGTTGCCGGTAATAAAAGGCAGGCCGTGAAAGTAGGGAATGGGCTGGCTTAGATCACTGTCGCCGTCGCTGCCCTGATCAAAGAAATACAGTACGTTGGTGCGGTTGCTGAAGGGGCTGTTGGCAGCGTTGATGGTGAGCACGTCGTTTTGCAACGGGAGCTCACCCCAGAACTCCTTATCACGGCTAATGATGAGGTTGGTTTGCTCGGGGGCTGTGTCCACGTTGGCGCTGATGCCGCCACCCACGGCGGAGGTGAGCAGGCGTACGAAGTGATCATCCCGCAGGAACGGTTGCTTGTAGATATGATGTTCCTGCCCTTCCCGCACAATGACGAATTCGTAATAAGCACCGATCCAGCCGAAGAAGGGCCCCCATTCGCCACTGCTATCGATCTCAAAGCGGGCCTTGGGAAAGCTGCGCAGGCGTTGTCCGGTGGAGCCATCTACCTCGTATACTTCGACTCGGGCACCGTCTACACCGATATTGTAGGGAAACAGCACAGCGCGACCGGCTATGGAAACGAAGGGGCGGCGGCTGGCGCGAATTGTGGAGGAGCGGGGTTTATTGCCGGTGAGAAATTCATACAGGTAGCCAAATGACTCGGCGGAGGTTGCGGTTTCAACGTGGGTTTGCCCGGCGACGGTGATATTGGTTGCCCCCACTACGTGACCGCCTTCACCGATTTCGGCCCACAATGCCAGGGTTGGTACTCCGCCTGGTTCGGCTGCTGCAGAATAGCCGTCCAGATTGACGTAGTGGGCGACATTGGCTGCCCGTTCCGGGCTGCTGGTGAGGTAACCGTTCAATACGTAGGTACCCAAGGAATGCCCCATTACATCCACTTGCAGTGCGCCGGTTTGTGCCCGCACCTGGCTGATCAATTGATCCAGCCGGTTATGCACGGCATCCACAGTGTCGATTCTGAATGAGGAATCGTATTCCAGTGCGAACAAAAGTTTCTGAGGGTAGCCGTTACTGGTGAGTCGCATGGCCTGGGATTCAAATTGTGAGGCAGAGCCCGCGCCGCCGTGGACAAATATAAGGGGTGTTTTGGGGGTGGAATCCCTGTGCTGACCGGCGCTGACAGAGTGGGAAAGTAACAGCAATGCAGAGAGTATCAGCAGTCCGATACCGCGATGGAAGGATTTCATCATGATGGTGGTTTCGTGGTGATTGGGTTGCCAAAAGCTTACCACCGGGCCGGTTTGCAGACAGGTGTGAAAACGGTGCTTTAGCCGCGTGAAGAGGCCAAATCGGTTTTATGCTGCTGTTAGGGTTAAAACATAGCAGTTTTGAAAGGCTTTATCGAACACGATTTCTGTCAACGCAGCTTGGCCATTTTTTCGCTTGCTCTATGTGCTAGTTATGAGTAAGCAGAAAATTTGCCTAATCTCAAATGGACAGTATGGTATCCAAGAATGTTAAACACCGAGTGTCGAATGGCAGGCATCAAGGTCTACAGATTATTACCTATAAAGTAACTTTGTGTAGACCTCTGGGTTCTAGGGAACGCGCTTTTACCATCTCTGAGGTAAATACTGCGTGAAATACAAAGGCATCACGATATTGGTTTGCTCTAACGCTGAAGAGCCTTGTGTACCAGTTAACTTAAAGGTTTTACTTGGAGTACATTTTTCAACGTAGGATGCCAACGATTTCGCTCTTGTACGTTTACCACTTTTGACTTCAACAGGGACGATATCGCCTTCATCGGTTGCCAAAATAAATTCGATTTCGGCGCGGGCATCATTCCATGAATAGCTTGGGTCAACGCCAATAGCAGTGAGCTCTTGTTGCACAAAGTTTTCAGCCACATAGCCTTTGTATTCATAGTTTTGTTGCTTAATCTCTTTATAACCGCTGCCCAGCATATGATTGAGCAGGCCCACATCAAACAGAAACAGTTTAACCATATTTTCTTTTTTATAGGCCGCCAACGGAGATTTCGGCAATCCTTCAACAGGGTAGTTTGGCAAAGCTAAGCGGCAGCAGTTAAGCCAATGGATCGCGGTTTCAAAATCGCTATAACGAGATTTACGCTCATGCACATGTTTAAATTTAAAGCGTTTAACCGACTCATCGCTCACAAGTGATAGCTGAGCTGGAATGCTATTAAACACAGATTCAATCAGTGTGGCATCGACCTTGCCCGCGTACTTACCAAAATCGCGGCGATAACCTTCAACTAAATCGGCATGAATTTTTGTGACTTTTTCAACACGATCTAAAATGCTTGAATCTTTAAACCGATACCAAGCCGAAACGGCTTCTGGCATGCCACCGGTAAAAAAGTAGTCTGTTAGTTTATCCATCAATTTAGTGTGCACTGCCGGTGTGCTTGCTTGACTATCAAACGCTTTGATCAGCGCTTGCTCGTTTGATGCATAAATAAATTCTTGGAAGGTCAGTGGTCGTAAATTGTATTGTTCTACCTTGCCTACAGGGAAGGTGTTGAGCAAACCAATGTTTGAGCCGCTGGCTGCGACAAAATAGGACGGTGCTTTTTCGGCAAAATACTTAAGCGAAGTAACGGCACGTTCACATTCGCCAATTTCATCTAATATCAGCAGATCGGTTTCTGGGTTGAACGCCTGATTGGTCAACAGCTCAATGTTCATTATTAGCTCGTCAGGTGACAGTGAGCCATCGAACGCTTCTTTGTAGGCAGGATTTTCAAGAAAGTCGATACGAAGGATGTTGGCAAAGGTGTTACCAAACAACTCTTGCAGCAGATAGGTTTTACCTGTTTGCCTTGCGCCATCGATCAATAATGGCTTGCGCACAGGTTGATTTTTCCATGCTATTAGGGCGTTGAGTAAGTTGCGCTGCATTGTCATTTCCCGCCAATTAAGACTGTTAACTGCCTGTAGTATAACTCAGCCTACACTTTTACGCGCAGAAAAGTGTTATATTTTACATTTTTATGCGCATAAAAGTGTTGTGGCGTTCTAATTGAGCAAGACTTTCCCTTTTTGAGAAAGCTTTTGGCACTCATCCCTTGGGCTTTTGGGGCAGTCTGGGCAAAGCCTTAATTCACACCATTTAGCCAAACACTAGCCCTGCCCACAGGGTATTTATGACTTGGGGCATTATGTCAATTCTGGGGCAGCTAGCTACCTGTACCCTCAGAAAGCTGCACGATCTGGGCATTTATCTGCCTACTGCGTCCGTTTAGTGCTGGCAAACTCCTAACTGAACTTAACAGATCAGTGAGGAAGCAAACGATGAACCCAACTACACAATCACCCACAAACTCAGTACACCCAGCGCGTCAGCAGCGGATTTTGCGCTTGCCCGAGGTAAAGGCCAAAACAGGCTTTGGCCGCAGCACCATTTATGCCCTGATGGCCAATGGTGAATTTCCCCGTTCCGTTCGTATTGGTGCGCGTGCCGTGGGCTGGTTAGAAAGCGATATCGACCAGTGGATTGAAACTCGCCGTATCGGTGCTGCTTATGGCCGCGGATAAACCATCAGCATCAAACCAATTATCTGCCAGTGATATGCATAGTAACGTGCCAACATTACCGGCTGGTTTTGCCTATAACGCGCAAAACTGGCTGGTGATGCAACCGGCTGGGCAAGATAGCCCAGTTAAAATCTGCTCTTGGTTGCAAGTAGCTGCTCGTACTCGCGATCCGCAAGGGGACAACTACGGTTATTTATTGCACTGGTTAGACGATGACAATCGCCATCGCTACTGGGCTATGCCCGCAGAACTATTAGCCGGAGACGGCAGTGAGTACCGCCGAATCCTACTCAGCCGAGGCATGCGGCTAAGCAACAGTGTCAAAGCGCGGCAGTTGCTCTCGCTGTTTATTCAACAAATGGGCGAACTGGCTACACAAAAGGCCATCAGCGTGAACTGCATTGGCTGGCATCACCACGCTTATGTGCATCCGCGCCTCACCTTTTACCCAAGCGAACACAGCAACAACCCGTGCATGGTGCTGCAAACCATGCACCCGATAGAAGGCTTTATTCAACAAGGTAGTAGCGACAGTTGGCGGCAACATGTTAGCTGTTATTGTCTGGATAACCCGCTATTAATCGTTGGCGTTTGTGCTGCACTGGCTGCGCCTTTGTTGCACTTGTGTGGTGTGGATGGTTTTGGTTTACACCTCTATGGTGCCAGCAGTACTGGTAAAACCGCAGCGCTGTATCCGGCATTATCGGTGTGGGGCGAACCTAATCAGCTGCGCCACAGTTGGCGTGCCACGGCAAACGGTTTAGAAGGCACAGCATTAGCGCATAACGATGCCTTGCTGGCGCTAGACGAAATGGGCGAAGTTGATCCAAAAGAGGCGGGTGATGTCGCTTACATGCTTGCCAATGGCCAAGGTAAAGCCCGTGCAGGCAAATACGGTGAAATGCGCTTACCCGCGCGTTGGCGTTTGGTGTTTTTATCCACTGGCGAAGTCACGCTCGAAAGCCATCTGGCCAGTATCGGCAAGCGCGTAAAAGCCGGCCAGCAAGTGCGCGTGATTGATCTCAGTGCCGATGCCGGAGCGCAAATGGGCGTGTTTAACCATTGCCATGACATGAATGCCGCCGATTTAGCCGATCACCTAAAACAGCAAAGTCGCCAACATTACGGCTGCTTGGCCTTGGACTGGTTACGGTATTTAACGCAGCACAGCGCGCAGGTGCGACCCGTTTTCCAAAACGTACGCCAACGTTTTTTAGCCAGCTTGCCTCCCGAGTCAGACGGCCAAGTGCGTCGAGTTGCCGAAAAATTTGCCTTACTGGCCAGCGCAGGCCTGTTAGCCATTCAAGCCGAAGTACTCGATTGGCCAACCCAAAATGTCGAAGCCGCCTGTTTAAGCCAGCTTAACCAATGGATACTTGCCCGCGGTGGTGTGGCCGCCAATGAAGACCAACAAGCGATTCGCCAAGTGCGTAGCTTTATTGAACAGCATGGTGAAAGCCGTTTTACACCTAAACAAATTGGTTACAGCAGTCAAGTACGCCAGCGTGCAGGTTGGCTTGATACTACTGGCCCACAAACTCTCTACCTGTTTTACCCAACTGGCTGGCGTGAAGCCACCGAAGGCCTAAGCCCAGATCGCGCCGCCAAAGCACTGATGGCCGCAGGCTACCTAATCCCCGATGGCAACCGACCACAGCGAAAAGTCAGCCTGCCCGACAACACCCGCCCACGCATGTACTGTGTTAAAGGCAGCATTTTGGATGACTAACGAGGCGTTGAATCCTGTGTGGGCTTGTCGCCTTGCAGTGCACCGCCAGTCAACCTATGGGCTGGGCGAGGATTAAAGGTTAAGGCAGACAATACCGCTAGTGCACTGGTTGTGTACAGACAAGGTAGAATGGATTTCTTTTTAATCCTTTTAGATCCTCTCTATTCGGCTTAAATCAAATTTACTTTGCTGAGCGAATATGTGACTATTTTACAAAAGCCTCAAGCTCATAACGTTAGGTACCTTTTGTGAATTCAGACCGCTGGTTATCTGTTGAAGAAATAGCCGAATATCTTGGCGTAAGCAAAGATACTGTGTACTCATGGATCAGTAAAAAGGGTATGCCAGCTCATAGAATTGGTCGGCCTTGGAAGTTTAAAGCAGATGAGGTGGATCAGTGGGTTAGATCTGGTGGCGCATCAGATGACAGCAAGGAAGAAAAATAGTATGGCCTTAAACGAAGCAGATACTTGCCGGGTCTATGTGACGCCAAAGCTTAAAGAGTCTGGTTGGGAAAACAATCCTAGCGCAATAACTGAACAGTACACATTTACCGATGGCCGCGTTCAGTTTAAGGGCAGCAAAGTTCAACGTGGGGAGCAAAAGCGAGCGGATTATTTACTTAAGTACACTCGCGACTTTCCTATTGCTGTTGTTGAGGCTAAACCTGAAAACAGCCCTGTCGGCCAAGGGATGCAACAGGCAAAAGATTACGCAGAAATCTTAGGGCTAAAGTTTGCTTACTCAACCAATGGTCATGAGATCTTAGAATTTGACTACACCACTGGTGAAGAGCAGTTGTTGTCGCGCTTTCCAACCCCTGATGAGTTATTCAAGCGTCTTTGTGGCGATGAAGGTTTAAAGGATGAAGATCTTGATACCTTGCTGTCCCCTTACCACCATGTTTCGGGAATTTCCCCGCGCTACTACCAACAAATAGCTATAAACCGCGCAATTCAGTCGGTGCTTCAAGGTAAAAAGCGCTCATTAATTACGATGGCAACGGGTACGGGTAAGACTGTCGTCGCTTTTCAAATTAGTTGGAAGCTGTGGAGTGCTCGCTGGAATCGTACGGGAGACTACAGAAAGCCTCGCATTCTATTTTTGGCAGATAGAAATGTGTTGGTAGATGACCCAAAGGATAAAACATTTACCCCGTTTGGTGATGCCAGGCACAAAATTGAAGGCGGCAAAGTTGTTAAAAGTCGTGAAATTTATTTTGCGATCTATCAATCCATTGCCAGTGATGAGCGTCGTCCAGGCTTGTATAAAGAATTTCCGCAAGACTTCTTTGATCTAATTATCATTGATGAATGTCACCGAGGCAGTGCCCGCGACAACAGTAACTGGCGCGAAATTCTAGAGTATTTTGAGCCAGCCTTTCAAATCGGTATGACGGCGACGCCGCTGCGTGAAGATAACCGCGATACTTATCGTTATTTTGGCAACCCAATCTACACCTACAGTTTGCGCCAAGGTATTGATGACGGATTTCTTGCGCCATACCGCGTACACCGAGTTATTTCGGAAGTCGATGCGGCAGGTTGGCGACCCAGCAAAGGCGATGTAGACCGCTTTGGACGAGAAATCCCAGATGGTGAATACCAAACCAAGGACTTTGAACGGGTTATTGCGTTAAAGGCTCGAACAGATGCGTTTGCTAAGCATCTCACCGACTTTATGAAGCGAACCGATCGTTTTGCAAAAACGATCGTGTTTTGTGTCGACCAAGAACACGCCGATGAAATGCGTCGGGCGCTTAATAACTTGAATTCTGACCTTTCACGCAAGCATCCAGATTACGTTGCACGCGTGACATCAGAAGAAGGGAAAATTGGCAAAGGGCACCTCAGTCGTTTTCAAGAGTTGGAAACCAGTACCCCAGTGATACTGACCACTTCACAGCTATTAACAACGGGGGTCGATGCGCCAACCTGTAAAAATGTTGTGCTTGCGCGTGTTGTGAACTCAATGAGTGAGTTCAAGCAAATTGTTGGCCGTGGTACTCGTCTACGCGAAGATTACGGCAAGCTGTGGTTCAACATCATTGATTATACCGGCTCCGCCACACAAAATTTTGCTGATCCTGACTTTGACGGTTACCCAGAAATTGAAGATGAAGTGGTGATTGATGAAGACGGTGAAGAAGTGGTTGATGACACTTTAACACCAGAGATTGAAGAGTTAGAGGTTGCTGAAGAAACGGGTGAATACGAAGTGAATACTGAAGGTGAAGGCGCTGATGATGAAGAGGAGCACGAACCGAGGAAGTACTACGTAGACGGTGGCAGCGTTAAAATTACGTCTCATTTGGTCTATGAGCTAGACGAAGACGGTAAACAGCTTCGCGTCATCCAATATACCGACTACACCGCAGAAAAGGTCAAGACCCTCTTCTCCTCACTGGACGAACTAAGGATGCTCTGATTAAGTCCACCCGTATGGCATAATCCAGGAATCACATGAATGGTGGACAATATGGATCAACTCAGTTTCTCAGAGGCAGAATACAATCACAAGAAGCGTAAGACCCGCCGAGAAAA
>Ga0209555_10001284_pt1 | contig 19443 bp, 30 predicted proteins | sample SaaInl85LU_5_DNA_FD_184643 | JGI IMG/M metagenome (GOLD analysis project Ga0209555, IMG submission 184643) | Marine microbial communities from expanding oxygen minimum zones in the Saanich Inlet - ESP_85LU_5_DNA (SPAdes) (version 2) | ecosystem: Environmental > Aquatic > Marine > Intertidal... | reverse complement strand
GCGTCGCGTGCCGGGGATAGGTTGAAATACTTTGCGATTGCCCGTGCCGTATTAGGCCCAAACTCACCATCAGGGGTTGACCCGATTTTAGTCTGGAGGTTAGCCATAGCTTTGCTCATTTCGTCAGTCCCTGTTTTTTTTCGTAACTCCTGAGTCCACCCAGGCCGAGCATCCCCATCATCACGGTCATCAAGCTGCCCATGTCAAACGTAGGCAGCTCCGGTATGGCGACACCAGCTACTGTGACGCCGAAAACTATAAATGGTTGCAGCACGAAGTGATATGCAAACGCAGCACCGCAAACCCATCCGATAAACGGACGCCAGCCGCCCTTGAACACTGAGCCGCTGGCCGCTTCAGCCTTGTTGACCTCAATCTGCGCCAAGATGGCTTGCTGCGAGTGCTTGTCGGCCATCGTGCTTAACTCATGCGCCAAACGTGCCGCCTGGTCTTTGTCTTGGATGAATTTGCCTGCCAGCTCAGTGGCTGGCGCTATTAGATCGCTGAGAATGCTCATTTGTCATACCTTTCTTCATGCACGATCTTGGTGGGGGTAACAGTGGTCTTTGACTCTTTCCCCATCCAGATGGAAAAGGCCGCTGTGAAGGTTCCAGTGACCACCGAGATCAGCCCCGCCTGACTTACTGACAAATCGGGCTGACCCATTGCCCACTCTAAGCAGCGTATATACATGACCGTCGTGACGAACATCATCAAACGCGGCAGAACTTTCCAGTTATCTAAGACCGTGTGCGCCATGTAACTTCCTACCTTCCTGCAAAAGTAAAAGAATCTCCTTGAACTCTCGACCAGATCGCGCGGCCAAGCCTTCAATGATTAACTCAAGGTTCTGATCGAACAGACGTATGATCTCTGAGTCCTTCATCACCATTTCCCCTGTTGCTTGCCGATCAAGTAAAGCACCGCTGCTAACCCAGCGATACCCGCCAGCACGATGATGCCGCCGACCACCCACATGATTATGGCCTCTTTGATCTCGGCTTGGCGATATGCAGTTTTCTTGCGCTGCGCTCTGATCTTGCGGAGCGTGTCCTTGTATTCCTCCAAGCCTTTCGGCCCGTGCTGGTACATGATGATTGTCTCGATTTCCTTCTTCATCGCCTGCAAGCGTTTCTGCGCAGAGAATGCGTCAATCGCAGCCTGTTCTGCGGAGCCAGTCAGAGACGCAAACACACTTGGATTCTTTGCCTTCTCAGCAGCGTAATTAACGTCCGACACCGCACCAGCGAATTTGCTCAGGGCCGACGAGGCGTCCCGACCAGCGGCGATCAGCGACTTGGCGTTGTTCACGGCACTTGCCGCAATGGCTATAGCGGAAATTGGATCAATCATGCGTCTGCAAACCTCTTTGGACAGATATAGTGCGGCGGCACGCTGTACTTGCGGTCATACCACTGCCCTTTGCTAATCTTCTTCTGACCACATTCGTAATAGCAAGACTTGACCAACACATTGCCTACGCCCTGCACCCATGCGTGTCCGAAGCTCACAAAGACCAGCGCGCATAACATAGCTACATCTTCATTAACACTGCCACCAGCAGCGCAATAATAAACCCAGTAGCACCAATCATAATTCCCTCAACACGCCGCACACGGTTGAACAGGTCTTTAAACTGAATTCGCACCTCAGTTTTGATGGCAATTATTTCCTTCTCAAGACCATCAATCCGGTCGTGTGCGGATGATACTGTGCGTTTGTCCATGTCGTGTCCTGTATTCTTTAACGGCAGATACATCAGGCGATGTCACTGATTATTTCAACGCGAATGTAACCATTGTTCGGGAATGTCTCAATTCCGCCAGCAGGGTAAGTCACCTCGAACTCAACCTGGTATGAACCAACGTCGGAAGTGTCCCCTGCCACCCAATCATACTGAACCGTTCCACCAGGCTCACTGATTACAGTCGCGGCGGCATCAATCAGCACATTGGTTGAACCAATTTCGCGCATGTGGAAACGAACAGTTGCATCTAGCAAGTCAACAGCATCTCCGTTTCCGTTTTTCAGGTCGGCACGCAGCGATGGCGTCGTGTCATCTTGTTTTATGTAAAAGCTCATCATGCGGCCTCATTGTTTCTCTGCACTATAATAGCAGAGTTTGGATTTGCTTGCGACAGTTGAACGCCAGTTAAATTGCCAGCATATTCAAAGCGGCGAGCGCGAGCTGCGTTGATCGCAGCGTCATATCCGTCGAATGAGAATAAACCAACGCCATCAATGACGAAATATTGTTGAATGCCCGCTATCTGCCCGTCAAGTGTGAACTGACCGGCCTGTGCAGGAAGTGTCAGTTCAGGCTCAAGTCGGGCATCGTCGTAACTGGCGGTGAAATAACCTGTCTCAACGGCCAGCAGGTTGGTGTCGATAAACTCAACATCTTGACCAGTTACGCTGAATGATGCGTCATCACCGAGAACATAGAAGTTCACATCAAGCGCAACATCTTCTGCGTTGAGTGCGAATATGCCGACCTGTGCAACAAAGTTGTCACTGACATCGAAGTTAATATCCTGGCCAGTGAGCGTATAGCTGACGCCATCAGCAGGCATGACTTCGTTGATATTAAGAACGGCATCCTGACCCACCAGCGCAAACACGCCAGCGCCAGCAGTCAGGCTCGTGTCTACATCTGTGTCGGTGAAGGTGAGTGTGAACGCACCCGCATCAACAGAGAAAGCATAATCGCGCAGGAGGTCGCTGTCTTGACCCGCGAGGGAAAAGTCTCCGAAGCCAACTTCAATGATGACAACTTCAAATAAATCAGCATCCTGCCCAGTGAGAGCAAATGCACCAGTGGCTGCGGTCTTGCTGGTGTTGGTGTTCGCCGCCTGACCCGCCAGCGCAAAAGCGCCGGAGCCAGTAACAAATTGAACGCCAAAGAATGCAGCCTGACCCGTTACACCGAATGAACCTGCCTCGGCGGTCATGTCTCTGCTAATGCCAGAGTCAAATCCAGTTAGCGAGAATATGCCAATGTCAGCGGCCTTGACCAGCGCAAAGCTGGCAACTTGCTCGGCTGTAATCCAAGTGCCTCGATCTGCGATAACTTTGGCATTGAAGACAAAACCATTGTCCTGCCCGGTAACAACATATGAACCGCTGTCAGCCGCAAAGATGCGTCCGATTAGCAGTGCAGCCTCTTGGCCAGTTAAGGCGTAACTGGTGGCCTCTGAAGAGCGGGAAAGCGCAAAGTCAGCCTCATACAGGTTGACCGTAAACGACCCCTGCGCGGCTTCAAGCGCATACTGACGCACACCCCCATCATCAGCGAGTGGGCTTGAGGCTAGTGGTGCAAATCCAAGCATTTCAAACCAATCTTATGAGTTCAGAGCGTCAAGATCGTCCCAAACACGTTGTGCATGTGTAGCGGCATCAAAAGCAACCGTTGCGTCAGGGTCATTAGGGTCTGGGTCAGTCCAGCTATTTGCCGTTGCCTCTGTTGACAGATACGTCTGGAGATCGGCTTTAGATGCAAATACTGTAATCGCATCAGATGTGTCAGCGCCGTCTGCGGAAATTCCAACCATCATCCAATCTTGCGGTGACACAGTGTTAGGGTCAGCAACCGCGTACATGCCGCCAGTTGATTGCGGAACGCCAAACGTCAGCCACGTTGGGATAGTCCCATCCGCTTCAAGGCGATACTTTACTACTTTATGAGCCATCAGTTTGGTCCTCTAGCTGTGGGGTGTTGGTCAAAGATGTTTCGTCGAGTATAGCAAACCCACGGCTCTCTGCAAAGGCGCTTGGACAATGCGCCCACTTATCTGCGCAAGCCTCTAGCCACTGCACCGTGTGGTGATGTTCAGGTGCTTTACCTTCTTTGATAAGCTCGTTTTCCCAGTTGAGATACGACATAACTTCAAGCTGCGCCTGCGCTGCATTGATACCAAGATCAAACAGGTAGATCATATTGCCTTCGTCGATCACGCCGTTGCGTGGGCGGGCAGAGTTTAGCGCCTGCTTGAGGCAAGTCATGATGTGATATTTGACTTCCTCAAGCTCGTAGTCAGCCTCGGTCAACTCGTCCTTGCCAATCTTCTTCATTAGGTTTTCGTACTGATTGGTAAAGAAGTTGAGCTTGCGAACAGCGGCTTCAACGTAGCCGCGTGAAGATGCAGCGTTGGCTTGCTTTTCGTTGATCTTAATCTCAAGCATTTCGCGCTCAAGATCGTCGGCCTCATTCTCCAGCTTGCGCTCCAGCTTCTTGAGCTTGACTTCTTCCTTCTTCATACGGAAGTAGCCTTCCTGCAAGGCAGATTTGGTTTTCTCAATCTCAGCAAGAGTATGCTTTACAGAGCGGATAGGCGTAATCGCAGTAACATCCAGTGTCACGCTCATCATCTGAGAGTGCGACTTGTAGAAGTTGCTAGACGCCTGCGCAATGGCAGGAGCCTTGTCGGCAATATTAGCTAGCATGGACTTGTACTCAGGCTTCGCAGATGGAAGCTGGATGCTAATGTCCGCTGTGGCTAAGGCCGTTTCTTTTACTGTATCTTTAGGCATTATTGCGCCACCCATGATGTTGTATTTTCGTCCCAAATGTACTCTAACCCATCGTCTGGATACGCAATGGGTGCCACCCATTGACAAGTGTTTTCGTCTAAAGCCCAGCTAGAAAAGGGTTGTGGGGCAATAAAAGCGTCACGAGTGCTGTCATACACACCCTCTATCACGGCGAAGTTTTTTCGAATTGTCCCGTTGTAACTTGTTTGAACCCAAGTTCCGCCAAATAAAGACTGACAAAAATTAACGCCTATGTCTTCCTGCTCGTTGCCATCTGCATCAAGTATTTCTTGATTAGATATAACCACAACGCGCAAAACTTCGTTGTTTTCATTTAATTCTGCAAAGTGTGCCATTAGAAAGTTATACTCCCTGAACCAGTGAATGTATAAACCGTGTCACTTCCTACAGTGCTGACTGTAGGAGAACCTGTAGTAGCAGAGGCAATCCCGTTTAAAGCGCGAATGATTACAACGCCCGAGCCGCCAGCACCACCATTTGGTCCTTGCACACTACTTCCTGTGCCTGTTTCACCGCCGCCGCCGCCGCCCGTGTTAGCTGCGCCATCTTCAGGGTTAGATACATCCTTAGTGGCACCATCGCCACCACCACCTAAGCCGCCTGTACCGCCTGATGTTGCACCAGTATCACCAGATGATGAACCACCGCCACCACCAGCGTAGTATGCAGCTACGCCTGTTATAGACGATTGAAGACCGTCACCGCCGTCACCGCCATTTTCTCCGCTACCATTTGAACCTACGGCACCTTTACCGCCGCCACCGCCGCCGCCATTATTTACGCCAGCGTGTTGACCACCATCATTACCTTCCCCTGAAGTACCTGAACCCACTGTACTTACAGAAGTGTATGGCGCACCCGCACCTGAACCACCAGTTGAAAGGCTTGTTGATGAATTCCATTCTGCTGCGCCACCACCCGAACATGACGCTCCTGTAAGGATAGAAATAGAAGAAGTGCTGCCTTTTGACCCGTCACCATCTGATGTCGTACCACCAGCACCACCAGCACCGACAGTAACCGTATAAGTAGTTGCACTCGACACAGAGACGGAGGAAGCCGTTTTCATGCCACCAGCACCGCCGCCTGAAATACCAGTGGTTCCCGCTTCAGCGCGACCGCCACCGCCGCCGCCTGCAACGACAAGCCAATCTATGCTAGTCGCAACAGGCACTGTATTTCCCGCCGTAGGCCACAGCCCCGCCTTGTTGTAGGCAAGGGCTTCCGCAAGTGACCACACGCCAGAGGCTGCGCTATCCTGATACGGGCCAGCAGGCGCTGTCGGGTTCTGCGTGATAATGTTGCCGAGATAGCGTTTAGTCATTATACCGTTCCTCCATTAGCATTTCCGCACCCAGAAAGATAATATTGGTTGTTATTAAGATCACCAAAATCAGTTGTGTTTCCTTGCGTTGCAAAGCTAACCTTTTGAACAGTGTTACTTAAAACATTGCCAGACAAAAGCCCCCCACCAAATACTGCTTCCGTGTTTAGTGCGGCAGCGCCTAGAGTTTGATTTCCTGACAATAAATCACCAAAATCTGACGCATTTCCCGCGGTAGCTATGGTAACGAAATCAATAGTGTTTGAAAAACTTTGGCCCCCAGCAAATAAACCTCTTGTTGATGATGAACATGCTGCTGCGTCACGCGTCGTTCTAGTTAAATCGCCAAAGTCAGAGGCGTTTCCAAGTGTGGAAATCGTCACACTCTGTATGACATTTGTGTTGCCGCTGGCGTCACCGCCACCCCACAACCCCTTTGTTGAAGAAGAACATGATGATGTATAGTCCACAGATGTTGCTAAATTTCCAAAATCTAAAGCATTACCAGCAGAAGCTATTGTAATGTATTGTATCACATCGCCAGAGCCGCCGCCAAAGACACCCCTTGTGCCAGAGTTGCAGCCAGCCACACCACCAGAATTTCCCGAAAGAAGGTTGCCAAAGTCAGTAGCATTACCCGCTGATGATACTGTTATAAAATCTATTACGTCACTTACACTGCCTGCTGAGCCACCAGCCCACAATGCTCTCGTCAATGAGGCGCATGTTCCCGCCGCATAACGGGCAACAGTCAAATCTCCAAAGTCTGAAGCTGTGCCTCCTGAAGTCGTGACTTGATCTATTTGGGCATATCTAGTGTTGGTGTTAAAATCAAACCCCGCCGAAAAGAAAGCATATGCTGTCCCCGTAAAAGGCGGCACAGGCCACCCACTCGCGTTCTGATACTGCTCCGACAGGCTCCATACACCTTGATAATTGGGCATTATGAAAGTCCTCCGTGGGCAGATGAGCAGCCAGCGTGACCTCTAAACACATCGGTAAGGTCACCAAAGTCAGAAGCGTTCGCTGCGGATGCAATCTCAAAATATTCTATAACATTTACTTTAATGCCACCAGCCAAAGAGCCGCCAGCTACCAAACCCCGTGTGCTGCTCCCAGCGGATGCAACATTTTGCTTGCTTTCCGTCAAGTCACCAAAGTCAGACGCATTGCCCGTAGAGGCTACCGTAATATAATCCATTACATTTGTAACCGCTGATATATGACCACCAGAAAAAACGCCCCTTACATCAGACGAACAGGCCGCTAAATTAGCTCTAGCACTGGTTAAGTCACCGAAGTCAGTACCGTTCCCAGTGCTTGCAATTGTTATATATTCTAAGATATTAACGTCACCACCGTCAGTTCCGCCGCCAAATATACCTCTGGTTGGAGAAGCGCATCCCGCGCCCGAAAACCTCGCAGAATACATGTTGCCAAAAGTTGTGGTGTTGCCTGTCGAGGCAATGGTAATGTATTCAGCATAAGTAACTATATTAAAAGCAACGTCTGAACTATATCCGCCAGCAAAGACACCCCTAGTGCTGCTTGAAAGACTTAGCTTGCTTCTAACATTATTACTCAAATCCCCAAAATCAGAAGCGTTGCCAGCAGACGCTAAAGTAACATAATCAATTACGTTAAGCCGTCCTGTGCCATCCTGACCGCCAGCCCACACACCTCTTGTTGCAGATGACAAAGCTGCTGGGGTTGCTCTCCCAACAGTCAAGTCACCAAAATCAGTCGCATTGCCAAGAGTAGATATACTAACAAAATCAATAACAGATGAATCGTTAGACGTAGAATCACCACCGCCAAATAAGGCTCTTTGTACAGCAGGACTAACACTCCCACTCGCATCGCTTGCCACAGACCACCCAAACGGATTGATCGCCCATACGTTGAACGTGTAGCTTGTGCCGTTGGATAAACCAGTGACAGTAACAGGGGAGGCGGAGCCAGACGCGCCAATACCGTCATTTGACTGAACCCTATAGCCAGTTACAGCAGCGCCGCCTACATCTGTGGGAGCAGTAAAGCTAACAGTTGCCTCTGTATCGCCACCTGACGCACTGACACCCGTAGCAGGGTCAGGTGCATTTATCCCGTCTTGGCCTATAAAGCCGCCTGTACGTTTAGCCATCAGAGGCTCCTATTAGCTGATCTCTTCGTAAGAAACGATCACCTCAAGATCGTTAGCCGTTCCAGCGGTTGCTGTGATTGAACGGTCTTCCTCCAAATAGATTGCTGTGTTTTTGTCCAGAGCCACCAAAGAGGCGTCAGCAGGGACAGAGATTGTGCTAACCAGCGAATATGCTGTACCACCGCCAGCAGCGGCGCTGTGCATATCTACTGTAACGTCACAGGCGTTAGAGCCATCGACGTTGGCAATCTGGATCATGTTAATCTTAAAAACCTTGCCACTGGATGCAGCGTTGCTGACCAGCGTTGTTTGCGAGGTTGAAGACAAAGCCACCAACGCCGACTTGGCAGTGATAGTGGCTACATTTACTACGTTTGGTGCGGCCATGTGGCTTCTCCTTTAACCGAAAACAATCGCCATTGCGATTGCCTTACCTGTTGTTGCAGCGGCGTTTAGCTGCGTTTGAATGTCTGAAGTTACGCCATCGACATAGTTTAACTCGGTGGCTGTAGCAGTCACGCCAAGGTCAGAAAGCGAAGAGACCGTACCCTTAGCGTCAAGCTGTGTTTGGATGCTAGATGTTACGCCGTCAACATAATTTAACTCGGTGGCTGTAGCAGTGATGCTCAAGTCTGCCAGCGAGGAAACTGTACCCTTAGCGTCAAGCTGCGTTTGGATGCTAGATGTTACACCGTCAACGTAGTTTAGCTCTGTTGATGAAGCAGTCACGCCAAGGTCAGAAAGTGATGATGCAGCGGGAAAGCCACCAGCAGTAGAACCATCGTGGACAACAATTATGTCCTTGTCCGTGTCGATGGTAAGCTCACCAACTGCGCCGGTGAATGTTGCGTGCTGTGCCGTTGTGCCTCGGCGTAACTGAACTTGTCTAGCCATTAGGTAAGGCTCCCATAATCATCTGTCAAAGTAACTGCGCCCGTAATGAGGCCATAATCCAAAGTGTCTGCAAGATCGTCTGCCAATACGGTCAAGAACAACGTAGCAGTCCCACTCAAGTTGATCGCAGACCCAGCGTTGCTACTTTCGCTAACCGTGCGGGTCATCGTGGTTCCAGAAGCGGTGTAAGTACCAGAACCGATCTCCCAGTTGCTGCCGTCTTCAATAGTATAGCGTACAATGTCGCCGTCAGCTACACCACCGCCAGCGAAGGTTTGATAACCATCCTCCGCTGACCCAAGTGTAACCGTGCCAGTGCCAGTGGTCGCAGTTGCAACTTTTACTCGGTTCGCTAATACGACCATTTCAGCACCTCTTTAGGCTTATGAGATTTGCAGAACACCGTTGGCAGCAGAGAAGTCCACTGTCAGGCTGTCGCCATCGTTAAGCGTCAAGGAAGAACCGTAATCATAATATCCGATCAAAGGATCGGCAGGAGATGTTACGGTGTCATTATAGATGTAAACGTAGCGGAAAGGTCCAGTTGAGCCACCGCTTGATGTCAGCGTGATGTCCGACAGAACGAGCTTATATGTACCGCTCGTTTGAGTGGACGAAGATGTCGTCACGTTGCGCGAGGAAAGGTTTGTATATGTAACCTCTGTCACGTTTGCTCGGACACCATTGCCGTCAGTGGCTGGGTTTGGTGTCTCTGATGCTGGCGCAGTGTTGGACAGTGCGACAACAACTTGATCGCTCTCAAGGTCCATGTTGTGAACCGCATTGAGAACGAAATCGTTCACTTTGTTAAAGGTGGCCATTTCGGAACTCCGTATCGTTTATAAGGCATATGCCCCGGCATAATAACCCACTTTAGGTTGGAATGCTAGGCCAAGTTGGATTTGCGGGATCTTCAGTGTTTTCGGGCAAGTCTCTTAACTGCTGACGGTAGGTGGCCCATGCGGCTTGATCGACGGGGGCATCAGGTACTTGCGTCCAGTCGGATGACTTTAACAGCAAATCCCTAGATGACCTTAATTCGTCCATTAGCCTGTCATTATATTCAACAAGGGCGTCACCACTGACAGGTGAGATAACCCCGTCAATCAGCATTGTATCTTTACCATGCTCACCGCTTACGACTTGCTGGTTAGGCTCTAATACTGGAACATCTCCTGTGCAGTCTACATCTGCAAGCCAATGACCGTTTGATTTGTATATTGTATATTGCATGTTAAGCCTTAAATGTCAGGAGTGAAACTGAGACCCTGTAGTACATAACCCCACTGACAGTTCCGCTCAATCTGAATCCTAAAGAGCCGCTTGTTGAAGTAGCTACGGCAGAAACCGCATGAGAATATGGTGTTACAGGAGTGGCATTTTCTGACACAAACCCCCCAGTGGATTGTGTGTGAGCTAGTGTTACGCTTGTTCCTGTAGGAACTATGCCAACTTGGGGGCTTTCTTTGCTCTGACCAAACCGACCAGTAAGAACTGCTATCATGCTTGACCCGACAGTTACTCCGCTGAAAGATACGGTAACGTCAACCGTTCCAGAGGTGTTAAAGGAGCTATCTACAGCAGTGGCCCCAGCAACCCCAATGCCGGGCAACCTTGCTACATCCAATGTGCCAGCGGTAATCTTGTCAGCAGCTATGTTGCTAATCTTGGCATTGGTTATGATAGCGTCAGTGATCTGCGCTGAATTAGTGATGATGCCAGAAGTTGCCAGCAAGCCACCTGTGATGGTGTTGGCGACAATCTTGTTACCTGTAATAACCCCACCCTGGATAGCATCGCCGTAAATACTATTAGCAGCAATAGCGTTGGCCCCAACAGCATTTGCACTGATCTTGCCAGCAATAATTGCATCATCAGCTATCTGTGCAGTATCAATTACTCCATTCGGTATTTGAGATTGAGCAATGCTCCCCTGTAAGTCACCGAAGCTCTCAGCGCCCCCTACAACTGCCTCCCATGCAGAACCCGTCCACTGGTACAGCTTGCCATCAGTACGGTTAAATACCTTTTCACCAACAAAGCTGCCTGAAGCCGGGAGTGATGTAACATCCTCAATGGCATAGAGACCTTGCTCAGTGAACAAGCTATATACACCATTCTCAAAGTCAGGGTCATCAAGGAAGGTAGTGGTCGCAGATACCCCTGATGTAAAAGCTGACTTATTGGCGCTGAAATCGACAGACTTTAAAAAGTAGTATTTAGTCTGATCCACATTCAGGTTTGATCTTATAAACTCACTACCACCTGAAATGCCAGCAAGAGAAGCACCTGAAGTTGTATTTGTGTCGTTCTCCCAAACCTCCACATGCTTCAAGTCAGCATCCGCTGGGTTGGTCCAGTTGATCGTGATGTATCTAAAACCACCTTGGGCAGTAATGCTAGTGGGAAGACCGGGTGCTGTAGTATCGCCACCGCCGGTAAGGTTGACCGTAGCAAAAGCTCCCTTGACGCCGCCAGCCGAGACTGCGCGCACTCGGAAGTTATATTGCACATTGTCAATAAGTGGCGAGATTTCAATTGTGTTTTGAACGGTGGTTGTGCTGGCGTAGACCGTATCGCTGGCAGCTTTCCACTCGATGTCGTAATATTCAACAAACGAGCTATCAGCGGCATCCCAGGACAGAATGGCCGAGTTTATAAAAGTGCCGTCGCCCTGAGTGCGCCCGCCAGCTATAGCAGTCAGGTTCTGCACAGCCAGACCAGCATAAGGATCAGGCAAGTTAGTATTGTTGTTAATGATGTCGCTTTCTTCAGCGTTCCAATCAAATGCAGCCTCGGAGGTCTCTTGCAGCGTCAGGCTAACACGAAGATCGCCAGCGTCCTGGTTGGATGAGAACTTCCAGCCGATCACCTCAAACTCTTTTTCGTCGAAGCCATAGCGAGGGTTAGTGAATGCGATGATGTCACCAACTTCCACGTTGAACGCCTCAAGCCCAAAGTCTGCGCTGATGGTCATCTGTTCACGCCCGCGATAGAGCGTCATCTTGGCAATACGCTGCGCTGTCGCCGCGCTGGTCGTAAACGGAAGCGGCAAGTCTAGCAGAAGCTCATCGCCGCCATCTTCCGCTTTGAATGGGTCGCTTTTGATTGCAGGATAATCAGCCGTGATAAAGTCAGCCGAAGCATCGTTGAACGTACCCGTAACACCGTTAAAGCTGTCACGCATTGTTGATCGAGTGCTTAAATTTATTTCACTGCGAAGATCATCAAGAGTTAATGTTTTGACGGGTGAACTGTACGCGCCAACCTTGAGCTTCCAATAGCCAGAACCCCAGAATAGCGTGCCAGCGCAAGCGGTGGACATTTTGCCAAGCACATCACCTATAGGCGAACTGGCTTTGATTATGCCGTTGATGGTGTACCGCTTCTCAGTGCCGCTGCCACTTAGCGTCACATTCTCATCGCTTTCGTTGGCCGCAGCGGAAAAGCTCACATCATCAATGGCGTTGTCATTTAAGCCATATGTGCTTGTGATGAAATCACGAATGCAGAGCGCAGCGTTGTTGCTGTATGCCGTAACAGCGGTTCGCGGGTCATAAACCTTCTTGCCTTTTACCAATGCCGTTACCAACGGGACGCCGCTGGCAAACACATTGCCATCGTACTCGTATCGGACATATAAATAAGCAATACCATTGCCGACAAAGCTGGATGTGAGCGCATCTGAGCCTGTCAGCTCTGACTCGGCAAGCAAGTCAGCGGGTGCGCTTGTCTGACTGCCATCAAACTTCTGAATGCGGATGCCAGATGGATCATCTCCGCCATCAATCACCCAGTCGGAAGTGGTGACAAAACCGTTGGCATCAAGAGTAACAACCTGATCGTTTATGTAGATGTCCCCGATCTCTTCAACTTCGTGCGCAGCTAGAACGATAATCTGGTGCAGATACTTATTCTTTTCGCCAGTTGACTCATAAAAGGTAACAGTTCCGCCCTTGCGGACCTGCCCATATACGAAGTCAGCGGAGGCTGTCGCATCTCGCGAGTTGACCAAAGTACCCTGCGATCCAAAAGATGAGAAGTCAGGCTTTGGAGCTAAAGCAGATATAGCCCATGATGTGACGGCTGAAATAGCAATAGTGCTGACAGCAGTTGCTAAAATTGCCATACCAGTCGAGAGACCAACCGTACCCGAGAAGTATGCAAACAGAGTGATCGGATCACGCGGAGCCGTGTCCCAGCGAGAGTGACGCATCACGTTATATGGAATATTCTTGCTCATGCTTTAATCCACGCCTCATCAATATCGTCTAGCGGTAGGTATATCACACCAACCTTATCCAAGAAAGCGCCTCTACTACCAGTGCATATGCCCATCGCAACGCCTGTGACCCACTTGCGAGCCTTCTTTGTTGTCACCAGCGCACCAAGTGGCGGGATGCCGCTTACACGCTCAAGCCTGCTGTCCACTGCCTTATTAAAGTCAGAGTGGCGAAACTCTTTGACCAACTCATCCCTGCGCATTGGCCTGCCGTCAACCATGTATCTGTCCAGCCAGTCATCCGCCCAGCCTTCGCCGTACATCGCCCGAAAAGCGTCATTGGTGAACGTGAGGCAATCATGTTGGCCCCATGAAAAAGGCTCACCCCTCATCGCCCGCAAATAAGCGTTGAGATGCTCGCGCGGCCCCATCACTCAGAATTAACCTCGCGGCCCCAAACAATTTCGCGATCCTGCAATGATGAGACATAGGAGAAGAACGTGTCACCACTGTGTCGTGACTGCTGGCTTCCCTCGGTATAACGCCAGTTTGATGATTTCTCCAGGCGGACCAGCTTGCTCTCAACTGTCAAAGATATGATGCTAGTCTCACCACTATCTTGGATCGTCATGACATTCATCAAGCCGCTGAACACTTCAATCGGCGTCGTGGTGTCGGTCGTGCCAAAGTAAATCTTACACGCACGGTTTTGATAAGGCTCTTGGATCGCCAGAGATACAAGCGTGGCCGGAACGCCAGACAACTGCAAGGTTATGCTCTTGGCCGACAGATCGTTCACCTCGTCAATGCCAGTGATAGACAAAAGATTTCCGCTGCCAAGGTAGGTGTCTCCGCCTATCGTCTTGTCGCCGTATCCGGTCCAAAAGCGCACAGGCGCACTATCAAAGAGCATCTCAACCGCATAAAACGGGAGAACTTCCGGCTGACTCAGAGCGGTCAATAAGGATGCTGGTGTGCTGCGGGTCATAATGCCTCCATCGCGGCAAACGTAATGCCATATATGCTGGCTTCATTGACTGACCAAGATTGCTCGTTTGAGGACAAGCGAAACACGCCAGCGGCGCTGGTTAGATCGGCAGAGACGTTTGATTGGTCCGCTCTCAAGGCAGGCCATATCTCCAAAGTGCCTGATCCGTTTTGATCCTGCAAAACCTTGTGCAACCGTGCGTCAGCGCCGGAACCAAGCTGAATGTAATCACCAGCGAGCAAAGTTCCAGTCATCGTTGTTGATACGCTGCTGTCACCAGTTGAGCCTGTGATGTTGACTGTGGTCGCCGTGCCGCGAGGGGCCGTCCCTGACGGATCATTCAGCAGGAAAGTGCCAAACTGCCCACGCAGGCTGACTAGGAATGCGATCCATTGCTCCGCATCCGCACGCTTCATGGCTGGCAGCGTTATATCTGCCTGCCAGGTTTGACCCGAATAAGCATGAGCCTGTCCAGCAAAGGTGAATGGGCTTTTACTATAAGCAACAGCGTTGATAGCAGTCAACTCAACGCTTCTGATGCGCGTGTTAGTTGGCAAGCTCAGAGGATAATTTATGCTCATGAAAATGCCCTTCCATATGACCCGCCGCGACGTTTCGCATCTACCACTGCCGCTTTTGCACTTTCCGCAATCTGCGGCATTAGCTGCTTGATCTCTGTGCGTACAGTTTGTTGTACACCAGTGGAAACATTAATTGTTTGATTGACGACAACCTGGCCACCGCCTGAGCCTTTGGTGTGATCTGTAACAGTCTCTCTTGGGTGCAGCATGGCCATAAAGCCGCCTTTGCCGTCCAAGCCGCCCGCGCGGGGGCCGTTGCCCGTGTAGCCTCCGCCCTCCATTCGCGCCATTGGACGGACGTTGCCAGTCCCAAACGGCATAGATGGGCCAGAGACTTGGTTGGCGTTAAAGTAGCCACCGACGGCGCTCATGATGAACCCAGTGATCTGCTTGACCACAAACACGCGATACAGCTCTTTGATGATCTCAGAGGCCATAGACTTAAATGCTTCTTTTGTTGACTTTGTACCGTCAACAGCACTCATCATAGCATTCTCAAATGATTGCTCAACCGTCTTTAATATACCATTAAGCCTCTCCATGGCGGGAGACAGCTTACCGTCTATAGAACCTGCAAGTTTATCTGCCGCATTCTGGCCACTATCGCCAAATATATCTACCTCCAAGGCACCATTCTTGAACGCATCTCGAAGAGCATTTAGAGATTTCATAGGTGCAGCTAGGCCCATATTTACCTTTTGAAGGCTGCTATTAACCCCGTCCAACTCTGATTGTACTTCACTTGAGGCATCTTCCAGGTTGTCCGCAACAGTGCTTCCGATATTAAGCCTCAATACACTTAGACGGCCGTCCTCTGGGAACTTTGAGTTCCAGGCATCAACTATACCGGATGCAAGTTTGTCAAATGCTTGTGCTATAGGAACAAGAGAATTCATGAAATTAAGTTTAAAGGTGAGAATGCCCTTTTGTAGGCCTAAATACATTTTGTCGCCGTAATCAGCAATTCTCCCGAATGACTCAAACGCAACATCCTTCAAAAGCCCAAGGGCAATCGCAAACCCACCAGCGCCCCGTTTTAGCTGAAGGAACATTTCTATTAGCTTTGCCGCCCCCAAAAGCACGGCAATGGGAAGAAAACGCATTAAGATTGCGCCAACCGCCTTCAATGCGCCGCCCAAAAGCAAGGTGGCTGACCTAGCCGCAACCATAACTGTGCTGAATCTTCCAGCCGATAGAGCTGATGCCACTACTGCGGCCCTAACTTGAACCATAACTCCGGCAAATATTCGACCTGTTTTGGCAGAAAGCACCATGGCCTTGACCATTTTAACGCCAACAACCGCAGCAAATAGCCCAGCAGCGATCAATGCAGTATCAATGTTTCTCACGATGAATGGAAGGGCAGAGCCGAAAGCATCTTTCACAGACATTATGCTATCTTTGACAGACATAAGTGGCTCTTGAAGGACCCCAAGGGTACTGGCCAAATTAGTGACTTCCTTGCCAGACTTTTGCACTGCCACGCCAAATGCCGCAAAGATAGCAACCGCTGCACCGACAACCGCACCGATGGGGCCGAAGATTTGCAATAGCTGTGGAGCCTGCTGACCAAACGCCTGCATCTTGGACGTTCCGTTGGCGACCTGAACTGCAAAGTCACCAACTTGATAACCTGCCTGCTGCAACCCGCCCATGGCAAATTTTCGCATGTTGACACCGCCAGCGGTGACACCCTTGTTGAATCTACCCATCTTGGCATGAGCGGTCTGAACTGATTGACCAACGCGCTGAGTCGACTTAGATACTTGGTCTAGACCCTTGACCGCGCTGCTAGTCTGGGCCGCGATAATAATGTTGATCTTTTCACTCATTTTTATCCCGCTCCTCGATCAGCGCAAAGTATGCGATCCATTCATTATACTCCGAAAGGCTGATTTGCTCAATCTCTGAGATGGTCTTGCCTAATCTAAGCGCCAACCCAAGAAGGTTGAACCTGAATGGATCGCCCCTTAGTTTTTTAGATGGTCCTCTGTGCTATCAGTGTCAAAGATAGAACCAAAGACTTTCGCAATCACGCTGACAGGCTCACCAAGAAGGATTGCCTTATCTTCCAGTGTGAATGCTTTTTCGCCAGCTTCATCCTCACATTTGACAATAATCATTTCGACCATTGCACTCATGCTGGGTTCAGCCAGAAAGTTAGGGTATTTGCGCTGGACCTTCTCAATGTCTCTTGCGGAGACCTCGTTGAAGTAAAGGCGAAGCGGATTGTCCGCCTCGCCCCACTCTTCAACGTCAGAGAAACCACGCTGCTGTTCCGCTCGCTTCGCCGCGATACGTTTTGCTAGGGTCATGTTTTACACCGTTGTTTGTGTTAATGCACCATTACCCTGCACTGAAATTGACATTTCTACAAGCCCATCAAAAGACGAACTAACTGAACGACCAGTTACGATGGCTGAACCAGAGAGATAAGTATCTCCGGCGGTATCGCCTTCAGGGTAAAGGTTCAGAGTTACCTCTGCACCGATTGTGAGACCGCCCTGACCCGCTGTGTCAGATTCGTCCCAGAATACATCAACAGAACCAGAAAAGCTGGTCAGTGATGGTTTGTACGTCCGAGCGGAATCGCCCATGGATGTATCTTCAAGTGTGTCCGCAGTTTCTTCAATTGAGAATGAACGGATTTCTGCAATCGCGTCGGAACCGACCTTTACGGTGCCTTCGCTACCAGCGTGCGTAGCCATGGTGTATCTCCTATCTGGCCGTTTCCACATCATCGATGTCAGTGGAATACTCAACATCGAAGCTCAATCTGGCAACACCAACAGGCTGTTCAGTGTCCCCAGAAAAATCTATTTCAGTACCCGAAAGCACCGTCGTCTTGGCAAGGCCACTTAGCGAAAAGTCCGCTGCGATGGCCTCTTCGACCTGAACGCAAATCGCATCCAGATCATTATCCAGGCTGGTTGTCGCTCTCGCATAGACATCGACATTTACAGTCAAGGTCCGCATGAGCGTCTTCCTGCCGATTGTCATTATACCAGACTGCTCGGCACCCGCATAAACAGTTATAGCAGGTAAATTAGCCTCTGTCAGGGGGTAGACGCGAGTATTATAAACGCGAGAAGAAACTAAAGACACGCCACTATTCAGAAGCGTCGCAATTCTGTTTCTGATCTGCTGGCGGACATGAGCCATTATGATTTTTCCAGTTCGACTACGGTTACACCAGTTCCATCATGCACCCATGCGCGAACAACGTATTCAGTGGAGTTGATAATCATTTTATCAGTCTCGGAGATATATGGGACATCAGATGTCCGACAGGTCGCGCGAGGCTGCTCTTGGTGGACCTGAACAAATCCACCATTATCAACGGGCATAGTTTCATTATCAAAGATGATACTAATCACAGTATCACCCAAAGCGTTTTTCCGCTGGTAAGTTGCAGACACCGCAAATTCGTCTACCGAAAGAATTGATGCAAGATCACTCGCTAGGGGCAGGGCCATCTTCAACTTCCTCTGATGGAGTATAAACTTCTGCGTATCCGCGAGAGATCAGCTTACCTGCAATCTTGTCATCGACATCATGGCTACTGCCACTCTTGTAGCTCTTGCCGCCCCAGCTCGCTTTCTTGAGGAGAGTTATCTTCATTTCTTGGCCTTCCGAGTAACAGTCTTTGTGGCCTTGCTCTTAGGGAGGGCCACCGAGCGGTCCTCAACCTCTTTCGCTGGCTGCGGAGCATCAACGTACTCAACGCGGCCCATAGCGGTCAAATTGCGGGCATTCTCATCAGATAAGTTCATAATATCGCCAGCGTTGCAGCGCGAGCTATCAATAACGCAGGACTTCAAAACAAGATATGGCATATAAAACTCCTAGATGGGTTGGTGGGGACCGAAGCCCCCACCAGTTATATTATGCGCCGTCGTTGTTGAAGGCAAACGATACAGCGTGACGTACAGCCACATCGCATGTTTGCAGTGCAACGATGCGTACAGTGCCGCTTGTGCTGCTTGTGTATGGATCAACAACAATGTCCAAACCGCCGTACATGCCGATGAGCAAGTCAGCAAAGTTGCCGAAATACAGATCGCCTGCTGTGACTTGGTTGGACACGATGGTGTTGTAACCATTCATGTTGCCGTCTGGGCCAACTACGAACTGGCCTGAACCAGCGTCTTTTGCAGTTGTTTTCAGAGCGCCATACATGCCTGCTGGGGCGATGTATGCCAGGTTGCCAGACAAAGCATTGTCTTCTGCAACCGCAGTTTCCATCGCAACAACTTCTGCGAAGGTTGGGTTTGCAGCAGCAAAGTTAGTTGGAGCATTGATGCCAGCAGTGTTTTTCACACCTGTTGGCTGACCAGAAGAACCCGAGCCTGCCAACGCACCCAAGTCAATTGCGAGAGCAATTGCAGTGGACAAGTCGTTACGCACGAGGGCTTCAATGTCCAAGCTGGACTGCATCATCATCAAACGTGTGATGTCTGTGAACGCGCCGAGTGTTTTTGGTGCCATTGTGACTTGGCCCAAAGTTGGCTCGCTCTCAGAAGCAGCGCCACCTTCAGTGGAAATCCAAGAAGCAGCCGATGCGGCAGTTTTCTTTGGGATTTTCACGTTGCCGGACAAACCAGACAACATTGTAGCGCCAGCCTGCATAACCGAAGATTGGTTGCGCAGAACGTCGATGAAAGAACCGCCACGGAAGTCATCTGCAATTACAGCAGCGTCATCTGTGGTGTTCAGGTCACGAACAGCCCATGAACGAAG
>Ga0209555_10001281_pt1 | contig 19477 bp, 19 predicted proteins | sample SaaInl85LU_5_DNA_FD_184643 | JGI IMG/M metagenome (GOLD analysis project Ga0209555, IMG submission 184643) | Marine microbial communities from expanding oxygen minimum zones in the Saanich Inlet - ESP_85LU_5_DNA (SPAdes) (version 2) | ecosystem: Environmental > Aquatic > Marine > Intertidal... | reverse complement strand
GGTGCTCGGGCTCCACGAAGTCCTCCAACGGCAGACCTTGTTCCCCTGCTGGGGCGGACCAGTCCTCATCGATCGGCGGTGGGGCATCCCCATCCGACCAAGGCATGGGCATGGGGGCATCACCTGCTGTGGGCGTTGAACGTCCCGGACGAACAGACCGTTGGGCTTGGCGCTGCTTGCGCTCTTCCGCCTTTTGGGCTTCGAGCAGTTTTTTGTGCAAGGCTTTGTCGACCTCTCGTGCCAAAATCTCCTCCCCCATCCCAAGCGCAGCAGCGGATGACTGGACATAGACGCCGCGTTGGATGGTGTCCGGAATCGCCGCGACCGACTCCACAACGCTGTGAATCATTCCCGCTCGGCGAATGGGGTCGTCGCCGATGTCCGCGGACAGCAATTGAATTTTGAAGGCGAGAAAATCCTGGGCGTCTTCGTCGATGTACCGCTGCAATTCCGCGCCGCTCACCTTTTTTGCGTAGCTGTCCGGGTCATCTCCATCGGGGAACAGCACCACGCGGACATTCATTCCAGCTGCCAGCAGAAGGTCGATGCCCCGCAAGGAGGCCCGCATGCCGGCTGCGTCGCCATCAAACAAGACAGTAATGTTGTGGGTAAAGCGGCGCAGCAGTTTGATTTGGCCTGAAGTCAATGCAGTTCCTGAAGAAGCCACAACATTCTCAACACCAGCCTGATGCATGGCCATCACATCGGTGTATCCCTCCACAAGAAACACGCGATCGGCTTTGCCAATCTCGGGTCTCGCCAAATCGATGCCATACAGGACGTCGCCCTTGTGGTACAACACAGATTCTGGGCTGTTGAAGTACTTGGCGACCTTTTTGTCCCCGCGAAGGGTGCGGCCACCGAAGGCGATGACGCGGCCCGAAACGTCCCGAATGGGAAACATCACGCGGCCCTTGAAGAAATCCCACAACGAACCGTCTTCTTCCCGCTGCTTGCTGAGGCCCACAGCCACCAAACGATCGGCCAGGTAGCCAGCAGCCAGCGCCGACTTGCTCATCTCGTCCCATTTGTCGGGACAATAACCGATGCCAAAGCGCTTCAAAATGTCCCGGCGAAACCCCCGGTTCTCGAAGTAGGACAGCCCGATGGCTTGGCCCGCTTCCGTTTGAAACAACTGATCTTGGAAGAAACCCGCTGCCCACTGAACGACCGCGGCCAAACTCTCCCGTTCGGTCATTTCAGCACGACGCTCCTCGCTGACTTCCTCTTCTTCGATTTCGATGTTGTACCGCTTGGCCAGCATCCGCAGAGCTTCGGGATAACTGACTTTTTCCAATTCCATCAAAAAGGTGACCAAACTGCCGCCTTTCCCCGAGCTGAAGCACTTGAAGATGCCTTTCGATGGCACGACATAAAAACTGGGGGTCTTTTCGTTGGAAAACGGACTGAGTCCACGAAAGGTGCTGCCCGACTTTTTCAACTCCACATAGTCTGCCACGACGTCTTCGATGACGGCGGTCTGCAGAATGTTGTCGATGGTGGATTGAGAGATCAAGGACGCTGGGACTATGGGGAACGAGGGAAACGAGGGAAACGAGGGAAACGAAATTAGGGAGAAAACCGTCCGAGACAGGACCCCACAAAAAAACAGGTGACCCGCCGTTGCGGACCACCTGATTTCGCTTCACCTGTCGAAGCCTACAAAAACCTGCCGCTCCTGTCTCGGAGCATGAATTGCTCTGCCTGATGCGTACAGAACTGAATCCGAGGCAAAACTACCTGCTGCTATGCGGCAGGATGTGAAGGAGTTGTTAAGGGATGTTGAATCTTGAACATGCCGAAGACCAAACCCGTTTCCAACCGCTGCCGTCAGTATTTTTGCAGGTGTGAAGGTCTCCTCCCCCAAACGGTCCATTCCCTGGTTCATCCTTGCGATGGTCGGCGCCTTCTTGACGATGAGCACGATTCAAGTGTCTTGGTTGCGCTCCTCCATCCGCATGCGGCAGCAATTGTTCGATGATCAGGTGCAGCAGGCGCTCAACGACGTCGCGGATTTGATCATGCGGCCCAGCACGGCCATCCTCACCATGGAATTGGAGGCCATGTCCGATCCCAGCGGCAAGGTCGTCCACGGCACGCGGCCCATTGGTGAGGGCATCGACGAGCTCGAAAGGCGCATGCTCGTGCGAATCGATGCCTTTCGGGTGGACAGTTTGATTCGGCGAACCCTCGAAGAGACCGGCGTCGAGGCGGAGGCCTGGGTGGCCGTATTTGATCGGTATGGACAGCCCGTGAGACTGAATGAACGTCATGAGGATCAACGCGATGCGTTTCTCGAAGAGGGCTATTCGGTCGGTTTGGACCCGCTTCGATTGGTGGTGTACTTCCCGAAGTTGGACAAGGTCCTGCAGCGCAACTTGTTGGGCCAATTCGCCCTGACCGGACTCATGCTGGCCATCATCGCAGGGGGGCTGTTCAGCGCAGTTGTCACGGCAAACCGCAACAAGCGCATTGACCGCATTCGACGGGATTTGATGAACAACCTCACGCATGAGCTGAAGACGCCAATCAGCACGATTGGTTTGGCCTCAGAAGCCTTGAGCGATCCAGATCTGAGGGCCAGCGAGGAGACTGTGAAGCATTACCTCGGATTGATACGCGAGGAAAACAAGCGACTCAGTGTGCTTGTAGAGAACGTGTTGCAGGCCTCCCTCGCCGACCAAGGAACCATGCGCCTGTTTCTGCAGCCCCTCAATGTGCATGATATTTTGCGCGAAGTGGTTCGCAACAATGCCATCGCCATTCGGAAGCAGGGGGGCAAAGTGCAATGGTCTTTGGAAGCCAAGGATCCGGTTTGTGAAGTGGACCGGATTCACTTCACGAACATTGTTTACAACCTGATTGACAATGCTCTGAAATATGCCAAATCCGACCCAGTCCTGACAATTTCGAGCCGCCAAGTAACAAATGGCGTGGAATTGCGTTTTCGGGACAACGGCATTGGCATTCCGCGGGAACATTTGGGCAAGGTTTTTGATAGGCTCTATCGGGTTCCGACAGGGAACGTGCATGATGTGAAGGGGTTTGGCCTCGGACTGAGTTATGTGCGAACTGTCATCGAAAGGCACGGCGGTGCCATTCGGGTGGAAAGTGAAATCGGCAAAGGCTCCACGTTTGTGGTGGAATTGCCGAAGGAACAGAAAGCCATGTGAGCCCGTGCTTTGGACCTGACCTGAAACAAAAAATTGAACAACCATGTCTGCAAAACCGATTGACATCTTGCTGTGCGAGGACGACCCGAATCTTGGGCGACTTCTCTCTGATTACTTAAAAGTCAAAGGATTCAATGTTGTTTGGGCCAAGGACGGTGTGGAAGGCCTCAAGGAATTCCACCGCGGTTCGTTTGATTTCGTTCTGCTCGACGTGATGATGCCGAGAAAAGATGGCTTTCAGGTGGCAGAGGAGATTCGGCGAGAAACCCGCGCGTTGCCGATCCTCTTTTTGACCGCACGGAGTGCGAAAGAAGACACCCTTGAAGGATTCAAGGTGGGCGCCGACGATTACATGACCAAACCCTTCTCCATGGAGGAATTGCTCATGCGCATTCAGGCCATTTTGCGGCGAAGCGCTGCCCTTCCGGAGGAAGGCGAAGAGGTCACGGAGTTCCAAATCGGCGATTTCACCTTCGATTACAATACACAAACGTTGAGCCTGAATGGGGAGGAGTCGCGCCTGACCACAAAAGAAAACGAGTTGTTGTTTCTGCTCTGCAAGCACAAGAATGGGTTGATGGAACGTGCCCATGCGCTCAAGTCGATTTGGGGAGAAGCAAACTATTTCAATGGCCGGTCGATGGACGTCTACATTGCGAAGCTGCGCCGCCACCTCAAGCCGGACGAACGCATCGAAATCCTCAACGTTCACGGCAAAGGTTTCAAGCTCATTGATGCCTGAATGGCAACTGCGACATCTATCGTCAACGGTTCGCAGATAATCAGTACCTTTGCACCCGTCAATTTGACCTTCACGCATCGTGTCTGATATGCTCAAAATCATCGCTGGTTCGACGTCAATGGAGTTTGGTCGCAGGGTTGCTGCCTCAATGGGCATGGACCTCGTCCCTGTCAAGACCACCAAGTTCAGCGATGGGGAGTTCTCTGTCAGCATTGAGGAGACCATTCGTGGCAAGGAAGTTGCCATCGTCCAGTCGACCTATCCGCCGACAGACAATTTGATGGAATTGCTGATGCTGATAGATGCGGCCAAGCGGGCATCTGCCAAGCGCATCATTGCTGTGATTCCGTATTTCGGGTTTGCCCGGCAAGATCGGAAGGACAAGCCCCGCGTGGCCATCGGCGCAAAACTTGTGGCGAACTTGTTGACCGCTGCCGGCATCGATCGGTTGATCACCATGGACCTGCATGCCGACCAGATCCAAGGGTTCTTCGAAGTCCCTGTTGATCACCTGTATGCCAGCACCTTGTTCATTCCTCACCTCGAGCGCTTCAACCGGACAAACCTGATCATCGCCACACCCGACACCGGCGGAACCAAGCGGGCGAGCGCCTACGCGAAGATGCTGGGCGTGGACATGGCGATCTGTTACAAGCAACGTAAGGTAGCCAACCAAGTCGACAGCATGACGGTCATTGGAGATGTCGAAGGCAAGGATGTGATTCTCGTCGATGACATGTGCGACACCGCTGGCACGCTGACGAAAGCCGCTGCGCTGATGATGGAGCACGGTGCCTTGAGTGTTCGGGCCGTTTGCACCCATGCGGTGCTGAGTGGCCCAGCCTACGAACGAATTGAAGAGTCCGTGTTGAGTGAGTTGATTGTCACCGACAGCATCCCGCTTCGGACGGACAAACCCACGGGAAAAATTGAAGTCATTGGGGTGGAAGAAATGTTTGGCCACTCCCTGACTTGCCTGATGGAAAACAAATCCATCAGTTCTACATTGTTGATCCATTAACCACAGATATTGTTATGAAAATTGCATCATTGAGCGGCTCTTCACGTGAGAGCGTAGGGAAAAAAGATGCCGAAGCATTGCGCGAACAGCACCGCGTCCCAGGTGTGCTTTACGGAAACGGAACCCAGCACCACTTCCACGTGGCGGAACTGGAGCTCAGCAGATTGGTCATCAATCCTGACGTGTTCCGAGTCAACCTCGACATCGATGGGACGACTTACGACTGCATCTTCCAAGACGTTCAGTTCCATCCAGTCACAGACCGTGTTGTACACTTTGACATGCTCGCACTGGCTGCCGATCGTCCTGTTCGGGTCGAGCTTCCCCTGCGCACGACTGGCGCTGCACCTGGGGTCATCGCCGGTGGTCGTTTGGAATTGCAATTCCGCCGAGTACCGGTTCGTGGATTGCCCAACGACTTGCCAGAATTCGTCTCCATTGACATCAGTGGACTCGAAATCGGTGACAATGCCCGCGTTCGCGATATGAAAGTCGAGAACTGCGAGGTCTTGATGAACGACAGCGCCTTGGTCGCAGCGGTCAAGCGGACGCGTGCAGCGATGTCTGCTGCAGCGGCTTCAGAAGACGAGTAATCGATTCGCTTCAGATTTGCATTGGAAGCCCGCTCCCGGAAGAAAGGAGCGGGCTTTTTTTCTGAACTTTGCTTCGATGAAATACCTGATCGTGGGTTTGGGAAATCCCGGCGCGGAATACGCCGAAACCCGCCACAACATTGGTTTCAAAGTGGTCGAACGCATCGCCGCCGGGAAGGACGCTGTTTTCTCCACTGGACGGCTGGGAGATGTGGCACATGCAAAATTCAAAGGACGAACCTGCGTCTTGCTGAAACCCAGCACGTACATGAATCTCAGTGGCAAAGCCGTTCGGTACTGGATGGACACCGAAAAAATTCCACTGGAGCGCGTGCTCGTCATCACGGACGATCTCGCCCTGCCTTTTGGGACGCTTCGCCTGCGAGCAAAAGGGTCCGATGGTGGCCACAACGGGCTCAAGGACATTCAGGCGGTTCTCGGCACGACCCAGTATCCGCGGTTGCGGTTCGGCATCAGCGCGGCCTTTTCGCAAGGCCAACAAGTGGATTATGTCCTCGGTCAATGGACGGAAGCAGAGCGGACAGGCTTGGAAGAAAGGCTCGAGCGCTGTGAGGCGCTGGTTTGGAGCTTTGCAACAGCCGGATTGGCCAGAACGATGAATGCGTTCAACAACACCTGACCCACATCACGAGACTCCTACTACTTTGAACTATCGAATTACAGGAATGACTTGCGGCGGCTGCGTTGCTCGCGTTCAAGCAGCCCTGGACAACACCCCGCAAATTGACACGGCAAGGGTTCAACTGGAATCCCCTCAAGCCAGCATCACCTTTGCGCCCGGTCAATCCATGAGCGCCGCGGCGCTGGCGGCCGTGGTGCATGCCGCCGGCGCATATGAGATTTCAGCGGAGCCTGACCAGGCCGCGACGCCGAACGAAACACCGAGCGAAACACCGAAGGCTGCGGCAGAAGCGTCAACCGGTTGGGCTTACAAGCCTTTGGCCATCATCGTGGCGTTCATCCTCGGCGTCAGTTTGCTCGCCCAGTGGCCATTTGCAGCTGGCTTGGACGGGACGATCTGGATGCGGCACTTCATGGCGGGATTCTTCCTGGTTTTCTCTGGCTTCAAACTCCTGAATTTGAACGGCTTTGCCGACAGCTACCGCATGTATGACCTGTTGGCCGCCCGATGGCGCGGCTGGGGGGTGCTGTACCCCTTTGTGGAGTTGGGATTGGGGGTGATGTACTTGCTGGATTTGGCCCCATTTGCGACCAATCTCACCACAGTCATCGTCCTGGGTTTCAGCAGTATCGGGGTGATTCGCAGCGTGTTGAGCCGCCAGACCATCCGATGCGCATGCCTGGGCGATGTGTTCAACTTGCCGATGAGCACGGTGACCATCATTGAGGATTTGGCGATGGTGGCCATGGCAGGACTCATGATTGTGATGGGGGGATAAGGCCAAACCCGCCGCGACCCGCCGGTTTACAACTCCCCCATTTTGCCTGAACGGTAATTCCGGAAACACGCCTCAATTTGTGCTTGGGTGTTCATGACGAATGGGCCGTAGGACACCACGGGTTCATTCAACGGCTGCCCGCCCAACACCAAGAAAGTCGCCGGCGCTGTGGGGGCAAAAAAGCGCATGACCTCTCCCCCGCGGTTGAACAATCCCAATTGCGCGTCTGTGAGCACAGTCCGATTCTCGGTTTCAACTTCCCCTTCAATGACATGCACGAAGGCATTGTGGTTGGGGTCTACAGGCAAGTCCAATCGGCCGCCCGGCCTCAGCTCGACGTGATAATAGAAAGCCGGTGTGTAGGTGAAGACCGGCGACGTCTTCCCGAAGGCCGAACCCATCACCACCTTGAGCCGAAAATCCTCGTTTTCGAATTCCGGCAAGTGGGACCGGTTGTGGATGTGCGTCACAGGCTCGCTGAACTTTTCTGCGCCCGGCACATTCAGCCAAATTTGAAACCCGTGCACCACACCGCCTTCCCGGCGAATGTCCAAGCTGCTCACCTCCTCGTGGATCGCCCCGCGCCCCGAACTGAACGTCATGAATTCGCCTTTCTCATACACAATGTCGTTCGCCATGCTGTCTGTGTGGCGGCCGCTGCCACTCAGCAGGTAGGTCGTCGGTGTGACACCAGCGTGAGGGTGGGCTTGGATGTTCATGCCCAGTGTGCCTGGGTCGATCTGGAGGGGACCAAACTCGTCGAGCATCACAAACGGCGACACCAAATCCAGCTTGCCTCCGCCAAAACTTCGGAGCACAGGCACGTTCTGTACCATGGTGCGGCGGGCGTCGAGGACTTGGGCGATGCGGCGCTCGGTGGGCGATGAGAACATGCCTGAAGTGGCGGTCGCCAGGCGGGGCAACACCATGGAGGCCCCGACAATGGCCGAACCTTTGAGGAAGGCGCGTCTTTTCATTGTAGCTACAAGATATGTGAGAATCTCGGCAATTGCAATCGCAGGGCACAGGGTTGTATTTTCCGAGATTGGAAAAAGCAAGTTCCCAGATGCGCATCGGACTCTATTGTTATGAATATGCCCCGGAATACAGAGTGGGCGGACGCCGCTGGCGACTTTTTGCTGATCGTCTGTGTGCCGAAGGGCACGACCTGCTCCTTCGGGCAAAGTCGCCCAAATCCGTCACTGCCCCAGCCCGGCCTGCACCGTTTGCCAATGCCACTTGGCTTCCCCTGCCGACCCAACCGCGCTACCCTTGGCTGGACAATTGGTTCGACCAATTCACTTGGCGCTGGCGATTGGGGGCGATTTGGTCGCAAGCCACCATGAAGGGCAACACCCTTGAAGAGGTGCGTTTCCTCGCAACCACGGTCCGCCGCATCGTCCGAGAAGATTTGGCCAAAGAACAACTCCATTGGATCATTGTGTCGTTGCCTCCCTTCCACTGGGCGAAGGTGATTGCCGAAGAGGTGCGCATTCACAACGCCCGTCATCCCGATCGGCAACGCGTGCGGCTGATGTTCGATTATCGCGATGCCTGGTCAGAAAACGCCCTGTTGCTCCCCGAACTGAACGCGGCTCGCCGTGCTGTTGAATCCCGAAACGAGCAGGCCGCCTTGCAACAAGCCGACGCGGTGGTGTGCGTGAATGAACAAGATTTGGCCGTGCGCCAAGCGCTCTGGCGTCGAGGAGGAGGGCAAGCGAAGCGGGCGCCACACTTTGCCGTCATCCCCAATGGGGTTCACCTGCCATCTGCACCCCCGAAACACCTTTCGGCAGCCGATAAGCACACGCTCTCCATGTTGTTCGCGGGGTGGATTTACCCCCCTGGCCAACCCATATTCACTCGCTTCATCTCCGCACTTCTCGACGCTTGGATGCAGCGCCATCCCAGTGGCAATGTTCGACTTTGCGTGGCGGGAACTTGGCCGGGGGCGTTGCTGCAAACCTTGCGCGAGATGCCTGATCTCCACCTCGATGAACTGGGGTACATCACCCACGACGAAGTGCAATCGCACCTGAAGACCGTGGACTTTGCCGTCAGTTTTGTGTCGGACGAAGTCGGTCATGCAGTCAACACCAAAATTCTCGAGGCCGCAAGTCACGGGACGCCGCTGGCAGTCCTGACCAACGAGGGTGCGGTGAGCGCCTTTGTCCGAGAAAATGGCCTTGGCGTGGTTCTTCCTCACAACCTTTCAAGCGGAGTGACGGACCTCATCGACTGGAAGACGCAGCAACGCACCACAGGACCATGGACGTCGTTGCAGGGGCGTCATGGGTTGGCAGCGAACAGCGACAAACTCCTCGACCTGCTCCGTCAGGGCTCGTAAAAGTGGTTCGACCCGATGTAGTTCAACACCTTGTCGGGCAGCAAATAGCGAATGTCGCGGTGGTTCAAGATGGCCTCCCGCAAATACGTCGACGAGATGCTGATCATCGGGGCCTCACAGAATGCAATGTTCGGGTGGTCTGGCGGCACGGGCTGCCCTTCGCGTCGGGCTTTCGGATCGAACGGTGGCGGCGGCTCGGGCGCCGGACTCAACTCCCGCCGTGGGTACACCAAAATCCTGTGATGGTCCACCAATTCCCAGTAATGCTGCCATTTGTGCAAGGTTTGAAAGTTGTCCTCGCCGATGATGATGCTGAAGACCAAATCCGGCCACTCCTCACGCAAATGGCGCATGGTCGCGGCAGTGAAGTTGGGTTGCGGCAGATGAAACTCCACATCAGATGCGTGCAATCGCTCATTGTCGGCGATTGCCAGGCGCACCATTTGAAGCCGATCATGCTGTGCAATCAAATCGCCCCTTTGCTTGTGCGGACTCTGCGGCGTGACCACCAACCAAACCTCATCGAGGTCTGTGCAAGTGGCCATGTGGTTCGCGATCACCAAATGCCCCATGTGAATGGGGTTGAAAGACCCGAAATACAAGCCCACGCGCTTGGCTTCGTCAAAGCGCCCCTCCCGCATCATGCCGGCTGATGATTGAGGTGCGCAACCAGCAGGCGCTTGGCGTCTTCACAAGCCTTTTCCAAGTCATCGTTGATGACCTCGTGATCGAAGTGCGGCGCATGCGTCCATTCTTCTGCAGCCTTGGCCACCCGCTCCGCGATGACTTCAGCGGCATCTGTGCCGCGGCGCTCCAGGCGCTCTTGCAGCGTCTCAATGGAGGGGGTGCGGATGAACAGGGCAAGGGCTGAAGGGCCGAGGAGTGAGCGGAGTTTGGCACCGCCCACCACATCAATGTCAAACACAGGGGTCAACCCCGCAGACCACAACCGCTCCAATTCCGACTTCAACGTGCCATAAAAACGCCCGGGATAAACCTCCTCCCACTCCACAAAATCCCCCGCCTCCAACCGCTTCTGAAAGGCAGCGGCGTCCATAAAGTGATAGTCCACGCCGTCCACCTCATCGCCCCGGGGTGCCCGCGTGGTGGCACTGACGGAAAAACCGAGGGCCAAATCCGCATCGCCGAGCAAACGCCGGACGATGGTGGTCTTGCCCGAGCCCGATGGGGCCGAAACAATGAGCGCCTTGCCGCGGTGGGTTCGCGAATCAGAGGACATTGAGGACTTGTTCCTTGATTTTCTCGAGTTCGTCCTTCATCCCCACAACAATCCGCTGGATGTCCGCGTCATTCGCCTTGGAACCGAGGGTGTTGATCTCCCTGCCCATTTCCTGGACAATGAAACCGAGTTTTTTTCCTTGTCCGGGCTCGGGCAGTGCCAACATTTCCAGAAAGTAATCGCAGTGGGCCTGCAACCGCACGCGCTCCTCGGTCACATCCATCTTCTCGAGGTAAAACAGCACTTCCTGTTCGAAGCGATTCTCGTCGATGCGGCTTCTGTCGATGACCTCTTCCAAATGGTTGAAGATGCGGTCCTTCACCCGGGCAATCCGGGCATTCAACAAGTCGTCCAAGCCCGCCTCCAAGTCAGCGATGACCTGCACCCTGCGCCGAAAATCCGCCTCCAAAGTCGCTCCTTCCTGCGCCCGATGATCTTGAAACGCCGCCAACGCCTCTTCCACCGCCGCCCGCACCTGCGTCCACTCCTGTTCGTCGAAGGATTCTTGGCTTGTGGACACGGTATCTGGCAGTCGCATCGCCACATCCAACAGGGTTGCCCCGGGATCGGCATATCCCCGTTCGCCTGCCAGGCGCTCCAAGGTCTCCAGGTAGCCGTGAATCAAGGGTTCATTGAGCGCCCTTCCTTCGGCCGCATCGGTCTCGTAGCTGATGGTGAGGTCGGCCTTGCCGCGCACGATGGTTTGGCCCAGGTCCTTCCGCAAAGCCATTTCGCGCTCGCGCAAACGAGATGGCATGCGAACACCGAGATCCAGCTGCTTGCCATTGAGCGATCGGATTTCGATGGTGAAGCGGCGAGGGCCAGCTGTGGTGGAGGCTTTGCCATAGCCTGTCATGGAGTGGATCATGCGAAGGGCTTGAAAGGCCAAATATAGCGCCTCATCCCCACCCAACACGCCCCATCGAGGCCGTACCTTTGCCCCGATTCATGTCGCGCATCGACCACATCCAGGCCCCAGTCGCGTCGGAAATGAAGGCCTTTCGGGCGCATTTCCGGGAAGCCATGCGGACGGACGTCACGCTGCTCAACACAGTGACCCGATACATCCTGAAGCGGAACGGCAAACAAATGCGGCCATTGTTTGTCTTCCTCACCGCTCGGATGCACGCTGGGGCGGCCCCTTTGGGCAAGCGTGCCCACGTGGCCGCCTCGTTGATTGAACTGCTCCACACGGCCACTCTGGTCCATGACGATGTCGTGGACGAAAGCCCCATGCGCCGCGGGTTTTTTTCCATCCAAGCGCTGTGGCGCAAAAAAGTGGCCGTTCTCGTCGGCGATTATTTGTTGTCTCGAGGACTGCTCATCGCAGTCGACGAAGACACCTGGGACCTTTTGAAAATCACTTCCCGTGCGGTCCGCGAGATGAGTGAGGGGGAATTGTTGCAAATCGAAAAGGCCCGTCGGCTCGACATCACCGAAGAAGTCTACTTCGAAATCATTCGCCGCAAAACCGCCTCGCTGATCGCAGCGTGCTGCGCGTGTGGGGCCGCTGCTGTGGGGACGGACGAAGAGGGGGTGGAACGGATGCGGCGGTTTGGGGAACTTGTGGGTTTGGCCTTCCAGATCAAAGACGACCTCCTCGACCTCGGTGATGGCGACAGAACCGGCAAGCCCACAGGTGTGGACATCAAAGAACGCAAAATGACCTTGCCATTGATTCACACCCTGCGTCAAGTCCCTGCAGGGGAACGGCGAAGGTTGATTCGGTTGGTCAAATATCGGCACAACGATCCCGCCGCCGTGGAAACGGTCATGCGAGCTGTGCTCGACGGCCCTGGCATGGGATACGCCCGAGAAAAAATGAAAGAACTGCGCGACGAAGCCATCGAGATGCTTGACGCCTTTCCGGAGAGTGAGGCACGGACAGCACTCGTGGATTTGGTCGACTTCACCATGCAACGCAAGCGATGACCTTCATCCGTTTCTCATTTCTCGCGAGGCTCTTGGCCATCTCAGCGGCTGTGGGGCTGCTGCTGGCCCGTTGTGGCGCTCCCCACGAAGAACCAGCGAAGGACACCGAAAACCCGACCACAACACCAGCAAATGACGGCTGGGTGCGCACCGCTGTTTGGCCCTCTGGGCAGCCCAAACGGGAAGTTTTGCTTGCCCGCGGCGACAGCGTTGAAGTCCGTGTTTTCCACGAGAACGGGGCCGTTGACCGCATCGGCCGGTACCGGAGAGGCGTGAAAACTGGGGTTTGGCAGGCCTTCTATCCCGATGGGCACAAGTGGTCCGAGCACGTATATGAGGCGGGCGTGCAAACGGGGGCCTACCGGACTTGGCACCCGAATGGTCAATTGGCCATTGAAGGTCACTACAGCTCTGAAGGACAGCCCACTGGGGTCTGGCTGTTCTTCGACTCACTGGGCAATGTGCAGCGGGAAGTTGCCGGGGAATCCCTCCCCCTTCGTTGAGGTTCAAGGGCTTCCGCTACTATCGACAATCGCTCGTGGATATCGTGGCCGCGACATGCGAATGCCGCCTGATTCCCCGTTCTACTTTTGGCGAATTGACTGAACATGACGTTTTGCATGAATAGTTTGGCCTCCTTCTCCGCCCTCCGCCGGGCCCTCGCCGCAGCCGCTTCACTTGTGCTGCTCACCGCCAGCGCCCAGAAGCGCCAGACGCCCCATGACTACATCAACCAGTGGGGGGAAGTCGCTGTAAGCCAAATGGTGGCGCACCGCATCCCCGCCAGCATCACCCTCGCCCAAGGCATTCTCGAGTCAGGCAACGGCAACAGCGATTTGGCTGCAAAGTCGAACAACCACTTCGGCATCAAGTGCCACAGCGACTGGGAAGGGCGACGCACCTACCACGACGACGACGAGAAGGGTGAATGCTTCCGTGTGTACCGCGATGCGGCCGAAAGCTTCAACGATCACAGTGCATTTCTGAAACGCTCGCGGTATGCGCCGCTTTTCGAACTGGACATCACGGATTACAAGGGATGGGCGCGTGGCCTCAAAAAATGCGGCTACGCCACAAACCCCAAATACGCCGGTTTGCTCATCAACATCATCGAGCGGTATGAATTGCAGCGCTTCGATGAAGAGGGGTTGGCCTTGATGGAACGCAAAGAGGACATCACCAGAGCGCAAGAGGACCTCGCCGCCACGCGGCTGCATTGGGCAGCGGGTCGAGAGGTTTGGATCAGCGACAACGACATCACCTATTTGATTGCAGGGCCTGGAGACAGTTATGAGACCTTGTCGAAAGAACTCGACATGATGCCTTGGCAATTCTATCGCTACAACGAAGTCCAGCGCAATGCGGCGAAGGAACACGTTTTGCGCGGTGGCGAAATTGTGTATTTGCAGCCGAAGCGGAGCAGCGGAAACGTGGATTGGGTAACGGTAACGGAAGGGCAAACGCTTTACGAAATCGCCCAAGACCACGGCATCAAGTTGAAGGCTGTCATTCGAAAGAATCGGCTCAGCCCAGGCCATCCGCTGCAAGTGGGCGACCGCTTGAGCCTCAGGTGGCGGCTCAACCGCGAGGGCGAATTGCCTCTGCTCGCTCGGGTGTTCGGCGCGAACTGAGGATCAGGCCTGGCATGGGCCTCGGGCCATCGGGCATCGCAGCGCTGATTTGGGTCATTTCTATCCATCAGACTTGCGCTAAATTCGTCTGCGAAAACGACAGACATCATGCCCTTTTATACCCAACGCGGTCGGATCCCCCACAAGCGCCACACGACGTTCCGGAAAGCGGACGGCACCCTGCACCACGAACAGCTCTTCGGCACCATCGGGTTTGCCGGCATGAGTTCCTTGCTTTACCATCTTCGGCGCCCCACGATGGTGCAGTCGGTGGGCGAACCGGTGGATGCCCGGCCTGTGGCTGCTGTGACACACAACATGCACAGCCGCAAGCTTGAAGGGTTCAAAATTGCCCCACATGCCGATGTGATCGGTGGGCGTGTGGCCGTGTTGTTCAACAACGACTGCACCATTGCCTTGGCCGCACCGAACGCCTCGATGCCCGAGGAGTCTTTCTACAAAAACGCCGATTGTGACGAGGTCGTTTTCGTTCACGAAGGCAGTGGGACCCTTCGGACAATGTTTGGGAACATTCCCTTCAGCGGGGGGGACTACCTCGTGATTCCCCGAGGCGTCATCCACAATTGGGCGTTCGATGGTGCAGAGAACCGACTGTTCATCACCGAATCGGCCCATCCTGTGTACACGCCGAAGCGGTACCGGAACAGGTTTGGCCAACTCCTCGAGCACAGCCCCTACTGCGAACGGGACTTCCGCCCACCCGGCGAACTCGAGACGCATGACGTCACCGGCGCCTTCACCATTCGCATCCGCAAGGAAGGCTTCATGCATGACCTGGTCTACGCAGCGCATCCTTTTGATGTGGTCGGCTGGGACGGTTATCACTTCCCGTATGCCTTCAACATTTCCGATTTCGAACCGATCACCGGGCGTGTGCACCAGCCACCACCCGTTCATCAAACTTTCGAAACCGATGCCTTTGTGATTTGCTCGTTTGTGCCTCGCTTGTACGATTATCACCCCGAGTCGATTCCAGCACCCTACAACCACTCCAACATCGACAGCGACGAGGTGTTGTATTACGTGGAGGGCAATTTCATGTCTCGCAAGGGCATCGACAGGGGGTACATCTCCCTGCACCCTGCCGGCATTCCCCATGGTCCACACCCGGGCACCTACGAAGGCAGCATCGGCAAGAAGGGAACGGAAGAACTGGCGGTGATGGTGGATACTTTCCGGCCCCTGCAGGTCACCCAAGCCGCCTTGGACATCAGCCACGGCGACTACCACACGTCATGGCTTTGATGTGCGGATTGGCTGCAATTTGATTTCAGATTGCAGAACTTTGAACGACAGAAAAACACACTGAACGATGGGCGCAATTACCCCCGAACTCGAAAAAGTGGTCCCCACGGCGGAGGACTTCCTGCCCCTTTTGGGCACAGATCACATTGAATTGTATTGTGGCAATGCCAAGCAAAGCGCATACTACTACATGACCGCATGGGGTTTTGAACCTTTGGCCTTCAAAGGCTTGGAAACCGGCTCTCGAGACAGCGTGAGCTATGTGCTCAAACAGGACAAAATCGTGTTGGTCCTCACCTCCCCGCTCGTCCCTGATGGCGACATCAATGCCCACATCAACCAACACGGCGATGGCGTCAAATCGGTCGCCTTGTGGGTGGATGATGCCCGAAAGAGTTGGCAGGAGACCACGCAGCGTGGTGCTGTGAGCGTCTTCGAACCGGAAGTTCGCCAAGACGACCACGGCGAAGTGGTGTTGAGCGCGATCGAGACCTACGGCGACACCATTCATGTCTTCGTCGAGCGCAAGGCCTATGACGGCGTCTTCCTGCCTGGTTATCAGCCATGGACACCCAACATTCCCGTGAAGCCGGTGGGGCTGAAATTCATCGATCACATGGTGGGCAATGTGGATTGGGGCCAAATGAACACTTGGGTCAAATTCTACGCCCACGTCATGGGCTTCGCCCAACTCATTTCCTTCGACGACAAAGACATTTCGACGGAATACACTGCCCTGATGTCCAAGGTCATGTCAAACGGCAACGGCCGCATCAAATTCCCGATCAACGAACCCGCCGAAGGCCGGAAAAAATCGCAAATCGAGGAGTACATCGATTTCTACAAGGGCGCCGGGGTGCAACACATCGCCGTGGCCACGGACAACATCATTGAAACGGTGACCGAGTTGCGCGACCGCGGCATTGAATTCTTGCAAGTGCCCAAATCGTATTACGACACGGTGCTCGACCGGGTCGGAGAGATCGATGAGGACCTCGAACCGCTGAAGGACCTTGGCATTCTCATCGACCGGGACGACGAGGGGTACCTGCTGCAACTCTTCACCAAGCCGGTCGTGGATCGACCCACGATGTTCTTCGAGATCATTCAACGCAAGGGGGCCAAATCGTTTGGGAAGGGGAATTTCAAAGCCCTCTTTGAGGCCATCGAACGTGAACAAGGCAACCGCGGCACCCTCTGAGGGACAAGTCGTTCTTCGTGTGGACGGGCTGTCGGTCGGGTTTGGCGGACAGCCCGTCACGCATGGTGTATCGTTTGATCTGCGGGCGGGACAAACGACTGCCCTGGTGGGCGAGAGTGGATCCGGCAAAAGTTTGACGGCCTCGGCCATCATGGGGTTGTTGCCGCCAGCCGGCGAGGTGGTGGCCGGTCGTGTCACCGACGGCACGGGGCTTCCGTGGGTGGCGGTGGGAGAACCCCTTCGGACACCGCTCGGTCGAGGAGCAGCCATGGTCTTTCAGGACCCCATGTCCTCCTTGAACCCATCCATGCGCGTCGGCGACCAGGTTGCCGAAGGGCCCAGGTTCCACCAGGGCATCAGCCGGGCCGAAGCGCGCCTGCGGGTAGAGGCCTTGTTCGAAGAAGTCGAACTTCCTGACCCTGGCGTCACTTTCGAAAAATACCCCCATGAGCTGAGCGGCGGGCAAAAACAACGCGTCATGATCGCCCTGGCCTTGGCCGGCGAACCCCGTGTCTTGATCGCTGACGAACCGACCACTGCCCTGGATGTGACCGTGCAAAAAGCCGTGCTCGATCTCTTGGCGCGACTGCAATCCCGCCGCGGACTGGCCATGCTTTTCATCACCCATGACCTCGATGTGGTGGCGGACATCGCCGATCAAGTCCTGGTCATGCGCTCAGGCCGGGTGGTCGAGGCAGGACTGGCAGGGCAGGTGCTGGCTCAACCCCAAACCCAGTACACCAAGGATTTGTTGGCCGCCCATGAGTTGCGACAGGCCCTGCCAGCCCCCTCGCCAGATGGCACAGCACTGATCGCCGTTCGCAACCTCACCAAATCCTTCGTCACAGACCGCGACTTCCTCGGCCGCCCCCGCAAGCGATTCACCGCGGTGCGTGGCGTGAGTTTGGCGATTCAACGGGGTGAACGGGTGGGGCTCGTAGGGGAGAGTGGGAGCGGCAAATCCACCATCGGCCGTCTCATGCTGGGCATGGAATGGCCTGATGATGGCGACATTTTGCTCGAAGGGCGAGCGGTGGACCTTCGAGATGGGCAAGCGGCGAATGCAATGCGCCGGATGGCTCAACTTGTGTTTCAGGACCCCTTCAGTGCGTTGAACCCCCGCATGACCATCGGTGACGCGTTGCGCGAGGTGCTGAAATGGCATGGCCACCCAGAAAGCGATGCCGCCCAACTCCTGGAGGAGGTGGGGCTGTCGGCAACCGACCTCAACAAGCGCCCCGGCGACTTCAGTGGTGGCCAGCGCCAACGCATCGTCATCGCCCGCGCACTTGCGGTCCGGCCTGTCTTTCTCGTGCTCGACGAGTCGGTGGCCGCCCTGGATGCCCACATCCAGCGAGAAATCCTGGACCTCCTTGAACGGCTGGGCGATGAACGGGGCTTGACGTATTTGTTCATCAGCCACGACCTTGGTGTGGTGGCCTCCTTCTGCCCACGGGTCGTGGTCTTGCGCAATGGCGAGGTGGTGGAGGAGGGTGCGACGGCGGCGGTTTGGTCTGATCCTCAGCATCCCTACACCCGCGCACTGCTGGAAAGCCGGCCAGGGCGCGAACCCGGCCAAACCTCCACGCGGGCGTCTTCCCTTTCGTAATTTCGGGTTTTTCAAATTGAATATCCGATTCATGCTCATCGAAAGCCGCCTCGAAGGACACATCTTGACCTTGACCATTCAACGACCGCAAGCGCTCAACGCGTTGAATGCGGCAGTGATAGAAGCCCTGAGCGCCGCCATCGATGCGGCAGAAAATGACCCGGAGGTTCGAGCCATCATCTTGACGGGGGCAGGGGAAAAGGCCTTCGTGGCGGGTGCGGACATCAAAGAATTCGCGGATTTTTCGCCGGCGGAGGGGCGCGAGCTGGCCGCGCGCGGGCAAAAGGCGCTCTTCGACAAGGTGGAGGCTTGCGCCAAACCCGTCCTGGCCGCCATCAACGGCTTTGCCCTCGGAGGTGGCCTCGAGCTGGCCATGGCTGCCCACGTACGAATCGCTTCGGACAATGCACGGATGGGGCTTCCCGAGGTGAGTTTGGGGGTGATTCCCGGTTACGGTGGTACGCAACGCCTGCCGCAGCTGGTGGGCAAGGGCAAGGCCATGGAGCTCATCCTCACTGCCCGGATGGTGAAGGCTGATGAGGCGTTGGCCTGCGGTTTGGTCAATCAGGTCACCACCCAAGAGGAGCTCCTGCCGGCCACGGAAAAAATGGCTCGTGCCATGACCAACAACGCACCCACCGCACTCGCCGCTGCAAGCCAAGCAGTCCTCGCCGGTTACAAGTCTGGTGTGAATGGATTCGAAGAGGAGGTGCGGCTGTTCGGGGAGCAGTTTGGCACAAAGGACTTCAAAGAGGGCACGACGGCGTTCATCGACAAGCGCAAACCCGATTTTCCAGGAGAATGAGAGACGAGGTACTCCCCCCAACGGCGCGGACTTTCGTTCGCAACCGCAGCGGCCTGGCCTTGCCCGCATACGCCACCGGGGCCAGTGCAGGCCTCGATGTCCGGGCCTGTTTGCCCGAAGGACCGCGAACCCTGCAGCCCGGCGAATGGCAGCTCATACCCACGGGTTTGTATGCGGCTTTGCCAGCGGGGACGGAACTTCAGGTGCGACCGAGAAGCGGCCTGGCCTACAAACACGGGGTGACGGTGCTCAACAGCCCTGGCACCATTGATGCAGACTACCGGGGAGAGATCGGGGTGTTGCTGATCAACCATGGACAACAGCCTTTTGTGGTGAACCATGGAGATCGGGTTGCGCAATTGGTTTGGGCACGGTATGAGCGGCTGGTTTGGCAGGAAACGGACGAGTTGCCGGAAACGGAACGGGGGCGTGGGGGGTTTGGGCATACGGGGGTGGACTAGGGGGACTAGGGAGACTAGGGAACTAGGGAGACTAG
>Ga0209555_10001280_pt1 | contig 19480 bp, 22 predicted proteins | sample SaaInl85LU_5_DNA_FD_184643 | JGI IMG/M metagenome (GOLD analysis project Ga0209555, IMG submission 184643) | Marine microbial communities from expanding oxygen minimum zones in the Saanich Inlet - ESP_85LU_5_DNA (SPAdes) (version 2) | ecosystem: Environmental > Aquatic > Marine > Intertidal... | reverse complement strand
CATTTTATCTTGGAGAAGGTTAGGAACAAAACATTTAGAATAGTGCCTATTATTTTTGTTTTAATAATTTTTCTGATGATTTGGGCTGAGTTAGCAGTAGGAGTTTTTGGAAGTCTGATTGCCGGTACTTAATTCATTATCAGATTTAGTTGTGCTGCAACTTCTGTCAATAGAGGGAGCAACATATAATGACAAAACCGTTATACTTTTATAGTGTAACGGTTTTTGTTTTTAAGAAATAGCAATGAAAGTACTTATCACGAACTATATCTCTCAATTTAAGGAAATACAAAATGGCCAACCATGGGTTGGTAATTCCTATCGCAGCATTCTAAGAAACATCAACGATACTAATGGTTTTATCCAACCGCTTAAGGAGATGCATAGTATTGCCGAGATACTTTCTCACTGTACAATGTGGAGAAATGAAGCAACGCTTAAAATTGAAAAAGGATTTGGAACCAAAACAGATGATTCTATAGAGAACTGGCTATCAAACTCCGTACTCCAAAATAAAGGATGGAAAGCAATCCATAATAATTATAAACTAAGTATTGAAAACTTTATTGAAGCATTGTCTTGCAAAGAAGATACATTTTTGATGAGAACTTATTACGATATTGATTTCAAGAAAGAATGTCAATATAAATTCTTGATTGAGGGAATGCTTCACCATGATCTTTATCATTTAGGTCAATTAGGACTAATAAAAAAGTTTATAGAGGAAACTTAAATATTCAATTATAACCTAATCCATTAAAAGAAGAAGTTGTGCTGCATCTTTGAACAAGAGGGGGAGCATAGTAATAAAGAGCGTTTCGGGAGATTTCTTGAAACGCTTTTTTATTTTCTGTTCCCATATTTGTTCCCAATTATTTATAAATTTTCATTCGTTGACTATTGTATTTAGGCTCTGAAAAACAGAATGAAACTTGGCTTTTTATCTTCTCTAATACTCTGAAACATCTATATTTTAAAGGAGTTGAGAAAATTCAAAGCAAATACGAAGATATTTTTCTAGACCTATTTAGCCCCTTAATTCACAACCAATAGTGTTATCTATTTTTAGGTAAGACCCTACACAAGGGTTTTGACCTAAATTTTTGACTATGGAAACACTCCATCTAGACGACATTAGTTTACGAATTGATAAAGACTTTGAATATCAATTCAAGGATTACACAAACTCAAAGTTTAGAGTGCTCTCTACAGAGTTTTACGAAAAACCTAATCCTATAATTGAAATCTACGACCAGGACAAAGACTATTGGGATATTCTGGCCACGCTTGGCAATATCAGCACTATAAAAGGGAAGGCAAAATCAAGAAAGTCAACCCTATTATCTCTTATTGTGGCATCGGCTATCAGTGGAGAAGTTATCGAGGGAAAAATCCGATCCAACCTTCTAAAGAATAAACAGAACATCTTGTATATCGACACAGAGCAACAATTGCATCATGTAAGCTTCAATTTGCACAGAGTAAAAACCCTTACTAATTCAACTGATATTGACGGCAGTCTTTATATGTACTGTCTGCGACCTTTATCACCAAAAGAAAGAAATATATTAAGGCTCAGCGATTATACCTCAATTGAAGATGATAATTTTCTTTTTATAATCAATCAAAGCGATTTTGAAAATGCGGAGGACTGCAACGGAAATTGCGAATAGACACTTTTATTCACACGGTATAAACGCAATAACGACTTTATATTACCGTTAAAGACTGATGACACTTTTAAATCACTCAAAGAAGAAAATATCGGACTACAACAAGAAATAGACGTCTTGTACACTTATTCTACTAATCACTAGTTGTACAAGGTTCGGTCTAAGGGCAGCCTTAGAAGAGAACTACTCAACGCTCATCTATTTTAAACCATTGATCAGGGGACGGAAAGCTCACCAACGAAAACGACAAAAAGGCCATGGATGGAATGCTCAGAAGAGCCAAGTCCATTTTGCAACCAACACCTTTACCTCACTCTATGACAAAGGCTATCACACAGGGAGCGAGTTCAAAACAGCGGTTTTGAGACAGACTGACGGTCTTGTATAAACGTAGTAGCGAGTTTTTAAACCAAAACATTACCTTTCAGTACAGAAGTTGGTTTTAAGCAAAGCGGCTAAGTTTAGCACCAAAGCCGCTATTGCGTTTATATAGTGTTAGCAAAAGTGTTATTAGAAAGTACAAGGTTCAGAATTTTCTCTTTTTTCTTCTGTAAAACGAAAAGTAAATTCAAATTCCAATGGACTAGTTTCCTTTCTGTCTTCATAATTTTCAATTCTAATCAATCCATATTCACATTGAGAGCTGTCATCACCATACTTAAACATGCGACGACCAGCAAAATTTGCAAAAGGTTGATAATTATTAATACTAGGTTTTTCTTTATATTCACTAGTTAAAGACTCTGAACGTATTAAAGTATCACCAGGTTGAATTACGTATCCTGAAATATCATCAGATTTTATAACTACACTTGTTTCATTTATCAAGTAAATAGTCGCTGACGTGGTATATTGTGGTTCAGCTATTGTGCAAGCATTCAATAAAATTATTGAAATGCTAATAATAATTAGAAATTTTATATTATTCATATGCTCTAAATAAACGGTTTAAATTATCTTCTGTTGAGTTTGTATATTTACGTATAATATTATCTCTCCAATCATTCCAAGTTTTTTGATCTACTAGCGAAAAGAGATTTTTGATTTTGTAAGTCTGTATTCGGCAGATTATTTGTAATACGTAATGCCTCATCAACTAAAGCTTCTACATTACCGTATGAAAACGCTTTTCTGCTTGTGGCATCATCGTTATTATCTTCATCAGGAATAAAGAGTTCTTCGAGTATTTCATTTTCAACGCCACTTGGAAGTTTTTTATCTACTTTAACTGCACAATATTGATAGGTTGGTTGCCCTTTAGGAACCTCAGGGTCTCGATAGAAGTAGCCTCCTTCAGCTATTTCATAATCGAGAGGGTATTCATAAAGAACAAAAGTTGGGTCTCTTTTTAGAATTGATAACTCATCTTCATTCTTTGGAATGAATTTTACATAAAGATGTGTTGCTTCAACATTTAATCCACTAGTTGTGGTTTTTGCACTTACATTAGATTTTTTTAAATTTTCTAATGCTCTTTGCATATTTTCAACTGAATAGGGATTTTCTAATTTCTTTCCTAACTTTATAATTCCATCTACTTGGATTTGATTTATATTCTCCTCGTTTAAAGGTAAAATTTCATCTTCTTTTCGACAGGAATAAATCACTATTCCCATTAGGATAATAATGAGTAACCGATAGCTTTGTTTTCTCATAATTTGAAACTTTATATTTATTTACATTTTTACGAACTAGTGTATATATACACCTTCAGGTGTATATATTACCGGTCATTATTTTTTCCTTAATTGAATGTGCCAATAATTGCTGGGATAATGCAGAAATACAACCCGGCTTGTGTCTGACAATATGCAGACATGAGATAATCATTAAGAGTTAACTCTCCTACTCTTCAATATATTTGAAATAAACGCTGTTGCAGGGCCAAAAGCATATGAAGCCCTCTTGTTATTTGAACTATTTGATAGGATTCTAGTTTGTATTGAAAAAGATGAATTCAATTTTATACTCCTGAACTCCCTTTATTTTAAGGGTTGATGTCATTAAAAGATGTGCTAAACCTGGCGCAATCAAAATATCGCGTTCGAAATTAGGGCTTGGGCAAAATAATTGCCGTCCCACGATAGAAATTAAAAATCAGAGATAATAACAATTCCAAAAAGATTTAGTTGTGCTGCAACTTTGAATAATAGGGACAGCCGAGCGTGAAGAAAATGTCTAGTGGACATTTTTAGCGAAGGAGCGAGCTGGCGCGGAGGCTAAATGATAAAACCGTTATACTGTTATAGTGTAGCGGTTTTTTTTACAGTGTATTGAAGCATTTACTATTTAATTAACCCTTCCAAGTTCCACCGTAGCGATAGAAAGCACTATCCTTTTTGACCCTTATGACACAAGATTTACACAAGAAGTACCATATCCTATCCGATTTATATTGTACCCTATACATAACTGATTGCCCATCATTACAATTTGCACAATTTTTGGTCCTACTCATGTTGATTTATTTTGAATCAACTCCCGGGAAGTTTTTCACCTTTTGAAGAGAGTTCAACTAATTTTTGAATTCTATTTATTCGGGTTTTCTCAGTTTTCGCGATTTTGACCCATCGGAGAACGAATCTCTTACTCGAAGGATTAATTGAATTAAAAAACTGTAATGCTTCCCTCGATTTTGATAGTTCTTTATGAAGATCCTCAGGAATTAATAAATTATCGACATCATCCAAATAATCCCACAATCCTTTAGATTTTGAAATTTCAATTGTTTTTAAGCCGGCGTCATGCATTTTCCCTAGCCCGATGAGTTTTGAAGCTCTTTCCTTATATGTTTTTGACCAATGCTGTGTTTTTCTTTTAGTAATGAGTTGCATTGTTCTTTTTTCATCAAGTTTTCTCCTTATTCCATCAATCCATCCAAAGGAAATTAATTCATCCAAAACTTCTTCTTTTGAAACGTACTTATCTCCTTCACTTTTCTTGTAAGTGACTATCCAAATACCTTGATCACGATTAAAATTCTCAAACAACCAAGATCTCAAATCTTGTCCCGAAGTTATTTCAACCTTATCGAAATTTTCAGTTTTAATCATAATCGAACTATTCTAATGTGTATTCTGTAAATAATGCATTTTTAAATCCAAACCTAAGCAATAATATTTTTTAGTCGTGCTGCAACTTTGAATAACAGGGGGAGCAACTCATAATGATAAAACCGTTATACTATTATAGTGTAGCGGTTTTTATTTTAACAAGAATAAAATAATGTAACGAATACTTCACAATTAAAATAAAAGTGTTACGTTTGCGTTACATAAACAATCAAACATCATGAACATCGAACTAATAATACCGATTCTCGGTATGCTTACAGGAATTATAATTCCTATTGCTGTATTTATCTGGCTATACTATGATGCCAAAAATAAAAGAGAAGCTGTTGTAGAAATAGCTAAACACTTAAATGATCCAACTAAGTTAGAAGAACTCTTAACCATATTTGATGAGAGAAAAAAAGAGCCTATTGATTATAGACGTGGTGGTGTGATTACCATCTTTGTTGGAGTCGGACTCTTATTCTTAGGATATTTTTTCTTAGGGAATATTCTTAAAGGTGTTGGGGCATTAGTAGCCTTAATTGGAGTTGGAACGATGATTGCCGGGTATTTATATCCAAATACTGAGAAAGAAATAACTGACGCAGTTAATCAGTTTGAAAGAAAGTAAGAATGGGTAGAGACCATAAGAAGCTCTTAAATAATTTAGAAGAATTACGAAAACGAGCTGGACTGACTCAAGAAGAACTATCCGCTAAGGCAGAGGTCTCAAGAAAAAGTATTAACGCTATTGAGAATGGAGTTTATGTCCCTTCAACTGTCTTATCCCTTAAAATCTCAAAAACACTGAATTGTAAGGTAGAAGATATTTTTCAACTCCCTTAAATTAAACAAACTAATTCACTAAAAAATTGAGTTGTGCTGCAACTTTTGTCAAGAGGGGGAGCAACTTATAATGATAAAACCGTTATACTATTATAGTGTAACGGTTTTTTTGTTGAATGACGTAAAGATGTCGTTTTATAATCTTAACCTTAAGGGTAGTTTTGCTTCATGGCATTTAAAGTCGCTATTGCATTTAAGCCGTGTTAACAAAAGTGTCTATTCGCAATTTCCATTACAGTCCTCCGCGTTTTCAAAATCACTTTCATTGATGATAAAAAGAAAGTTATCACCTCCAATTGAGGTATAATCGCTGTTCCTTAATATATTTCTTTCTATTGGTGTAAAATTGCCCGTTCTATAGGTATAAGTAAAGGAAGATACTTTAAGGTTGTCATAAATAATACGTATTGAATCCGCATTAAAAGAAGATACGGGAGAATCTGCTATTGTATCAGGGCTTAGTTCTGACCAAGGTATTCTCCGATCTAGGGTTACGCCTACAAGTTGCTCGGTATTTTGGAGTTGGGTTTCACTAAAAAGGTAAGTAAGAAGGGTCCCCTCTGAATAAAATTGTAGGGTGATTGGTACACCAGTACCATTTTCGATTATGTATCGCCTAGGATAGATTGGAGCTTCAGTGATACAAGAGGCCAAAATTAAAAATGCTAAATATTTTATTTGTTTCATGTCTGAATTATTTAATCGGTCCAATTAGCGAAAAGTTCGTCTAAATATACTTCTGTTGGATTTGAAAAATCATCCTTTATATTGTCTCGCCAATCCTCCCACGAATAAGCATCTATTAAAGCCTGTTCTAGTTGAACGATGTTATAACCGCTTACTCGGTCTATAGGATATATGGCTCGTTTTCATAATGAGGTTTTATTTAAGGTAAAAATCAAACCCACTCCTAAAAACAAGAATGGGCTTGATATTAAACAAAACTATTAGGTTAGATATTAAATACAGGAAGACTATTTAAGGACTCTCTGTAGTACATTTCTATATAAATTGATTGTAGCTACAAGTTCCTCACAAAGAACTTCCTCTATGGTTACCGAGCCAGACATTTGATTAGTTAACAAGCCTGTACTTACTGTTTCTGTATTTACTGTTATTGTAACAGAATTAGAACACCTATCAGGCGCATCTGCTAATTCAAACTCCCTAAGAAAAAGCTCTACATCGAAGTTCAATAAATCTTCAGCAGAACCAAAATTAAATTCGATTATTTCTAGGTCTAGAGAATCGGAGTTTAGTTTAATAGTAATCCTATTGATTAGTTCATTGTTGTCAGTTGATGTAACCAAAGAACTTGCAAAGCTTGATACACTGATTGAAGCGATTGCGATAAAGAAAAGTAATTTTTTCATTGTGCTAGATTTAGAATTATCTTAATTACAATGTGCGTATAATTGCTGGGGAAATGCAGAAATACAACCCGGCTTGTGTCTGACAATATGCAGACATGAGATAATCATTAAGAGTTAACTCTCCTACTCTTCAATATATTTGAAATAAACGCTATTGCAGGGCCAAAAGCATATTAAGCCTTTGGTTATTTGAACTATTTGATAGGATTGAAGTTTGTATTGAAAAAGATGAATTCAATTTTATACTCCTGAACTCCCTTTGTTTTAAGGGTTGATGTCATTAAAAGATGCACTAAACCTAGTGCGATCAAATTACCGAATTCGAAATTAGGGCTTGGGCTAAATAATTGCCGTCCCACGATAGAAATTAAAAATCAGAGATAATAACAATTCCAAAAAGATTTACTTGTGCTGCAACTTTGAATAATAGGAACGGCCGAGAGTAAAGAAAATGTCTAATGGACATTTTTTAGCGAAGGAGCGAGCTGGTGCAAGGGCTAAATGATAAAACCGTTATACTGTTATAGTGTAGCGGTTTTTTGTTTTTAAGAAGATATATTGGATCTCTCTATCCGTATAGCATTTGATAAATAATCATAATGCATAAAAGGATGTAAGAAATAGCAGGTAAAATATCAGAGATGTTGTCTTTAATTTGGACTCTAACAAGAATGGCAGTCAACATCATAACTATGATGAAAATAGCACTTATTATTGCTACTGTAGAATACTCAAAACCAACAAGGATCCCTAAACCACTTATAAATTGACAGACACCAATTTTTTTTCGTTTGTCTTCCAATCCCCAGCGTTTAAATTCATCGATCATCCTTTTTGAAATAAAAGAATTGATCCCATAGGTAATAAAAGATATTCCAGTAAAGGCGGAAATTACAGTAATTAGCTCCATTGACTACAGTAAACCATAGTTAAAGGCAGCAATAAATAGTGACATCAATAGAAATATCAAAGAGGGAAGATATTGTTTGAAAGGATTTTTAACCCTATGATGCGTCAACTGTGCGCTTAACATAAAGAAGGCCATCCCAAGGGCAGCATAAAGTGTTATTTCCTTGTACAACAGTCCTGTGATGAGTAGTGTTGAAATGGACATTTTAGCCGCCCCAACAGAATTTCTAAACACATCTGAATAACCAAACTGTTTGAATTCAGCGATCACATTGTGAAATCTAAAAATCCAAACATAGTATACAGAAATTGCTACCACGACCTGAAATATTAAAGAAATATTTTCCATTTTAATGTTTTTAATAAGTTACAAATATTTTAGACTTTATAACTTAAACTTTCCTAACCCATCATCACATCTACTTTTGAAGTCCTGCTACAACTCTGAAGAACAGGGACGGCCGAGTGTGAAGAAAATGTCCAGTGGACATTTTTAGCAAAGGAGCGAGCTGGCGCGCAGGCTAAATGATCGAACCGTTTATACTGTTAGTATAGCGGTTTTTAAATTATACATCATTCAATTCCCTCTCACTTTTGAGAAAACATAAAACATTTCGCTTGCTATTTGTATCGACCGCTGGTCATACATTACTGACTCCTCGGCTGTATCATCGAATACCTTAGGATCTTCGTATCGAATAGGGATTCTCTTTTCTGTGCCAGGTATAAACGGACAGTTCTCATCTGCATGAGAACAGGTCATTACCGCTGCAAATTGATCTGCTTTGTTAATAGGATCATCAAATAGCTTTGAAAATGTAATTAAAGGGCTCCTATCATCCGAATGAAAAATAAAATATTCAGGATTAATTTCACCTTTAGCTGATACTCTGAAGCCACTTCTTTTGATCGATTCAACCGCTCTCTCATTAAATGCAGTAACCTCTACACCGCCAGAATAGCAATTAGCTAAAATACCATAACAGTCAGCTGCTGTTTGTGCCCAGATTTGAGAAAATTGACTTCTACGCGAATTATGTGTACAAATGAAATTAAGGTTAATGTCTTTTCCTTGATCCAGTTTAGATTGAATGTACTGAACAAGCTTGTGAAGAATTAGCGTGCGTTCTTCTGGAATAGGCATTTGAAGGGCCTTGTCGATTGAATTCTGAAGTGTTGGAAATAGTTTAACTTTTTGTGAATGCATCTTTTACTTCTCTAACTCGTTTAACAACAACCTAAACCTGGCTTACAAGTACTTTCTTCGGACTGCAGAGCAGAAAGTCTTATTCTTGGTTTTTCTTGCGGGATACCACATTTATCTTTTGCAAGGCAATCGGTTAAAGTGGAGGTAAGAATAAAAATACCCTCTTCAAAGTCTAACCCATATTTACCGATTGTATCTCCCTGATACTCTACTTCTATTTCATGGTTTTCAAGTCCGAGCTTTTCTTCTGATAATTCTATTATTGATAGAAGTTTTTTTGTACTTAATCTATGATCATAATCAGTCGCAGTAAATAATTGAAAATTGATCACATTCTCATGTCGAACGGTCCCACCACAATCTATAAAATGCTTTTGAATGCTACCAACCTCTGTTACGTGAAAGTGAGGCGGTACCAAATCACCATTTTTTAGAGTGAATACAACCTCATTAATCTTTGTTAAGATCATTTTTATTTCTGATAGATACATATAAAATTGTTTTATTGCGATATTGCGATTTGATTTTATAAATTTTTTTTAGCAACACTCCTCCGTTGAGGATGGTTCAATCCGATTAAATAGGTTATTAAATCGATCTTTAATTTCCTCCCAACTTAGCGGATTGATACAATAACTAATTTTTGATCCCTCAATAGATCCTTTAATAATTCCTATTTCTTTCAATTCACGAAGGTGCTGGCTGATCGTGGCCTGTGCTAATCCCAATTCCTGAACTAAATCTCCATTAATACATGCATTTTTCTCAATAAGATATTGGATGATTGCAACTCGAGCTGGATGAGAAAATGCTTTAGCAAAAACAGCTAACTCATTTTGTTCATCGGTAAATAGATTTGATTTTGTTACACCCATATCTTTTGAATAAACACATCGCAATATTACGATTAATAGTTGTTTGATGAATCTCTAAAAGCAGTTTTTTGGTTTAATCCCCAAAAATATGGGGTACCTAATTCACTAAAAGATTTTGTTATGCTGCGACTTTGAATAATAGGAGGAGCTCGGCCAATCCATTGGAACATCCACTTAGGCATTCATTATTTTGGAATATTAATTTTGTTTAAATATTTCTATTTCCTTGTTAATTGCAACAAAATATATATATTAGATGAACTAATTAAATAAAGCAATATTATGAATAAAGCATTACTACTACTTGCCCTTTTTACTACCGGCTTATTAAGTGCCCAAACAATGGCATTCACGGTTGTTGAATTAAAAGCTAAAGACTTCAGTGAAGCCAAAGTGTTAGAAGATTTTGATGAGTTATTTGGAGGTGTTGAACTGAAGAATGGAAGCATCGTATTAGAATCTATAGAAACCGGATCGACTCTAGGAAATACTCATAGGTTAGCCTTTATATACCCTCTTGGAGGAGAGATGATGGCTGAAGATGCTGTAGATCCTTTAAAAAGTCAGGTTTTCTGGGCCAAAATGAGTAATTATATACAAGAATGGGGACCTGTTCATCATGGAAGGATCTTAAGCTGGCAACCAACAGAAAATGAAGAAATGAAATTAGTTCATATTTGGGATGTTAAGGCAAAAAATCCAATAGCCTTTAAAAAGGGTCATGATAATATTCTAAAATCATTTAAGCAGGATTTTAAAGATAGGCTTGTTGGTTTTGGAACCTATGATATAAATAAACCAAATGGAGCCTCTCATTGGGTTCTAGTATCAGGAATTAATGAAGAAGATCATTTAATGCTTTACGATAAACTTCAAAATGACTCAAAATTCATTGAACTTATACAATCTAGAGGTGAAACTGAAGATGTTTCAGATTTCGCAGTGAAGCATTTAAGGGTAATAATGAACTAAACGTTTTTATCCATTTTTGAACTGTCAACTCTTAATTAAGAGTTTCATATCTTTAAATAAGCCTGTATCTACAGGCTTATTTTTTTAATGCGCTTATTTTAAATGAAATATCTTTTTTACCTATTATTATTAGTCTCTTACTCGATCAATTCTCAAAAAGCGGATCAAACTAAATTCTACGGAAAAGAACACTTTTTAATCGAAGGAACAATTATTCCTGAGCATCTAAAAGAAAGCCCCTATGATAGGCTTCCTTTTTCTTACAAGGAGCTTGTGCGAACTCCTGTATGGGAGCTATCAAAATCTTCTGCTGGAATATCTATTCGATTTTCAACTAACTCTACTACCCTGAAAGTTAAATGGGAAGTCCTAAACAATCTTTCCATGGATCACATGCCCGATACTGGGATTAAAGGAGTGGATTTATATTTCAAAAATGGTCAAGAGTGGCTTTATATAAATACTGGTCGCCCTCAGGGCTTTTTTAATGAGTATACACTTATTGAAAATATGAGTGAAGAAATGAGAGAATTTAAAATTTTTCTTCCCCTTTATGATAGTGTAAAAAACATTGAAATTGGAATAGATTCAACGAGCAGCCTAATCAAGCCAAATAAAAATTTGAGTAAACCCATCATATTTTATGGTACGAGTATTACTCAAGGCGGATGCGCATCGAGACCTGGTATGGTTCATACTAATATTATGTCACGACAATTAGATGTCGATGTAGTTAATTTTGGATTTAGTGGTAATGGACGCATGGAGCAGCCTATCGCTGATATAATTTCCTCTGTGGAACCCGCTCTCTATATAGTCGAATGTATGCCTAATATGATTAAACCTGAATTTATCACAGAAAGAACAATACCCCTAGTGAATACCATACGAAAACAAAATCCAGACACTCCAATCGTCTTTGTTGATTTATTCAAATCCCCTATTACCCTTTTAAATCAAAAAGCAAGAAATGAGAACAAGGCGCTAGACGATGCCTTAAGAGTAGAATTTGAAAAAATGATTAAGAATGGATATGAAAACATTTACTTAATTGAAACCCCTCAACTAGATCATATTGATCATGAAGGAACTGTAGATGCAATCCATTTTACAGACTTAGGTTTTCAAAATTATGCCGACTTTTTGATTTCACAACTCAAGGATCGTGAATTGCTCAAACCTCAATTCACTAAAAATTGAGTCGTGCTATATCTTTGAATAAGAGGGACCGCCGAGCGTGAAGAAAATGTCCTGAGGACATTTTTAGCGAAGGAGCGAGCTGTCGCGGAGGGGAAATAACATAGCCGTTGTACTTTTTAATATAGTGTAACGGTTTATTTACTTTTACTAAAAACCGAAACCATGAAAAACCTCTTGATTCTACTCATTACTTTTTTATCTCTAAGCATTCAAGCACAAACCAATGAATACGAAGTGTCATCATATCTTGAAGAAGGATTTAAGGCACCAAACACCAATTATTTAGGTGAAGCATGGTTAAATCCACTAATTCGATCAGATGAATCGTTATCATACAATATTACTAAGGCAACCTTTAAGGCCAATTCGACGTTAAATTGGCACAAACATACAGATCGTCAGGTTTTAATTATTGTTTCCGGAAAAGGGTATTACCAAGAAAAAGGAAAACAACCCATTGTAATTAAAGAAGGGGATATTTTAAAATGTACCTCGAATACAGAACATTGGCACTCCTCTTCAAAAAATCAGGATGTAACTTATTTGGCGATTTATAAGGGTGAAACAGAATGGACTGAAGTCTTAACTCAAGAAGCTTATGACGAGGTATCACGATTACTAAATGATGAATAGGTCGATTTCAAAATTTACGTCTCGACTTAATACAATAAAAGGAGAAGCCCTGCCGAAACTTTGAATACTAGGGACGGCCGAGTATGAAGAAAATGTCCTACGGATATTTTTAGTAAAAGAGCGAGCTGGTGCATTGGCAATATGATAAAACCGTTACAGTGTAGCGGTTTTTCTTTTTCTAAAAGACTCTTAAGAAGTAAGATAAATCTATTAGAACAGGCAGATTTTATTTTTTGACATTTAAGATTTTTTATTAAATTGTTAATTGCAATTAATTATTAAATAACAGATTAGCTTACATTAATTAGATAGATAATCAAGAAAGTGTCTTTACAGAAACCTAAACTCTTAAAAATGAAGAAACTACTTTTACTCCTTGCTATAAGTATTGCAACTTACTCTTGCCAGACCAACTCGAACGCTGCAGGTACAGTGCTTAAAAACGATGAAAAGTCAGAAATGGTAAAGGGCCATTTAGAAGCTTATATGAATAATGATTCAAGTGTAGCTGAAACTTTATTTAGTGAAGATCTACTAATCCATGATCAGTTTGTAAATAACCAAGAAAATAATAGTACAATTCCTAATCCTGGAGGGCGACAAGGATTAATTGACGCTGATAAATTCACGCATGTATTGTTCAGCAATATAAAGCTTACAACAGATAAAATCAGTACATACCAAATGGATGATGGTAAGACCTATACTGCATTTTGGTCGATGTGGTCTGGAACAGGTAATTTTTCTGGTGAGAAAATGACACTTCCTTTCTATTGTATCAGTCTATGGGAGGGAAATCAAATAACAAAAATATGGAGGTATATGGATCCGGCTGGATTAAACAAGGAAGTCACAGCTTACGAAGGGGTCAATAATAATTCTCAAAAAGTTATAGGCTTAGCTGAGTTAATTGTTAATCCTGGGATTTCACCGACGCAAATAGAAGAGTTTTTAGTACGGTTCAGCAAATTTGTAAGAAAAACTGAGCCAGGGACGTACGATTTTGGATACTTTATTTCTTCGGATGGAAAAAGGGTTAATCTAGTAGAAAAATACTACACCTCTTCAGACTTCGTTCACCATTTGAACAACTTTGAAAATAGCAATTATTCAAAGGAATTTATGGCTTTATTTTCACTTAATAAGGTGATAATTTCAGGTAATTCATCTGATGAGCTTAAAGCAAAGGCAAAAGCTTACGGTGCCGAATTAAGACCCCAGATAGGGGGATGGATAAATTAACCCCTTCCCTACTCCATAAAGTTTAACCTATTAGATTTATTAAATCAGAAAAATGAAGAAATTACTTTTACTAACAGTGTTTACAAGTTTACTTATCTCATGTGATCAAAAAACAGAAGAACAAGCACAAATGGAGGCAGCTATGGCTCTTTATGAGCAAAATGCTAAAGTTGTGCATGCGCTATTCGATTCATTGGAGAATGAAGACCTAAAAACGGCCTCATCTTTTTTTGCTGAGGAGGCAAAATTTAATCCCCCAGCTTATGGAGGAGAAGATTTAGATAAAAAAGGGATACTTGAAAACTATAATGGTTTCATGCAAATATTTGATAATATAAGAGCCAATGATAGAGATTTCTATCCAACAGTTGGCAAGAATTTTGTACCTGATGGTGGTGTCCGAATTTACGCAAACTGGAGCGCTGACTTGGGAGATAATTCAATGAAAGGGATTAAAGCATATGAGGTATTTAAGTTCAATGATAATAATAAGATCATTGAGGTAGATGAATACATGGATGTTTCAGGCCTTCTTAATAGAATAGTTGAATTATCAGCACAATAAATCATTTCTAATATTTCAACCTTGTATATTACTTATAAAGCCATCGAGTTTCGATGGCTTTATAATTTCTGACTTTATTAACGCCAGATTATCTTTAATTGAAAAAAATTAATTCTTATGAATAAAATTTTACTTGTTTTTGCTCTAGTCTTAAGTATCGGTTGCAGTCGAAAAAATACTAATCCCATAATTGAAGTATACAATGATGAAATTAACTCAATAATTGATGTCTATGCTGAATTAGAGATTTTAGCTGATTCCTTATTACTACCTGAAGGTCCTGTATGGAATAAAAAGTCGAATGAATTACTCTTCGTAGATAATCTTCAAAATAGAATTTTAAGTTGGAGCCCAGTGGATGGTATTCAAGATTACATCCTAGAAGCAGGTAATACTGGTTATGCCCCTAACACAGGGAATGGGCTTCTAGGGCCTAATGGGCTTGCGCTTGACGATGATGGTAATCTCTTTATATGTCAAATTGGAGACAGAAGAATAGCGAAAACCGTAATTGACTCCTCTAATAGACAAGAGTTTACTACTGTGGTAGATAATTATGAGGCGAAAAGACTTAATAGTCCAAATGACCTAGTAGTTTCCAAAAATGGGGATATATATTTTACAGATCCAGCTTTCGGCTTTTTTGACCCACAAAAATTTGAATTTGTAAATAGCAAACTAAGAGAACTGAATTTCAATGGAGTGTTTAAGCTAGCTAAAAGTGATGGTAAACTAACTGCTTTAGATGATAGACCAGGTGTACCAAATGGTTTAGGATTATCTCCAGATGAAAAATTTTTATATGTAAATAAAATGGGGGCTCCTTTCTCAAACTCGGATTCTGAAATAATAAAAATAGACTTGGCCACTAATCAGTCAGAGACCCTATACAAGGGTAACGAATTAGTTGCAAAGTATAACAATGGGACTGACTTTGATGGAATGGATGTTCACTCTAGTGGACATATATTTACATCAGGCCCAGGTGGTTTACTTATTATTTCTTCAGAGGGTGAGTTAATGGCTAGGATAAATACAGGCCAAATCACTAATTGTACGTTTAATGACGATGAATCATACTTGTACATCACAGGGTTTTTAAATAATCCCAAGTTATTTAGAATTAAATTGAACCAGTAAATAGAACACTAACCAGCTTTAATACACCAATGAGTAAAAGCTATTATATAAAAAAATATTCTTTAGAATTTCTAGTTGTGTTTCTAGGAATACTGTCATCCTTTGGGATTGATAACTATATAAAAAATACTCAAAAGGAAGATGAAAAAAACACCCTTTTAGATGAATTACACCTTTCAATTAAAGAAGATATAGGGCAACTAGAAATCGTAAATGGCGCTCTTGAAGACTGCTCAAATTCAATAAATGTATTGTTTGAACATTCAAAGAAGAATACACTAAACGACTCAATAATAGCATTCCACATCTCTAACGTTTCTGCGAAAGCAGCTATTTCATTTTTTCCTCAGAAAGGAGTGTACAACCAGCTTATTAACACAAATTCATTTGAACGAATTGAAGACCGACAATTAAGAAGAAAAATATCTGATTTATACGAACACCTAGAGGACAGAAAAAATGCTGCAGATTTAAAATTTGATTTATTCACTGAAAGCTTTGATAAGGCCCTATTAGATAAACTGAATTATAGGGTTAAGATTGAGGAATTAGATAACTCAGTAAGTATAAACACAATTATATACGACTACAGAATTCCAAAGACTTTGTTTGAAGACCCTGAGTTTTTAGGTTATCTCAGTAATGCTGAAAAAAGAGTATTCTTCTATAAAGAATTGATGAAAAAATACGCTTCTAGCATGAATGAAATCTCTTCTTATTTGGAAAGTATAACTTCAAACAATGAGAATGAATGAAATCAAAGACCGTATTATATATAGCGGTGTCCCAAGACGACTTTAATGCTGGTAAAAGTGATAAGTATGGGCTATCCATACCATCCTGATAAGGGAGTCTATATTTTATACCAAGAACTTAAAAAGATTTCGTAAATTCTAATCATTACCATTTCGGAGATCTTCATACACTAGTTGATAAACTGTAAAGTTTAAGTCTGGTAATATATAATACGATGTAGGAGCCGAAATAGCAAAATCACTCATTGGTATCGGGTCAACTGAAGAGATAATTCTATTTGTGACCCCTATCTATCTCGATAAGGAATTTTACTTTTTTATAATGGAATTGTTCCTACTGAGTTTCAAATTGATTCTCAATTTGAATTCTGAACAAGTCTAAAAACAACTCATCTACAATTTAAAAAGTTATCAGTAACTAATAAATTGAGTCTATTTTAGTATAGAAGGAATAAATAGATTAAGTTGTGCGGTAGCTCTAAATAATAGAGGGAGGCAGAGAATAAGCTTAGTAAATAATGATTGTCGGGTATAAGTCGGGCAGAAATACTGAAATAATTCAGTACTAATAAGAAATTTGCAGTGTGAATTTATCTCAAGCAGTTAAAAAAACAAGGAGCCGTCGTTTAATGACTCAAAAGGACTTGGCAGAAAAAACCGGTTTGAATGTAAGGACGATACAAAGAATAGAAAATAATAAAGTAATTCCTTCATTATATACAAAGAAGATGCTTTGTGAAATATTAAGACTAAACAAGGTTTTTGATCGGTACTATGGCAAAGTATACTCTATGATATTTATCGGACTAGTCATTATAATAGTAAGTATTGTAGGTTATTATTACTTTAAATCTTGGTTGTAATATAACCATACAATTAAATAGTCTAGTTGTTCTCTATCAACTATCACGAAATAGCACCTTAAATCAGTACAGGATATTACATTTTTAATAATTGTACCTGAAAAGAGAGGAACAAGAAGGTAGTTTACCTTGAAATTTAATCAAAGATCATCGAAGCTCTTTAGGTGATACATGAACGTTCAGGAAATTACTTCTTAGTACTCAAATTCATCCCAATCAAATCAGTCTATAAAGCACCATTTTTGAGATGGAGCTGAAAGTGCATTTGAGGGAAAGAAGCACTTAATAATATCTGATATCCAAGCCCTATGATTAGAGCTAAACTACTAAGTCGTGCGATTGTCGGTTAAATGTTACCGAGATTATTACAGTTAATTTTTTTCTAACAACTTGCTTTGCGCTTATAAATATAAGATATAATGCGTAGCAAATTATTATTCCTAATAACTGTTGTAGGTCTGACCTATTCTTCACTTGTAGCCCAAGAGGATCCTGAAATTATTTTTAACGACTTTCAGAAGTCTTTATCCTCTTCGGCGTTTACTCCTCCCATTGAATCAAATAGTTCAGGAGCTTTTAGTTACACCTCAAGTAACCTAGACGTCGCAACCGTAAGTGGAACAACAATCACAGTTGTAGGTATCGGTGAAACAACTATTACTGCTACACAAGCAGCTACTGAAAGATATAATGCCTTATCAGCCTCCGCAAATTTAACTGTTTATAACGATCAAGCTTGGATAGCTCGTATTTTAGGAACCGATATCGATGGAGAAGCAGAAGGGGATCAATCAGGATCAGCTGTAAGCTTATCCTCAGACGGAACCGTCTTAGCTATTGGAGCGAACCTAAATGACGGAATTGGGACCGATTCTGGACAGGTTAGAGTCTATGCTTACAATGGCAGTAATTGGACGCAATTAGGAACCGATATCGATGGAGAAGCAGCAGGGGATCAATTAGGATCAGCTGTCAGCTTATCCTCAGACGGAACCATCTTAGCTATTGGAGCGAACCTAAATGACGGAATTGGGACTAGTTCTGGACATATTAGAGTGTATGCTTACAACGGAACCGATTGGGAGCAATTAGGAGCCGATATCGATGGAGAAGCAGCACAAGATCAATCAGGATTTTCTGTAAGCTTATCCTCAGATGGAACTATCGTAGCCATTGGAGCGATCCTAAATGATGGGAACGGGAATAATTCTGGACAGGTTAGAGTGTATACTTACAACGGAAGCAATTGGTCGCAACTAGGAACCGATATCGATGGGGAAGAAGTAGGAGCTTCATCAGGAATTTCTATAAGCTTGTCCTCAGACGGAACCGTATTAGCTATTGGAGCGAACCTAAATAACGGAATTGGGTCCGATTCTGGACAGGTTAGAGTCTATGCTTACAATGGCAGTAATTGGGAGCAATTAGGAACCGATATCGATGGAGAAGCAGAATGGGATCGATCAGGATCAGCTGTCAGCTTGTCCTCAGACGGAACCGTCTTAGCTATTGGAGCGGAATTAAATGATGGGAACGGGACTGATTCTGGACAGGTTAGAGTGTATGCTTACAACGGAAGCGATTGGACGCAATTAGGAAGCGATATCGATGGAGAAGCAGCAGGTGATCGATCAGGATCAGCTGTCAGCTTATCCTCAGACGGAACCGTCTTAGCTATTGGAGCGTTCTTTAATGATGGGAACGGGACTCAGTCTGGACATGTTAGAGTATTTACTTACAACGGAACCGATTGGTCGCAATTAGTAACCGATATCGATGGAGAAGCAGCAGGTGATCGATTAGGATCAGCTGTCAGCTTGTCCTCAGACGGAACCGTCTTAGCTGTTGGAGGATACCAGAATGATGGAAACGGGACTAGTTCTGGACAGGTTAGAGTGTATAACCTAACTAACTATTCCCCTACAGTAGCTGACCTATCAGTCACTACCAATGAAGACACGGTCCTTACATTCACCCTTACAGGTAGTGATATCGATGGAGATACACTCACCTTCTCTACTGGAGAAGCCGCTAATGGAACAGTGAGCATTGACGGGGCAGTAGTAACCTATACCCCTACTGCTAACTTTAACGGTACCGACTCCTTTACCTATACCGCTAATGACGGTAACACAGAGTCAGCTTCTGCAACCGTAACCCTTACCGTTACC
>Ga0209555_10001276_pt1 | contig 19501 bp, 14 predicted proteins | sample SaaInl85LU_5_DNA_FD_184643 | JGI IMG/M metagenome (GOLD analysis project Ga0209555, IMG submission 184643) | Marine microbial communities from expanding oxygen minimum zones in the Saanich Inlet - ESP_85LU_5_DNA (SPAdes) (version 2) | ecosystem: Environmental > Aquatic > Marine > Intertidal... | reverse complement strand
TAGCGCATACTTTTTTCGTAATTGATGTATTCAGCCAGCGCGAATGATAGTAGCACCACCTCTATCAATGAACCGATCTGGGTTGAGTATTCGGTAAAAACGCTTCTAGGCAAAAGCCCAACATAGTTCATCACGGTGCCGAATCCGACTATCACGAGCACTGTCCATGCAAGACAAAAATAACGGGCTTGACGGTAACCTTTGTACCACACCCAGTAGCCGGTAAAGAGCGCGATAATGCAGCTCGAAGTTGTCAGGACTGCACCTACTTTGATGATATATTGGTAGGGAACGATAAACGTCGAAATTATGAGAATAACAGACACCGCGATGGCCACCTTGCTCAAAAGAAAAAGGTTCGGGCTTTGATTCTTTAAATCCAGAAAATGTATTTGAAACAAAAATACACCCGCCATCATGGTGCAAACAAAAAAACTAGTGGAGATAGAGTTCCACCACAGGCTTTGAGGCCAGACGTACCGAAATGTTAGGCCCTCTATGGCTGCTTGAAACAGAGTCATGGACAGAACATAAACGACATACCATAGGTAAGCGCTGTAACGAACAGAGGAGTAGATAAACAGATTGTACATGGCCATGACCAGCATAGTACCAAAATAGAGTCCGTACCAACCATAAAGCATCTTTTCTCTTTCATAGAAATCAACCGGATTCCAGATCTTTAGGGGAAACTGCGTGGCGCTGGTCGTCTGGATTCTGAAAAAATAGATCTCTGTTTTGTTGGGTTCTAAGTCAGCAGGGATTACGAAATTTCGGTTTTTGATTACGCGATCAGAAAAAGGCTTCTTGTCACCAAGCGAATAGCGTTGAGATGACGGGGCTAGATTACCCTCGTAGATATCCAGGTGATCCAGCAGCGGGTAGGCTACCTCGAGCAATACAGGCAATGTCTGTTGGCCAAGGTTGACTATATTCAATTTGAATACATAGATTTTGTCAGTGAAGCCGAAGCTATTTTCGTTAGGCTCCAAACGCATCCACCTTGAATCGGACAGCGTTTGAGCTGGGTCATGAACCTTGTAATAGAGCTGATAACGCAATTGATCTGCAGTATAGCCTTTCAGTTGTGCCTGAACTTCGATTGAATAAACCACCAAGAATGATACTAGAAGCCAAAGGAGCAGGCGCCATCTTGGCCTCATCTTCAATGTCATGAACATGGATCCTTAGAGTAAACAAGCGTAATTAACCCAGTTTAGCTCATCCTGTGCAGTTGCTATCCTACATGTATGCTCGGGCTCAATTCTGAGTGTTCTGGGCGCAGTGATTGCTCTCCCCGTCTGCAAATACGGGAACTTTGGTCCTCTGATCCGAGAAACAACCCGAAAGCCTATGCCCAATATTCCTTTTTTTACGTGCTTCAACGATTGTGTGATTTTATTTTTTTCTTGAAATTGGTTGGGCAACCAAGTAAATATACGATTGAAGAACAAAAACTGAACAACCATAACAAAAATAAGGATATTTTCATGACATACATAATTAACCGTATCTTGCCGACTATCTTCAAATTATTGTTGGCTGTAGCAATCGTTGCCGTACCGCCAGACGATGCCCTTGCCGGCGCAGGCGACGCGGCATCCACCTATGGCCTTGGTCCCATCAACGCCGGGTCCGCGCAAGCTTTCAGCGCTTTCGAGTCTGGGCCCTGGGCTGTGTACTACAACCCCGCAGCGATGGCCCGCTCCCCCGAAGGCGATTTGAGTGCGGTCGTGCAATACGGCGACCAGGAGCTGCGTGCAAAATCGCTGGGGGGCTCTGACCCGTTGACGCGAGAGAGTGACGTCCTGTCGGACAGCAGTTCCGAGCTTGTGTTGCTAGGCATCAAAACCCGCATTACGGGCGCATCTGAATCGGACACGAGCCGCTCCATGTATTTGGGTATTAACGTGGGCGTCGATGAATACATCTCCAACATTCTACCGTACCAAGCCAACACAGCAGAGCAAGGACAATTCCTGCGTTACGAGTCCCAACCGCTTTACCTGGCCTTTGGTGGTGCTGTTCGTGATCTCGTTCGCGGTGTTGATGCAGGCCTTTCAGCACGCTTGACACTAGCGGCGAAGGCACGCCTTGAAGCGGTCTCCGACCTCGCGGGCAATACGGATTCCGAGCAGCTTTCGCTGGAAGCCAAGCCTACCCTGTCCCCGGCGCTGGGAATTAACATCCGCACAAACGAGCTCTTCTGTGGTCATTCGCCTTGGCGTCGTACATCTTGTATGCCGTTCGGCCTCAATGGACTGGAGGTGGCGCTGTTCTGGCGTGATGAAACCAACTACGAGGTCAGTGTGGATGCTAACGTGGTTATTCCCGGCGTCATCCCCGAGCCGGGACTTGATCTAGCTCTGTCAACCATCGATTCGTATCAGCCACAGGTGTTCGGCGGCAGCATCCTGCTGCCTCTTGGAAAGTTCGAGCTTGTAGCCTCTGTCGAAAAGCAAAATTGGTCTGAGCTGGAAAGCAAATTTGCCGGAGATACAGTCAGAGAGCAGGCAGGTTTGCGTTTTAATGATGTGGTCGTTCCCCGCGTTGGCGCCCGCTTCCAGTTGTCTGACCAGCTCCGGTTTTTTGGCGGGCTGGCATGGGAAGATTCTCCCCTGAAATCATCCCGCTCACAAGACGTAAACTTTCTTGATAGCGATAAAACGGTGGTCGGCATTGGCGGCGACTACCGGCTCAAGAACGCACTCATCATCAATGCTCCACTGGTGCTGTCGCTGGCCTATCAGTACCAGCAGATCGAGGAGCGCGATTTCGAGCTGACGTCCATCAACTCTCCCACCAATCCGGCACCATTCGAGACGGTGCGCGCTGACGGTGATATTCACCTCTTCTCATTGTCTGCTTCAATGAAGTTCTGAGCAGAACTTCGGCAAATTTGACAAATCACGAACAGGGAAGAAACATAATGAAAACAATAACAAGCCGTCGAACAATAACTAGTCTTATTACACTATGGGTGCTACTGCCCAGCTTCCTCTTGCTGCCAGGTTGTGGCGGCGATAAAAACACCATTACCTCTGAGACAGCGCAGAGAAGTCTTTCCTTCGAAAGCCTTATTTTCGCCTATCCGTATCCGGGTCAACGGGAAGTGACGCCCAGCGCCCAGATTGTGCTTCGTTTCTCGGCTCCCCTTGATGAAAGCGTTACTGCGGACTTAGAAAATAGATTGCAGCTGGTTACTGTCGAGGGTGACAACGCAACCACGTTTGATTACGACGCAGTTGATGACAAGCGCAGCCTGGTGCTGCGCCCTGTGGATAAACTCACGCCAAATAAGGAATACCGGCTGCAACTGATCGGAGAGGGCCTCGGCAACATCGACACAAGCCCCTTCCGTGACTTTCGTTTTCGTACGGCCGGCGCGCAGCAGGGGTTTGCTGCGGCGATTGGCGACGGAAACTTCGAACTGCTAACCATCGCCCCCATGGATCAGAATTCGCTGTTGGCCAGCATTGACGATGCCAAACAGCCAAACGACATGAGCACCCTAAGAATGGTGTTCAATCGCTTGCTGGATCCGGCTACCGCCAACTATGGAGAACAGGTCAAACTTGTCGACGCTCAGGGCAGTCTCGTCAGGGGTAGTCTTTTGCTTCAGGGACGCTACCTGGTGCTCGACCCAATGAATGATCTCAAACCGGTGAAACATACCTTGATCCTGTCCGGTCTGCGCAGCTGGAGCGGTGAGACGCTCCCGGACCTTGAGCGCACCTTCACGCCTGTTGCTACAACGCCGCGTGAAACAGCAATTCTCAAGGTAGGCGCGCTTGGTGCACAACAGCCGGAGCTAGTATCAAAGCTCACCGGAAAAGGCATCAATAAGGTTCCGGTAGAAAGTTTTGTGCTGGGTACCGAATCCTTTACCAAACTGGAGGGCGATCTGGCGGCGGATCTGGGTTTCGTTCCGCATTTTGCCGACGCAGCCCCCCTGCGTGTACCTGCAGGTTCAGTGCTACGCGGTAGTCCGGTGGCAGTCAACATTCTCGGCGAAGTCAATGCAGGCATTGAAACCGGTGAGGTGTTGATCACACTAGTCAGTGATGCAAACGGCTACCTGATCGCCAACCCGTTCAGTAACGCAAAGGACGCTCCGCGCTATGCCTTACTAAATATGGATGCGGCCATGACCGCAGCGGGCAGTATCGCCAACGCTGCGCTGAGCCAGAACTTACTGGACATTCAGGTAGTAGGCCTTGCTATAGTACAAGATGGTGTCCTGGTGATGGATGCCGTCGGTGTAGTGGAACCTGAAATTCTCGGTCTGGAGCGCGCCAGCGGGCTGTTGTCTTTCCGCCTGGAAGCCTATGCCGACCAACGCAACGCGCCGGTACCGCCAACCGATACGCGCCCACTTGAGCTGCAATCCTGGTCACCCGGGGATAATTTTCAACCCAATGCCCGCCCCGGTGACCCTGTTATCCTAAACTTTAACAAGCCCCTTGATCCGGCATCGGTTTTCCTTGATGGCGCTATTACGGTCAACGTTAACGGTATTCCCTTGCTACCTAATCAGGTGCTTATGCGCCAGGACGGTGCCACCATCATCATCAAGGGTTCCGGTATCGTTGATCACAATCAGGATGTTGAAATCACACTATCCAGCCTGCTGCGCGATACACAGGGCAATCCGCTGAATCAGGACAGAACGCTTGAAATACGCCTTCCTGACCTGCATCGTCCTAACGGCGATGGCACCGGGCTGCGCTCGCCCATCGCGGCCGTATTCCCCGGCTTTTCCTGCGCCCTCACAGAAGCCGCGCTCACCGGAGAACGATCCACATGGCGCAATGGTCGCTGCGTTGGCGGCAAGAGCAGCGACCCCAAATTCCATGTAAACGGACTGTACAAAGACTACCCCATTCGCGTGCTATTCAATCGCGACATTGATCCCTCAACGATCAACGAGGCCACCTTCTTTGTTGAACGCCGGGACCCAAACAACAATTGGGTACCGATACCGGGTCGGCTGGATATCCTGCCCCAGCGGGTGGAATTCTTCCCTGATACCCCTTGGCAGGTCGGTGGACTTTATAGGTACACATTAAAATCGGCGGACAATCCCGATTGCGGGGTCAATGCCATTTGTTCGCCAGATGGCGCACCGCTTCAAACCAGACAACTCTCGCAAAGCAGCGCATCTGCTCCTGCCCCTCGTGAGGGTGGCCCCAATATGGTGAATCACTTTGTCGCTGCCGGTGAGGATGATCGCTTTACGTTAGTTGGTTTGCGTATGTTGCCAGTGGCGGATGTCAATGCCAATATGGTGCTTGACGAAGAAGAACAAGGTGCGGTAGTCCTCGAGGACGGCAGCATCGACGCACCATCGAATCATCTAGGGTTGGTGTTAAAGCGTTATGGCGGCGTCATAACGAATGCCAATCTCGGTTGTTCTCTCGGGGAGGATTGCCCGGAAAACCACTTCGCATTTATTAGCAGTGGCGCTCTAGCAGCCGGCCCACGTATTTACGATCCCGATGTTCAGGTGAATCGTCGTCTGATCGACAGTAACCCAGCCACAGATAATATCGCAGTGGGTGCCATACGAGCCAACGTCTATCCGACAACGGTCAGCACTACCAGCGTTTTTCTGGAGGCTCAGGCTCTAAGGCTCATCACTATCGGCCTGGATACTGGGCCACTGATTCTCAGGCTGTTGCCCCAAGAATCGGATGAGCCCTTTATCACAGGGTTTATCTCCGACACGTCGAACGGCCCCTGGTTCAATGCCACCTTCGACGTACTCGTGGATGCCCCCGAGCTGAGACCCGCGCTGGGCCCTATTGTGCTTAGTCACGATATTCGCAGTAAACCGGTAGCCAATGTAACGCTTGAGGGGCCACTGCGCTTTGTCGACGATGGTCGGTTGGTCCTCAAGCTGGGCAACGCTGACGCTCTCGTGATTCCGGCCGGTATAAGCTTACTTGGTCTTGGCCTAGGGAGCGTGGAACTGGAAGTTCCCCCGCTTGCTCTCGATATGACTTTGACCTTCCTGCCTGTCAAAAACTTCTGACGCGGAACTCACTTCTATAACGGGCAATAGTTAAGTCAATTGAGCTTTCAATAGGGCCTTTAAAGGGTCTAATCAAGCAGTCTGATTCCCCACTGGCACAAACGTTTTGCCAGTGGGGAATGCATTGAGCTATAATTTGGTCGGCCACCCAACTAATAGCTCAATGCATAAAAAATATAGAGGTAGACATGACATGTAGTCGTACCCGACAAACTGATCAGTTCACTTCATCAGTGACGCCTACAGAGTTTGTCGGTGCTGGTGGATTGATTCTCCGGGCCAGTCGATTCGGCGAGTTAACAGCCCCCATCGTGTTGCTACTTCACGGCGGAGGGCAAACGCGTTACGCCTGGAACCATACTGCACAAGCTCTCTCCGAGATGGACTACTGCGCAATCACATTGGATGCGCGCGGGCACGGCGAAAGCGATTGGTGTGCACAAGGTGATTACAGCACCGAAAGCTTGGTCGCTGACCTTGGCGCTGTGATTTGCGCGTTGCCTACAGCCCCCGTCATTGTCGGAGCTTCCATGGGCGGTCTGACTGCCATGCTCGCCCTTGGGGAGGATGACTCGCTGCCCTGTTCAGCACTCGTATTGGTGGATGTGGCACCACGTCTCGAACAGCAAGGCGTTCGTCGCATCATAGAATTCATGTGCCGCCATCATGACGGATTCGATGACATTCAACAGGTGCGCGATGCAGTCGCCGCATACAATCCACATCGTGCTCATGCCAATGACCTGTCAGGACTGCACAAGAATTTGCGCCGCCATAATGATGGCCGTCTTTACTGGCATTGGGATCCTGCCTTTCTGGATCACGCCCGCTTACCTTCGGAAACCGACGACGGCATGTTTGAGCGAATCAGGCTGGAGTCAGCAGCTAGAAAGCTTTCCATGCCAGTACTACTAATTCGGGGGCACCAGAGCGACGTGCTCAGCGACCAGGGCGCACGCGAGCTACTCGACCTGGTTCCCCATGCGGACTATGAAGTGCTGGATCAGGCAGGACATATGGTGGCCGGGGACAAAAACACCATTTTCACCGAAGCGGTATTGAATTTCCTACACAACCCGTCGTGTATAGGCGACGCGTTGGGTTGAGCCCCTTGACTGAAACGGAGTAATAACATGAAACACCCTTATTTAGATGTTTTAATTATCGGCGCAGGCCTGTCGGGCATTGGCGCGGCCTGTCACCTGAAAAAGAAATGCCCTAGTCTGCGTTTCGGTCTCATTGAGCGGCGCAAACGTATTGGTGGGACCTGGGACTTATTCCGTTACCCCGGCATCCGTTCGGATTCCGACATGTTTACTCTAGGTTACAACTTTCGGCCTTGGACTGACACCAAGATGCTTGCCGACGGCCCTTCTATTCGCAATTACATTGAAGACACAGCAAGCGAATATGGCGTAAAACGTAATATTAACTTCGGTTTGAAAGTGCTTTCGGAATCCTGGCACAGTGAGAAAAACCATTGGATCGTTACTGCCATTGACGAAACAACCGGTGAAGAGCACCAGTTCAACGCTGGCTTTGTACTCAACTGTACCGGCTATTACAAATACGATGCCGGTTACACCCCGGACATTCCGGGTCTCGACAAATTCAAGGGCGAATTGATTCACCCACAACACTGGCCGGAGGACTACGATTACAGTGGGAAACGGGTGGTGGTTATTGGGAGTGGTGCCACTGCCGTAACGCTGGTGCCGGCCATGACAGACAAGGCGTCTCACGTGGTGATGCTGCAACGCTCCCCTACCTACGTCGCCTCCGTACCAGAGCAAGATCTGATTTCCAGAAACCTGCGTCGCATCTTGCCGGAAATGACCGTTTACCGGATGGCTCGGACCCGAAACATCCTACTACAGAGAGCAGTATACCGGCTCTCGCTGGCTAAACCCAAGGCGATGCGCCGCCTACTTTTGGCGGCTGCGCGCCGCCAGTTGGGTCCGGATATCGACATGAAGCATTTCCAGCCCCATTACAATCCCTGGGAGGAGCGTATGTGTGCTGTACCCAAGGGTGATCTCTTCAAGGTAATTCGCGAAGGGAAGGCCTCCGTGGTGACCGATCAAATCGACACAGTGACTGAAACTGGCATCCAATTGAAGTCTGGTGACCATCTTGACGCAGATGTTCTGATCACCGCCACGGGTCTTGATCTACAACTGTTCGGTGGCGCGAAGTTAGAAGTGGACGGACGTGAGGTCAATGTGGCCGACACCATGATGTACAAGGGTCTGATGCTCGAAGGTGTGCCCAATATGGCCCTCGTGTTTGGTTACACTAACTCATCCTGGACATTGAAGGCGGATATCGCCAGTGAATTCGTCTGCCGCCTACTGAATCACATGCGCGGCATCGGCGCCCGAGTGGTCACGCCTGTCGACGAAGAAGGATGCGCTACAGATCTGAACTTTCTTAATCTTCGCTCTGGATACGTTCAGCGTGCCAATGACCGCCTGCCACGCCAAGGCAGCAAGGTTCCCTGGCAAAACCTTGATGATTATTTACGTGACCTGCCCGCATTGCGCTACGGCAACCTGGAGGACGGTCACCTTCATTTTGAGGGAAATACCAAAAGCAGGAAAGGTGGTGTACTGAGAGGTCTGCTCAGCGCCTGACCCGTTCAATCGATTGGAGGACACATGAAGAATTTTTACAATAAAGTAGCAGCCATCACCGGGGCTGGATCGGGTATCGGCCAGGCCATCGCCATTGCACTGGCTGAAGAAGGCTGTCACCTAGCACTGGCGGACATCAGTGAGAACGGCCTGCAAGACACTGTCGCCCGCTTGCGCGACTATCCTGTCAAGGTTACCTCCCATGTTGTAGATGTCGGTCGCCGGGAGGCTGTTTATCAGTACGCCGACGACTGTATTAAAGCACACGGCCACGTAAACCTGATCATCAACAATGCTGGCGTCGGCCTTGGTGAAACTGTCGAAGCCATGAGCTACGAAAACTTCGAATGGCTCATGAACATCAACTTCTGGGGCGTGGTGTACGGCACCAAGGCCTTTCTGCCTTATCTAAAGCAATCCGGTGACGGCCACATCGTCAATATCTCCAGTATCTTTGGCATTATCGGTGTGCCTACACAATCTGCCTATAACGCAGCGAAATTCGCTGTCAAAGGCTTTACTGAATCACTACGGGAAGAACTGGATATTGAAGGTAGCAGCGTCAGCGCAACCTGCGTACATCCGGGTGGAGTTAAAACCGCGATTGCTCGCAATAGCCGTATGGGTGATACAGGCAGCTTGACTCTAGGCAGTAAGGAAGAGATCGCAGAGCTTTTCGAGCGCATCGCCCGCACAACGCCGGAACAGGCAGCCAATGCCATATTGCAGGGAGTCCGCAAGAATCAGCGCAGAGTACTCATAGGTGCAGACGCAGTATTACTGGATATCGGTCAGCGCTTAATGCCGACAGGCTACCAGCGGCTACTCGAAACATTTTTCAACAGGCGCGAGGGTAAGGAAAATGCGCTGAGAGAATCGTTATGAAACCAACTGAATTGAACTTTAAAAAGTAGGAGGCAACCAATGACTTCAAAAAACACAGATAAAGTACTGAAAGGTGGTGCGTCAGTGGGCATCCCCCCTCGGCACATGGACTTTCAATTTTCCGAGACGATGCCAAAATACTTCTATGCTAATAACGCTACAGCAACGATATTCTTCGCAATGCTGTCCGCATCCTTTCCACCTGGGGAACGCTTCTTTATGGATTCGGTACGTCATTTTCGTAACCGGGTGACTGACAAGCGACAGCGCGCCGCTATTTCTGGATTTATGGGTCAGGAAGCCATTCACGGTCGTGAGCATGACCGACTAAATGAACTTCTTGCTGAACGAGGCTTTGATATGGAAACCCCGGAGCGCTTCGTGAAGGTCATGCTTAGCGTGCTAACAAAACTTCCTAAGAGCACTCAACTCGCAGCCACCACTTTCATGGAACATTTTACGGCGTTACTCGCGGAGCAGCTACTAGAGGACGAAGAGTTCCGGAGCCTCGCTGATCCAGAGATGATCAAGATATGGCAATGGCACGCTCTCGAAGAACTCGAACACAAGGCTGTCGCCTACGACGTTTACGAACTGATCGGCAATAGCCATGGTGAGCGAATCGCAGCTGCCGCCGCCTCAGTGGTGGTACTGATACCAATGATGGGTGTCACTTGGGCGTGGATGTTAGCCAAGGACGGAAAACTTGGAGACGTGAAAGACAATGCTGAAGGATTGAAGATGATGTTTGGTCGCAACGGGTTTGTCTCGCGAATCCTTCCTCGCATGCCAGAATTCATTGCTCGGCGCTTCCACCCAGACGATCATGATACCAAAGCGTTAGAGGAGGCTTGGAGGGAACGCCTCTTTGGTGAGGGTGGACAGCTATTTGAGGCATACAAGAACCGCGCTGCATGACGTACCCTGGTCAACTTCCTTTAGCATTATATAGCAGACGATGCGAACCTGACGAACGGCATCGGCAACTTGGATGCCGTTACTTTCTTTATCACGATTCGCGAGTTATCCATGGATAAACCGTTTATCGATACTTTTATTGGCATGTTCCCAGATGTGTTTTTCCAAAAGCTACTTGGTAGTGAAGTTGTCGAAGTCGCCAAATATAGAGCTGCTCTAAGTCCAGTCAAAACCTTCCCGGAGCGGGGAACTGCTCCGGGCCATTAAAACTATTAGAAACCCAAGACTTCCGGATGAGGCTATGAACAAACTGTTTAAATCTCTTTTAACCCCAATCGCCGCCGGCGCCATGGCGCTGAGCACCACGGCGTTTTCCGCTGACCTACCAAAACGAACCCTGTGTGTATGGGATATCGTGGGTAAATCAGGCCCCGTTGCCAGCCAGATGGAAGATTACCGTCTGCAGGCCATTAAATGGGGCGTGGACCTGGAAATGAAGGTGTACACGGACGAAAAAATTGCCGCAGAAGACCTGAAATCAGGCGCCTGTGATGCCGCTGGTATCACTGGTCTGCGTGCCCGTGAGTTTAGCAGTTTCACCGGCACCCTGGACTCCATTGGCGCCATTCCCGATGAAGACCACATGAAAGTGGTTCTGCAATATCTGGCAGATCCCAAACTGGCCAAGCTGATGATTTCCGGTGAATACGAAATTGCTGGCATTCTGCCCGGTGGTGCCGCTTACCTGTTCACCAATGACCGTACTATTGACACCGTGGGTGAATTGGCGGGCAAGAAATTTGCTGCCATGGATTTCGACAAGGCTCAAGCCATCATGATTGAATCGGTGGGAGCCTCTCCGGTATCTGTATCCCTGACTAACTTCGGTTCCATGTTCAACAACGGCAGCGTGGACATCATCGGGGCCCCTGCCATTGCCTATGACGCACTGGAACTCTACAAGGGCCTGGGTGATAAAGGCGCGGTGGTGAACTTTGCCATTATTCAGCTGACCGCTCAAATTGTTGCCCGCCATAATCGCTTCCCTGAAGGATTCGGCCAAAGCTCCCGTGGTTATGTCTGGAGCCAGTACGGCAAGGCAATGGATGTGGTGAGCGCTGCGGAAAAAAGCATCAACCCCAGCTACTGGCTGGATCTTCCTGATAAAGACAAGGAAGGTTATATGGAAATGTTCCGCCAGTCCCGCTTAACCCTGCGCGACCAGGGACTATATGACGGGAAAATGCTGTCATTCCTGAGTAAAGTGCGCTGCAAGAAAGATCCAGCACTGGCAGAATGTACTGCTAAAGATCGCGAATAACCGGTTCCGGTATACAAAAAGAAGCAGGCTTGGTTAACCGTCAGCCTGCTTCTTTTTACCCTGTCAACGAGCAGGCACAGGATACAACGCTAGATAGTGTAAAAGTTCGGGAATTCATTGTGTGATCTATGGCACACAATGCCTGACACTCTTATAACTTATAATCTGGACCTTTATTTTTTCGACAGTATTTGTAGTGCTTGTACTGCTGTGATTTAACTTTCTGACTTTTGAGGGATTAGGCTGTTTTCCCTATATTAGCCCCATACTATTGCAGTCTGACAAACCAGCACAGCAATAATCACAACAAGTGTTTAATCACAAAAATTAGATGTGGTGGGAAATGAACATAAACTTTCTGGGACGAAATCCACGTGAGTGGCTGTCCTCATTACCGGTTTTTATCATTCTTCTCGGGGTACTCGTACTCAGCATTGGAGAAAACCTGAATTCGCAATTGAACAAACTGGGCAATCATATCTGGCCCGACTATCACATCCTCCGGCTGGACGTTCCCGTCCCCTCCTGTGATCCCAATATCGATATCGAATCTGAAGTCCAAAAAATCGTCGCCCAGAAAAAAAAGGAAGCCGCTGATGACCCGTTTGGCGGTATGTTCGGATCTGAAGAAGTAAACGAGGGAGCCATCCGGGAATCCCTCGGTAAGCAGGCTGAGTTGTGCCGCATGAAGCATGAAGCCGCGCAAAAGACCATCGAGCAGAAAACACCCAATGTAGAGCGATTTGTTGCGGTGGATATGGCGCTCTCTGCCTTGTCCCAATTCCGCCGCGACAATAACCAGATTTTCCTCGCCATTGTATTCTTTGTCTGTGCCCTCACCGCTGCCCTGACCCATCACCACATCGGTCTGCGGCCCATGCAGACAGTGATGGACTATCGTTTCGGAATTACAGCACAGCTGATAGCCCATGTTTCTCTTACCTACTCCTCCTACAGTTATCTCAACAATGGCTGGACATCCGGCACACTGATCCAAAATGAACACATTCGCTGGTTCTATCTGTTTGGTTTCGGTGCCCTGGCACTGGTATCGCTGTTCCAGCTTTTCACCATTCCGAAGACGGCCAAACCCGGGGGCAGTATCGGCAAAGCCCTGCTTTCGGTCCCGTTGTTCGCCTATATGGCCATCAGCTCTTCCCGTTTCTTCATTTTTGAAACCGGAAACCCGCAGGGCATGGTGCTGTTCGTCGACAAAATTATGGATCAGGCCTCCCTGTTCCTGAACATCGGACTTTATATCTGGGTGGGTATGCTGCTGAAACAAACCTACCTGGGTGAATACATATTCCGCATCTTCAAACCCTGGAAGCTGCCGCCGGAACTGCTGGCATTCGTGGCTGTTGTGATCATGGCGGTACCCACAGCCTACACCGGTGCCTCCGGTATCATCATCATCGCGATGGGTGCTGTGGTGTACGCTGAGCTGCGGCGGGTTGGCGCCCGTCGCAATCTGGCCCTGGCTGCCACCGCCATGAGCGGTAGCCTGGGTGTGGTACTGCGCCCCTGTCTGCTGGTGCTCCTGATTGCCATGCTCAACAAGGAAGTCACCACCGACATGATGTACGGCTGGGGCGTAAAGGTGTTTATGCTCACCTCGTTCCTGTTCTTCCTGGTTTCGCTGATCGCAAAACAGGGGCCCATGAAGATTGCCCCAATTTCGGAAGCCCTGTCCCCCAGTCTGCGTGCATTCCAGCCGCTGGTTCCTTACGTTTTGATTTTTGTGGTTACCGCAGCCGCCTACGCCTTCCTGCTGGATGCCCACCTGGACGAACACACTGCGCCAGTGGTTCTGCCCATGATCATCTTGCTGTTGCTGGTATACGAATTTGTCGTTAAGGACACCAAAAAACTGCTGCCCTGGCTGCTCTTGTTAGTGATACCCACTGCGACCTTTATGTACCAGCAGGATGGACTGATGACAGCCGCGATCCTGCCCCTGCTGCTGCTGTTGGTCTTGGTGCTGGAATCCAAGGTCAAACATTCACCGGATGAAGACAAACATGAAACCTATGAAGGTGAAGAGCGTGCCACCTCACTGGAAAACTCCGTACGTCGCGCCACGACTGATACCACGGTCCATATCGGTGCCTTGCTTTCCATTATGGCGTTAAGCCTGACCGTAGGTGGTGTAATCGAAGATTCCGGTATTTTCGAGGAAGTCGCCGCACAGAGTGATTTCTTCGGCAATATCTGGACGGCCATGATTGCCCTGGTCATTGTCCTGGTCATCATCGGGATGATTATGGATCCCTTTGGTGCCATCGTACTGGTATCCGGCACCGTGGCTCAGGCGGCCTACAGCCAGGGTATCGATCCCCTGCATTTCTGGATGATCACCCTGGTGGCCTTTGAGCTGGGTTACCTCAGCCCGCCGGTGGCCGTGAACCACCTGTTGACGCGGCAAGTGGTGGGCGAAGAGGAAATAGAGAAAGCCAAAGAGGATACCCGCGGCAAGAGTTTCTGGATTCGCCACGAACGCTATGTGCTGCCGCTAACCGTGATGGGTATAGCCCTGGTGCTGGTGGCATTCGGCCCCCTGGTGTACCAACAGTATTTCTGACAACTGATATGGGGGCAACGCGAAACGCGTCCTGCCCTATACTGAGAAGGCGACCCCGGTCGCCTTCTTTTGTTTCAACTGTCCGCTTAATTTTCCAACCCACTATCCGGAGCGAAGTAGATGACTAACCTGGTAGATGAATTGATCAACCTGTTGGACCTGGAAAGCATTGGTAAGCGTCCGGCGAACCCATCTGGATTAGCGAGTTTCGGTGCTTAACCATAGTGTCCACCTGATTTTAAGTGGACACTAATATGGATGACATAAGAGATACTTCACTCCCAGTACCCGCTAAGGCCCGCCGCCGTCGTCACTCGCCCGAGTTCAAGCAGAAGATAGTGGAGCTCGTTTCGCAGCCCGACGTATCGGTAGCAGCCCTGGCCCAGCAGTATCAACTCAATGCCAACCTGATTCATCGCTGGTGCCGAGATCTGGATGGCAAGCCTCGATCCCGGGAATTCATCCCCCTGAGTTTACCCAAGAGTATTGATCCAGGTGAAAGCGTGCGTATCGAACTGGGCTCCGTCTCTATCCACTGGCCATTAACCCATATCGATCAGGCGCTGCCGTGGATTAAGGCGCTTCAGTCGTGATTCGGGTCGACCGTATCTGGCTGGCCACGGAGCCGATGGATATGCGAGCCGGGCCAGAGACCTGCCTGGCGCGGGTGGTCCGGGTCTTCGGCTCAGCTAAAACCCATCACGCCTACGTGTTTTTGAACAAGCGGGCCAATCGCATGAAAGTGCTGGTGCATGATGGCTTTGGCCTGTGGCTGGCGGCTCGTCGCCTGCATAAGGGCCGGTTCGTACCAGCCCAGTTTTGGCAGACGCACCCGCTGGAACTGAATCCGGATCAGCTTCAGGCCCTGGTGGTGGGACTGCCCTGGCAGCAGGCCGGTACGGAAAACGCCATCTCGGTACTGTAACCGATGCCGGTTTACTGGCATAGTAAACGCCATGAAACCGGCACCGAATCTCAACGAACTGTCATCAGACCAGCTGCGCACACTGGCGGAGCAGCTGCTGCGTGAGGTGCAGGAAAAAGACGAACTCTTAACGAATAAAGATGAACTCCTGGCGAATAAAGATGAACTGATTGCCAGCAGTGAACGGATTATTGCCAAAAGTAAAAGCATCATCCAGCACGTCGAGCTTGAGAACAGCAAACTCAAGCATGAAATGGCCATTCTCAAGCGGCATAAGTTTGCCCGCACCAGCGAAGCCTTAAATCCCCAACAACGCAGTTTGCTGGATGATCTGATCAACGAAGACATAGCCGGCATTGAAGAACAGCTGGCGCAATATGATCAACTGCTGCAAAGCGAGCCCAAGCCGAGACAAACACCGCGACGGGCACCGCTGCCACCGGAACTGCCCCGTAGCCTCATTCAACACGACCCCGACAATACCCAATGCGAATGTGGCTGCCAGTTACGACGCATAGGCGAAGACGTCAGTGAAAAGCTGGACTATATCCCCGGAACCTTCACCGTAGAACGCCATGTTCGTGGCAAATGGGCCTGCCCGGATTGTGAAGCCTTCGTGCAGGCACCGGTCCCACCCCAAGTGATTGATAAAGGGATTCCCGCTCCCGGCCTGTTGGCCCAAGTGTTGGTGGCCAAGTACGGAGATCATCTACCGCTGTACCGACAGGAAAAGATCTTTGCCCGCGCTGGTGTTGAAATTGCCCGTTCCACTCTGGCCGATTGGGTCGGCCGTTGTGGTGTGGCACTGCAACCCTTGGTCGACAGATTGCGAGAATTACTGCATGAGCAGCCTGTTCTGCATGCCGATGAAACCCCGGTATCCATGCTGGCGCCGGGCAAAAAGAAAACCCATAAAGCCTATGTCTGGGCCTATACCAGCACCCGTTTCTCGGACTTGAACAGTGTGGTCTATGACTTCGCACCCAGCCGATCAGGTGAGCATGCCCGGCGCTTCCTGCAAGACTGGCAGGGCAAGCTGGTGTGTGATGACTTCAGCGGCTACAAGGCCAGCTTCCAGAAGGGCATTACTGAAATCGGTTGCATGGCCCATGCAAGACGCAAGTTCTTCGATTTGCACGTAGCTAACCAAAGCACACTGGCCCAATCGGCACTGGAGCAGATCGGCAAATTATATGAAATCGAGCGGCTGGCCAAGGACATGGATAATGAAGCGAGGCTAGCCTGTCGGCAACAGCATGCAAAGCCCTTGCTGGATACCTTGCACCAATGGCTGCTGACACATCGCCAGAAAGTACCCCACGGATCAGCCACTGCTAAAGCCATTGATTCCAGCCTCAAGCGCTGGGCGGCATTGATCCGCTATTGTGAAGATGGTGCTGTCCCCATCGACAACAATCAGGTGGAAAATCAGATCCGCCCCTGGGCACTGGGCCGGAACAACTGGTTGTTTGCCGGTAGTCTGCGTAGTGGGCAGCGGGCGGCAAATGTTATGAGCCTGATCCAGTCGGCCAAACTAAACGGCCATGATCCCTATGCTTATCTGAAAGATGTTCTGATACGACTACCGACTCAACGGGCTAGCCGGATTGATGAGCTGCTACCTCACCAGTGGGCTGCGCCCGTCAAGATGTGATGGCCGGACGCTTACCTTGAAATAACGGAACACATCAATTGCATTGATGTGTTCAGCGTATAGACATCAAAAGAGAGAAGCCTTTAGAAACTTTTCAAAACAGAAAGAAAATTATGTAACTGAGTTCACAGTCATTAAGGGTATTCTAAAAATGTGAACGCCGTCACGGAAGGAGTCGGGTTGCATTACGAATGCGACAGAAAATCATCATTCAAAAGAGTGATAAAAACCTATTTTATAGCACGAAAGATAATTGCTCGACTATGGCCAAGGGGAGAACCAGTATGCCTATTTAATTCTAGGCAGAACACTCTCCTTATATGCTTAACCTGATACGATTCGTCCAGACAGTTTTTTTCTTAGTTAGCATGTTGCTTACAGGATTGTTTGCAATGTCTCTTTCAGGCTCTGACTTTGATAGCGTAATAGAAACTCAAGATCGTGCCTATGCAATGTTTATGGCCGGGTTATTTGTTCTTATTGGCTGCTGTATTGATGTAGGCAAATATCTATTCTGGGCTAAGCGCCAAATTAGTCAGTACTTTCAAGCACTTAGTCTCGTTTTAATGGTCTTTTCCTGGCTGGCTAGCTGTGCGTTCTTTATCTCTTCAGAGGTAAGGCTACTTAAAGAAACACAACAGCGTTCACCTGAGTATGTTGCTATCCAGCAAGAAATTAGTGGTCTCCAAAAAAATATCGCTATTGAAGAACGATTACTGAATAAGAGACTCGGAAGCAGCTACCACAAACAATGGGAGCAGGCTCAAAATAGCGCGGCCAGGATAGCTGGATTTCAAGCAGAGATAGCAGAGAAGCAATCAGCTCTATCGCAAGTAGGGTTGCCATCAGCAGAGAATCAGCTTGAAACCACCAAGCTATTTATTGCCCTAAGCCATACTCTAAATATCAGCCTAGACACTGCCAGAACCTTTGGCTATGCCGTCTTAGCATTGCTACTGGAGGTTAGTACCTTGGGCATGATCAGCTTGGCTGGTGCAGAGAAGGAGGCCATTTGCCTGCCGAACTCCCGTTCTGATGAGCCTGAGCAACAACCAGATGATGATACTGTCGTCGATGAGGAATATAGACAGAAATTGGCTCAACTCACCTTCGACATACTAAACGGCAAGGTTCGACCCGTTCTGCGGGTCATAAAGGGTGCTGACTATGACCTTAGACTAGATCAGATTCGGGCAGTGCTGAGCGGTCTATATTCTGCCGGAATTCTCGATACCGACATCCGTAATAGCTATAAGTTGTCAGAAAGAGTGGCACGCTAGCATGAAGCTAGTCTAAAAAAGGTGCTCTATGGGTTCCCTAAGTAGCCAAGAAGGCTGGAGCGTTTGGGGGTTGAAAGGGCGTCATTTTCCCCTCGGGAATGAGCGACTATTGGTCCCGAGAAAGCCTGTAAACGCCATTGTGTGTGAGTGAAATCAGGCTGTTATGCTTATACCGATTGAGCGTGAAATAACAGTTGAGACTATTCGCAGCGGACATAGGGCTAAAGCGGATAGTTTCTCAGCTTCGTAACTCATTGATCTATAAGAATATATTTTACCCTTTCTACAAGTCGAAAAATATCGCTCGATCGATAGAAATATATTATAAATAGAGCAGTGTGACATATCCTAAAGAGAGGATCACTTGACTGCTAATGTTAGAGACCTTTTAAACAAGGTGGGGCCATGCCTGAGCTCCAAGCTGATTCAGATCATGGTTGATCAGGGAGCAACCCCAGAGGCTGCCCGGAAAAGGGTCGAGAGAGCCACTGGGGTCATACGATTATCGGGCGTTCGATTCGAGAAGAATGCTAAATTTATCTATCTCGACAACCAATATGGTGACGCTAGGTTTTGGGGTGCTTTAGAGGCTGCATTCAAAACCAACGGTAAAGCCTATTGGGCTGTGATGGTGGGGCTAAAACGAAGAGGTGGTGCTTGCCCCAAATCACTTTTTCCGCGTATCTGTGGTGCGCCGATCAGACGCCAAAAACAGCTGTCACCGGACATTATTCTAGAACGCCTGATCAGCATCCATCTGCTCAAGGAAGTTAAGGATGACAAGAGTGGCGAGGTATGGATTAGTTTCAACCCCCATTGCTATAACGTTCTAGCCCCTTCTTTAGAGCAGCGGGCTATTGCTATTGCAGAAAACTTAGCCATTACTGCTATTGCTGACTGGGCAAGAAAGCTGGGATTTGGCAGTTACGCCAAGTTCGCGCTACGCAATGATGAAAAGCCACCCGTCGTCTCGGGAATAACTTGGGATGTCAGTGCGCCATCCTATGTCAGACCATTAGTTTCAGCCCCCAATGGTGAAATCAAACCAGGGTTCTTTGTCTGTGATGTCACTCTTGGACACCAGATCAGCGACGAAGAGGTAGAGGTATTTGTTCGCAAGTATGATATGGCAGCCTCTCCACCCAAAGTAGCGCCCATCATGGGGTTTCTGGTGGCTGATGGGTTTGCACAAGCTGCCTATGATCGAGCGAGAAGCAAGGGCATCATAGCTGCCACCACGTCGCAGTTATTTGGGCAAGATGTGGCAAAA
>Ga0209555_10001265_pt1 | contig 19629 bp, 11 predicted proteins | sample SaaInl85LU_5_DNA_FD_184643 | JGI IMG/M metagenome (GOLD analysis project Ga0209555, IMG submission 184643) | Marine microbial communities from expanding oxygen minimum zones in the Saanich Inlet - ESP_85LU_5_DNA (SPAdes) (version 2) | ecosystem: Environmental > Aquatic > Marine > Intertidal... | reverse complement strand
TGTCGATCTTGCCTTACAGACCAGCTCCCGTACAGATAGACTATTTGGGTTGGGCTGGGAGTGTGGGCGGCGTGGGTGTTGATTACGTTGTGGGTGACTGGTGGACCATACCTCGGGGTGCGGAGCGGGCTTATCCTGAAAAGGTGATGCGTATGGACCCCACCTATCAGATCAACGATCATCGTAGTTTTCCTTCTGTAGAGCCCCTGCCTCGTTCTTCGCTGGGATTGCCCGAAGATGCCATTGTTTTCGGAGTTTTTAACGCAATTAATAAAATACAAGGGGACGTATGGTCGGTGTGGATGCAGATCATGAAGTACGTTCCTAACAGCGTGCTTTGGATACTGGATCCGGGTGACGCTGCCCGCCGACGCCTTGGCGAGTTTGCAGTCCGCGCGGGAATCGACACCAAGCGGATCATTGGCGCAGCTGCCCGTCATCAACTTGATCATTTACGACGGATATCCGCCGCGGACATAATGCTTGACCCTTGGCCCTACGGCGGTCATACCTCAACGTCAGATGCTCTTTACGCTGGGGTTCCCGTAATTACCATAAACGGATTGAACTTCCCGGGTCGAGTGAGCGCCGGCCTCCTTCGAGCCGCTGGGCTGCACAGCTTAGTTGCAAAGGATCCGCAAGATTACGCGAACAAAGCGGTGTCTTTGGCGCGCAACCCCAGTGCGTTACGGGGCCTCAAGACATTATTGAGAACGGCAACTAACACCACCTGCTTTGATGCAAAAGCTCGGACACGGCAGCTAGAAGGCTTATTTATACATGCTTACCAGCAATGGGCGAAGGGCGCCCCTCTAGTCCACTTAAATGCTCCAAGCCTGGTACCCGAACAAAAGGTTTTGTTCACTGGGCTTCCTATAACGGTGACCCATGCGGGCGTGGGCTACGGCTCAAAGCCCAAGGTAACTGTTGGGGCTCTTAGCACCAGTGAACGGCCGGCGGCAAACAACACACCTAAAACGGAGGCACATGCGAAGCGTGAAGTGGTTTTAGTATGCGGACCGTGGTCTGGAGGAACGTCGGCTACTGCACAAGTTGTTGAGGCCCTAGGTGCGAGACTAGTTGGTGATATGTTTCAAACTCGAGATGACCGAACTGAAACCTACGAAATGGCAGCATTTCGCGAATTGCTGCTGGATCTATCAGATGAACCCTCTATAACACGTCACGCTGATAGAGAAACCGCATTAAAAGCTTTTGCTGCATTTGACAAGCAGCACTTCGCCGGTGTCTCGGGACCCATAGTACTGAAACATCCACTGTCGGCGTTGTATATCGATGAACTTGAGCAAGTGTTCTCCCTTAAGGTGATAACCGTGATGCGCAGCTTCAAAGATATCGAGTCAACAAGACTGCGAAGACAATGGCGTCCCCATTTCGGCCGGATGGGTGCCGAGCAAATTTACCTGGCGCTTAGCAACGCGCTTGCAACATCTAAGTCGCCCATGATGTGGTTTAAATACAACGACCTCATTCAAAATCCTTATCGTCAAGTGGTAGAGATAGCGAACTTCTTGGGCTTTGGCATGGAAAAAGAAACGCTAGAACGCGCCATTAGTAGGGTTCGGCGCAAGTGATTGAACACGAATTTGCGGTAATCACGCCCTGCTTTCGGGAGTCTGAAGCAACGCTATCGCGAATGATGGAATCGGTAATTGCCCAAGCAGAACCTTGTCACCATGTTATTGTGGCGGATGGAGCTCCTCGCTATTTTTCCGCGGATATTTATAACGCCTATAGCGCGCGTGGACACCAACTAACTCTGATAGAACTCCCCGCTGGTCTAGCTAATTCGGGTGCTGGGCCTCGCGCATTAGGGGCTGCCTACGCGTTGTCTCAGGGCGCACAATGGGTGAGTTTCCTAGATGCAGACAATGCAGTCACGCCTCATCACTTAATAACGATCAAGGGAATGGCATTAAAGGGGGTGGCTGCCGTTGTGACGCAACGTCGGGTATTTTTGAAAGATACCGGTGAGGAGACACCACGGGAGAAACAGGAGCACCAAGGGATCCACATAGACACAAACTGCCTGGTGTTATCTAACCGCTGTGCGGATTTACTCGTATTGTGGTCGCATTGGCCCCGAGCCTTTGGTACTGGTGAGGATCGCATTTTTAGCGCTATCCTAAACGCGACTGGCAAACCTATCGCCTTTACCACTGAAGCCACGGTGCTGTATTGGTCTGAATGGCCAATACACTATAGTCTGGCTAATAAACCGGTACCCAAAACGGCAAAAAAGCCAACTCGACGAGCCGCTACGCACTTTCATGCGAGCTCTTTTTTTGACGTCGTAGGGCAGTGGCCTATTGCGATGAGTTGGAGGAAAGTCAATGCTCGACCGATCCCTAGAAACACAGGGCCGGCGCTAGTCTGTCAATACGTTGCGAATTGCGATTCAGCCGACTTGAAAGTTGGGCTGTATACACAACATGCTCCTGTTTGCTTCAGCGACGTCTTTGTAACCCATAGCACTCGGGGGGCTGGTGTTCCTTGGCTTTTGGACAATCAGTCAGTGCTAACGCTGCCAACAGATGCAGAGGAAACGTATGGACTAGCCAGCATGGCCACCGTTGCCTTTCATCTTGGACACAAACATTTGCTATGGCTAACGTCGTTGGCTCTGAAGCGTTCTCATGACCTTGATTCTCGCCTGCGAGCCCTAGAAAAAACCCTTGATTACCGTGGCGTCACCTGCATATATCGGGCAGACGGATCTGGCGACAAATTGATAGCCATCGTGGTCACAACCGATCTGGGACCAATCTTAAATCGACTCGCCTGCTGGTCGGGGTTAGGCCAAGGTGACGTTAGAACTGACACAAGGAAGATCAATTATCTGAGCACTGATAATTCAGAAACCGGAGTGCAGGAGCCCCCGCCAGAATTGCCCATCGTGGGGGTGATGGCAGCCCTATGTAAAGGAGCAAATGTACCTTTTAAGAGGCTAAGGCTGCTTTGACATCGTGGTGTGAATCTGCTATCGTTCTGCTCGGTTCATTAGCACGCTGTTGGCCATGCCCGCTTGTTGCTTTCTACTCTAATCAGCCCTGCCCCCAATGACTCATTTTCAATTGAAACAACCTGTTTCACGGTGACTTGTGACGAAAACTTCTAGCTCGGTAGAGCAGCAACCCAACAGCGAAGTGATTCGCTCGCCATTACGCACGGCCTTACTCGCCTGCAAAAGCTCTTTTATCACCGTTGGTGTGTTCAGCTTTTTTATTAATATGCTCATGTTAACCCCCATGTTTTTCATGATGCAGGTATTCGATCGCGTAGTCGCCAGTGGAAGCTTGAGCAGTCTCGCTGCGCTGGCCGTGATTGCGCTCTTTCTCTTATCCACCATGGGTGTGCTGGAATGGATCAGGTCGCGGGTGCTGGTTAAAGTAGCCACTCGTCTCGATTTACTACTCAGCGACAAAGTTTACCATGAGTGTTTTGCTTACGGCCGCCTACAGCAGGGTGGGAATTCGGTTCAACCCCTCAATGACTTAAATGGCTTACGTCAATACTTGGGTGGTAACGCTATCTTTGCGTTCTTTGATCTACCCTGGCTGCCGTTTTATATGGCTCTGATGTTTGTATTCCACCCCATTATGGGTTTTTGGGGGGTATTTGCGGCCGTTGTGCTTGTGGTGCTGGCCATTGGTAACGAGCGGACGACGCGCAAGCCGCTTGAAGAAGCCAATGACCTTGCGCGCATTAGCCTGGCCCATACGGATAGAAATCTACGGAATGCCGAGGTCGTTTCGTCTATGGGCATGCTGCAGGGGCTGCACAGCCGGTGGCGTTCTCGGCAAAACATCACGCTGTACCACCAGGAAATTTCCAGTAATTATGCGGGTGGGTTTATGGCGTTTACCAAAACCTTTCGCATCATTGCACAAATGGGGGCCATGGGACTGGGCGCCTTACTTACGGTTACCCAAATGATAACGCCGGGGACAATGATCGCCGGATCACTGCTCATGAGTCGAGCGCTCTCCCCCCTAGAAAGCATGATCGGTGCATGGAAAAGCTTTACCTCTGCACGGCAAGCATATCAGCGGCTAGAAGCGATGCTAGATGTTGAAGTGGGGGAGGCAGACTACACCCGCATGCCAGACCCCCAAGGCCGGATCTCGGCCCATGACGTCACTATCGTGCCTCCTAAGGGTAAGTACGCTACCATTCAAGGCGTCTCTTTTGATATACCGCCGGGATCAGTAGTGGGAATCATAGGGCCGTCTGGCGCAGGCAAGACTACGCTGGTGCGCGGGATTCTGGGCACCTGGGGATGCGCCGAGGGTGCGTTTCGAATTGATGGTGTTGAGACCACGCAATACCGCCGAGAGGATCTGGGTCCGCACCTTGGCTATCTGCCCCAAGATATAGAGCTGTTTGACGGCACTATCTCTGAAAATATTGCGCGCTTTGAAAGCATAGACTCCGAGGCAGTCGTGACAGCAGCGAGAGATGCAGGCGTACATCAACTAATTCTAGATCTACCCGAGGGTTACGATACCGTTATTGGGTCAGAAGGTTACACCCTATCGGCTGGACAGCGTCAGAGAGTTGCTTTAGCCCGCGCCATATATCGACGACCACAGATAGTTATCCTTGACGAACCCAATTCCAATCTGGATGACGCGGGTGAGGCGGCCTTGCATCGAACCATATTGAGGCTGCGTAAACAGGGCTCAACCGTACTAGTGGTGAGTCATCGTAAACCTATTTTGGGCTTGACGAATATTTTACTGTTTATGGTGGCTGGCCGGTTAGAGAAATGGGGTCAGCGCAGCGAGGTACTACAGTGGATAGAAGAGGAGTCCAACCGCCTGCGTGCAGCGCGTGAAGCCGGATCTGTTAACTATAGCGACCAACGCGATGACGCTGAGGCTGAGGAAGTTACGGCCTCCGAGGCACAGGAGTCGGAGGTGAAGCATGGCTGAGTCAAACCTGCCATCATTGGCCGAAATTCCTGACAACTTGGAGCAGATGGTTGACACGGTTGATGCCGCGCGCTCGCAAAATCGGCTGGCGTCGACGCCCCTCGTGCTCGATGCATCTAGCGATCGCGACCAACGTATTGGTCTTATAGTTATCGCCGTGGTTTTTGGTGGATTTGGCCTGTGGGCAACCATTGCACCCTTAGACAGCGCAGCTTTTGCCACTGGCGTTGTGCAAGTCGAGGGATACCGCAAGCCCGTGCAGAATCTTGAAGGTGGTATTGTCGAGCAAATTACCGTTGAAAATGGTCAATATGTTGAGCTTGGGCAGCCTCTCATCTATTTGGATGACACCGCGACGTTGGCCGATTTAGGAGTTGTCGAAGTACAAATGTTTTCGGCTTGGGCCCTATTGGACCGTTTAATTGCCGAACGCGATGATCAAGATAACATTGTGTTTACAGCGGAGTTGCTCGCAGCTGAACCCTATAAGCGCGCCGCTAGGCTTGCTATTGAAAACGAACGATCGCTATTCACGGCTAGACGTGTCTACCGTTTAGGGGAGGTGAGTGTTCTAAAGCAAAAGTTGCTGCTACTGCAAAGTCGACTGGAGGGCCTTAGCGCTGTGCTGGCAGCTCGGGGCTCAGTGGCTGAGTCCTTGCAGGAGGAGGTCACTGACTTACGTGCCTTGCTGGACGAGGGCTACGTGGACAAAATTCGCCTACGCCAATTGGAGCGTAACTTAGACGGCACCCTAGCCGATGTCACATCGACGCAGGCAGACATTGACGGTACCCGAGTGTCGGTGGAAGAGACGCGATTAAGTATTGAGCAATTAAACAAGCGTTTTAAGACCGAGGTTATCGCGCAGTTATCTAGTGCCAGTGCGGTGGTTGTTGATTTCGAGCAGCGCTACGCAGCGCTCAAAGAGCGGCTAGACAGAACGGTTATAAAGGCTAGCGCCACAGGGTTGGTGCTGGACTTGGCAGTCACCTCTATCGGGCAGGTTATTCGGGGCGGCGACACACTTTTGGAAATAGTACCCGACTCAAAGGAAATGGTGGTAAAAGCACAAATTTCACCAGGTGATATCGACAGCGTTGAGGTGGGCGACGAGGCTGAAATTCGGTTTAGTGCCTTTAAACGCGTGTTCACTGTTACCGGAAAGCTGGTCTCGCTCTCGGCGGATAGACTGATAGACCCAGTAACTGGCATGCCTTATTATGATGCGGAGGTTGATATCTATGAGAGCGACTTGGTGATGCTTGGTGGTCGAAAAATACTCCCTGGGATGCCTGCCGATGTATTGATAAAGGGCGAATCACGTACCCTCTTCCAGTATCTTACCAAACCCGTTGAGAATATTTTCTCGCGCGCACTCATAGAAGAGTGACAGCAGTGCCTACTCGTTTTGCTTTTTGTTGCTCAATCATGCTCGCCCTGTTTCCTCAGTGGGTGTTAGCTGCAAGTGAGGTGACTCTCATCGAGGCTTACCAGCTCGCTCTAAAAAACGACACCCAACTACAAATCGCTCGTTATCAGCGAGATGCCGTTGAAGCGCGCGAAGACCAAGCTGATTCTCTGCTTTACCCAACGTTTCGAATGTTCAGCCAATACTCTAAAAACCAGGTTGAATATGAGAGTTTGGTTATTGAAGACCGTCGTTATGACGGGCTCAGATATGGTGCGGCGCTTTCGCAACGGGTGTTTGATTGGGCTGCGCTATCTCAAAGAAAAAGTGCATCTGCTCGCACCGATGCGGCCAACCTCACAGTAAAAGATGAATCGCAATTGTTGGCAGTGCGGGTTGTCGAGGCCTACTTCAATGTTTTGGCGGCCCGTGATCAGGCCCGATCTCTGGGTGATGAGCTTGCTGCGTTACAACAGCAGGCAGAGCAAAGCAAAGCTATGGCGGCTCGTCAGATGGTTTCAGTTACTGAGCAGCTGGAAGTAAACGCTCGTCGCGACCTAATAGAGACGCGGTACATCGATGCTGAAAACAGCGCAGCACTTGCTGAAGAGTCATTTTTTGCGCTTATTGGATCAAGGGAGTTTTTGCCAAGATCACTTACTCAAGCATTTGAGCCCCTTGGTGTTGATCAGTCGTTAGATGATCTACTCGCTTCTGTTATGTCGTCCAGCCCAAAAATTAAGTCTTTGGAAGCCCAGCAAGCTGCTGCAAAAGCCACCATAGACCAGGTATGGGGTTCGGTTTTGCCCAAAGTTGAATTAGTTGCAACGCGGCAATACTCCGATGTGGGTTTCGATAATTTAACTTCGCCGCCTAGGGACACGTCTTACATTGGTCTTAATGTTAATTGGACACTTGTAGAGGGTGGTGCTGCCCGGGCTAGGGCCCGGGAAGCTTGGGCAAATTACTACTCCGCTGCGGAACAACTCAAGCAAGTGCAGCAAGGTGTTGAGCGAGAGCTGCGATCCGCGTGGCTGGAGGTAGGGGCCAGCGAAAAACGTATTCAGTCAGCTCACAGATCATTGGAGTCGGCTTCGCTTAGCTACGACGCTGCCAAACGTGCTCGCGAGCTAGGCGTGGGCAGTAGTACAGATGTGCTGTTGAGCCGCAGTGCAGTAACCCGTGCTGAATTGAACCGCACTTCGGCTATTTTAGATAATGTGCTTGCTTGGGTGCGAGTGCATTATATCAGCGGTACCGTAGATATGGCATCTATTGAGCTAGTACAGCGTCGGCTGTAAGCCCGATCATACGCTGTAGGGTAGTCTCATAGACTGTCTGGTCATGCAATTTATCTAGCGTTTAAAGTGCAATTAGTGCGATTATATTATCCTCCGTACCTTACGTGCTGTCGTACCTTACGTGCTGTCGTACCTTACGTGCTGTCGTACCTTACGTGCTGTCGTACCTTACGTGCTGTGACTTTTGCGCGTGCTCTAAAACTGCTGGGCTTTTGTGTGTTACAAGCGTCCAGCCAGCTGACGCGGCTCGCTGATGCTTACTAAGAGGCTGAAATCATGGGTAGTAATAAGGTAGCTTTCTTCGATGGTGACAGGGAGATACCCTACGAACGATTTTCTAGAGATATTACGGCAGCACAAGGTTTTCTGAAGCGGGAATTTCCGGAAGGTTGTGAATTACTCGGCCTAGCGGCTTCCATGGGGCCTTATCTTCACTGGGTTTTGCACGCTGCGTGCTCGATAGAGCGCATCACCACACTCGCTATGCGCCCTAATCAAGGTATTTACAACGATATTGTTGTTGCTGGCCCCATTGATCTAAACCATTTGGGTCCTAGCCTAGTCTTTGATCACAAAGTGCTTGCCGAGTTACGGGCCACGTTGCCCGAGCAGGATAACCCCGGGTTCGATCTGTTTCTTGAGGCGCTCAGGACCGGTGAAGATACCGTCAATCGAATTGTCTTAACCTCAGGCTCTACCGGCATCTCCAAAGCAGTCCCCCTGACATGCAAGTCTGTGATGGGCCGGTTCGCAGTAGCAGAGCGCCTCCATAAACTATCAGCCGAGCATAAAATGCTTACAACTCTGGGTCGAGATACGGTTGGGGGCTACTACTTTCCCATAGAGTGCTTCATGGTGGGAGCTACGGTACTTAATCTGCGCCGAGGGGGACAAGACCGCGAGCAATTTGCCGCTATGTTTAGAGCGTCTACTTTGTTCTACAGTGTGCCCGCTATTGTGCAAGGTATGTTGACCCTTATATCAGAGCCGGTACAGGGCGCTGAAACACGGGTAATGGCAACTATGGGGAGTCGGTTAGAACCCGAGACAGCGGATAAATGCCGAGCCCTATTGGCGGCAGATGTATCATCAATTTACGGTAGTACGGAGGTGGGCTGGGTTACTCGTGCATCAGAAGAGACTGTGGTGGCTGATCCGAGCAATACAGGGAAAGTGTACGACGAGGCGGTCGTAGAAATTGTTGATGCGGAGGGGCAGCTCGTGCCTGCGGGGGATGACGGCATCATCCGAATTCACACACCTTGGATGTCTCCGGGCTACTGGGATGATGGCTTAGTCCAACCCTTCGAGGGTGGCTGGTTTTATCCCGGTGATACTGGACGCCTAACTCCCGATGGGGACCTTCTGGTCTCCGGGCGTACCGACGATAGGCTCAACTACAACGGTGAAAAATTCGATGCAGTAGGCCTAGAAAGCCAGTTGAAGGCCCTTGCTGGCATTGATGATGCGTTTGTGGCCGTAGTTAATATAGCAGCGCGTGATCGGATGGTGGTCATGGCATGCTCTTCATTGGATCCCGAATCCTTGCGGACCACCCTTGCCAGTGTTGTTAGCCGTGTGCCTTTCGATTTATTGCCTGCAGCGCGTATCCCACGAAATCACATGGGGAAAATTGAACGAAAGCGACTCTCTGAATATTGCCGGCAAATACTCATGCAGACACTGGAGCAGTAAGCTACATTGGTGATAAGCCTAAGCTTGATTCAATCCAGAGTTTGTTCGTCGAATTATCATAACCAATTAACAAGTAGCACTATTATGACAAACTGGATACGTAATACTTGGGGAAAACTCCGTAAATCATCAGACCCGGTTTCTTTGGACGGGTTGGCCGTGATCACCCCCGCACGCGATATCACGCATCGTCAATTGGCCCGTGACATCGCTGCTGCGCGCCAGCTGTTGCGAGTGAAGTTGCCCAGCACTGCGAAGAAAATTACCCTAGCACCTGATCTACATGGATACTTGGCGTGGCTATTGCGTGTGGCGAGTTTGGTAGAGCGCAAACAACTGGTGCAAATGACGGAAAGGACGCCACCGCAGGATGGTGCTTTTCATATTGTCCCACCTATGGTGCCCGCTGAAGAGTATGTGCTTCCTGTGGCTTTTGGTGATCTCAAAGACATGCGCGGTGTTGTTGAGACTTTGCCGGTGTGGTCGTTGCTTGCTGAACTCAGTGATATCGATGACTGCGTGGTGACCATTTACACTTCAGGGTCAACCGGGGCCCCTAAGGGTGTAGGTCTCAGTGGCAAGCTCCTTACACGTCGAATGGGCTACGGCGCCAGCGTTTATCGCTTTCAGCCCTCAGATATATTTCTTTGCAAGATGGGCCCAGACACCGTTGGTGGCTTCTATTTGCCTCTGGAGGCATGGAAAGCGGGTGCAGCACTCGTGATAGAGCCTGTTGATAAGACAACGCAGAGCAGCTCCGATCGAATAGCCTATCGTTCTACAGTGGTTATGGCGTCAACTGCTGCGTTCAATACCGATTTTAAGATTGGTCGGCCTTGGTCCGGTTTGGAAGATAGGCGCGTCTATTTAGCGGGCAGCCGGGTGCAGACGGCGCTTGTTGAAAAGGTTGGTACGTTCATTGGTCGTGACATCAATGTCGTTTACGGTAGCACCGAGTGTGGTGTTTCAGCGTATATGTCCGCCAGCCGCGTTGCAGAGAACGCTGCTTTGGTAGGTACCATAATGCCGGGTACTGAGATCAAAATACTTGACTCAGAGGGCAAGGGGCAGGCTTTGGCTGTACCGGGTGAGATTGCTATCCGCGCTGAATGGGGCGTGAAGCAATATCAGGGAGATGTATCACCGAAGGCTTTTCGCGATGGTTGGTTTTTCCCCGGAGACTTGGGTTACGTGAATGAGCACGGCGATCTCTTTGTTACCGGTCGCACAGTTGAAACATTGAATTACAGTGGTGAAAAATTTCTGGCGAGCGACCTAGAGACTCGTATCGTCGCGCTGGTGGGTGTGGATGATGCATTCGTTACGGTCGTGAATCACAATAATACCGAGAGATTAATAATAATGGTGGCGACCAGCCTAGACCCGACGTCACTGCGTAAACCTATTAGCGCCTGTTTAGATCGCTCTTTTGCTTATACGCTGGTGCCTGTTTCACATATCCCGCGTAACCATATGGGAAAGCTGGAGAGGCAAAAACTGACCGAGAGTTTGGCGAAAAATTTGACGCTGAAATAATCCTAATCGTAAGAGATAAGCTACACTCGTTATTTTGGAGTCACAATGCCGGCGACGAGGTCAGTCCCCAAAGAAAACACAAGACCGCTTAAAAAAGTCTCTGTGTCCTATTCACCAGCACAGGATCGGCTGCTATTTGCGGCTGAGCTCGGCGATCAAACTATTGTTCATCTATGGATAACTCGGCGTTTGTTGGCGCTTTTGGCGCCCCATGTGGAGCGCTGGTTAAAAGAGCATCCACCGGCTAAGCCATCTAGCACTGATACCGATGTGGCGAGTGCCGAGGGCTCAGCCAAACCAAAGCCCGTTGCAAAAAAACCGTTACCGGCAGATGCAGATATGCTTGTCACGCATATTGATGTGACATCCTCTTCTTCCCATCTGGCACTTATTTTTCGTGGCGGAGAGCGTGGTGTGTCACGCTATGCACTACAGCTACAATCGAATCAACTAGCTCCTTGGTGGAAAGGCATACATCAAACTTGTGAACTGGGCGGGTGGAGTTTGGCCTGGCCTGTAACGACAGAGAACGTTTCTGCGCTTCAAACGGCTGTGACGCTCCACTGAGGTTTGGCTAGTATCTAGCAGAGGTAGCAGCACAATGGGTCTGCTGCGATATTCTGCTTCGACTACCCTACCGCCTCCTGGCGACAGGACAGCCAAAAAGGAATGCCTAACTACGACCCGCTTTGTGAAGGATTGTCTTGGGTCATTACAGTAATGCTGTGCACTAATGGTGTTGGCACGCCGGCAGAGCTAACAACGTTTACAACGTCATATGTATCAGGCCCAGCATCCAGCAAATGTTTAAGCGCGTAAGCCACTGTACTTGGCAAGGTAGGAAGAGGGCGCTACGCAACTTCTGAGCTTAATCTGACTGCTTAAAGATCGCCCTGACGATATGCCTTTTTGATTACCCTTTGTTGTGCGGCGTGCAGAGACAAATACTTTGCGTCACAAAGGGCTATTTAAAGACGTTGTGAGTTACGTTTGAATCTATTGACCAGTGCTCTCAAGGGAGCGGTAATCCGCCAGCTTGTAGATTCTTTAAGTGCGGCCATCACGCTTATATGCTGTTGAATTTCCGCCTGTTGCTGTTGAATTTCCGCCTGTTGCTGTTGAATTTCCGCCTGTTGCTGTTGAATTTCCGCCTGTTGCTGTTGAATTTCCGCCTGTTGCTGTTCTATCTGGGCACGTAAGGCCGTGATTTCTTCATCGAGCTGAGTAAACTTACTTCTATGAATCTGGACATTTAGTTCGAGTTCTGTCGCCCAGTTACTGACCTCGGTATAGCTGTTTTGCAGGAGTTGGGTGGAGTGACTAATAAAGTCGTCAAAATAGTTTGGCGGGTGACAAAAGTATTTTTTTAGGTGTGTGAATGCAGGTGCAACATAGAAACGATTAATGCCATCGGTGTAGACAAACTGATAGCCTGCAGTAAAGAGAGTGGGTTCCCAACCGTCAAAATTGGGAATCATTGACAACGGTTTCGTCGACTCTATCACTATAATCCATGGCTGAAAATTAGCCCAATTAGTATGGTTCACGACAGCAGCTTCCATGCCTTCAATATCTATTTTCAGGAAATGAACCGGCTGGTTAGATGGTATATACGTAGCCACTAGGTTGTTCAGCGTGGTGCAGGGCACGTCAATCGCCCGCGCTCTGATCTCGTTGTGGGCTTGAGTGCTTTCAGCTATGCAAGCTAACCCTGTGTTGTTACCCAGCAGCAACTGGGTCGCACCCTCAGTGTCAGACATTGCAACGGCTAAATTGATATCTCTGGATCTAGCTGAGGTTAGCTCCGCGAACAGCTCGGGATTTGGCTCAACATTGACACCATGCCACCCTGCCGCATAAAACGCGGCAGTGACCGAGTCCTCTATAGGTGACCACGCACCTAAGTCTACGTAGAAGCCCTGATCTACATCTTTTAGTGCTCGCCAAAGCAAAACATCTTCAAAGTTCTGCGCATAAGATACAAAGGTCATTGCTGCTCTAGGTATACCCTCTTGTGAAGTCAAATGAGAGTTATGCACGTGGTCCGGCAGTGGTAGCGACGCCAATTTTTTTCTACACCGCTCCATTGATGCCATTTCTTCAGGTGCATGCTCACATCGGAAAAACGATTTATCGACCTTAGTTACCCTCGCTACGGCTCACGGGAAGGCGCATTCTGATACGTGCTGACAAACTGTACACTAGCGGAGGCGTCACGCCCCGGCCACCGTTCTAAAGCAGTCGTTCAAATTATTCGCGAAATCCAGATCAGCGGCAATAATACCCGTAAACTGAACATGATCTACCAATTATTGCTGAAATAAAGGCTAGAAGTTCGCTATACCAAGGGTAGTTGTAGGGCACATGCAGGTGGGGGTCTATGGCTGGAAACAGCCGCTAATCTCCATCCGCCGCCCGTCGATACGCGTCTAGGTGCGCGAGGGCGCTAGCGCGCCATGTTAGCCGAGAGGCATTTTCTCCCATTCGACCGCCGGTATGTTCGGATTTGTAGCTACGTTGGGATAACTTAACTATGGCGTCAGAAATATCTCCAGCATTATCAGGGTTAACCAACAAGTCAGTGTCGCAGGTGAACTCAGCCATTGACGAGTGTTGGCTGGTAATTACAGCAGTTCCAGACCGCTGAGCCTCTGCTGCCGGCATACCAAAACCCTCGTAAATCGATGGGTACAGCAAACCACCGGCCGCCGACATGAGGATGCGCAATGCAGATGGCAGTAGATTTCTGTTCGATTACTGCATGTTAGCGTACTGTATTTTTGGTGATTTGAGGGTGAAATAAGCGAAAACGCTGTGTTGAACACAGTGTTCGCGACAGTGTGAGAAACACAAAAGTATCAACACATGGGTTGCGAACAGTTTGAGCATTGCTGCCAAATACTCCCCATCCGTCGCACACGGCAAAACACTTTCCAATCGATGTTGTTCTAAGCCTCCTGAGCACCGTCATCGGCACCACGCCCCCATGACTTGAGCAATAGCCTCAGGTTGTTCGCTTGTTCATCGGGCAAAGGACTTTTTTCGCGATGTGAAACAAGCTCTCCCCCAGTGTCCCGAACTACAGTAACTGCGTCAATCGGCAGACCGGTGTTCAGGAACTCATCATCCTGGACGACCAAAACCCGGCATACGAGATCAGGCGAGAGTATGAGGGAACGGCAACGGGCATACAGTCCAGCTAGAGGCATTACTTTTGGCAGACCATCTGATAGCAAGGTCTGCTGGGAACTGACCAATGCTGTACCCAGCCCACAATTGACCATGTGTTTCCATTCTTCCCGCGCCGCGTCCAACGCTTCGCTGCCACCTACGTGCACGTGTATGGGGATACGCCCTCCGTCTCTTATAAGAGTGTTCAAGAAGGTCGGAATGTGTGAGCGAGAAATCTCACCGCCCCCAAGCAATGGAGCATAATTTACTTCGTTAATGACTGCACCATTACCATGCCAAGGCTGCGTAATGTCCTGACTAATGATGTCTACTCCAGCAACTTGCAAACCGAAAAGTTTAGAAGTTTCAATAGCTGCCTTCACGTTGTCGGGATGGATCGTCTCAGTGACGTCTTCATCTACACCGCCCCATGCCGTCGTCTCTATACGGCGCAGCGCTACAAACCGCCCAGTTGCTGGTATCGATTCATCCGTCCAACCCTGACGGCGCAGCATATGTATTGCTAGGTCATCAAGCGGGCGTATGCCCGACCGTTTCCACGGTGGCATTCTGTTCTGAGCCTGGCATTCGGCATTTACCAAGTCTTTGATGGATGATTGCCCGTCGGCATAAACGCCTATGGGTAGCCGTCGTACGGCATAAAGAAGCTTGCCATCCAGAACAAAAAGGCGATGGCATACTCCAGCCACCTGCTGTTCGATCAACGCCTCCTTGTTTGGCGAGCGTTTGACAGCCTCATTAAACGCAGCCTCGAGATTGTCCGCGTGCACGTCGACAGTGACGCCTTCTCCCCGCTCAAGGTCAGACGGCTTTACCACCAAAGGAAAGCCAATGTGTTCCGACGCTTTCTTGGCCTGTTCTACTGAATTTACCGAAACGTGACGAGGCGCTGGTAGCCCACCCCGTCTTAGAAGTTGCGCTGTCAGCATTTTGCTCATTGTCCAGCGCGTGCCAAGAGCACTGTCCTGATCCGTTGTGCTCCGGTCAATCCTACAGCCTGCGCTACCCATACCAATCTGAAATGTACCTCCCGGAAGTGGGGAATAGGGGATATTCAGCCAATGGGCGACCCGGAGCACCTCGATCGTCGACTTACCTCGTGACGTCATCTTCATAAACGGACGCCGGACATCAGTCTCAATGAAGTTGAAAAAGCGCTCACGGTCTACACTGGAGTCAGAATTGGCGGTCGCGCACCACGTTGCCAGTTTGAAAGCCGCTTTGAGCACGCCTTCAAACACCTCGGGCGGCACAAGTGACGGATCAGGCCGTTCACATACGGCCTTCCATTTCTGCTCTTCGCCAGCCTCTTGTAGACATGAGCGTACCGCTGGAGCAACAAAAACTGGTACTAGCAACGACCTTAACAAGCTCGTGCTCAAGGCAAGGACAACGTCCAGCCAAGCGAAGCCCTCATGTACTGCGCCAGGCTCGGAATTCAATTTTTGATCTTTTTCGTCATCGTCCAATAAATTTAGCCAAGTAGCCAGACTCTTAAAATATTCCCAAAAACTGCCTTTCGGAATTGAAAACGTAATTTCAAAAGAGCCTGCCATTAACACGGAACGGGCATGAGAGAAATTGTTGCGATCATTGATCGCTGGGTTACCAATTCCAAGAATTCGACCATATTCCTCAGCCATCTCCCTGCGAAGAATTTTTTGCATAGAATTACGTGGAAAATCAATCACTGGCACACAAATAACTGGTGCGCTGTTTCCCAAAATTCTCTTGATCTCCTTGAGAAAATAATTTTTTTCAAATCCGTCTGATGAAGTAACCGCAACCACTGGTACCTGATGGTGTAATTTATGAGAAATTCCAAACGCGACCGCGTCTTTAACATGAGTGCAATCACGCGCTGCACGCTCGATTTCGCTCGGGTGAATATTGATGCCATTGAAAATTAACATGTCATCGGCCCGGCCAAACAGGGTTAAGTCTCCATCGAGAGACTTTGCGCCTAAATCTCCAGGGTAAAACCAACCATCTTTCAAAGAAGAAATACGTTTACCAGTCGAATCAAGATGTTTTACTGAAAAATTTTCTTCTTTTAATCGGACTGCGATTAAACCCTTTTCGTTTGGCCCCACCGATTCCCCAAACGAATTCTTAATTTGAACCTCAACACCACTTACAAAGCGCGACATCTTCGCACTTTTAAAGTCTTTTCCAGCCGCTATGACAGAACCATGCTGAATTTCAGTGGCACAAATGTGTCCCAGTTCGCTGAATGAATACGCATTAACCAAGTTTGGAGTAACCTTTTGTGTAACATATTTCTCCACATCATCACGCAAAAGAGAAGACGTACATTCTAAAACTGGAAGATGTCCGAAAAGAATTTTTTCATTTCGTACTTCGGCCTCCCCTATTAAGTTCTCAAGATGAAGCGGAACTGCATAAATCAAATCTATTTTGAAAGAATTGATAATTGAAATTATTTTTTCAAAGGAAAAATCTCGTGATATTGGGAACACCTTTCGTCCTGCACACAATGAATAAAAAAGCCTTTGGCGCGCAGCCCCAAAATGAGCCAAAGTGAACGATAAAAAACTAGACGAGGCTATATCAAAAATTTCTTCGTACCTCCTGCGCCTACTGGCTCCATCCAAATGGTTCGAAAAAAATACTTTCGGGTCTCCAGTGGTTCCGCTAGTATTTCTAACCAACCAAGGTCTATCGGAACAACTTTTCAAATCACGAAACAGCAAGTTTTGATGCTTTGAAATACTACTATTTTGCAGGATATTCCTTACTGATACTGATTTTATTGGCATCGATATATTTTTGTTGTCATTGATGCAGATGGAAATGCCCAATCGCTCGATTACTAACATTTCAATGCCGCTGAATGATGCGACGGGGTACACTCCTACACCCAATGCCGATAGGGCCACGAAGTAGACCAAATCTAAGGCTGGATCTTTAAAATTAATTGCAACACAATCTTGGGAGTTAATACCAAGACGTTCAATCTCACGTATTGCTTTACTAACTGCTACGCCAAGCTGATAAAAAGAAATATGATTTTCTTTGCCTCCGCTTAAGTCCACTAATGCAGTAGTATCCGGTAATTCAAAAACGTTTCTTATAATTGGCTCAACGATGTTCATGAGCAATGAGCGCCATGTGCAACATGGCTTTGAGGCGCACCCTTTTGAGATAAGGCATTAGTTATTTGATCTTTTTCGACTCCGAGGGCAGCCCCTGCGGCTACCAAAATTTGATCTCTACTGGAAGGTGAAGCATGGTTTACAAACGAAGTTTTACCACCCCCTAGATTGATTTCTATTCTATCCTGCGCAGTACTCTGCGCCCAACCACCTAAGTCTTTTGTGGGGGACTCTCCGTCTACTCCAAAGAGCCATATACTATCCGTCTTCTGTGCTAGAGCAATTTCTGATGCAAAATCGTGATACAAATCAAAGGGCATAACAATCTTTGATGAAATTCGTAGAAGTGCCAATAAGACTTCTTGTGAGACCCGCTCTTCGATTACCGCCAAACTGCATCGGTCAGTGCCAAGTCCAAACATCTTGAACTCATCTGAGGAGCACGTGATTAGTGCAGCTGAAGCATTAGGATCAGCCATGATCGCTTGCGTCCTTCTTGGCAACGAGGCATCTTGGTTTTCACCCCAGAATTGAACATCGTCACTGCAAGATACGTTTGGTTCCATTAGGGCAAGCAAGCCAATTTTTAAATTTTTATAGTGCTCTGCCTTTGTAACAACGCAGACGGTTGGGATGCGTCCATTGCATTCGTTTAGGAAAAAGGGATCTATTTGTGCAAAGGTGACCTCGTCCTGAGAAATTAACCCCGGCGTAACATTCACCTCACAAATTGCGCCGCCGGTTTCTTTTGGCGAGAGACTGATGTCACTGGTGATATAGTCGACGCCAGCGACATCAATTCCAAGAAGCGCCGCAGCTTTTACTCCCAAATCTAACACCTCAGGATGCGCCAACTCAGTTACTAACTCAGCGGGGGCTCCATTGTGTCTATTGGAATTTCCGCTTACCACAACAATCTGGCCATCCGCAGGTATTGAAGAAGGCGTTAACCCCTGACGTGCAAGTATTTCTACTGCTTGGTCATCCAGCGTAATTCGAAAGCCAGCGGTAAGGCCATCTTTGCGATCTAAATTATTCTGGTTAACCAACTCCGAAACGGTTAGCTCACCGTCGCCCGTGACGCTTGCTGGCAAAGTACGCATTACCCTGACACAACAACCACGCACAATCAACAATCGATGATTATGTCCAAATATTTGCTGCTCAACGATTACTTGCCCCCATTGGGCAGCATATTGAAAGGCTTTGTATACATGCTCAGAATTTAAGTTATCTACCGTTACGCCACGCCCAAAATCGGTTGCAGCAGGTTTAACAACCACGGGATACCCAAAACTTTCGGCTGCGCTTACGGCACTTTGAGCATCTGCCACTGCGACATTCCGAGGAGCAGGGAGCCCGGCCTCCCGCAACAGTCGTGAAGTTATGTCTTTACGGGTACTCAACGTGGTCGCGATATAGCTTGTGTCTTGTGTAAAATTCTTCCAAAAAACGTGGCGCTTTACACCGTGACCGAGTGCAAGGAAAGGTCGCTCCGACGCAGCTACGACACTGAGAGGGATGCCCCGTGCGCTTGCAGCTTTCGCAAGCGGCGTGGTCCAAGACTTTAGTGCCTGCAGTAGACGCTTGGCGAGCTTATCAGATTCTGAATCCGGCCTACCTGTCAAAAGATTTATGGCAAGCGCTGCTGCAGCCTGCCCAGTTGCGCGGTCCGCGCAAGAGAAAACAGCCACACTTTCGTCTGAAGACACTTCAAGCCAACCAGGGACAGCAGACCTATAGAAACCGGCTAATTTTTGAACAATATCTGCGAGCCTGGACACTTGACCGACAAAAGTAGAAGGCTCTTGACATGCACTTACCTTTACTGAGTTGGTTAAGTCTTTATCAACCCGGGAGTGATGTTTGGCCGAAGCCTCAGCTGCCTCAAAATCAGCAGAAGAAACAGGAGCAGTTTTATCTGGCAGGTGTAAAACGGCGCAGTAGCCGCTAAAATAGAGGTTTCCGGAAGCTAAAAAGCGAATTTTTGGGGCAGGCTTAGTCGACATGGGAGGTCCGTAGAAACTTAGTACGCGGCAGCTTTCATGGTGATCACCGTGCAAGAAAAACCTAACTCATTTGAGCATAGGATGCCAGAGCTAAGTTCAACCGGCCGCGCAACAGCTGGCGTTCCGCGCAAGATGTGAACAGATCGTTCAAAAACAGACGTACAGCGGCAACGTCACAGGCGACCCTTGGGGTCGCCTGTGACGTTAGATTAACTGCGTCTTTTAACCGTCTTACCTGCTCACCTGTATACCCGCTCGCCTGTGTGCTTGCGCGAGTTACGGCGTCAAGGTGCTACCGCACAGGAATAGATCTCCTGTGCCGGCGACGCATTGGGGGTTTGCCAAACGACAGTGATTGAGCCGGCGCCCGTAGGGTTATCTGCGGCAACCACCGTGAAAGGCAGCTCCCACCGAGTT
>Ga0209555_10001262_pt1 | contig 19662 bp, 18 predicted proteins | sample SaaInl85LU_5_DNA_FD_184643 | JGI IMG/M metagenome (GOLD analysis project Ga0209555, IMG submission 184643) | Marine microbial communities from expanding oxygen minimum zones in the Saanich Inlet - ESP_85LU_5_DNA (SPAdes) (version 2) | ecosystem: Environmental > Aquatic > Marine > Intertidal... | reverse complement strand
CCACGATCTTGCCGTTCGTCGCCTTGATGACGCTGTCTATTTCACGAGTCGAGGTCAGTGCTAGCGGGACCGTCTGTCCGGCGATGCTCTTAGTTTGAGAGTCGACCGCGCTGATTATCGGATGAACGTGAAGCGTTATCTCGCCGTTAGCCGAAATCTGCGGCGTTATATCCATTGAGATGCCGGAGAAAAATTGCTGAAGATTGTTATTAGCGTTCACAGTCGTGTTGTTGACCGAGGCGATCGTAGTTGTGTCGGCCTGGGTCTGGAAAAATTCCTGTGCGCCGTCTTGAAAAACCGCCTTCTGGTTGTTGAGCACTCGAAGCTGAGGACTCGAAATGACCTGTGTGGTGCCGCGGGTCTGGAGGAGCTGAAAGACTGCATCAAAGTCGCTGAAGTTGGTAGAAAACTGCAATGGATTCGAAATACCTTCAATTCCCCCATCGCCCGAAAGTAGCTGCGCAGCTTGTTCATTACTGCTGCCTAACAACCCTTCGGCGTCGCCACGAAAGGCCCCAGAGCCCGTAACCGGATCATTCGCTTGACGTCCAAACGTATTAAAATCCAAGGCGTACTGGAACCCTTTGTTTAGTACTACTTCTAAAAACTGCACTTGAATAATGACTTCTCGGCGCAAACTTTCCTGCGCCGTTTTGATAAACGCTTCTACACGCTCGAGTTCCTTAGGAAACGCGGTAACGATTACAATGCCAGTCAGCGGCTGCACAAGAACGCTGCGCCCCTCCTCGGTGACTGTTGATTGATTCTGTCCACCGAAACCTCCAGCCTGACCGCTCTGACCATTGCCATTGCTTTCGACACCAATAAGATTTGTGATTGCGGTTTCGAGATCTGACCAGAAATCGGTCGACGTCGACGTCGAAATTTGACCACCCGCACCGCCGCCCAAACCCATCCCTCCGCCGAGGCCACCGCCGATGCCGCGATTGTTCTGATTAAGGAAGCCGCCATTCAAGCCGCCAGCACCACCACCAAAACTGCCGTCTAAGCCGTTGAAGCCGCCACCGACTCCTGCTCCGAAACCGCCGAGGCCACCAGCATTGCCGCCACCGCCGATACCCTGATTGCTGCCGCTGTTGACTTGTATATTGGAATTGCCGAAGCGCTGAACGTTCAGGTAATCGATTGTGAACTGTTGGGTGCGCAGGCCGCCGGTTCTTACGGTATAGATATTCCCTCGTCGAGTGATGTCTAAGTTGTACAGATCGGCAACCGTGTCCATTGCCTCCTGTATCGTTACGCCAGGAAGGCTAAGGTTAATCATCACCTCAACATCTTCGCTGATGGCGACGCCGTAATCGGTTCCTGCGACCAAGCTGTTAAAAAATTCTGGCGCAGGCATGTTTGGCGCAATGATCGTAACTCGCTCCTCCACCGGCGTGAGGAGTGCTTCATCGAGAGAAAGAGAGGGCAGCAACTCGTTCAGTATTTCATCGCTCGTGCCGGTAGCAAGCTCTGACGACTTCTGCGCCGCCGCTTCTTCAAAGACGCTCTGTATTTTCTCAATAACTTCGGTATCGGGCGTCGAAGCCGGCTGCGTTGCGCAGCTTGAGAGCACAAAGGCGCTCCACAGCAACAAGGTTTTATTTAACCACTTAAGCACTAGATCGCTCCCGCTTCTTATTTTTTCAGCAACGCAGCGCGCGTCGCTTTTTTAACTATGACCGGATGCCGATCATCATTGTTCAACAGTTTTTATCACCGATCCGAAAGCCGCCACACTCTGGCGCTCGCCCTCGATCTCTAGCTCAACGCCGGTTGCGTTAATCGCAACAATCTCGGCGCCATCGACAACAGAGCCAATAGAGACCTGTACGCCATTTACAATTGCCATTGGCGCCTGTTCGCTTGCGCGAACGAAGCCCACAGTAAAGAGCTGTTGGCTAGTCTCAGGTTTAGGTGTCGGCTCTCCCTGAGTAGGTGAAGAAGACAAAATGGGTTTTGTTGGATCGTTGAGAATTTCACCATCAACCCTATTCTGGCCATGCGCTGAACTCACCGCCACAGTTAGCATTGCGGCGGCGGTTGCTAAGCGAGTTGAGAGTCTTAGGCGCATGAAAAGTGACTTAGGCACCGATGAAACCCTCCTCTGTGCTTAGCGTGTGTATTTCTAGCACAACACTCGCGCTAGGCCACTCGACCTGCTCGAAGCGCAGACTGTCCCAAAAAAAGCTTGCCGATATCTCTTCGAGAAATCGTAGATACTGATAGGTCGAGAAAAAATCACCTCTAAACTCGATCTTCAAATTGTGCTGATAGAGCATACTGGCCAGCTCTGTCGACTCTTGATCTTCTGAACCCAGTGAAGCCCCGGCCTCAGGATTAAGGCGTATCGGGATGGCTGGGAAATTTTCAAAACTTACGAGGCTTAGACCCTCTTGCTTATCGAGCATGGAGATCAAGAGCTCGGTCATCGCAACCGGTGAAATAAGGTCGCTGGCTAAACCAGCGATCTCTGCGTCTATGCGTTCTTGTTCGCGCGTGAGAACCATCAATCGTGCACGCGACGTTTCATTGGGGTCTTGCTCGCGAAGTTCGAGCATCGATGCAAAACTTGCCTGTAAGGCGCTTAGCTGCGATTCGGCCTGCAACTTTTCCGCCCGCGCGACATCGATGCGAAGTAGCGCCGGCTCTATAACCGCGATGTAGCCACCGCCGACTAGTATAACGAGGGCGAGCGCGAGCAATACCGCGCGCTCACCTTTGCCGCGCGCAGCGATGTTCTTTTCAAGATTCTTGAGCACGGTGTTCAGCGTTTCAAGCACTTAACAATTCCTATTCTTGTCTTTTTGGCTTTGCAAAAGTCGCAAGTTCGTTTACTGATCAGACACCAGAGTCGACAGCTCGAAGCGATAGACCTCACTTTCGTTCTGTAAGATGCGAGAGCTAAACACTCTTTCCGACAACCCACTCTCACTTTGCTCTAAGCCCTTAACAAATCTCGGCACCAGATCGGAACTCAAGGCTTCTCCGGTCAATCCGACTACTTCGCCGCCGGCTGAGAACTCGAACACAGTGAGCCGAAGTCCGCTCACAGTGGTTCGAGCAAGGTCTTTCAAAATAATCGAAAAGCCTTCGTTCTCCTGTCGCTGAAGCTGCCCTAAAAAAGCGCGTATCGTCTCACTCAAAGCAAGCTGACGTTCGGCCTGCTGGACACTTTCGGCGAAAAATGCGCCCTGATCACGCGCTCTTAGCTCCGCGGCAAGCGATCGACTTTGGTCAGTCAGGGCCGCAACTTCGCCTTTAACTCCTTGTGCCGCAACCGCTGCACGCCAACCGATCAGTACAATGACTGCGGTCACTGCTATAACCACTGCTAAGGAGCTCACGATGATTTGGCCGATAAGCGCTGCGCTTATCGGGTCTTTGGGTATGCGAAATTCGTCTTGATAGAGATTAATCTGCTGCATTAGGCCGCAACCTCAGAGTTCTCTCTTTGGCCGCGAGTTGGTATTGCCGGAGTGAAGTCTCGTAGGGTAGCACCAATTGCAATACTCGCTACTTGCTGTAACTCTGGCGGCAATCGAACATCACTGCTGAGCCCCTCTTCGAGGTCGAGCACTCGCACGCGGGTCGTGAGCTCTTGACTAAGCGAATCGGCTAGCGCACTGCCATCATGACGCCGCTGAACTAACACAAGCGTATTAATAGCCGGCAGTCCCATCTGGCTTTCGTAGTAATCAAGCGAACGCTGTATCTCCAATATGAGTCGGGCTTTAATCGCCACCCAGTCAGGAGACTGCATGATGTTGGAATCGAGCTTTGAATTAATCCTACGGCTAAGATATAGATCGCCGGCGCGCGTGATATTCATCGTGCTGCCGCTGCCCCTCAGATCCATGAACGCCGCTCCGTCTGAGTCACCCACAAAATGAGCGGCCAGATTGCGTAAAACCAACTCGGGTATATCGATGCTGTCGAGAACGAGTCCGCACTCTTCGATCATGGACACCAAGGCACGGATACGGGTCTTTGCAACGGCGACTACATAAACCATATCTCGACCGCGATAGGCGTGCTGCGGTACGCGGAAATAATCGATCGCCACCTCTTCAGGCTTTGTATCCAGAAGGTCTTTTACCTTCCAACGGGCGGCCGCGCGCAGTTCAGATTCTTCGACTTCTGGCGCTTCAATTAAATGCAGGTGGTAGTCTTGGGAGGATAGGACGAAATTACAGAGCTCTCCTTCAAGCGCCAAATCCTTGACGAGACGGGCAAGCACTCGAGGCGCTGACTTCTCAGAGTCTATGGTAACACTGCGGCAATTTACGAGGTGGGGGGTACCAATTCTGTTCTCGATATGAGCGACCACGACCTGGTCGGCATTGACGACTACCCCAACCCGACTGGATGAGCCTGAGCTTTTCCTAAACCACGACATTCGCGACACCGCCCCTCTGCTTCAAATTTTTATAGTTTTGCTTTTTACACTGTGCGCGACTGGGTTCTCAAACTAAGACTCCATTGACCATGGTAAGAGTACAATTTGGTCTCCGACAAAAAATTACCGATTGTTATTAAGTACTTGTAAACTACTCCTTCGCGTAAAGCGAAATATATTTGGGACAAATTTGGGTAAATTTGGAGACTCGGTCAAAAATATGATCAACATAGCACTATTTGAGCCAGAAATACCGCCCAATACGGGTAATATTATTCGCTTAGCGGCTAACACCGGTTGCGAACTTCACCTGATCGAGCCTCTTGGATTTACACTGGACGACAGAAAGCTCCGACGCGCAGGCCTCGATTATCATGAGTTCGCAGGGATCCATCTCCATAAGAACTGGCGAGCGTTCGTCTCTGCGACAGGAGGTGCGACTCTATATGGCCTCAGTACCAAAGGATCACGCCACTATCACGAGGTCAGTTTTGCCTCTGGGGACTTCTTAGTTTTCGGCCCTGAGACGCGCGGATTGCCCGACGCTATTCGCGCGGAGTTGGGTGTAAATCGGCTATTAAGAATACCGATGCGCGCAGATAGCCGCAGTTTGAACCTATCCAATGCGGCGGCGCTGGTGACTTATGAGGCATGGCGACAGCTAGATTTCGAAGGCGCCTCTAACTAGCTTGCCAAGGTTAAGACGCATTGCTCCCGTCTTAGCACCTCTCAGCACCTCTCAACGCCTCTCGAGCGCTCAGCCTCGAACACTGTGCATTGCCTGGGTGACGAGAACGAAAAAGGGCGGAACACCTCAGTATTCCGCCCTTCTATAAATAACAGCGTTATTTGCACCCCTTGCTTTCACCGACGTACGAGACCGGAGCGTGGTCACCGCAGGACGCGGCAACCGAGGAACGCCTTGAGCCTAGTTCGCAGGCTCTGTCGACGCCGCCTGTTCTGCTTGAGCCTGCTTCTGCTGTGCATAAAGCGCATCAAAGTTGATCGGCGACAGCATAAGCGCTGGGAAGCTGCCCTTGACCACAAGATTGTCTACCGCTTCGCGCGCGTAAGGGAACAGGATGTTTGGGCAAACTGTCGCAAGCAGCTGCGCGAGCTGCTCCTCGCCGAAGTCCTTAGCAGTGAAAACACCGGCTTGTTGAACCTCAACAACAAAAGCTGGCTTCTCTTCGAGCTCGGCTTCGACCGTGAGAACGAGAACAACCTCGTAGACGCCGTCTTGCACTTTCTCGCTTTTCGTTTTGATGTCGAAATTGATCTTTGGCTGCCACTGGCTCTGGAATACAAGCGGGCTGCGCGGCGATTCGAAAGACGCATCTTTGAGGTAGATGCGTTGCAAGGCGAACTGCGGTGCAGCGCTTTGCTGATCAGCTGCTGCCTGTTCGTTGGGTTGTTGATTCTCTTCGTTATCTGCCATTTTGGGTCCTATACGGTCACGTTAAATAAGTTTCTAAAATTGGGTAAGTCTACTTCGTCACAACCGGTAGGGACTGACCCTTCCACTCGGTCATGCCGCCGTTTAGTTTGTAAACAGGGTCATGTCCAGCCGCTTCGAGTTTCTTAACCGATTCACCCGCCTGCTGGCCATGTTTGCAGACGACGACAATCGGCTTGCCTTTCTGCTTCGTTAGCTCGATAACGCGCTGTTCGAGCTTCGCAGCAGGAATATGCAGCGCATCGACTATATGCCCTTCGTCAAAGTCTTTTTTATCGCGAATATCCACCACCACCGCATCGCTGCGATTGATCATCGCAATCGCTTGCGTAGGGGTCGCTCCCTTACTGCCAGTGCGTTGGTGATAGACCAAAATCCCTGCGAAGGCTGCTAACCAGCAACCGACTAAGATAGGATGATTACCTAAAAATTCTATGAACTGCGCCATGCTGAATCCATTGTGTAGCGGCGAATAAAGTGATCAAGTATACACGCCACGACGGTTCATAAGAAGCCGATCGGCGCATCGGCCTGTAGAGATGCCTGTCGGTTTCGAGGATAATGCCGTCCTCTTACAATCCAACGATAAACGGGTATCCGATGACAGCGAGAAAAACAGCGTTATTACTGATTCTAGACGGCTGGGGACATCGCGAGGCGACCGACAGCAATGCAATTTCTGCTGCCAAAAGCCCTACTTGGGATGCGCTCTGGCGCGACAAGCCTCACACGCTAATCCGAACATCTGGCCTCGCCGTTGGCCTACCCGAGGGGCAAATGGGTAACTCGGAAGTCGGGCATATGAACCTCGGTGCGGGTCGCGTGGTCTACCAGAATCTGACCCGCATCGACAAAGACATTGCGGATGGCTCGTTTGCGCGCAACCGCGAGTTGACTCGAGCCGTCGACACGAGCATCGAAAAAAACTCGGCGCTACATGTTTTCGGTCTTCTTTCACCCGGCGGCATCCATAGCCATGAAGACCAAATCGTCGCGATGCTCGAACTCGCTCTCGCGCGCGGGGCAACGCAGGTTTTCTTTCATGCCTTTCTCGATGGCCGCGACACGCCTCCACGCAGCGCCCTCGCCTCACTGCTGCGCGTTGAAACCCTTCTCACACAAAGCGGCTGCGGTCGAGTCGCCTCCCTCTGCGGCCGCTTCTACGCGATGGATCGCGATAACCGCTGGGAGAGAGTTGAACCTGCCTATGATCTGCTCACGCGAGGCGAGGCCGAATTTACCTTCGCCGATGCCGAAACCGCCCTAGCGGCGGCCTACGCCCGCGGCGAGGACGATGAATTTGTCAAGCCTACGATTATTGGCGAAACCGCCGCGGCCGTGCAGGACGATGATATCGTCGTGTTCATGAATTTTCGCTCCGACCGCGCTCGCGAGCTCACCCGCGCCTTTGTTGCGAGTGACTTCGATGGCTTCGCACGCAAAACAATCCCCTCGCTCGCAAGCTTCGTCACGCTTACACACTATGCCGACGACATCGACACTCCCTGCGCCTATCCACCCGAGGCACTCGTCAATGTGCTCGGCGAAACCCTCGCCGCGCAGGGAAAAACGCAGTTACGCATCGCCGAGACCGAAAAATATGCGCACGTAACCTTTTTCTTTAACGGGGGTCGCGAAGAGCCGTTTAGCTGCGAGGACCGCGAACTTATTCCTTCACCCGATGTAAAAACCTACGATCTCAAACCTGAAATGTCAGCATTCGAGGTCACCGACAAATTGGTGGAAGCCATTCTTTCTCATCAATACGACGCCATCATCTGCAACTATGCCAACGGAGATATGGTGGGGCATACCGGTGACTTTGACGCCGCGGTGAAAGCCGTCGAAGCACTCGACATCTGCCTAGCCCGAATCGTTGCCGCGATTGAAGAGGCTGACGGAGAGCTCCTTATCACTGCAGACCACGGCAACGTGGAACAGATGCTCGACGCGCAGACACAGCAGCCTCTCACATCGCATACCAACGGGCCGGTTCCGCTTGTCTATGTGGGCAGTTCTGGGAAACAGTTCTCCGGTGAGGGCAGCCTTTGCGACCTCGCCCCCACTCTGCTCTCTCTACTCGACTTAGCTATACCTGTGGAGATGACAGGAAGAGACCTTCTTGCCTGATGCGAACACTCGCGCTCGTCATCGCCTCGTTGCTTTACTGCGCAGCGCTGTTTGGCGCTGAACAGGCGGCGCAAACGCCGGAACAAGCAAGAGAACAATTGGCGGCGGCGCAGAGGGCAATCGACGAGGTGCAGGCTTGGCTTGCGCGGGCCAACGACCAGCAGAGCGCAGAGGAGAAGCGCCTCCAGGATGCGGCGATCGCACTGAGCGATTCCAGTCGCGAGCTTAAAGAGTTGGCGACACAGCGCCAGCGCCTCGAAGGCGAGCTCGCCGACCTCGAGCGCCTCATCGCTGCGCAGACCACTGAGATTAACGCGCGCCAACAAGCGCTCGATGATGTGCTGCGGGCACTGCACAGGCAAGGCGAGGGGAATCTCGCTCGCGCCTTTCTCTCGGGCCAAGGGCCCACCAACGCAGCGCGGCAGCTTACCTACCTCAACCGCTTGACGGCCTCGCAGCGTGAAACGCTCGCCGCTTACGAGTTGGCGCTCGACGAGTTAAACCAAAGTCGGCTGCAGATTGAATCACGAAAACAGGCGCTCGTTAGCGTGGAGGCGCGCGTGGCGGCGACTCTTGAGGAACGCACCGCCGAAGCGCAGGAAAGAGAAGCGGCCCTCGCTGCGCTAACACGCACAATTCAGACGCAACGCGGCGAGCTAGAACAGCTCGAGATGGATAAAGCCGGAGTGCAGCAACTCATCGAGCAGTTGGAACTCGCGTTAAGGCGTATTCCTGCTCCCGACGCCGGCACTCGATTCGCCTCATTGAAAGGCAAGCTCAGCACACCTGTCGAAGCGCCGATTGCGAGCCGTTTCGGAATCGACTCGAATGGCCTCAGCAGGCAGGGGGTTACGTTTAGGTCCAAGTCTGGCGAACCTGTGTTAGCCGTACATTCGGGCAGGGTTGTTTTCGCCGATTGGCTCCGAGGAGCAGGTCTGCTCGTGATAGTCGATCACGGTGATAGCTATATGACGCTATATGGCAATAATGAATCGTTGGAAGTCTCGGCTGGCGTATCAGTGAATGCGGGCGATGTCGTCGCGAGTGCCGGCAAAAGCGCCGCAGAAGAAGCTGGCCTGCACTTCGAAATTCGGAAGGGCGGCGTCGCACTCGACCCCGAGGAGTGGCTCTCTAAGTAGCGACCGAATTTGCCTATTCAGACGTAAACTGAAACACTACAAACAGTCGCGAGCATGCCGCTAGCGACGCGTTATCGACTCTCTCAACCTGAGAGGACAACCATGGAATTAGCGTCAAGATGATAAACCATCAACTTTACAGGCAAGCCATTCGCGACCCTCTTCTGTCTGCTGCCCGCTATGCCAGCGTCTTTGCATCGCTCCTATTCGCTCTGCCCACGACAGCACAAGAAAACGCAGACCCCCTGCCCCTTCCTCTTAACGAGGTGCGCATGTTTACCCAAGCGCTCGATCATATTCGCCGCGCCTATGTCGAAGAGATTGATGACGAAACGCTACTCGAGTATGCGATTCAGGGCATGCTCTCGGGCCTCGACCCACATTCTGCGTATATGGCGGGCAACGAGTTCGAGTCACTTCAAGACACCACAACCGGCCAGTTCGGCGGCTTAGGTGTCGAGGTGAGCCGTCGCGATGGCTACATTTTAGTCGTCGCGCCGATCGATGGCTCTCCAGCTGACCGAGCAGGCGTACTAGCCGGCGACCTCATTATCGAAATCGACAACAAACCCATTCGCGAGATGCAGCCAGACGACGCGGCGAAGATGATGCGCGGCGAGCCCGGGTCACAGGTATCGATCACCATCGCGCGCGAAGGAGAGGAGCCCTTCGACCTAACGCTGACGCGAGAGATAATCGAAATTTCGAGCGTTCGCAGCAGAATGCTAGAGCCCGGCTATGCGTATTTGCGCATCGCTCAATTCCGCGGCAATACGGGCGAAGAATTTGCCGAAGAGCTGCAGGAATTGCTTAACCAAGAAGCGGACCTAAAAGGACTTGTGCTCGATCTTCGCAATAACCCCGGCGGCGTTCTGCAGGCATCGGTAAGCGTCGTCGATGCCTTCATCGATAGCGGCGACATCGTTTCAACAAAGGGCCGCCTCGAGGACTCTCGCTCCAGCTACTCGGCATCCATGCAAACGATTGCACCCGAGACTCCGCTCGTCGTGCTCATTAACAACGGTTCGGCTTCGGCGAGTGAAATTGTCGCTGGCGCGCTACAAGATCATGGCCGTGCGCTGATCATGGGGACCGATAGCTTCGGCAAGGGCTCGGTTCAAACTGTGCTTCCACTCGCGGCAGACAAGGCAATAAAACTCACAACCTCGCTCTACTACACTCCTAGCGGTCGTTCGATTCAGGCGCAAGGAATTATCCCCGACATCGAAGTCGAGGAAGCCTTTGTCACTCGTCGCTCACGCAGCGTAACGCAGTACAAAGAATCAGACCTTGCGGGTCATTTGAAGAACGGGAACGAAACTGAGGCTGCAACCGGCATGAGCGAAAATGCTGATGATAGCGACGCCGCCGAGGAAGAAAGCAAAGAAGGACAGTCCGATCTAAGCGCCGCGGAACTCGCGCAGGTACTCATTTCTGCAGAGGAAGTACTGGTGAATGATTACCCATTAAACGAGGCGCTAAACGTGCTAAAAGGCATTAACGCCTATAAACCGCTGGCGGAAAAAAGAGCCGCGTTAGCTCTTTAAAAATGATGCGTGGCTGATTTAGATTTTTCGGACTTCGATACCGCGCTGCGCCATAAAGTCCTTGGCCTCGCCGATTGTGTATTCTTGAAAATGGAAAATACTCGCGGCGAGCACGGCGTCGGCCTCACCTTCGAGAACGCCTTCGGCCAAATGCTCGAGAGTACCAACGCCCCCCGACGCAATAATTGGCACTTGTACGGCTCGGCTTACCGCGCGGTTTAACGCAAGATCAAAGCCGCTTTTCGTGCCGTCTTTATCCATACTCGTGAGCAATATTTCACCCGCGCCGAACTCGACCATCTTGCGCGCCCACTCGATAGCATCGAGCCCGGTAGGGTTACGACCGCCATGCGTGAAGATCTCCCAGCGTGGCTCCTCGTCAGCACCAGACACGCGCTTGGCATCGATTGCCACAACAATGCACTGCGAACCAAATCGCTCCGCCGCCGCACGGACGAAATCGGGATTAGTGACTGCAGCAGTATTGATGCCTACCTTGTCTGCTCCCGCGTTAAGCATCGCGCGAATATCTTCGAGTGTTCTTATTCCACCGCCCACTGTCAGCGGAATAAATACCTGACTCGCAATCGCCTCGACGGTGTGCACCGTCGTCTCGCGGCCTTCATGGCTCGCCGTAATGTCGAGAAACGTAATCTCGTCGGCGCCAGCATCGCAGTAGCGCTTGGCGACTTCGACGGGATCGCCAGCGTCTCGAATATCGACAAATTGCACGCCTTTGACGACGCGCCCATTTTCACAGTCTAAACAAGGGATGATGCGCTTAGCGAGGCCCACGTTTCTTCCTTAATTGCTGATTCGAATCACGAACGACGTTTCGCTCTCTATGTTAAGTCGGGGTAGCCATCGGCGAGCTGCTGGGCAAGCGCGAGGTCGATTGTGCCCTCATAAATTGCGCGACCGGTAATGACGCCCATAATTCCCGCACCGGTTTCGGTGTCTGCCGCCTCACGAATAGCTGCAACGTCGGCGAGCTTGCTTAAGCCGCCCGAGGCAATAATCGGAATCGCCGAGTCTTGAGCGAGTTCCTGTGTCGCTTCGATGTTGACGCCTTTCATCATGCCGTCGCGCGCGATATCGGTATAGACAATAGCCTCGACGCCATAATCGGCAAATTTCGCCACCAGATCCGTCGCCAGCACTTCAGACACATCGGCCCAGCCATCGGTGGCCACCATGCCGTCGATGGCGTCGATACCAACGATAATTTTCCCGGGAAATTTCACGCAGGCAGCACGAACGAATTCAGGATCTTTTACAGCAGCAGTGCCGATAATGACGTAACTTACCCCTGCATCGAGATAGAACTGAATGCTCTCAAGGCTACGAATGCCGCCACCGATCTGAATCGGTAAGTCAGGATAGCGCGCGGCAATAGCCTGCACTATTTCGGCATTGACTGGAGTGCCCGCAAACGCGCCGTTCAGATCAACAATGTGCAGTCGGCGCGCGCCTTTCGCAGCCCAGATGCCTGCCATGCTTACGGGGTCATCTGAAAAAACGGTAGAGTCTTCCATGCGTCCTTGCTTAAGCCTTACGCACTGTCCGTCTTTGAGGTCTATTGCCGGTATAACTAACATTTTTTCTTCCGAGCGCCGCATTGCAATGGCGCAGCATTAATGAATCGATTAGTTGTTATCTAAAAATGAAGATGAGCGCTATCCCTGCCCATCCCACTGCAAGAAATTTCGCAGCAGTGTCAAACCTGCTTCTTGGCTTTTTTCTGGGTGAAACTGCGTTGCGAACAAGTTGGGTCGTGAAATGACGGCGGCAACTTCTTTGCCGTAGTGTGCGATGCCTGTTACGCCGCGCTCAATACTGTCTTCATCGTGTGGCACGTAGTAGCTGTGTACAAAGTAAAACCGGCTTCGATCAGGAATGCCCTTCCAAAGCGGATGGGCAGTGCACTGCTGGACTTCATTCCATCCCATGTGAGGCACCTTGAGACGGTGCCCCAAGTCATCTTTAAGCGCGTCACCGAAATAGCGCACTTGCCCGTCGATAATTCCGAGGCAGTCAACACCCCCGTTTTCCTCGCTCCTACTCATCAGCGCTTGCATACCAACACAAATCGCGAAAACAGGTTTGGATTCGATTGCTTGACGCACAATACGCCCGACGTCGAGTCGATTGATCTCGGCCATACAGTCACGGATGGCGCCAACGCCGGGAAAAATCACGCGGTCGGCTGCGGCGATGAGCTGGGGATCTGGTGTAACGACAATCTCAGTCTGCTGACCGAGCTGCGCGCCTACATGTTCGAGTGCTTTAGCAACCGAGTGAAGGTTGCCCATGCCATAGTCGATAACGGCGATTTTGTTCATAAAGTTTGTTTCGAGGCCAACTAGAAAACACCTAATTGCCTAGTTCCTAACTGCCTTAAGAGTGTGCGTGTCACCTACTGGGAACTCAACGAGCGCACGCAAGCGACGCGCTGCTAGAGCGACCCCTTTGTCGAAGGCACAACACCCACCGACCTTGGATCGAGTTCAACGGCCATGCGCACTGCGCGCCCGAAGGCCTTAAAAATTGTCTCGATCTGATGGTGCGCATTCTTGCCGCGTAGATTGTCGATATGCAGTGTCATGAGAGCATGATTGACAAAGCCCTGGAAGAACTCGTGGAACAGATCGACGTCGAAATTGCCGACGGTGCCTTTCACAAAGTTGACGTGATACTCGAGCCCCGGTCGACCGGAAAAATCAACAACCACGCGCGAAAGCGCTTCATCGAGAGGCACATACGCATGGCCATAGCGACGAATACCCGTTCTATCGAGCGCTTTGAAGAACGCCTGACCTAGGGTAATGCCTATATCCTCAACCGTGTGATGAGCATCTATTTGTAGATCGCCGACAGCGTTGACGTCAATGTCGATAAGGCCATGTCGCGCGATTTGATCGAGCATGTGGTCAAGAAACGGCAGACCGGTATCGCAGTTGAGTTTACCGGTGCCATCGAGATTCACGGAAACACTGATCTGCGTTTCATTCGTGTTACGCTCGATACTCGCCTGACGCTGTGTATTGTCGCTCATAGTCGTGCTCATGCTGCTTACATTGAAGAGGTTCCGAGGGAGCATTATAGGGCTCGCCCCTAACTATTGAAAGCTGCATTGCCTCTCGCAACCCGCGCCACTAAATCGTCTTTCGGGATGGTATGCAGCGCAATCGGGAATCCGTTAGACTCAGGCTTTGAGCCCGCTCACGCTTTCTAATGGGCATTTGAGACAACCTCACACCGCAATGAACAAAAATCGATTGCTTAAAATATTCGGTATCAGCCTTGTGGTCATTGCCATCGGAGCTGCGCTGCTCACCATACCGCTAACACTCGTCGGCAAAAATCGCTTTAGGATGTCGATCGAGACGCTAATCAGCGAGAGCTTAGGTTATGAGCTTGTGGTCGCTGGCGATATTGAGCTCAGCTTTTTCCCTCGTTTTGAGTTTCTGATTGAAGACCTCAGGCTAAAGAACCCCGAGTTCCCACAAGAACTTGCCTCTGCCCGCAGCGCAGTAATCAGCGTAGATATCTGGGAGTTTGCGGAGAATCGATTACGTGTCGACGAATTACTGTTCCGCGGTGTGCACATTAACCAGCGCATCGAGGCCGACGGCAGAAATATCTGGCACTCGCCGCAGTTTCTAGGCTCCCTCGGCGCCAGCAGTGCTGAGACAGAGCTTAGCCAACGCGACACAGGGGCCGCAGATGAAGGCTATATTTCAGTAGGCCGCATCGTACTCGAAGACAGCTCAATCGACTTTCAAGACGTTACCCGAGGCAGCAACTACTCGCTACGTGACGTCACCCTCGAGATTCTCGAGGCTAATAACGCAGGTAATGACTTCGCCGCCGAGGGGCTCGCTACCTACGCATTATTTAGCGCCGCACACGCAGACGAAATTCTTGTGCCATTTAACTTTGGCGCCGAGCTCGCAGTCGATTCGCGGGCACGGCAGGCGACTATTCATGAACTAAGACTTGGCGTTGCCCCAATGCTGGCCACCGCAAAAGCGACGGTGGATTGGCAACAAGGCGCATTGGCGATACGAGGCACCGTTCAAGCCCCGCGCTTCGACTTAAGCGACTTCCTCTCTGGCTTTGAACTCGCTGGCTCTGGTTTAACTGGCTCTGGGCTACCTGACATTGCCTTAAACGACGCTGATCCTGATAACACAGATAGCGCGATTTCGAGGGCGCTTGCGCCCGCACCGGCATCATTTAACTTCGGTTTTAGCCTCGATCAGACCGGCTTCACCATCCCCGACTTCGACGCGACACTTGGCAGTGCAACAATCGATGCCGATTTTAAACGCCTCGCGGCTACCGCGTCCAACAGCCCAAATCTGAATTATTCGATTCGCGCGGCGACGCTGGACTTAAGTTTTCTCGAAGCCAAGCGCTTCGCTTTCTGGCAGCAAATTGCCCTGGGATTTCTCACGGGCAGGCACGGGAACACCACCGCCTCCATCGATATTGAGGGAGTGACTGGAAAACGCAGTAGCGTGGGGGAACTGCAGGTGTTCATCAGCACAGAGGGTAATGTGCAGAATATCGAACTCCAACCGCTCGCGGTGTGGGGCGGCGAAGTCGGAGGCGTGCTTCGCGTCGATAGTCCACCCGGCGGCGAGCAGGTGATCGAACTTGACGCGCGCCTGCGCCGTGTGGACTTCAATTCGTTTTCAGAATTCTTGATACCTGAAGACCTTTCAAACGCCTACTCGATGTCTCCAATTGCCTCGTCATTTTCAGGAAAATTAAGCGCTGATCTAGCGCTCACCGCCGCGGGCGATGAGGCAGCCATGATCGCAGACTCAGTTGTTGGGGACATTACCTTTGACCTGCGTGACAACACGGTAAACATCGGTTTAATCAAACAAATTTTCAGCTCGATATCAGCGCTAAGTCCCGTCGGCGGCTCGACTGAGAACTGGCCCGATAGCACGCGCTTTAATCAGCTAGGGGGCTTTATAAATTTTACGAATGGAATGAACGCGCCGCACCGCGTGAATCTGATCATGGACAATCTCGAAATTGACGGCAGTGGGTCGATCGATATCGTCAGCGGCGACTTTGACTACCGCCTCGCCTTTACGCTCTTAGAGAACGCCCGCGTCGAGCCGCTACTTATTAACGGCGCGCATCGCGGAAAGCCGTGGCCTGTGAATTGCGCTGCAAATCTCGGCGCCCCCGTGAGTCAGTTCTGCAGTCCGGATTTCGCCGGTGTTCGCGAACTTTTCGCCTCTCCCACCAGCTCGCCGCCGAGCCTACAAACACCCGATTAGCATGCCTGAAGACCGAGACTTTCATCGCCGTGTGCTGCGCTGGTTCGATAAACACGGCCGCCACGATCTCCCATGGCAAAAGGACGTGACTCCCTATCGAGTATGGGTTTCAGAGATCATGCTACAGCAGACCCAAGTCGCGACCGTTATTCCTTACTTCGAGCGTTTCATGACCTCTTTTCCAACTATTCAAGCACTGGCGAGAGCGAGCGAGGATTCTGTCCTGCATCATTGGACAGGACTTGGCTACTATGCCCGCGCGCGCAATCTGCACGCTGCCGCGAAAACCGTTGTCGAAGACTATGACGGCACATTTCCCAAGACCGTCGAGGAGCTTGCGTCGCTCAAGGGGATCGGTCGTTCGACCGCCGGCGCTATCGCTGCATTATCGATGAATGTGCACGCCCCGATCCTCGACGGCAACGTGAAACGCGTGCTCGCGCGACACAAGGCCATTGAAGGCTGGCCAGAGCAGACGCTCGTGCGTAACCAGCTCTGGGAAATCGCCACGCAACTAACGCCTACTCAACGAGTGGCCAACTATACGCAAGCGATGATGGATCTCGGCGCAACCGTCTGCACTCGCACCAAACCTCAGTGCGATACTTGCCCGCTCGCAGATGACTGTCAGGCGCGTATTCGGGATCTCGTTAGAACCATTCCGGGGAAAAAGCCTAAGAGAATACTCCCCGTCAGGGAGACCGCCTTCTTTATTGTGTTCAACCCTGCCGGTGAGGTGTTGCTGGAAAAGCGCCCACCCACGGGGATCTGGGGCTCGCTCTACAGCTTTCCCGAGACAGCAAATCCAGCGCAGGCGCCAGACCTCGGCCCCGCGGTCAAACTAAGAGCGGTGCCACAGCAAACCCTTGAGCGACTGCGCCACACCTTTTCGCATTTTCATCTCGACATCACCCCTGTGATCGCCCACGGCGAGCCAAGGGATGCGGCTGCAGAGCCATCGCGCTGGCTGTGGTATCCACTTGATGGATCTGTCGAGGTCGGCTTGGCGGCACCAGTCAAAAAGATTATAAAAAGTCTGACCGTCACTTAACGCGCGGAATCGCGTATACTCTTCTCAGTCCCCGCACGACAAAACACGAATCGCTTTTTGAGAGGCTACTCATGTCACGCACAGTATTCTGCCGCAAGTTCCAGCAAGACCTCCCCGGACTCATCGCGCCGCCCTATCCTGGAGAAAAAGGCCAAGAACTGTTTCTGAATGTTTCGCAGAAGGCCTGGAGCGAATGGCAAAGTCACCAAACCATGCTCATCAATGAGAAGCAGCTGAGCATGGCTAACGCCGATCACCGTAAATACCTGCAGGAGCAAATGGACAAGTTTCTTTCCGGCGCCGACTTCGACCGCGCCGAGGGCTATGTTCCCTCTGAGTAGCAGGCTAGGTCTTGACTCATCCCCGCGCGAAGGGTTTAATACGCGCCTCGCGTGGGGCTGTGACGCAACGTCCAGTCGCTTTTGCGGGGTACCCGAAAGCCCTTTTTGCCCAGATAGCTCAGTTGGTAGAGCAGAGGATTGAAAATCCTCGTGTCGGTGGTTCGATTCCGCCTCTGGGCACCATAACTCATTGATAGTTATAGAATTTATATTTCCTCTCTCTCGAAAATCCCATAGCACACTCGTAGCTCACTTTTTCAGTAGACTTTCGCTAAGATCCCAGTAAATTTTCTTCTTATGGCAAAATCTACTCAAAATTTACCGAATAACCTGAGCATGTATCTGAGAGTAGAAAGTGGCGTCTGGCACTATAGATAGAGAATTCCCTAGCTTTAGTTACAGGTTTTTTCCGCTACAACGAAACGCTCAAGATTGAATAATCGGCTTTCGGGAATCGTTCTGCCCACGGGAGTAAAGTAGCGTGAATTAAGATCAGCGAGAGCAGCATTCCCTTTTATCGAAAATCCGTTTGTTGTGAATATTCTTTCGATCTCAGTATCTGCGTAAAAAGAAATCCACGGCTCTCCCGCTTTCGCCGAAAGTGCTCTAACTAACTCAAATTTCTCCCCGGCTTTTTGAAAGCCTACTCCGCAACATTCTTCAGGATTGGTGGTGAAGAGCTCGTCAATATAAGACACAAAAAACGTAGCGTCTGCATTCTGCGTTAGTGAATCTATTTCCTGAACGAGAGCAATAAAATCCTCTTTCGAAATATATTGCGATACACCTTCAAGAGTAATAATCGTAGGCTTAGTGCTATCGAAACCACTTTCAATTAGCTGCTTGCTTACCGACTGATAGCTGAAATCGATCGGTACGTATACTATGCTTTCGTTATTTAGTAACTCGTCTGGCAGTTTTTTTCGCTTCCTCTCCTGAACTTCTGGTTGATCTACTTCGAACACTCTCAAGGAATGACGTAAATTGAGCCGATGAGCCCGGGTATCATAACCAGCACCAAGGATAACGTATTGCTCGGTCTCATTGATCGAACTCTCTTCAACCAATTCATCAATGAATCGTGTGCGTGAAACTAGATGCTCGTGCCAACCCGGTAGAATTTTCTGAGAAAGCCAGACACAGAATTTGTGACCCATCATCTTTACGACGCCGGAACCAAAAACAAACTCACAAGCATACGGATCGTTTATGATCCTTTTATCTGGCGTAGCGAGGCTTTCAATAAATCTTTGTTTTGCTACACCTTGCGCAGTGCCATCTTTTGATTTAGAGAACATAGAAATTTCCGTAAATTTTACGAATTATCTGCTATTCGTATTCGGATTTATGAATTCCAATGGTTTTGTTAAATGATAAGTTTCGAGAGGAAAAAACAACTCGATATTGAAGATATATTGATAACTGCTTTACTAAAAAACCCGAAACTGCCGTACCTTATATCTAGAGATTTTGAGATGTTCATAAAAGCCCCCATCATCACAAACCAAATCGTAAGAAAGTTTTGCCATCCCAAGCCCAACAAACCAATTGCTAAATCATGGAGTGCACCACTTGCCCCAAAAGTAATAATCGACGAAATTGATTTAGGTAGATATTTATTAAGTGGTAAGTAGATATATTTAGACAAATAGAACCCCCAAATTGGGTTCCAGTATTTCCAAAACAACACATTACTTTCGGCACCAAATGAGTTGCGGAGGTTTTTTAATAATGAACCTTGGGCACCAAGAGGTATCCCATTCCGCTTTAAAACGTATTCGGACAACGTCATAATTTGATTGCCCAGTTAAACCGCTTTTTGGGTACGGTTGCTTGATGCTGTCTTTTACTCTCTTGCAAGTCGCTTCTCACGTGTTCTAGTGCTCAAATCAAACCACGAACTCGTCTATGCTTGAAATCGCCTCAATCAAAGTTGTGGAGCTCGCTCCTAACAGCGAGGGCTGGGTGTCAAATTAGGATCGCGTTAAAGATTCTCATACATGTTGCAGAGACATCAAGGGGACAGTTTTTCTTACTAAGGATATGACGAAAGGCAGCAAGGCAATCGGTGTCTATCTGTCAGAATTCGTGAAAAAAGAGATTAAGAAGTATCTTGAGAGCAACACAGAGCGTCTTGTGATTCTCAAATCACCTCTGATCTACTCGCAGCAGCGCACTGGTGGTCACTTCTCTTCACAGACTCTTCAGATACTGTTCAAGACACTCTATTCAAATGTAGGTATCAATGCTTCTAGCCACTCAGGTCGCAGGATATTCATTACTGATCTTTCTG
>Ga0209555_10001252_pt1 | contig 19794 bp, 20 predicted proteins | sample SaaInl85LU_5_DNA_FD_184643 | JGI IMG/M metagenome (GOLD analysis project Ga0209555, IMG submission 184643) | Marine microbial communities from expanding oxygen minimum zones in the Saanich Inlet - ESP_85LU_5_DNA (SPAdes) (version 2) | ecosystem: Environmental > Aquatic > Marine > Intertidal... | reverse complement strand
TTGCATCACGAGTTCCTCTACCATTCTCATTGTAATGAGTTGTAAGGTCTTTGTTGAATGGGAAGTAATCAATAGTAGAATTTCTAAAGTTTCCTCCTCTTGGACCAGTTCCCCCACCTCTACCTGCTGATGCATATAAAGATGTGTTTAACTTTAAGTTATCTGAAATTTGAAAATCCCAATTTAAAGTTGCTAATGGTTTGTTGTAGAAGTTTCTTCTCATGTTGAATTCTTCTCCATTTAAGAAACCTGCATCTGATGACCATCTTCTATCAATACCTTCTTCACCGAAGTTTTGGTAATCTCTAATAGATACCCATGAAGTTCTTTGGTGGTGCCATTGTGCTGCTCCTAATACAGTTAAGTTAACTGCGTGTTTAGAATCTTCAGGTGCGTAACCAATTGCTGCGAAGTAAGTAGTTCCTTCACCTCGGGTTCCGTAGATGTAACCATCTCCTTGCCATTTAGAAAGTAAGAATGAGTAAGCCCATCCGTTTTCGTTTTTACCACTATTGTAAGTAACAGCAGTTTTTCGGTAACCATCGTTACCAATAGTTTGAGCAACTGAACCACCTTGGGTTTTTTCAGCAGCCTTGGTAAAGATAGAAACAGTTCCACCAACTGAAGGAACTGCTAATCGTGATGCACCTAATCCTCTTTGGATTTGGATACCACTTGCAACATCTGTCAATCCTTGCCAGTTAGACCAATACACCCAACCGTTTTCCATATCATTGACAGGTTGTCCATTGATAAGGAATGAAGTGTTTCTTTGGTCAAAACCTCTAAGTGAGATACGAGAATCCCCATATCCACCACCTTGTTTGGTAGCATAGACACCAGGTGTTGAGTTCATAACTTCTGGGAATTCTAAGTTACCTACTTTCAATGCAATTTCACTTGCGGTGATTGTAGATACGGCAACGGGAGTTTCCCTTACCTTGGCAACATCAATTACACCAGATGTAAGGATAACCTCATCTAATGTTTCTGCTGATAGTACCAATTGTACCAAAATTCCTTCTTTTGCAGTAACTTCTTGTGTCAAGTATCCAAGATACGAAACTACAAGTGTGTTTCCTGCTGATGCTGTATCAATAGTAAAGTTTCCATCAAAATCAGTTACAACTCCATCTTTCGTACCTTTTACGGTAATGGTTGCACCTGGTAATGGTTCTTTACCATCAACATCAACTACTTTCCCACTAATCTGTGCGAAAGTCATAAATGATGATAACATCATTAAACCAACTAATAATAGTTTTTTCATAATTAATTTCTAATTTTAATTAAATTATTACATAACATAAAGCCGATGCTAGTCACCATCGTACTTCTTACATTTACTATCCGATAATACCGATTATCTCGTGTTCTCTAAATAGTAAATACTCTTCACCTTCCAATTTAAGTTTATCTGAAGATTCATCTTTTTTGTAAAGAATAGTATCTCCAACTTTAACTGTCATTGGAATTGGTTGACCTGATTGTGAAAATACACCACCACCTACGGCAACAACTTTACCTTGAACTTTCGTTCCTCGTTGTACCGAATCAGTTAGTATTAAACCAGTCTTTGATTTCTTTTCAATAGTTTCAGCTTTTACCAAAACTCTATCACCTAATGGTTGAAATTTAATTTCCATTGTTTTCTAATTTATCGTTTGTTGTTGTTTGTGTAAATTGTATATGGGGATTACCCACTATGGTTGAGGTATATAAGTTTGAATTCATATACTCTTTTAATGAAATTATCATAATGCAACTATTTGAATGATACAACTCATAAAGGTTATTTCCTTATCTACCACCAAAGCATCTTTACTTTGTGATTCTGAAAGAATTAAGATTATATTAGAGGTATTACTACCACCATACTCATCTACCTTTTCGTAAAGATAACTATACATCTCCGAAAAATCTTGAACTCTCGCATCTGCAATGGCCTGTCTAATAGTTTTCCATTTGTTAGGTTTAGCATCATTAGATTTAAGAATTTCAACTATCTTACTCTTAATATCCGAATCAGTTACCGAATTAGTATCAAGTTTCAATACACCCTTTGATGAGTTTAACTGGCAGGTATTGATAATCTTACGAATATCAGGATAACCTGCATCAATAATAGGAACTAAATCCTTTGGTTCAAATCTAATGTTTTCTTTAGATAGAATCTGTGAAATCTGAATTGCAACATCTTTCTTTGTTGGTGGTACAATCTGAAATTCTTGGGTTCTACTTCTAATTGGTGAGATTACTTTCTCTACATAATTACAAGTTAAGATAAACCTACAATGTTTGGAGAATGTTTCCATCAAGTTACGAAGGATTGCCTGTGCGTTTGGTGTCATATAATCAAACTCATCAAGAATAACAATCTTTGAATCTTTGAAACCAATGGTAGATGCAAAGTTCTTTACTTTGTTTCTAACTGTATCAACATTATTCTCATCGGATGCATTGATAATGATATAATCACAATTGATTGAATTAACAATCAGTTTTGCCAAAGTAGTTTTACCAGTACCTGCTTTACCAAAGAATAGTAAATGGGGAACCTCACCATTTTTCAAGTAATCACTTACTTTATCTTTTAGGTGATCATTCCCCACATATTCTTGTAAATTACGAGGTCTATATTTTTCTACCCAAAGGGTATTATTAACTTGTTCGTTTGTACTATCTTCGAAAAAGGCCATATTATACTCCTGAGTTTTTTACATCTTTAAGAAAATCTACTAACTGTTCCATTTTGGTTATAATAGATTGTTTTTTATTTTCATCAATACCACGATTAGGAGAGTTATTGATTTCTTTAATTAAATCTTGGATAGATGATGCAGCCACTAATAACCCATCATCTTTAGAATTTAGATATGCATCCGAAATTCGATACTTTGTACATACATCTTGTAATCTCATATTATTTATTTTTTATGGAAAACAAACATAGGTTCAAATTTATAAACCTTACCGTTATGTTCTACCGCGTTTTTAATTCCACTCTTAGAAGGGTCTAATCCAACCATTCTAGTCATTAACATTTTTAATTTACCTTTATACTCCATACCAAGTTCTGTAAGAATATCAATAGAATCTTGTTCTAATGGATAATATGTATTAGAACCGATTTTAATATCGGCAATATTCCAAACACAATATCTATCATTTTTCAGATACTCATAAATGGTAGTTAAGGTAGGTCTTAAAAAGTTATCTCTCCAATCTTCATATTCACCATAGGCTTTGAAAGATTGGTTCTCATCTTGTGAGTATTGTTCTCTATTAAAGTAAGGAGGTGAAGTAAAAGCAAAATCTAACTTACCTTTGTACTTTTGAAACTCTGGATTATCCTTAATCAATTCAGAACCATCTTGGAAAACCTCATAGGTGTTTCCTTGTTTTTCTACTGAGAAGAATTTACCAAATGTGTCAGAGAAATCATCTACACAATTTCTATTGTAAAAATCTGCTACATATTCGTAACGAGATTTACCTAATTCTTGAATGTAATTGTCCGGATTCGGGTCTGTTCCTACATAATGAACTTTCTTACGAGAACTCATTGCTCCTATGATTCTACCACCCCATCCACTTGAAGAATCGTAAACTACGAAAGGTTCTTCTTGGTCGATGTGATTGGTGTAATTCTCATATAACCATTTAGCGGTTAGAGCTGGGAAGTTTACTGCAGGTTGTCCACATGATAATCTAAATACTTGAAGAATCTTTGGGAAGATACCATCAGTTTTATCATACCAACGAATTAGATATAAGTATTCAGTAATAGTTCCTGCTTCTGATGTAGATGATTCTTCAATCTTCTTAACGTTAGCAAGTTGTGTATCATTCAAATACCCACCATCTTTTAATTCTTGTATTTGTTCTGCAGTTAGATATAAATTACCAAACCCAACATACTCTGAATTGAATGTACCATAATTTGCAATAGTATTTTTCTTTACCTTTGCAATTACAATACCAAGGTTAGAGTGAATACCTGTAAATACTTTACCATCATGAACATCTTTGATAAATTCATAACCAGTTTGTCCATCCCAAAAAGGATTTTCATCTTTCTTATTAACAATAGAACGTGACCAAGAATACATTGAATCTTTTCTCACTGCACGTCTCATAATCTTTACGAATTTTTCTAAAAGATTGGGGTCTGAGAAATGGTCATAAATACTCAATCCACCTTCTGCCGATTTACCAATTGATATTTTGGTTTTCAACATGGTTGGAAAAAATTGATTTACAACTGATGCATCTTTGTTAAAGTTTTGAATAATACCTAACGATTCTTCATCTCCACTTAAATCTTTTACCCAATAATCTGCAGGGTTAGATTTAAGTTTCTTAAACTTTTCGATGATACCATCTTCATCTCTACCAATAACAGGTGGTGTACCTCGTTCATCCCATTGCTCAGTAACTTCTTTACGCAACAAACGAGCCCAATCACCAAACTCATCATCAGTCATAGAAAGTAACTGATGATAAGTGGTGTTTGATTTAAACTCGGAAAATTTACTTCGTTCGTAAAAGTAGTTCATTAAGATTGGATTTCTACAAGGAAATAGTTAGATTCGTAATTATCGATTTCAAAGTGGATATGTGATAATCCTTGTGATGAAATTTGTAAAGTAGCATCTGTTGCTTCTTTGTTAGCAACTAAGATTTCTTTTAAGTAAGTTGCGGAGAATGAGATTGCATCTACATCACCTTCACATGTAGCATCTACATCAATAGAAATTCTGTTAGTGTTGATATTAGAATGACCTAAGATGATTTGAGATTTACCATCTTTACATACGAATGTGAAGTTATTCTCATCTGCCAATGCACCTTTTGCTCTAATAAACTTAGAAATAAAGTTTGAATCTAATTTGATTTGTACATTGAATGGTGGTAATTGTTTTAAATCTGGTACATTTGGTATAACCGATAAATCAGCCAACATATAGTTTACCGAAGTTGAACCATCTTTGAATTTTAAAGATACTGCTTTACTATCAATATCTTGGATTGAGAAATCCACGGAGTTATCAAGAATAGATAACATTTTTGTAAGTTTGGTAGTGTCATATACACCAAAGGTTGCGTTTGCACCTTCAAACTCTTTCATAGTTACATTACCCAATACTGATTTATCATCAGAGATGAATGATGTTGTTAGAGAACCATCTTTTGATTCCCACTTTACAGATTCTACTAAACCTGCAAGGTTGTACTTCGATACGAATCGATTTAATTGTTGTTTTTCCATAATTTAAATTTAATATAACTTTTGTTGTTTAACATTTGTTTCACAAAGATACGAAAACTTATTAGAGTATCCAAATCTTTTTGTGTTTTTTCTACATCATTGGTAATTGAGGAATAGATTTCTTCTCCTCTGGTTTGTTTACTACCATACATTCGGTAGTTAAAATCATACTTACCACCGATGCTGCATTTTCGATTGCAGTACGAGTTACTTTCTTAGGGTCAATAATACCAGCTTCGAACATATCTGTAAATACTTCGTTCTTAGCATCATATCCACCACCATTTTCTCTGATACGAGTGATGATATCATCTGAAATACCTACACCACAATTCTTTAAGATTTGAGATAATGGAGAAGATAAGGTGTTTCTAATAATGTTGAATCCTTGTTGGAATGAATCAGATTCATCTGCAGGAGCATCACCAATGGTATCTTGAATTTTTAAGAGAGCAATACCCCCACCTTCAACAATACCTTCTTCGATACCAGCACGAGTTGCATGTAATGCATCATCTACTCTATCTTTCTTTTCTTTCATCTCAACTTCCGAACCAGCACCGATGTAAAGTACTGCAACTCCACCACTTAATTTAGCCAATCTTTCTTGAAGTTTTTCTTTATCGTAATCAGATGCTGCAGCTTCGATTTGAGATTTTATTTGTGTAATTCTTTCTTTGATGTTATCAGATTCACCACCACCATTTACAATAGTAGTTGATTCTTTACCAACAGTTACTTTCTCAGCAGTACCCAACATATCGATAGTTGCATCTTCTAATGTTAAACCAACTTCAGAAGTAATGAAAGTTCCACCTGTTAAGATAGCGATATCATTCATCATTTCTTTCTTTCTATCACCGAATGCAGGTGCCTTAACTGCAACTGTATTAAGAATACCTCTTAACTTGTTCACCACAAGGGTTCCAAGGAGTTCTCCTTCTACATCATCTGCAATGATTACCAAAGGTTTAGATTGACCTGAAACTTGTTCTAAGAGAGGGAGAATATCATTCATAGAAGATAACCTACCATCGTATAATAAGATGTATGGTGATTCTAAACTTGCGTTCATTTTCTCAGTATCAGTTACAAAGTGTGCCGATAGATAACCTTTATCGAATTGCATACCCTCTACCAATTCCATTGAAGTTTGAATACCTTTAGATTCTTCTACGGTGATTACACCATCAGTACCAACCTTTTGGAAGGCATCTGCGATAAGAGTACCAATTACAGAATCATTGTTTGCAGAGATGGTTGCGATTTGTTTGATTTTATCATAATCAGAACCAACTACGATTGCTTGTTTTCCAAGTTCTTCAGTTACAATACCAACTGCTCGTTCGATTCCTTTTTTCAATTCCATTGGATTAGCACCATTGTGTACTGCTTCGAATCCTAATCTTGCTATGTCTTGTGCGAGAACTGTTGCAGTGGTTGTACCATCACCTGCTTCATCAGCAGTTTTAGAAGCAACTTCCTTTACAAGTTGAGCTCCCATGTTTTCAAACACATCTTCTAACTCAATTTCTTTTGCTACGGAAACACCATCTTTGGTAATATGTGGTATTCCATTTTGTTTTTGTAAGAGTACATTTCTACCCTTTGGTCCTAATGTAACCTTTACTGCATCAGCCAGAGTATCTAATCCATTTTTCAATGATTCTCTTGCCTGTACATCAAACTTTAATTGTTTTGTTGCCATAACTATCTTACTCTATTTTGTTTAACCATTTCAAGAATACTATTTGTTAATTCTTGTTGTTCTTTTTGGAATTCTTTGTTGTTCATAGCAAAATCTGCTATCTCTTTAATTTCCTTGTTGCTAAAATTTGTCTTGTTCATTCTATTTTTATTTAATTAGTTTCCATATGGATATATGTTTTTATAATCCTTAAAGAATTTAGTAGCTCTATCTAAAAATTCTTTTAATTCTAAGGTATCCTCACGTATGAATTGTTTATCATTTTCATAATGATATCCTTTATCATAAATTTCTTTAGCAAGTTCATTACCAGGACTATATTCTAATAGAAGTTCTAATAATTTGTCTTGTCTATGATGGTTACCTATCTTAATTGGTTCTTTCATTGCTGATTAATAATTTCATAAGTTTTAGTAGTTTATTACTAATTCTTTCATTCTGAATACTTAGTTGTTCTTTTGTCATATTTTTTTAAGTTATTGTTATATGTTTATAGTATGTTCAATATCAATACCACAAATGGTAGTACTGACACATTGTCATACAAAGATACAAAATCTTTTTGGATTGTCCAAATTAAAAGGAGAAAAACTTTTCTGCAGATTTTTAACTTCTAATTTATTAGATATTTTTTAAGTACAATTTCTTTACATCAAATTCACTAGAATATACGAGGTAATTAATATATTCTCTTTTATTTTTTATTTTATGCTTATGTACAAAACTAAAAATTCCTACTTTACGCACATACATGTCTCGTAATATATCTAATGCTATTAATCCAAGATGTTTAGATTTTGGAATTATACTTTTAATTCGTATTATTATTTTACTAATATCTTTTAAATCTGGTTTAAATTTTTTATGACTTACTGCAGAATCATAAAAATTGTCATCTTCCAGTAGTAGTAAAACGGGCTGTATAGTTAAAGTAAGATGGTGTAATTGACTAATCAATGATGAGAGTAGTTGTTCATCAATCGTACCACCATATGAAAAACATTCTAAAATTGAAACCTTCCATCTAAAATTTAAATCAAAAAGAATTAAATAATAATTTTTTGAAACAATATCTCTAAATAAATCAATATCCCAATCATCATAAAGGTTATTATCTTCTTCATAGATTCTACGAGAACATATAATATTAGCTTTTAAACATTTATATAAATTAGTAGAATCAACTGCCGATTCTAAAATATACTTGTGAGTATCTCTTGTTGTGCCTCCGGGTGGTATATAATCAAGATCTTCAAATTCCATTATTTCCAATGGGGTGAGTTCTGTATTTTTCATATCTTAAAAACTAAAAAACTTTTCTGCGGTTTTCTGTTCACTAATCATTTCACCCCAACCAATTGCATCATAGAAATCTTGTAACTTATATCTTAACTCTCGTTCGAAGATTTTGTTGTGGTCAATATAAGTGTTGATGAATTGTTCAATTTCAGGTGGGTCTGAATAACCTGTAAATGCCAAACCGTCTAATCCTAATGGATTGTTTTTAAGATATACCCACTTTACTTTATCACCGTTTGTCATAGGATTATACTTGTAAGGTGCATTGAAATGAATCAAACAATCATTATATGCAATTGCAGCTTTCACGTGAGCAGGAGTTCCTTTCATCGTGGTAAACAATTGTCTTTTACCTTTGGGCATATACTTGGATAGGTTCTTTACTGCAGAGTTCTTAGCTATTTCTGAAATAGGTCTACTGGTCATATTCTTTTTGAAATCTAATACGAACGCCGTAAGTTCCTCTTCAGTCTTACCTCGAAGTATATCAATTAGAACAGTTCCCATACATTCTTGGAATGCTTTAGGGAAAGAGGAACGTTTTACATCTAACCCCTTTACATCTAACTTATCAGTAGGAATACCATTATTCATGATAATCCATTGAGCATATCGTTTCTTAGCAACCCACAATCCAGCCTTTGCAACATATTCCTTCTTAATTTCCAATCTGTGTTTATCTCTATCCACATTGAAAATCTTTTCTGATAAAATATCATAGAAATTGTTAAGGTAATCTTGAACTTCACCTGCAATATCATCTACATAACCAGCAATGGTATCTTGGGATTCTTCTCTCCAGTTAGGAGTTCTTTTATCCATTAAAGGAACTGCGGAAAAGAATACCGAATCCGTATCAATATAGATATTAGAATCTAAATCAGGGGTTCCTAATTCTTTGTTGTATTTGAGGTTTGCCATATCGGCAGTACTTTTAATAACCGTTTGGCCCGTTGTAGTAACTGCCTCCGCATTATCCACATCATAAAACCGAAAGGCAGGGAGACCAAGAACACCATAAAGAGAGTTAAGTAGAATTTTTTGAACCAGCTGTCTTTTGCCGTAAAAGGCATATTTTTCTTTATCACCCTCTTGACCATACTTCTTTTCTAATTTTCTAAACTCTACCCTCTGTTGGAACCACAAATCTAAGATTCCTGGAATACAACCAACGGTATCAGTTCTATATAATACTCCATTGGATGCAATAGAGAATTTAGATTTTTCTAAATATTCCTTTAAGTTTTCTTTAGAGATTGCATCATCTCCAATATAATAAGTATCAACTTCACCTTTAAGATATTTCTGAACATCCCAATCTTTCACTTTACCAATTTTGGTTTCAGGTGAAATGTTAATGGTCATAATGATAGAAGGATATAGGGAAGTTAAATCCAAATCATATATCCATTCATACTTACCAACGATTGGTGCTTTTACATATGCCCCAATAAACTTTTCTTGGTCATTATCTCTAAGAGCCTGCATTCTTTCTTGTCTATCAGCAGGTTTGTTTGGAGCAACTAAGTTCTTTCTACGAAGATATGTCAACATTGCACCTTCTAAGTATTTAGATGAGTAAACAAAATCTTCATATGGAACGTGACCTGCATGGGCAATACCCCTACATAGTTCGATGAATTGTAGTTTCTCTTCAAATCCAACTACTAATTCAACATCGACCAAGTTATACTCAATAAACTTTTCAATATCATCTCTGAATAATTGGTCTAAGTTTCCTTGGTATTCTATCTTACCTTTACCCAATTCGATTTGGGCAACTGTATCTAATCGATAGTTTGGAAGTTCACCATAGTTGTATTTTTTATAAAGTTCAATATAATCTAAATAAGAAACACCTGCCATGAAGTATCTTTTACGATAAGGAGACCAGAAACATTTTCCGATTGGTGATAATCTATTTGCTTGTTGTTCACCTAATAATCTTTTGATACGATTATATAACATAGGTGTATCGAAATAATCAATGTTCCAACCTGTAACGATTGATGGATTGATTTGTTCGTAAAGTTCGAGATACTTTAACAACATCTCTTCTTCTGTCTTAAATGGAAGTACGATTGCTTTATCAGTAGTTTTTTCTACCATTAAACCTTCTTTATCCATTACCAATACCCAATACTGATTAGTTGCAGAATCATGGAGTGCAATAGAAGTTAGTTCGTTCTTTGCTTCTTCTGGGTTTGGAAGTCCACTTGTCATCTCACACTCAATATCATATGTAAGAATAACATGACCAGTTGATGGTTCATCTGAATCTGAATATAAATCTACTAAAGCACGAGTTGTTTCGGGTACATCTGATTCGAATAAATTCTCATCATCTTTACTGAACTTGTATATTTTAGTAAGAGTATCTCCATAAATAGATTTATACTCACCACGTTCTGCACGTTCGTATGCATATCTTGTATATGGGAATGAAGAATATCCACGGGTATCATCCCAAAGGTGTATTAAGTTCTTCTCTCGTTGATAATAGACGTTTTGGTACATTAAGTGTTTTTTAAATTGTTATACAAAGATACGAAATCTCTTTGAATATTCCTAATCTTTTTGGAAAATCCATATAGGTTCTCCGAATTTTTGGTCTTTAGTTTCTTCTGCAGCTTCAAGTGATTCTTCACTCCATTTGTTTACTTCGTTTTCACGAGCCATACCAGCACCACCACTATTAGGTCTTTTGGCCATTTCCATACCGATACAACCTTTATAAATCAATCCCTGAGATTCCAAGTATTCATTCATTGGGTTTACGATGGATAAGTAAGTTCGTTCAGTCCCACTCGTTGAGAATACATCTGAAATGTTTATTGCCATGATACCACCTTTCTTTAGTGTTTGTATCATGTTTCCAAGAGCTTTGTGTAAGAAGTGTTCATTCCATACATCAATGGTTTTATATCTCATCCACGATTGCGATTCTTCTTCTGAATATCTTTCCACATTAAAGTAAGGTGGTGATGTAAAGATTAAATCAACTTGGTCTTTGTAGATACTAAAATCGAAATCTTCAGCAGGATTACAATGAAAGATATGTTCTCTATCATGTTCAAAGAAACCATTATGTTTCTTATAAAACTCTGCCTGTTTTTCGTAGATTGGGTGGTTATCTTCTTTCGGGTCTAATCCAATATACTTCTTACCATAATCCGATGCGTAGAATCCACATAATCTATCACCCCAACCCATTGAGAAGTCAATTATAGTTTCTGCTTTGAAGAAATCATATAAGGTTTTAGCAACTGCAGGTTTAAATTGAGATGCAGTGTATTTACGAAGTGATAAACAAGTTCTCAGAGTTTTAGCAGATACTTCATCCATTTTAAGAGAATATAAAGCACCCATTAAAGAAGTCATAAACTTCTTGTTTCGCCATGTTCTTAATGGACCTGGACCTTGAGAACCTGATACCTCCCAACGATTTTTTTGCTGAAAGAAGTCTGATGCCTTATTACCACCATTATATCGTTTGATTAAAATAGGTTCACCATTATACTCTAATGAATATTTAGGTGCTTCTGCTTTACGAGGAAACCAAGGTTCATCCGTTTTAATCATCTCATTATAACGAACTGTCTTTAATCTTCGATATTCTGAAATAGCATCTTCTTCTGTGATGTTTACGAATGGTGGTGGATATGTCATTGCAATCTCTGCAAGTTTCTCCTTTACCACATCTTTAGGATATGAATCTTTTATCTCTTGCCACTCATCAGCAGAGATAAAGAGGTAATCTCCTTTGAAATTACCTCTTTTATATTTCTCAAATATATCTTCTCCGTTAGTCATTTAATATAGTAGCTCGTTTCTTTCTATTATATTCTTTTGTTGTTAACTCCGCATTTTCAAGAGTAGTCGAACCTCCTTTTGATTTTGGAATAATATGGTCAAGTTCATATTTACTACCATTGAATGCCTGTGCTAATGTAATTGTTAAAAATTCATCGCTCACATCAGATAATAAAGATAAATCAGATGTATTACTTCTTACATCAACAAACCATTTACCATTTTTTTCATACTTGTTGTCATTAATCCAATCTCTTTTATGTTTAGTAGTAAACTCTTCTGGATTAATAGGAGTTATCACTTTCTCATCCTCAAAAAATGGAATAAAATCAGATTCTACAATTGAGTTCATCATTTCAAGTTGGTCTGTATTCATTACCAACCCACCCATCAATTGAGTGAATACAAGAGCTTTACCTTTTGTTTTAAAAACAATAGTATCACTATTATCTTTTTCTTGATATTTTTCATACCATTTTTTAACAAATAAATCAAAATCAACTATTTTATATCTATCTTTAATGTTCATTAAAATCATTGAAAGTAAATAAATAGTTGTTTTTGGTAATCGTGTACTTATCTCATCATAATCAACTATTGATTCAAATATACTTTTCAAGTTATCAACTAAATATTTAAATTTAGCTTTGTTGTATTTACTTGTTTTATAAATTAAATCAAGAACATCATCTTTGCCTTCCGCGTTTACTAAAGATTTTCCAAAACTACCATTTGTTGAAAAGTTCATTATCATAGCAACCATTTCATCATCTTGCATTCTCGTTCTTTTAACTCCTTTAACTTTATCCCACATAGTGGCCAACTTCTCAGAAGTTTTTCTTACTAAATCAGAAACATCACCATATATTCCTGTTCTCTTTTCTTGTCTATTTGGAGAAACACCATGAGCCAAACGAACATATCCTTCATGCATTTCTTCTCTAGTAACTGATTCTATAACAGCAACATTTACAAATTTTTCTCTATAAATGGGTTGGGTAGTGTAAAAAGTTTCAGTAGAATCGTGTCTATTACCACCTTCTATTGTAATAAATACATAACCCTCGTTTAAGTAATTTGTAAAATAGTTTACATCCTCATCCAAACCCTTCATTATACAATAATCAATACAACTCTGAATATCTATATAAATAAGAGGATTAACGTTCCATCCCTTCTGTACAGATTCGTACCATTTTTTAACATCAGACTCTTCCCAACATTTTTTTCTGTTGAATTTTTTACATCTGATTACTTTCCCTGCAAATCTACTGTTGAAGGATTCAATTGTAATTCTTTTGATTTCTGGTAATTCCATTGTGTTTACGTTTTAATTGTTTTACAAATATACAATATTATTTTTAATTATCCTAATAAATTAGAAACTTTTTTATAGTGTTTAAGTAAAAGTTTATCTTCTATACTATGTTCGTTTCTAATAATGTTATCTTTTTTATGTTCTTCTGTTGTTACTTTAATTGTTTGCCATAACCAAAGGTTATCATATAACCATTCATTAACCATGTAATCAATATCAAAGTTGTTCTTTTCAAACTCTTGGTGAATAAAGTTACCTATTTGAGTTGTACCTAGTAAGTGGTCAGCTGTTTTTTTGACACCCTTAACACTAGCATCTTCACTAACAAGACCAGAAGTTAAACCACCCTGCCTACCAACACCAAAATATCCAAGTACTAATCTGTAAACTAATTGATTTAATTCTTTTTCATTAGCACCAAAATCAATAGCACTTTTGGTCATTGTAAGAGTAAGTCCAAACCATCTCTTATAACTTTCACCATTTTTTTCCCACAATTTTTCTCTTGTGTTATTATTAAAATATTTAACTAAATATATCATATCTCTCAATCTTTATTACATAGTAAATATACAACAAAAATCAAGCATTTCCAAATCTAAAATGTTAAAATTATGTTAAAGTTTTGTTAAAATTTATAAATACCACCAACGTTCCAAAATAAAATATCACCTTCGATTGAATCAATATTTTCTTCTAACCAATGCCATTGTTTGATATCCCAAAACTGATTACACGGAAATGGAGTTTTAAAGTCATCCATTCTATTATCGAAATCAAATTCAGATTTTCGTATATCAATTGGAAGTTGATGTAATCCATTTTTCTTTAACATCTTTTTGATAGAATTTTCAGATGATACACATGTAGTATAAATCTTCTTATCAGTTTGTGGAAAGAATTCCTTTAATTCATCTGAAAAGAATCCTTTAGCAAGACCAGATAATGTTACACCACTACCACTTGATATCACAAGGTTTTTAAAGTTTTTATATGGTTTAATTCGTTCACTCATATAATCTTTATAGAAATCATGGTCAAATGCATATGGTAACATCTGCCAACCCATTTCATTTGCCTGTTTCTTTAATGAGTTATACATAATACTCATCATATTAGGACGTATGGGGTTGAATTTACAATGTGGATATCTTTCTTTAACTTCACCTAAAAGTTCTTGAGATATCTTCTTAGAGTTTGGGTGAGAGTAATAGAACTCAATACCCAAATCTTCACATACTGCTGCCAATGTCCAACCACTCCACGACCCATCAACTGAAAGGTGTGTAAGTGGTTTTGATGGGTCAATATATTTTTTAACTAACTCATAGATAGCAGCCATCTTTCCCCATGGTGGTAAGTTTACACCATCGCCCATAAGGTCATCTCTTTTTACCCATACAGAACGACCTTTTACTTTGTATTCTTCTAATGGGGTATCTTCTGTTAATCCTAAAACCATAAATTCTTTATTCTATTTAAATGAGCATCTTCTACTCTATCTTCTAAACAACTATCTATAATCATTTTAAGAGTGTCTGCGAACTCAACGTTAACATACCCACCTAACTTACCATGTGAATCTTTTGGTTGATTATACTCCCATGATACGTGTTCATAGTATCTAATAGGTTTTTGCTCTAAAAGAACTTTTCTACCATCAGATGATAACATATCAAAATGACCATTTTTTAGTTTTCCACTTACACTAAAATCCAAAATAGCTGCATTATCGAAAACTTCTCCACGAGATATTGAGATAATATCTACTTCGTTTTTAATCTTAGAAAAGAATGTTCTATCGAAATAATTTTTAGTTGTATCATTTAAAGGAACTGTTATTATAATTGTTTTACAGAATTTTAAATATCTATCAATCTCATCTTGATTAGTTCTTGAATTAACCACATTGAAATTACCAATTTTCTTTTGCAACTCTCTCGATATCGCCCCATTCCCAAAAATTAATATAGAATCATCCTCTTTAATCTTGTGATGAATCCAATTTGCACATGGTTTAGCAGTAGGAGCTGTAGCTACGATTCCAATATTTCTTTTACGAGCTTCTTCTATGTTAACATTATCAATACCATGAGAACGACAAACTACCCATTCAAGGTTTTTATAATCAGAAAAAGTTTTTTTACCAACCTTACTGAATTTAACAGATATGACCTTTATATTGTCTTTATCTAATGTTGGCTTCTCATATGCTCCTAAAACATTAATCGATGGTAATCTCTGTAATACTACCTCGGATATGTCCGATTTGTCTTTTAATAAAACTTGTTGGTACATTTTTTTGTATAAATAATTGTTCAAAATAATTTTCTATCTTAACTTTCCAAGTTGGTTGTTTTAAGAAGTCTGTATGACATCCTACTTGGAATGTTTTCTTTGGTCTCCATAATAAATCTTTATTCTTTATTTCCTCATCAAAGGCCTTTCTAAGAATATATTTCATTATTTTACCATGACCACCATCATCATCTCTATATTTAGTTGGTATTCTTAATCCAAAATCTATTAGTTTTTTATTCAAGAATGGTGTTCGTAACTCAACCTCACCACCATACATCATAGCCTTATTAGTTCTAATAAGATTTGTCTTGTGTAAGTTGTTTAACAAGTTAACTCTTTTTTGATGATACCAAATAGGTTCAGGCCAGGCGAATCTAAATACATCACCATATGATGCGAATATTTCATCTGCACCTTCACCACCAAATACAACTTTATATCCCTTTTTTCGAACCTTCCAAGATAAAAATAACTGAGCTACTGCTGGTGATACTTGTGTCCACTTATGAGTTTCAGATGCCCAAATGGCTTCTGGTAATATATCTTCAATATCTTTTCTATCTACATTTATTTCATGTAGTTTTATACCAAATTCCTCTGCTGCTAATTTTGCATAAAATATATCATCTTTAACAACTTTCTTTGTTCTTTTTTCTGGATACACATTAACAACAAATGCTTCAATATTTGGATTTATCTTAGATAAAATATAAGTAATAATAGTACTATCAATACCACCACTTAATATAGTACATACAGGAACATCCGCAATCATTTCATCTTCTACAGCCTCCCATAGAAGTCTCTTAAACTCTGTTGTATAATATTCCAATCCTTTATCATCTTCTTCTTTTTCAAAATCAGCAAACTCTTCAGGTGTTCTTGGGTAATAACTTGTAGATAATTTATTATTATATGGATTTGGTTTAAAATCAAACCATCTCGATTCTTTTATACCTCCAACTGAATTGTAAGTTAGTATTGTTCCAGGTTGAACTATTTTTATTAACTCTTTATCTTTATAAGATGAATTAAATTTAGAACCTTTATCAATATTATAATACACTAAATCAGAAACAGATTGAGTAATACCCTTAACTTCACTTGAGAATATAATTTCTTGACCGTTATGGTAGTAATATAACGGCAATCTACCCATGAAATCTCTACCTAAAGTAAGTTCATCTTCAACTTTATCATAAAATGCAAAAGAAAACATACCCTCCAATTGGTTCATTACTGATACCAAATTAGTAGAGTTGTCTATAAGAAAATAAAGTAATAGTTCTGAATCTGATTTTTCTGTTTTAAAATCATATTTAGAACGAAGTTCTTTATCAAATCTATCAAATGTAGATTTCCATAGTTCACCATTAAATGCAAGAAAATATCTACCATCTGATGATATCATTGGTTGATTTGCATTTTCAGATAAATCTTGTATAGATAATCTATTGTGGGAAAGTTTCATTCCATTTTTAAATGAAAATATAGTATTTCCGTCCGTACCACGATGCATCATGGAAACTAATCCACTTTTCATATCATCGTTGGTTTTTATAAGGTTACCTCCTAATATACCACACATACTAAAAAGGAGCTTTTAATTCTCTATCTCTTTCAATAGTAGTACTCATGTGGTCTGCCCAATGTAGAATATATTGTATATTTGTTTTAAGATATTTGGAAGTATCAAATACTTTGTAATATTTTACATTATCTTCATCATACATACCATCGGTAAGTTTAATACCAAAATATTCATTTTCGGTAAACTTTACACCATAGTTATTTAATAATAAAAATGTTCTATCAGTAGCAGTTAAATAAGATAAATCAGAGTTTCTTTTGTAAAACTCACCTCTATTTTTAATATGCCAATCAGAATCATTTGGTATGTAGTTCATACTACCTTTATCTCCCAATTTACCTAAATCATGATGAAAAGCAGCAAATAATAATTCCTCTTGTTCAAAATCTATAATACCACCAGCTTCTTGATATAGTTTCTGCATACGTAAGGAATTTCTAGCCACATTCATAACATGGTCTATATATCCACCCTCATAAGCATTGTGATAATTTTTATTTCCACTCGCAGGAGATAACATTAGGTTTGGACCTAATTCATCCATTGAGTACATGTGAAGTAATTGTTCTAATCTTTCTCCATTAAAAGATTTTTTCAGTGCCTCGATAAACTTGTTATAGTTTTCTTCGAGCTGAATTTCGTTGTAACGATTCATATAAGACGATTTTTAAGTTTTATTTAATACAAAGATACGAAAAAGGATTGGATAATCCAAATCTTTTATATTCTTTCTATCTTTATAGTAATCTCACACATATTCTGTGCAATAGGACATATTGTCTTGAAGTTCATTTTAGACATCAATCCCAATCGTATTCCTTCATTTTTATCAATGAAGAACATTTCATCACCGGTAGTTGGGTGAATTAATTTTTTGGATAAGGAAGAGGATACCTTTGGGGTACCCTTTATTACCTTTTCTTTCTCATCCTTTATTGTAACCATTTTTATACTAGCCATATTATGCAGTTTTTAATTCGTTTAATGCATTATTATAGGTCATCTCCGCCTGTAAACCAGCGAATCTCTGAACTTCTACTCCATCTTTTTCAACAATAACAGTTGGTACTGAACGAATCACATACTTAGATGCGATTTCAAATTGTGCATCTACATCAATATCTTCGAACTTAACATCAGTATGATTACTTTTTATATTTTCAAATACAGGTGCCAATGCTTTACACGGTCCACACCACTCAGCGTGGAATCTTTTTACTTCAATCATTTTGTTTTCTCCTATTATTGTTAATTAATTACCCATCACATGATAAACAATCTGGGTCCATTGCTCTTGTTGCTATATCTCCACGAAGTACTGATTCAGTTCTCATGTAATACAGTGTCTTTATTCCTTGTTTCCAAGCTTCCATCGTTACTTGGTTAATCCACTTTGGAGTTGCCGTTGATGGGAATGCCAAGTTAAGTGATACTGATTGGTCAATGTATTGTTGTCTAATACCAGCTTGTTTTACTAAATCTAATTGGTTTATTTCTTTGAAAGTTTTGAATACATCTTTAATGTTAAATGATTTCTCATAATCCAATGCAGATAGTTCATCTTTCTTAACCAACTTACTATCCAAGAATCTGAATTCATCCAATTCTTGTAAATCTTGAATTGAACCACCATCAGCCATAATCTTATCCCAAGTTTCTTTGGTATTGATACCAACTTTTCTTAGAACTTTTTCTAATTCTTTATTCTTACGAATGAAAGTTCCTTTAGATGTTTGTTCAGTAAATACGTTTGCAGCCCATGGTTCAATACCAGCAGATACATCACCACTTAGTTTAGAGTTCGATACTGTTGGTGCGATTGCTCGTAAGTGAGTATTTCTCATCCCACTATCTCTACACCATAAAGGTTCACCCAATTCAACTGCCATATCTCTTGAAGCCCTTTCTGATTCAATCTTTAATTGAGAGAAAATCTTACGAGTTTCAAATTGTGCAGCCATACCTTCAAATGGAATTCCATTTTTCTGTAAGTAAGTGTGCCATCCTAATACACCTAATCCTAATGCTCTACCTTTTTCTGCAGAACGAACTGAATTTTCAAATCCTTTTAAGTTTTTAGCCTTTTGAATGAATTCTTCCAATACACCATCCAAGAACCAAGTTGCAGTATAAACTAAATCTGTATCTTTCCATTCATCGTATTTTGCAACGTTTAATGAAGAAAGACAACATACGAATGAGTGAGATTCATCAGTATGTAAAGTTATTTCAGAACAGATGTTTGTCATATGTACTTTCAATCCATTGTTCTTGTACATATCAGGGTTCTGTTTGTTAACATTCCCCTTGTACATGATATACGGTTCACCTGTTGCTTTTCTTTTTTGAATAAGTTTACCCCATTTTCTACGAGCATCTTCATCACCATCTTGAAGTTTTCTCATAAACTTATCACCTACTACTGCACATTGGTGTAAGTTAAGTGATTGTCTATTTACATCTCCTTTTGGTTCTCTGATTTCTAACCACTC
>Ga0209555_10001251_pt1 | contig 19799 bp, 11 predicted proteins | sample SaaInl85LU_5_DNA_FD_184643 | JGI IMG/M metagenome (GOLD analysis project Ga0209555, IMG submission 184643) | Marine microbial communities from expanding oxygen minimum zones in the Saanich Inlet - ESP_85LU_5_DNA (SPAdes) (version 2) | ecosystem: Environmental > Aquatic > Marine > Intertidal... | reverse complement strand
CTTTTCCTTTGAATATTCTAATTATTATATCACCTAACTTTTCAAACAATGTTTGATCGTAGTCTATTTTACCTTTAAGTATGCCATCTGAGAAATAGTTTAAATACTCTGTGTCCCAGTTTTTAGGATCAACATTAGCTTCTAACTGAGCGTCAACATAAGCGCGTTGTTTAGAAGTCATTGCTTTTTTAAACTCATTTACTATAGCGCCTTGGTTTTCTTTACCACCAACAACAGCGTTTAGCACGGGGTGAAGTACCTCATGTGTACCCACACTAACAGCGCCAATTTCCATGGCTCTCTGCTTATCTATAAGCATTTTGCCATCACCTAAGAAAACACCATCAGATTTATCAGATATTTTTTTAGCTTCTTTAAGAGTAACACCTAACTCTTTAGATAAAGCCATGTTGTATTCCATTGTGGTTTTATACACTTTAGGTCCTTTCTTAAAACCTAAATCTTTAGCTAATCTTGTTGCGGCACCTACGTTTTTATTAAAAGCGTTTTCAAGTTTATTTGTTCTTGCTTTAGCTACAGCTTCTTGTCTTTGCTTTATAGTAACGTCTTCTTTAGAGTCTTTGTATTTCTCTTCAATAGCTACTATTTTTTCTCTTATATCTGACTTACGCATTTGACCAGACACAGTGTCATTATCTTTTAATAACTGTAAATCTCTTTGTAATTTTATTACTTCAGCACGATCTTTAACGTCATTGATGTTAGCACCAATCTTTTGATCTATGTTTATATCAGCTCTTCTATTGGATATGATCTTGTCCATTAATGGATCATTATCAATAGTTATATCGGTAGACATTATAGTAGCATCGTCCATGCTCTGTACGGTTTCTCTAAATTTTTTACCATTTAGTTTTTCACCGTTTATTGTATAGTTAGGCGCTTTTAATCCACCTTGAGCTATGTTTAATATTGTAAAAGTTTTGTCAGCAAAACCTTCTGTTAATATTTCTTGTGCGTTTAACTCTTGCCCAGCAGCTAACTGACCACCTATCTCACTAGCTAAACCACCAGTTGTTTCAACCACAGCAGCAGCAGTGACTTCAGCGGCACCAGCCAAGGCGCTTTTAGCACTTTTAGTAACAGCTTTTCTAACTCCTCCAGATATACCTTTTGTTGCGGCACCAGTTATCGCGTCTACAGCTCCAATAGTTATACCTCTACGTAGTGCTTTATTTGTTATATCGTCGTATAATTCTTTATCATTAACAACTTTATCAACCCAGTCAAGTCTAGCCTTATCATCCATTGAAGCCCAGTCTAAACCAGATTCAGTTGCAGCCTCTTGCATTAATTGAGCTGTAGTTGCGCCAACTTCCATAGTAGCTGACAAACCTCCCATTAATCCACCAATTGCTCCAGCAGCAGTACCAACGCCTGGTATTACAGATCCAGCAGCAGCACCAGCAGCGGCAGTTCCAGCTCCTGCTATTAAAGCTTCAGCTTCACCAGCACTTCTAGCCATGTTAGCTAAAGACATAACAGTATACTGAGTCATAACGCTTGGGTTTTCCCACCAAGCAGAAAAGAAAGCTCCTATGCCTCCAAGTTCTTCTTGTTTTTCAGCGTATACTTTACTAAAATTAGCCATCTCATCTGTCTGACCAGATTCTTCTATAGCTCTACCTCTTTTTATTAATTCTAGACGCTCTTCTTGAGTCATCTGATTACCTTTGCTAAAAAGTTTAAGAGATGAGTCTAAAGCTTGCGCTTGTGTAAAACCTGATTTTCCAGCACGTATTAAATCACCGAAAAAATCTGTTACTTCGTTTTTACCAAAAGCATCTTCAATCCAAGTATTTTCTTCTACATTAACGGGTGATTCCAATGAACCATCTGCCAACTTTGAAGCCATAACGGATGCTGTGTTTCCTCCCGCAACCGCATCCTGAGCTGAGGGCGTTTGCTTTCCCGCTTGATCAATCGGAACAGCGTTTGGAAAATCTTTTAGAAAAATATCTTTTTTATCAATGCTTACTTCAAATTGTTCACCATCATCAGGGTTAACAAACATTTCTGTAGTAACCTCTTCTGGTTTTTCTTCTTCTGTTTGTAACACGGCGTTAGGAAAGTCAATTAAGAATTGATCTTTTTTATCAGCACTAACTTCAAAAAGTTCCCCTGTTTCTGGATTTATATAGATTTCATTCATATTACTTGTATGAAGTATTTATTTTAGGCTTGTTGTCTTGTCGTCTTTTTCTTAGCATTTGAATCGCAGCGTCTCTTATGTTTTCAGAGCTAGCATCTTTACCGTATCTTTCTTTAACAAAATCAGCTACTATGTTTTCTACAGACTCAATTCTATTCATGTCATAAACCATTTCATCTGGTATTCTTGTATCGCCAACATCTTTATACGTTTTAAGTATTAAATTTGTTCCGTCCCATCTAGCTGATTCTATCTTTTGTCCATCTACTGTTTTACCAACAAAAAATCCAGTATTCTTTTTTGAATTAGCTCTAAGTATATCGTATGTTATGTTTTTAGCTTTTTCTTCTACTTTTGCTTGAGCAGCACCTTCTTTAGTTGTTGCAGTACCAGCAGGTTTTACTTCTTGCATTTTTTCGGTTTCTCTATAATACATAGTTTCACCACCAATGTTTCCTTGTTTAAAATCATTACCCAGTACGTCAGTCACTATTACTGGTTCTATAACAGATCTTAAAGCTTCTTTTTGTTTTATTGGATCTTTTATGTTTGCGAATTCTTCCCAGCTTAAACCTCCATATTGATTGTTTAGTATAGCTTCTTTTTGTTGATCAGAAGAATCTAATAAAGAATCTATCTCTGCGTTTACTAATGGATTTATTGTTTGTTTTATTGCGTCGATATTTACAGTTTCTATTTGACCCTGTACTTTTCTTTTACCCGTAACTTTACCATTTTGTATAACATCTTGAGTTATAACTTGAAGTTGTTTTTCGTTTACTAAACCTGGTTTCATGTTGCCTTTTTCATCTAGTATTAATTTACTAGCTGAATCAGCAGCTTCTTTTCTAAGTTGAGATATTGGAAATATTAAATCAGAACCACTAACGTAGCTACTAAAATTAAAGTCTTCCATATAAAAATCACTACCACCTATATTACCACCAGCTCTAACTACTATAGAATTAGTTTTTTCATCAAAATAAGGTTTAAAATTAGCGTTATCAGCTTGACCAGCTAAACCAGCTAGAAACCCTTGATTATTTACTTGAGCGTTTTTATCACCTGCAATACCATATTGCGCATTTAATTCGGTGGGACTTAGTTCGGCATAAGCACTAACGTCTTCGTTTAATTTACCAAGACCAGCAGCGGTTGTGTCTAGAAATCTTTCAACATTAGAAATCTCTTTCATTAATTCCTGTCTTCTCTGTGGGTCAGTTTCAGAATATAATTCTGAACTTAAATCAGCAGAATACATTAGTCTTTCTCTAACAATTGGTTTTATTTCTTCTGTTAAAGTAGTTGCTGGTAGTTTTGAATTAAAATCAGTTGATCTTTTTAACGCATTTAATTGACCAGTTGTTTTTATTTGCAACTGACGCTGATCTTTTTCCTCTTGTTCTTTTTTTCTTTTCTCTATATTAGCTGACCATTGTTGTAAACCACCAGCTACACTTTGTCCAAAAGATGCAAAGCCTTGCGTTATTATTTCTCCTGATTTATCAGTGATTATTTCTGGATTTCTATAACTCATTTCTATTTATTTAATTACCTAACGTACCCATATAAGCGCCAGCTATATTACCTATACCACTCATTGCACCAGAAAAAGCAGAAGCTCTATTTTGATTAGCTTGAGCTACATCTGCCCTAGCTTGTGACTGCTGACCAGATAATCTATCCAACTTGGCTATATCTCTTTCTTCTTGAGCTCCAAACATAAATTGTTGTCCAGCTGCTTCAGCCTGTTGAATTCTTTGAGCTTCACTAATTTGAACTCCTTGTATTCTTTGTTGCTCAGCCATTTTCATTTGTTGTAATTGACTTTCTCCTTGGGCTCTTAGTTTTTCATTTTGAGCTTCTTGTTGTTCAATACTAGCTGAAACACCTCTTTTACTTTGTAATGCTGCTTGAGCTAAAGCAGTTGCTCCTCCAGCTCCAGATCCAGTAGCTCTAATAGTGTCTAATGTATTTGCTAGTGCAATATCAGCTTCTTCAATTTGCATTTGAGCTGCTTGAGTTGCTACACCTAAATTTTCAAAAGGATTAGTTATTTGACCACTTAAATCAGTAGCTAAGCCACTAACGTCTGTAACGCCAGCATATGGATTTACTATTGGTTGTCTATTTTTTTCTAATGAAGCTATTTTAGAATTTAATCTGTTTTTTTCTATATTAGCAGCTTTAGCTTGTTTTTTAGCCTTACCACCTCCAATTAAGCCTCCAATTAAACTAATACCAGCACTTATTCCAGCTATAGCTAATGGAGCTATGCTTTCGATAAATTTAGGTATACTAGGATTGTTTATAATTAATTCTAATTCCATACGTTGTTATTTTTTAATATGAAGATACTACATAGTTAGATCCAACACTCCATAATTCTTTAGCTCCACCAACATCTGTTAGTGCATCTGTAGAAAAAGTAACAGTAGCAAAATATCCTTTAATACCAGACATTTCATTACCCCAAACTACTTCTCCGTCTCTAGCTGGACTATTATTTACTAAATTAGCAAAATATTTATTTTCTTTTCTATCAAAACCTAATCTATAAACAACACCACCATCATTGTATGTTTGGCTGTAACTAGGTACTTGAGCTGTTGTATCGTCATAACTAACCCATCCACTATTTATATAATCATATCGTTGAGCATCGGATGTGAAACTAGTAACCTGCCAACCATTATCACCTTCGTAATTTACTGTTTGGAAGTTTTTAGATACAGAAGAGTTTTCGTTAAATATAAAAGTTATATTAGATGGAGCGTAAGAACCATAGAAATAACCTCTATTATTACCATTGTAGTTTGTGTAATGCTCGTATATAGAACCATTTTTAAAACTATAAAACTTATTCTTAAGACTTCCTATAGCGGTTGGTTTATAAGTATAAAAACTATTCCAACCATTTACTAATTCATCAAAAGTTAAAGTAGCATAATTAGAAGGATTATCTACGTTTTCTTGCCAAGCTGGTGTTTGTTGTAATGATATAGTGTAGTTTTTATTATGAATATCATAACCACCTATAATTCTACCTGACTCACCTATACTGCTTAGGTTGTCTCTAAAATAATCAGACATTCCATAACCTGAAATCTCTGTTAAACCATCCATAGATAGTCTTAAAACAGCATTACGATCTTTATCAGCAAAGTACTTTTGATAACCATATACAGCAAAACTCTCAGGGTTTCTACTAATACCATAATTACCAGCGTAAGGAACTATTTGTCCTATTACTAATTGTGTTGATGTTACAGCTGCGTTTCCTTCAGCAGAGTATATAGCGTCTTTATCTATTAAAGCCCTACTTACTTTGTTTTCTTGAAACACTATTAAGTTTGTATCTTCAGCATAAAGCTTTTGAATTGATCCATTAGCTGGATCAGTAGCTTTAGTTATACTTTCACCTACTGAGAATTGATTTGTATTGTTTACACCAGTTCTTGAGTTGAATATACCTGAGTATATTAAAGCATTAGAACGATGTTGCTGTTGAGATTCATCTTCAACTAGATATGCTTTTACACCTAAGTCTACTTGTGTGTTATTATAACCACCTCTAATTCTAGATTCTTCAACAAACCAGTTGTTATCTCCAGCTGTAGCAGTTCCAGGAAAAGTGGTTTGATACGGATAACCGTTTGGCCAAACAACTTCATCACTTGAATTACGAACCTGTTTTAACCAAAACGAATTAAAGTATGATACTTCTATTGATGCTGCCATAATTTATAATCACTTATTTTTGTAGATATTTAACAACTACATTCACCTGCTCCAGTCACATCTTGAGTGCCTCGTTTTTGAGGATCAATGTCGTAAACATCGTAGCAGTTGCCAAAAACTCTAATATTTTCCCCTTTGTTTAAGTTATCTAAAGATTTAACATATAACTCTTGAGACGAACTATAGCAAGCTAGTTTCAATATGTAGTAGTTGTATACAGGAGGACAATCTCTTTCACCTGTAACATTAAATCCTATTCCTCCACTAACAGGATTTGTAACAAGACCATCTATGGTGTAATAAAAACCATCAAAACCTAAAACTTGATCGCCATCAACTAAACCTGGCTGTTGCGCTGTTGTTTGTGTAGATCTAAATCCTGATTGTCCAGTTTCACATTTCTTTAATCCATAGTAAGTGGTAACATCAGTAACACCATATTCTACAGAAACCCTATAATCTGATAATGCTTTAACATTGTTATATGTATATGAAACTGTTCCGCTAAATCCAGAAGATTTTGTTTGTGTATCTAAAATAACATCACCCTCCATAAACTTATAAGTAGTTGTATAGAGTAAACTGCTATTTATTAATGTGACATTAGCGGTCATTGTGTTATTAGCTGGTACATCAACAACTCTAGTGTCTTGCACTCCATTTGTAGCTGGACCTTGAAGTGTTTGATAAAACTTATTAAACTGTTCCCATTCTAACACCCATTCTCCAGCGTGTGGAGTAGTTAAATTAAAATACCTTGTAGTAACCTGTAAATCACCGAAAGTAACTTTTAACTCACATGGATCAGAAGTTAATCCTCCAGCGTCTTCTAAGTTAACTGTTATTTGATAATTGCCTTCTTGTTCAGCTGTTCCATTAGGATTCGTTAAAACGCCAGACGTTTCATTTATAACAAATAAGTTATCATTTTCAATAACTTCTCCATTATAACTAACGCTTGATATACTCCATGTTAAACCTTGCGTTGAATCCACTAAAGAACCGTTATTACCTTGGAAAGTGTAAATAATCCAAGGATCATTTAAATCAACTCTGTTTAATAATTCTGTCACACAATTAGTTATAGTAGGAGCTACATTTTGAACTAATCCAGTAAATTGTAATTGTTCTGTTGTGCCTCCAATTACATCCTGACAGTTTATTGTGAAAGTAAAAGATCTATTACCTAAATCATAAGATGAGTTTGATCCATAGTAAAACAAACCATTTGTAGCTATATCAAATTGATACGCAGAGTTAGGTGTTTTAGATATGGTAAATTCACTTGTTCTATCTACGCCGTTTCCGTCAACAACAGAACTGAAACTAAAGTTTACTTGAGTTGTTATTGGAACGTTACTACTATCTTCAGTAAACGCACCGCTAACTACTTTTGTTCCTGATGCCATACCTTCGTTTTGATTATAACCACCATTTAGATTAATAAAGTAAGGTCCAACGAATCCAGAGTTTATAGCTTGATTTAATTCTGATATTAAACCAGTTGTACTAGTTTCCCAATATATATCTAATAAAGAAACAACGGGTGAAGTTTCGTAAACTCCTAATGTTATGTTGTAGGTTTGATTTGGAAGTTGTTCTGGTCTTCCTATTGCGGTGCTTTTTCCAACTTCAAACTGAGTGCTTACTCTTCCTATTAAAGGGTTTGTAATGCTTTCATAAAATTCGTCGTATTCTAAATCAGTTCCGCCGCTTAAATTGTAGTTTGTATCAGCTAATGTTGATATAGAAACAACAGTATCAGAAAGTATGCCTGGATAATATTGTCTATTTAAATTTGGTACATCTGTAATAGTTGGAGTAACTCTTCCAAAAAGCTGTACACTACTCCTATATTGTCTTTGGTCAGGACCAACCTCAGATAGATCTCTAGGAATTTTATTTATATTGTCATTTATTAAAACAATGTTAGCGGTTTCGTTTAATTCAATTCCGTCTCTGTCTGGATAACCATTAAGTATTCCAGGCAAGTAAACATTGTAGTAATCTTGCTCTTGTTGTCTAACGACTACTTTGTATGAATACCAACCTAATGGATTAGTTTCGCTATATAAACCAGGATAACCTTCAATGTCTAAATTAGAAGGTATAGGTGAATTAAATAAAACTCTTAATGCGTAACCAGGCCAACTTAATATATCTGACGGATTTCCATTAAAATAAGGTAGATATATAGTTGATCCACCATATTGTATGCCTTCTTCATTATCTCCAGTGTCTTTTGAAGACAACACAACTGAAGATTGTCTACCAAATTTGTCTGATAAAACAATACCAACTTGATAGTTTCTATTTTGTTTTGTAGTATGATTAGGATATTCTACTTGGCTGTCTTGTAGTTTTAAAGAATAACCAACACCATAGTCTATAGATTTAGGCGGTGACATTCTATCGTAAAAATTACCATACATTACTCTATTTCCAGATACTTCTTGAGCTAAAGCCCTAACTGGCACCATATCATAAACTCTTGTGCCTTGATCAGCTGGTAATGTTTTATATGGTTTAGTAGATATATACGTGAAGTTATAAACCTTTTTGTTTACATTAGACTTCATTTTATTGACAACTGAGTTCACTGGCACAGATTCAACAACCTTTATATTAGTTGTGTCTGACTCTCTGTATATTATTTCTAATTCACTTATATGTAAATCAGTAGCTGGATTTTCAGTTTCAAAAGGTATGTTTAAACCTATCTGTGTTACATTGTTCTCTACAAATTTAACTATAGTACTTCTATAAGCTTCATCTTGATCGCCATCTAAAAAATAACCTTGCTGTTTAGGTATAAAACATGTTTGAGTGAAAGGAGCCATCAAAGAGTATTCTCCATCATCAAACTTATACCTATAGCTAAATCTAACAAATTTATCTTGTAGAAAATTAGGATCACCAGCCCAATTATCGTTATAATCGGGATTAGGCGTTGTTCCATCCGGCATAAACTCCTGAGCTGGATTTATCATTGTAGATTCTAATGGTAATCCTTGAGCTATATTAACTAGTTTTATCGCTTCTAATGGAGCTGGTTTTGCTACAGAAATAGTGTCTTCACTAGAGTAATATGTTGGATTTAAACTACTGTTTGGATTAGCTTTACTAACATTTATTTTTCTTGGTTGATTTCTATTGTCGGTAAAAAACAAAAGATCTTCAAGTATGTTTACTCCAATAATAGGATTGTTTTTAGCAAAGTTTAAAAATCTTCCTTGAACTAGCTTAGTATATATTTTTGTAGACGTATTGTATCTTGATATAATACAGTTTGCACTTGATGGCGCAAAATTAGATATACCACTAACAGATGTATCAATGTAATCTGTTAAAAATAAATATATATTGTTATTGGCGTTATCCGCTAAAAAACCTATAACATCTATATTAGGTATATTCAATACAGTAGAAGATATAACAGAGTTACCCAAAATATTTTCTAAAGCACCTACATCAGAACCTTCTGACCTACTTATAGATATATTTTGAGCATTTCTATATTCTCCAGGAGGAACAAGTCTGTCATCCAGATCTTTGTTCATCTTGGCTCTTATAAAATTATTTTTAATTTCAGCCATTTAATTAATGTTTAATCCACTTAGATTTACCTCTCATCTGCTGTATTACTTCACTAAGCTTTATATTTGATAATCTTATTTTAGCATTTCTAAGTTCCGCAGATCTTTCTCTTTTAAATCTTTGCACTACGTATTCAGGTTGATTTGCTCGAGTAGAGATAATGCTATACATAATATGCTTGTACATTGCTTCCTCAGCCATTTTAGGAACCTTAGTGTCCATGTCATAAGCTAAACCATCTGAAATATATTCTAATATAATTAACGCGCCAACTAAATCACTTGAGAAAGATATTTTACCTTCTCTTGGATTTAAAGTAAAGTAACCATTTGTATTTGCGTTTTGAGGATCTAAGCCATATGCTCTTCCGAAGAAATTACCATCATTCCACCAATAGTTTTCACCATCAAGACCTTCGTTATAGTTTTCAAGAGAAGCAATATTGTTTATCTTACTTTTATTAGCAACGCTCCATCTTTCCTCTGTTTGAGAAGATCCTTGTAGATTTTCTTCGTAGTTATCTTGAATTGGCACGCCGTTATCGTCTTGAATAGGCGTAGTATATGGATTACTAGTGAGTTGTGTTGGAAATATTTGATGTTTAACACCGAGTTTATCTACCCAAGAAACCTTAACATAGTTAACATAGTCTTGTGGAAGTGGTACGCTTAAACTAGGAGGAACACTTAACTCTTGAGATTTAATACTTTTTAACGTATCATAACTAAATTCTTGTAATCCTCTTTTAGCGTGAAATATAACATCTGTTCTTTTAACATCTGAAACTATTTTTCCAGCACCAACATAAGCTACTAAAAAGTTGTTTATAATGTCATTCAATGTTACGTATTCATATCCACCGTAATTATTTTCTATGGCATCACCATAAGCATCTTCATTACCATAGTTACCGCCATCATTACCTTTTAATTGTATAACTAAATAACTACCAGCAGCTAAAGATGTGGCTAGGTTAATAGTGTTGTCTACAACCGTGTATGCTTGTATATACTCAGTGAAAGTACCAGGCAATCCACTAGAACTAGTGTATAATACAAAATTATTTAAACCATAATCTGTTGTATTTGGGCTGTAACTGCCAAAAACTAAATCAGTATTAAATGTAGAAACAAAAGAAGTTTGTCCTGCTACAGTAGTAAAACTCTGTGATCCAGCGTAATATTGGCTATTTGTTTCGGTTATTAAGCCGTTATTTGGTTTAGACATAATCTATTAGCTTTTTTTATTTACTTCTTCTGCTTGCGCTTGTTGTGCTGCAACTTGTATTATTTGAGGATCTTTAATAACAATACCCATATACAATAATACATTTGTTATTACATTTGTTTGTTCCGTTGCGTCTAATTCAAACTGAGTAGACGTTGCAGGATTGTATATGTATGGGCCTGAAGTCCAGGTTCCACCACCTAATTGCTGGTAACCCCAAACAACATTAGCTGGTTTTCTTATATAAGAAACCGTTACATCAGAAGCTGTAGTTATAGTTTTTGGATAAACATATATACGTGGCGGATTTGTAGTGGTTCCGTCTTCGTAAACGTATATAGGGTGAGTTGTTGTTGGCTTTGTAAGCTTAGACATGTTTATATTAAGAAGCTCATTTCTTTGAACTCTTTGCAATTCCACTTCATCTTTATAAATTACAGTACCAATTCTATGTGTATCACTTGGTGGCAAAAAATAACCACCAACATTATATGTACAATCTCCAATTGTTTTAAAAATAGAGATATTGTTGTCTATGTTTTTTTGTCTGTCAGCATATTCGCTGTCAGCTTGTGGCACGCGTAGTTGTTGATTAAGATCTTCAAAGTACTTTTCAAATATTTCTAATTGAACTTGCGTACCTATCTTATTAAACTCATCAGGTGTTACATAACCCCTTTGTTCTTTATTGAGTATTAACAGAACCGTTTTGTAAACTGTATCTACGTTTATTGCCATTTTATTTTTTATTATAATATAGGGGTGAAATTAATCACCCCATATATTAATATTACGTACTATTTGAATTTTTTCTCTATAGACTTAAAGATTTCTACACCTTCATCTGTCTTAAAGAAAGCAGCCATAGCTGAATATGGATTTTCATCAAAAGGAACTGTCATTAATTTAGCGTTGTTTGTACCCCACATAAATGTTCTTTGATCCTGTGATAACTTAATGATACTAGCTTCAGATGCTTTAATTGCAAAATTTCTTAGCTGCACGTTTTCATCGTTAGCTAAATCCATAAATAAACCTGGATTCCTTCTTGCAAATAATAATAAATCTCTTCTAATTTCTTTAGAACTCATACCAGAAACAGCAGATCCAATTTCAACTCTTAATATAGCTTCAGCTTGATCAATATCTATTTCTCTTGCAGCTACTAAAGCGTCGATTTGAATATCTAAGTCTTCTAAGTCATTATTAGCTGTTATAACAGCGTCAAACTCAGCGTACTTAACATTCAAACCTGGATGGTAAAGAGATAGTAATTTTTGTAAATTTTGTTTTTCTTTAGGTACAAATAAAGTACCATTCTTAAACATGATATGCCCTAGCGTTGCTTCACCTTTTTGTTCATCTACAAAAGGAGAATTTTGGTTAGTTGCATATCTAATTTCTTTTTGTTCACCAGTTTCTTTGTTAAACCATAACAATGGGTATCTAGACGTATGTCTTGAAGACAAAGTGAAAGTCAAAGGACTATGTGCTCCTTTCAAATAATACGTTCTATCTTTAATTTCCCACTCTGGTTTAGCAGGTGCTTTTGGTGTTTCTTTTTTAGGTTGTTCAACAACCATAGTTTCTTCAAATACTTCTTTAGTAGAAGCTGTAGCTTTTTTAGCCATAATATAATAAGATTAAATAGTTTATAAAAGTAAAAATTACCCCCGTCAGTACAACGAGGGTAATAATTACAAGTTGTTGTTATGCAGATGCAGTAAACAATACGAAGTTGTTAGCTGCTTGAACTACAAGACATCTTTCAGATAGGAAGTGTACTTCCATAGCATCAAGATCAGAAGTGTAAGCTCCACCTACAGAACCAGTGATCCAAGATTTCATTCTTCTGTCGTCAGCTTGAGAAGCTCTATAACGCACGTGTAAGAATGGTCTTCTGATGTTTGTTCCTAATATTTGATCGTATACTGTAGAAGTTCCAGCAGGTACTAATACACCATCAATACCAGATCCTACTTGTCCAGCTCCGTTAGAAGCACCACGAGTAGAAGCATCGTTTAAGTATTTCCAGTCAGTCTTATAGAAATCGTAAGAACCCCTTCTGAATCCAGTGAAACCTAAGTTTAACGCCATTTCAGCAGAGTTTTCAAACAATCCGTAAGCAGTACCTCCGTTAGCTCCAGCAGATAAGCCAGCAAGCATATCGTCAAAATCTAAAGAAGTTTGTCTGTTTAAGAATAACATGTTTTCTTCAATTGCTCCTTGAGTATCTAAGTTTTTCAAGATGCTATCAAAGTCAGCTAATCCAGAAGCTGCAGTAAAGTTGTTTAATACGTTACCTCTTGATTGTACAGCTGCGAATAAACCTTCAGTACCTTTGATACCTTCAACAGTATCTAGTGTAGAAGCTCCAGAAACTAATTCTCCTTCAACTACAGACATTTCTAAGTAATCTTCAAAACGTAAACGAGTTTCAGATTCAGCTTTTAAATACCATAAGTATCCAGAAGCACCGTCTTCAGTAGCAACTTCAACCCATCCAATTTGAGCAGTATCAGATCCAGAAATAGCATACTTCTCTTTGATAATGATTGGAGAGTTAGAGAACTGAGTGAAAGAAGGTGTTACAGACTTAATATCAGCATCTGTAGTTCCTTTTTTGTATTCAGAACCGTATACGAAGATTTTAAGTGCTCCAGCAGTTCCAGATAAAGCAGCCATATCAGCAGCAGTGTAAGGTTTTACTGTAATAGTAGCTAATGTAGAAGAAGTGTTAACACTATCTGTTACAAAAACTTTTAAGTCTTGTCCTGTTGCAGGATCAATAACTACTAATGTTTGGTTTTTAGAGATAACGTTTTGTACAAAGCTTGGTCCAGCTGTAGCATTCAAAGCGAATGTTAAAGTTGTATCAGTTGCTTTTGTAACACTATCATAAGCGATATGTAATCTGTTTTGCTCAGACCATACGATTTGATCAGAAGACATTGGCATTTCAGCACCAACCATTTTTAAGAAACCAGATAAAGTTCTATTTCCATAGCGCTCTACTTCTGCCTCATAAATTTCAGGTAAGTATTGTTGTGCGAAATCATTTCCAGATCCGTCTGTAAAGTTTAAATAATTGCTCTCAAGAAGTTGTTGTTTCTGAGATGGTTTAATTGACCCATAAACGGGTGCGACTACTGCCATAATAAATTTTTTTAATTGTTAAATTTCTTTGTTTTAATTTTAAGTTTTGAAGAATCAAGACCGCTAATTGCTTTAACTTTTAATCCATTAATAAATACATCACCCGCTGTTGTTTGTCGAGGTGCGGTAGATGGATTTTTAGAATTAGTAACAACTTCTTTTACTGCATCGGATTTTCCTTGCTCATAAAAATGTGCTGCTATTTTGTCAATGTTTTCAGCGGCATACATAGCTTTGTGATAACCTTTTGTATCTACAACTTCACCATTATCATTTAAGAACTTCTTAATTAGGTTATTGATGTTTGATTGGTTTTCAGCTACTCGTTCAACGTTTTGAATGCCATACCTAAATTTCTTTTCTCCTACATTGATGTCAAAACCTTTGAAATCATCAGAAAAAAGTTTTTGGGTATCAGCTTTAAATTTCTCATGCTGCTGAGCCGCCATGCTTTGCTCTTCGTTATATCGGTTGAAAAATTCCATTGCTTTCTGTTGCTCTTGGGTAATACCAGGTCTCAACTTGATCTCCTCGTAATATTTACCTTTAATAGTTTCCAGATAGTCTTTGGCTTTTGCAACTTCTTCTTTAAAAGCGAGTTTTCTTTTTCTTACATCTCGCTCGTCGTCAAGTTCTTCATCATAGCTAAAGTTGTCTTCCATAAGGAATTGTATTTCTTCAGCATCTAAATGAGGTCTTGTTTTTTTATAGTATTCTTTAAGTAATGTATTGTTATCTACATTTGTGTAATCAGCATTTAACCTAACATAGTCTTCAACCGTTCCGCCAGTCTCTTCCATAAAAGAAACTAATTTTTCAATGTTTTCCGGTAACGCTCTTCCTGTTTCTTTTGATTCAGCAATCGCTTCCTGTACGTCTTCGGTTAATTTTTGTGTTTCTTCAACGACTTCTTCATCAGTTATTTCTTGAATAACTACTGGCTCTTCTTCAACAACCTCTTTGGCAACGACTTTTTGTTCTTCGTTTCCTTCGACCACTTCTTGCAATTCCACTTCGGGTTGTTCTGCGCGTAACACGCTTTCATCTGCGACTTGCTCTTGAATGGCATCCTCTTCTTTTTTAGGTGTTAAATCAACTTTAGTAACATTACTATTACTATTTAGTTTTTTCATTGCAGGTTTTTTCTTTTGCAATTTAAAATCCCCTTCTTGTTTTACTGTTTCTGACATGATATGATAATATAAAATTAATTAGTGTTTTTATCTAGGCGTAAACTGCTCCAGATTAAATCCTCCAAGGCCGTCATTTCCTTGTGATTCAAAATCTTTAGGTAATAAATCATTTTTTCTTTGATCTATTAACTCAGATTGTTGTGTTGCTTGTATTTTTGTTCTTTTATCTTTACGATCTTCAACTTCCGCGATTTTACCAGCTTCAGCATTAGCTTTTATTTGTGCTAATTGCATTTGATAATTAAATTCTTCAGCCATAAGCTCTCTTTTAATTTGAGCTTCTGTTTGCATTCTTTGTATTTCAAATTGAGACTTAGCTTGTTCAACATTAACTTTTTCTTGCGTAAGAGCTTGTTGTTTTTGAACTTCAGCAAACGCGGCTTTTTCAGCAGTTTCAGCATTTGCTTGTGCTTGAGCTTGTATATTAGCAAGTTGAGCAGCTTCCATTGCGGCTTGCTTCTTTTTTCTTTTTAATTTAAGTAATTGATTTGCAAGCTTTAAGTTTTTAATTTGCCTTATATCTATTGCGTCTTCTAAATCAATACCACCAGATTGTAATGCTATTTGAATATTTTGTTCTACCTGTGCTTTTTCTTCGTCATCAGGTTCTAATTCTAAATAAATTCCAAAGTCATGCAGATTTAAATTCTTTATTTCTTTTAAAGTTTCAACATTAAAAGTAGATATACTATTAGCTAATGAGTTTGATGTTAATTCAAAATCTAAGCAATCAGCAATTCTAAGAGATATGTTTTCACAAGCCCTAAGAGTTAAATACAAACTTGACTGTAATATATGTCTTGTAGCAACATTGGACTGATTAGCAGCCATCTTTTGTAGCCCTAGTAAAGCATCTTTATCTGGATTACTTCCATCTCTCGCTTCATTTAATCCAGTCACATCTCTTATCATTTGTAGATAATAGTTGTATGTATTAATTAGTGAAGCTATTTTGCCTTGGCCAGATGATGAAGACAATTCTTGGACAGGAACTTTACCTCTATTCATGTCTCCGTCTTGAGTAAGCGATCTACCTACTACACTACCAGTTTGGAAATACATATTTAATGCTTCCGCTGGATTATAGTTTGTTCCATTACCAAGATCAACTTCAGCTAAACCATCCATGTCTAAGAATACACCGTCTGGTACTATTCTTGACATTACTTGTTGTAACTTTAAATGCGTTAATTGAATCATATCAGCAAAGCCTGTAACCTTACTAACTATAGATTCAATTCTACCTTTATACATTCTAGGAGCCGTAATAGCATAACTCATTTCTACTTTAGTAGTGTCAGCATATGGCCTAGTCATGTTTTCCGCTAGCTTCCATTCTAGCATAGTATTATTTCCTAATACTTTTGCTCCAGAATATAATACTTCTATTGTTCTGGATACTTTTTGGAAGTTATCATTTTCAGGCGGATTAAAACTATCATCTTTTTGAATAGTTTTTTCTAATCCAAATTCTGTTTGCTTTATTTTAAATACTTGATTTGAATATGTTTTGTATTCAAAGTATAAAACTTGAACAGTATTTTCATCATAATTACCCCAACCAGTTATATACTGATTATTGCCAGGCATGTTTTGAATATCTTTTAATTCCTCTTCTGTTATATTAGGGAATTGCTTTTTAAGTTCTGGTATAGTAATTGCTTTTACTTCACCAACATAATATATATCTTCAAAGTTTGGATCCTCTGTATATGAATAAACCATATAAGCAGGATCAACATAATCTACAACAATGCCGTTAGCTTTATTAAAAGACGTTTTAACAGCAGCAATACCTAATACTGTAAGATCATAATTTAATCTTCTTCTTACTAGATCATACTTGTTTGCCGCCAGTACATTATTAATAGCTTCTTCTTCTGCAATTTCAACAGATTGCTTATAGCTAAGCTGCATATGTAATTCCAGCTCTTCTCTTGTTTCCGGTAATTCATTAGCCGATAAAGATGAATTAGCAAAGTTACCACCAGTTATCTGATTAGCCTTTTGTATTAAATCTTGAGTATACATATCACGCATTATTGCTAATGCATAATTTGTTCTTTTCTTTAAAGATTCCGGATCTTGTGAAAAAGCTTTTATATCATATGTCTTTTGTGACATACCATTAACTACAATATCTACAAACTTAGATATAACAGGGACAGGTTTCCAATCTAAATTAAGATAAGACAAGTCACCATTAATAGCAAGCTCATCTTTGTATTTTTGTATTGACTGTTCACCTCTAGCGTATAATCTTAATTGATGAAAGTTATTATAATTAGTTTGATACCTATTAGCATTAGTCCTTCCTTGGTCAAACCATTCCTGTTCAATGGCCCTAGCCACTTGAATACCATACTCTAATGATGCTTTTTCTGCATCGCTAACCACTTGGCTTGGAAAGGAACTATTGGTATTTGTGTATATGTTCATTTATATTATAATTTTTGAGGTACTACCATCATTATTGTATCTTTTTAAACCTAGATTAACAGGCTGTCTTTCTATTCTATTAACAGGAACGTATCTATGTTTATTGCAAGCCATTAAAGCTAAACCAGAACTAATAGATGCATCATGACTTGTTCTATTGTTTATGTTAAATCTGGCCCAATCTTCTAAGGTTCTTTGAAAATACATATCTCCATAACCAGTATCTGATAAACCTACAAATTGTTCAACATAAGTTTCTATAGCAGCAGCATGCGCTTGCTTAATATCTTCACTAGAGTTTGGTATTCCACCTATTTCTTTTTCGGTAACGGATAGTTTATTCCAAATCTTGTCAGGTCTATTCATTGAAAAACCTCTATAGCCTCTTCTTTTAAAATGATATAAAAGTCTTGGCTTGTTATTTTCAGCTAGTATTGGCATACCATAAAATACACACGCCATTAAAACATCTTCAAAAAATATTTCTGCTGTTTGTGGTCTAGCTATATATTCTAAAAAGAAATGATTTGGAGGCACGTCTTCCATTGAAAATTTAGTTAAACCATGCAAAGAACCATTAGATCCTCTTTGGTCAACTGTACCTGATATATCATAACTATCACAACCAAATGCGCCAAGGTGTTCATTACCCGGCCATTTAGTACCATTCTTTATTATTACTTGGTTTTGAAGATGTTTAGCCGGAACCCAAGTTATTTTAAACCTTCCATCTTTATGCGGATTAAATACTACTCTTGTATCGGGCATTCCATTTTCCCAAGCAAAACTGCCGGTAGTTACAATTGCAGTGTTTCTAAGATCTTCATTGTAATCTATTTGCTGGTATATTTTTGTAAGGTTAAACAGCGATTGCTTAGCCTCATCTCTAAATGCGTGTTGTTCAGTTCTTGGAAACTGACGGTACATTTCGTTTAAACCATCTTGGTCATTCTTTAAACCATCAACTTCATTTTGCCAGTGTTCTATAACACCGTATTCAATCATCGACCCATCTGCTGCTTTAACAGGTTTCTCTGGAGTGTCGAAGACAGGTATTCCATAAGTATCAATGAATCCTTCGTAGTTCCATTCCATAGGTATGAACAAAGAATATAATCCTGAGCCAGTCTGTCCGTTGCGGTTTCTCTTGGTAACGTCTGAGTCATAATAAAGTTTTTTAAAGTTTTCACCTCCTTTATCTAAAGCGTTTGATGTTGATCCCATTAAACACTTACCAATAATTCTACTACCAAGTCTTAGAGTTGTTTTTGTAACCCTCCAGTTATTTAATATATTATCAGGTCTTTCCCATTTTCCTGATTCATCGTGTACTAAAAGTTTGAGCTTTTCACCGTCGTAGGAGTTATCACCGGTGTTCTTCCAGTCGATGGTCGTATCAAGTCCTTGTAATTCGTTTTTGGCAATGGATACCTTATCGACGGACTTTCTGGTAATTTTGGACGCGGGTACACGGTAGGCGAGCTCGGTCTTCGGTCTGTCCATTCCGTCCTGAATTGGTTTGAAGAAGAAAGGATAGTTGATTGATATAGGTACCACCTTATCTGTAAACATCTTCTTAGCATCTGCGCCTGATTTGGATAAGATCCCGAATCTCGCATCAGAAGATATTGTTGCCATATGAACTGCTGCTCCGCTGGCCATGAAGCTAAAACCGGACCTCCTATTCTTAAGGTAGCACATTCCGAAACATCTGCTATCTGCCATGCAAGCTTCCCAGAAGAGGAAGAATAATCTGTTTGCTTCCCTAAAGTCTGGTTGCCCAACATCAATCTTGGTCCACTGCAGGTACATGTAATGAGTGCCAGTAATGTAAGTAGGAACGCCTTTATTATAAAACGAAAAACCTTTTTCCCTATACTCAAACTCTTGATCAATATATTCATACCATTTGTTTTTAAAATGATCAGGAAAAGTATCCCACTCAAAAATTGTTTTAATCTTTGATAACTCCGTTGGAATTTTGTGAGACTCCCAATACTGATCTAATTTATTTTCAGATCTTGAATAAGCTTTGTCTATGTAAGGTAAAGCTATTTTTAATCCCTGTATTTCATATATCTCTCCAATCTTTCCAGTCTTACTTATAACAACAACATCGTGTTCTTTGTTATAGCCATACTCCCATTTGTTATACCTATTTTGTATTTTAATGGTTTTAGACTTAATGTGATCAGGCAGTACTTTGTATAGTGTTTGCTCGTACATTATTTAGATCTACCTTCAGCGAAACCTCTGAAATTTTTTTGTGGTGA
>Ga0209555_10001243_pt1 | contig 19863 bp, 29 predicted proteins | sample SaaInl85LU_5_DNA_FD_184643 | JGI IMG/M metagenome (GOLD analysis project Ga0209555, IMG submission 184643) | Marine microbial communities from expanding oxygen minimum zones in the Saanich Inlet - ESP_85LU_5_DNA (SPAdes) (version 2) | ecosystem: Environmental > Aquatic > Marine > Intertidal... | reverse complement strand
TGTGTTAAAAATAATGTTAAAAATAATATTAGTATATTTTTCATTTATTTCCTCATGTGTTTAGTTAACGCAGGATACATTGAGTATCCAATTTTTGTTAACCATTTATCAAATTTGATAAATAATTCTATAATTTTTTTCATATTAAATTGCAATTAAAAAAAATCCAAACAGAATACAACTAATTAGTATTCCGTATTTGCATTTTTCGATTTCTTCTAAAAATTCGTTCATCTTAATTACCCAAAGTATCAAAAATACCAAATGTTGCATTTTGAATATCTGCTTCACCTGATATGATACCATATATTATTGATATCATTCCTAATACAAATAAACCTAACAGTCCAGCAATCCATACTTTTAAAATAATATCAATTATTTTGTAATCTGATGCCTTTTCTGTAAAAATCATTTTTAATGTTTCCATAATCTCTCCTTTTATATAAACTTTAATGCGTATCTCGTATATCTTTTGGTAATCTCCAACCATGTTTTCTCATTTGCCATGAGTACCACCCAGCTCCGCCAAAAAATAATACCACCCAAAGAGCAGCTAACCACTCACTCTCTTGCATCTCATCTGATAGAATTAAAAAATATCCATTTAATACTACTATGAGTCCTACGAAGCCCCATACTTGACCCCATACTTTCCACCATTGATTAAAACTCTTTAACATATACATTCCTTTCGTTTATTGTTACCAATCAATTTTTTCTTCTTTTTCTTTTTTCTTTTCAACAGGAACTTCTTTGATTATAGTTTTAGTTTCTGTTTTTTGTTCTGGTATATTGATAATGATTTCAGGACCAGTTACATTAACTTCTTGTTTCTGTTCTACTTGAACTTGTTCAGTTTGTTCTTCTTCATCGGCAATCCCAACGATTGATTTTACCTCATCAACAAACACAGTACCCAACGTTGCTAGTATAGCGGTTGCTCCTGTGATAATCTGATTCTTTAAATTTGAAAAGAACCCACCTTTGTTTTCTACTTCTTCTGACATTATTTTTTTCTCCTTAGTTTACGATTAATGTTGTTAAACCCAAAACCTCATGAATATCATTTGTTAATTCAATCGTATATCCATCTTTTGCCAATGAAGAAACATAAACTTTTAATAAGTTATCTCCTTCATTTGCTGTTATTTTTTCTTGAGATATTAATTCTTTTGATATATCTCTAATTTTTATTCTATATGTTCCACTATAAGGTAATTTTACATTCATTCTTACCTCATCTGAAACTATATTTGATTCAAGTTTTAAACCAGAAATAGCATCAATCTGAAGTGAGTTTGGTACTTCTGTTTGGTTTAAATCAATTGGTGATAGAATTTCATCTGGCTGACATCCTACCACAAATATTAAAGAAAGTAATACTAATAATTTTTTCATTTTTTTCTCCTTAGTTCATTATAAAGTTTATTTGAGTTCCATCTGCCTTAACACCTTCTTTTACCTTAAAAGTAATCAAACCTGCGGTATTGTTCAATTGTACCGTTGGTATAAAGATTAGTTTATAAGGTGTTCCTGTCTTAACAGTTGCTTCAAAGTTTTGGTCAAAAGAACCTATTCTTACTTTTCCTTCATTCTCAATATGATTTGAGAAATTAGTCATTGTATTTCCTGTATCAAATATTACATTATCTAATACTAATCTTGTTCTATCATATTCAATGTTAAATTGAGAACCAACCATTTCTGCAATATCTGAATTGATTGAGAATATTACATTACCATCTACTATTTCAGATACTAAATCTATATTAGCAGTTTCTGGTTGAAATTTTTCACCTCGTGCCATCATACTTCTGGCGGTTGTAGCAGATTGTGCAGCATTAGGAATTGATGCATTAGTTGATGTTGGTTCAAACCCATGTGAGAAGTTTACATCACCAGCAATTGCATGAGCAAATTGGAATGATTTATCATTATCAGTTGGTTTGAATGTTGCTGATACCGTTGCTATTCCATTTACCTCATCACCGAAAGTAGATTTGATACCACTTACATTATACACTTCACCTGTTTTTGAAATAAATGGTGTATTACCAGTAGTAACACCTTGAAGGTAAGCGAGTATTTCATATGAATCTTGGAAGTTTACATCACCACCATTTGGTATTGAAGTACCTACAACATTAGCTAAAATACTTTGAATGTAATAATCAAATGTAGTTGAGATTCCATTTGGGCCATCACCTGCTCCGATTGCTTCTGCAAATACCAATGCTAAATCAGATACGGTTACTGCGTTATCTAAATATGTTTTTGAATTATCTATTGAAACATATAAATCATACTCAACATCATTTTCTAAACCTTGAATAGTTGCATCACCAGCGGCATCAAAGTTACCACTTGTTATTGGATTAGTATTTTCACCTTTGTTATAAATTGTATAAGAGAAATCACTACCATCACCAATATTATTTGTGATTACATTCGATGATACTGAAATAGAAACATTTCCAGCATCACCACCTTGAATACCAGTTAATCCTAAATTAGATTGACCTGTTACATCTATTTGTGTTCCATCTACTTCTTGGTAGTTTGCCCAATTCACATTGATTAAATTAGTATAATCAGTATAGTTTGTATTTGATTTATCTTTAATCTTATAAGATACCTTCATAATCTCATCACCATCTGATAATGAAGTTACATCTTGATAAGTTACCCTTTGTACTGACCAATCAGCGTTTGCTCCATAAGATGCATTTCCTGCTAACCAACTTAGATATTGTCCATCAAAATCAGTTTGGTCTTTCGTTCCATCGATAGTAAACTTATATCCGTTCCAAGTGTTTACTGCTTTTTGTGCTGAAGTTGATGTTGTTTGCCAATCGTTTGAAATAACATCTAATAACTTGTTGTTATGTTGTATATCAAACTGATAAAGTCTTGCTTCGTTTTTGTCTCCTATGAAGTATTGATATTTTACAACTAAAGTATCCCCTACTTGGGTTACTGTATTTACTGGTGAGTAATCCATACGAGATTGTCCGAAAACACTTATTGTACAAAGTACACTAACTAATAATGTTAAAATTTTTTTCATCCTAATAAATCCTTAATAATCGCTTCACATACTTTCTTTAACGCACTTGAAGCAGTTTGTTGATTAAATGTTCCATCAGAGGCAATAACCAAAGTAGAGTTTGAAATTTCTTTACTTACTCCTTTTTGAGTTGTTCTCTTTTTAACCTCACCATCTACAACCAATTCACCAATAGCGATAATTTGAGTTGCAGATACTTTATTGTGATAAACCCCAATGGATTTACCAATATTTTTTATATCAAAAAAGACCAATCTAACATTCACTTGTGTGGATGCTTGGTCTGATAAATCATAATCTAAATCTAAGAGGAGTTCTTCGAGGATATTTTTTACACCAAGTGTTAAGTTTCTATTACCAGCAAATTTACCCATTCTAATTTCGTTGGTAACTTCACCAACTTTGATTGGGTCTTGGGTATAATGGGTTTCTTCGTCACCTGGTAATAATATTAATATACAGATAACGAATATTTTAAATACATTTAATGTAGCGTACTTCAAAGTAATCTCCTATGTTAATAGATTACCGTAACTAATTAAATAAAACGATTGATTATAAACTACTTGATTAGAACGAACCCCGTTTGGGTCTTAAGTAGAACTTGTTGTAATAACATGGGTTTTATACCCTTAACTAAGAATAAATATGAGGTAAAAAAAATAAAGATGAGTATTTTATACTAATTTTTGTAATTCGAGTTGAGCAGCTTGTTCTGAGATTTTTTTGTACTCTTCTCTTCTATCGTAAGCTGATAGATTATTTAAGTAATGATAATTACTTCTATATTTGTAGTTTTCACAAACTACGAGGTTTTTTAATTTGAATTGTTGAATATCTAATTGTTGGGTTTTAACTAATTTTTCACTTCCCCACATTATAAATGTATCTTCGTATCCATAATGTCCAAATGATTCTGGTAAACCAATCCTTCGTACCAAATCTCCACTTAAACAAGTCATCCAACCACCAGCAAATTTAAATCTTGGTTGGTTTTGAAAATTATTTCTTACTGATTCAACAGTAACATCTCCTTTAATTCCACTATCTTTGTAGGGGTCATTTGTTTTTTGATAATCAAGTGGTTTATCTAAAAATTCTTCGTTTACCAAACAATCCCAAGTTGTATCCCATACTTTTACAATTTCTGGTGTGATTATTGAATATGGAGTAACATTTTTAATTGCTTCCATTGTGTTTTCGAGATAAGAAAGAGTTCTTTCTTCGAATACAATATCTGTATCTAACCAAATAAAATAATCAGCATCTGTATTTTTATTTAAAGAGAATCTTCTCTGAGAAACACAACCATTTATTTCTGTTGAAGTTTGGAAGTTTTTAGCACACCAATCAGTTTGTGCACTTAGTTTTAAAAGTTTATCTTCGAAGTAAGATTTAGGTATTGATGATTTATTCCAATTGATTAAATTATCAGAAAGAGAAACAGTTACATCAACTACCCATTCATTCTTACCACTTAAATAATAAGATGCTCTTTTTAATTGATTAAGAGTATTTTCTAACTCATCAATCTCATAAGGTAAACAGAATATTGATATTACAATTCTCAATCTAAATTAATTTGTGATAGAGCAGAATCCCAATTATCAAACTTGATTCCTTTATCATCGATATATGCTACTGCTCTTGGTTTTTCTGCGGTTACTTTAGAAACATACTGATTTAAATCGTGTTCTTTTAACCAATCCCAAATCATTTGTGTTCCACTTCTACCATTTACCAATCCTCTATCTTTTCTTGCTTTTGCAGTGTAAATAATTACAGTATATTTTTCAGATAGTTTTTGTAAAGCTTCTCTTGCACCTTCTACTGGTTCATCGTAAACAGTACCATCGTGATAACCTTTTGAGTTTTTGTGGATAACCCCATCAAAATCAACTCCGATGTTTACCAACTCATCTGGATAAGAATGTTTTCTTGTTGCCGCAGCTCCACCTTGTCTATTCAATAATTCTAAATCTTCTGGTGAGTTTTGGAAGATTGGTGGACAAACTTTACCACTACCATGAGTAAGTTCATAAGTAAGTAATAAAGTAAGAACTTCTGAAGTGTGATAATATTCAGCACCCAATACAACTTCGGTTAATGATTCAATCTTTGCAGGAATAGGATACGATGTAATCATACCAACTTGCATTCCTCTTGATTGACCATCTTCTAATGCTTTGATAATATCTACTGATTTACCACTTGAAGAAATACCAAGTACCAAAGTTTTGTTTAATTGTTCTTGTGTTGCTGATACAGTTCGTTGTCTTAACCAATGTACCATCCAATCATCGAAAGATGAATCATTGATTAAAGAAGTTGCAACAATACCACTACCTGGTGCTTGTGCATTCTTTGTTCCATTTGATAATCTTGAAATATCAACTGCAGCATGGTCTGCAATTCCTAAGTTACCACCATGACCTAATACAAAGATATCAACACAATCGTTGAATTTTTCTTGTAGTTCAGCCCATTCTTTTGTATTGGTTACTTCTAAAAATTTATCACCAATGTTTTCGAAATTCAATCCTGCCATAATTGTTCTAATTTATTTATGCTTGTTTTTATAATTGTTGTATCCATTCCAAGTGCAACGAATCCGTAATCTTTAAATTTTTGTTTATATTCTTCTTCTATATTTGATACTAAATGAACACCTCGTTTTTCTTTTGGTATTAAATCATTAAACTTGGTTATATTAAATATATAGTTTTTATTATTCCATTTACCAACACAACCTAAATCTGCTGTTAAATCGTAAGGTCCTAATAAATAATAATCAAATAGGTCTGAACCTTTGATAAAATTCAAAGAATCTATACTTTTTTGGTTTTCTATTTGAGCCACAAGAATTACATTGTTTTCTTGTAAAGGGGTTTCACCCCAATCATTTTCTGAAACCAAACCTTGTCCTCTACTTCCTTCTGGTGGGTACTTACACCATCTTCTAATATCTGGTACATCTAATATATCCAATGTTGAAAATATTAATCCACTAACACCACTATCTAAAAGTAATCTACAAAATGTTTTTGTAGGTTCTGTGATTCTTACAAATGATTTCTTACCACTTGCATTAATTAACTGAATCAATGTAAACAAAGTTTCATTATTGAATACACCATGTTCTGTATCTAAAACGATTCCATCTGTATTTGAATTACAATATAGTTTTGTAACTTCAGTAGATGGTATTTGTTGCCAAAGTAATTTCATAGTACAAATATACGAAAAATATTTTAATTAAACAAACTTTCGTAATTAATTTTTTCGTATGCATTAATTGCAGAATTAACACCAGCATTCATAATCTTTGTACCTCGCTCATCGTAAATCTTTTTGGCTGTTTTATGAGTGGTATTCATTCTCCAAAATTCTCTATTACCATCACCAATATGAGCATGATAATCTTTATGAAAATGATTAATATCACCTTCCTTTGTTTGAGTAGTATTAGTTGCAGTTTTCCAATTAGAATCACATCCAATTATGTAAACCTCATCATATTCCATATAATATGCAAGTTGAAGTGCAACATTCATAGATGTACCACTTTTATCTAATCGTTCTTCTGCGTTTGTTGAAAAACAATTATCATTACCAACTGGATTTTCTGAAAATGATTCCAAGTATAAAGTGGATTCATCTAAAGATTCTCCCCCATTTTTTTCAATAGCTCCTTTGTATCTTTTCCAAATTAAAGGTAATGTTTTTGGTTCTTTAGCTGAATTTATTATAGACTTAGACCACTTCTTACCCCAACGAGAGTCACCACAATTAGAAGAACAAAAAATATAATAAGTTGGTCTCCATTTTGTTTTTGGATAAATTAATTCAATACGATTCATTGCAATTGAATCTTCGTTTTCCAAAAGGTCTAAATTCATATCATTTAAAGAAGGACCATTACCAACTAAAAATATTCTTTTACCTTTACCAATTCCTTTTAAGTGTTTTATATCATTCATAATTTTCAAGTAATTTAACAATTTCCCAATCTTCTTCGGTATCTATATCTAAATTATATGGAAACTCTACTTCTAATATATGAGGGGTTTTTCCTATACGATTACCAAATTTCAATACATCACTTGTAAATGCATACAAATAAGAGTTTTCCATATAATATGGTGGTAAATCTTGTGTTTGTTCTAACTTCATTGGATTATGATTTATAGGTACTAATCCATATTCTTCTTTTCTCCAAAATCTGTTTTGTACTTTATCTACCGAAAATATAGAATCATACTTATATAATCTAATTTGTTTTTGAACTTCTTCTAAATGATTCACATTAAAGAAAGGAGAAGTTACATGAAGCTGTACTATTATTTCTTTTGTTTTATGTTTATTAAAATAATTCTTTAATAAATCAATAACCGAAACTAAATCACCTCTAAGTTTTTTAGGTCGTTTCCAAGTCATTACCCAATCTTTATTCTTGCAGGCTTGTATAATCTGAGTTGAATCTGTATCAACAACTATTTTATAATCTTTTAATTTATCTATTGTATGTTCCCATAGAGGTTTTCCTTTAAACTCTCTGAAGTTTTTATTTGGAACTCTTTGTGAATTTTCTTTTATGGGAATGTATATAATCATTTTACTTCTAAAATTTCTTTCATTATATCATCGATGAAAACTCTATCATCGTTTAAATAAATTTCTCTTACTAAATCTTCTTGTGGTTTCTGAACATGATTTCCATCGAATTCGCCCTTTAACCACTTTTCTTCTTTTTTCTTACCTTCTTCTTCTCCGAAGATTTTAGTATGGTCTTTATATGATTTTCTCCACCCATCTCTGAACCAAGTGAAACCTGTGATATGTAATTCTTTTACATCGTAACAAAGTAAATCAAGTATAGTTAAAGTTCCTGAATTTGCACGAGTACCTAACATTTCTGCAATTCCTAAATAATAATAAGTATCTAAAACATGAAATCCTAAATCCCATTTTTTATTATCATTTTCGAAACGAGTTACATCACCATTAAAAGGTTTAATCCACTTTGGATAAGGACACGAAACAAATACATTTTCATCTTTCATTTCTTTATAAAAAACAGGTCCTCCACAGTGCATATCAGTACACAAACAATGGTAGTGAATATCGGTTCTTGAACCTATATCACTTTGAACTCCTTCTTCTACTGGAAATGCTTTGTTAATTCTAACTACAATATCATAAGAATCAATTTCTTCACCTTTACCCAATCCCTCGAGTGATGGAGATGGTCCTACAATTATTACTCGTTTATCTTTTAGAAATTCATTGTAAGATGCATCAAATTTTCCAAACTTTCTAATTTCTTTCCATCTATTGTAAGTAAATCCGATTGGATTATTACTATGAGGCGGCTCAGGTAGTACTTTTTGTTGATACTTATCCATAAGTTTTTGTTTCAATGTATAATCTCTATCATATTGATGAACTATTGGAAATATATCACCATTTTGATTTGTGATTGTATAATCTGAACTTATAAGTGGCGTTGGTTCTAATAACTTATCTTTAAATTGTTCTTTCTTAATTAAAACAGTTCCTAATTGAGTTACAAATCCTTCTTCTTGTGATACAAATTGTACATTCTCCTTAAAGTGATTTAAGTTTATTAGAATGTTGTATGCTGCTTGGTCTCCTAATTGACCTGGATTTGATGTTGTTTTACTCCAATGATATATTTCCAAGAAAAGGTCTTTAAGTGCATAACCTTTACCAACAATAGTACCTGCACAATAAGATGTTTTTTCCTTTAACCATTCCCATTCAATTGGAAACGAAGTACCTGCATTTACAGTTGCCCAATCATCATCTTTAAACGTAATACATTCAGAAAAAGATAAAATCTCTTTCTTCATATTATCTTGAATCCATTTGGTAGGGTCTGTTTGAAATATTACATCCTTTACATCTGTCCAAATTATAGTTTCATCTAAAAATGATTCAAGAAGTTTATATGCATCTATAAATCTCTGAACTATGATATGTTCGTGTAATTCCCCACCATACAATTCCCAACCGAACGATTTAAGGTAATCAATCGTTTCTTGGGGTACATCATATACCAACATTACTTTCTTACCGTTAAACCTACTCTTTTCAATAGATTCAACATAAGGTCTAATATCGTTGGGTGAGTATTTAGTTATACATCCAAATATAATCATAGTGATAAAATATAATCTTTTAATCTATCTTTAGGTTGCCAACTTAATCTTTCAAGAGTATCATCGTTTTCTCTTAAAGTTTTACGATAGTTTCCTGGTTGGTCTGGTAGGTTTATTGATTCTAATCCTTCAAATCTTTCTTCAAAAAATTCAAATACTTCATTAATTGAATAGTTTATACCACAACCAATCTCCCAAGCATCCTCATGTTTTTCTGAGCTCAGACCTACTTTGTAAAGAGCATCTACAATATCAATCACATGAGTAAAATCTCTTCTTTGTTCTCCATCACCAACAATGGTAATTGGTTTACATTCATAAACTTGCTTTCTCCAAGCACCAATTACAGCAGTCCAATCACCATCAATAACTTCATGAGGCCCATATACATTATAGAATCTACAAATTTCTACATCAACATCATAGGTTTTTTTGTATAACTTACAAACCTCCTCACCTAAGTATTTGTACATTGCATATGGTGATTGAGATGGGTCGTGATGTTTTGACGATGAACCAGCATATACAACCTTTACATTATTATGTCTTGCCCATTCACATACAGATTCTGTACCTCTTACATTTACTCTAAAACATTCTGTTGGATTTTCGAATGATGGTTGAATTCTACTTAGTGCAGCAAGATGATAACATAAATCAAATCCATCACCTTTCCAATAAGTAAGTGAATCAATATCACCTATTACATAAGTTGCACCAGATTGTTCGTTATCAGGCGAACCTGTTTCATAATCATCAAGTGATACCACTTCATGGCCTTCTTTTAGTAATCTTTTTATAAGGTTAGTACCTATAAAACCCGCACCTCCTGTAACTAATATTTTCATATTGTTTCGTAAAATTTGTTTTGTTTTTCTTGTCTTTGTATTTGTTTATGGTGATATAAACTCCAATGTTCTTCGGCTGGAAAATTTGAAAATGTATTATAACCTGTAATAGATTCATGTACCTTATTCATCCAAGTTACATCTGGTGTGTTTTTGTAAATTCTTGTTTGATAATCAGGCCAATTTACCCAACCATTTTCATTTACTTTCCAACCCCACTTTTGAATATGCTGTTCTGTTAATCCTTCTACTGTATTTACTCTTGGGACAAAAATAATATCAACAGGATTATTTTCGAGTAGGTTAGGAAGATTTCCAATTAGAACTTGATGTGGTATTTCATCGGCATCTATTTGAAAAATATAATCTCCACTACAATGTGATTTTAGATTATTTTTAAATGATGCAAAATCTTTATTAAGAGGAAAATCTACTACGGTGTAATTATGCATAGCATTTTGTAGTTTTAAAAAATCAACTACTTCCTCTGGTGTATTATCAGCATCAAATTGAATTACTATTTCATCTTGTTCTCTTATATTTGTTTGTAAAAAATCTAATAATTTTGTTATTTCTTCTAACTCATTACAAACCGTAATTGCGTAACTAATCTTCATTTGTATCTTCGTTTATTTCATCTTGGATATTTTCTCTCATCGTAGATTGAGTTTGCCCTTCTTTGAATAGGTTTCTTAAAAAATCTTCTTCAAATCGTATTTCATATGCGTTAGTTATCTTATCTAAGATATACGTTCTGTAATTTTTTAACTGAGGTGAGTATATTTTTGAATTATTTTTAACAAATGATTCAAATAAAGAATTACCATCTCTACTAAATCTCTTCAATAAAAGTTCTAAAGCCTGGTTTGAACCTATTGGTATTCTTTTATCTCTGAGTTTATTAATAAATACAGTAAAATCAAGAGGTCTTATTGGATTTAATTTTATACAATGAACCTTTTCATTAATAATTCCAATTACAAAAACATATCTTGCATCTTCACCACTTTTTGTTATTGGGTCTCCACCACGATAAGTTGTAATACGATATATGTTTCTTGGTCTAATTTGTGAACGAGGTACTCTTCGTTCTGGTTTAAGAAATGATTGATATTGTCTTGTATATGCCATTATATTTTTTCAATAGTTGGTAGTTTCATTTCAATGTGTTGTGGTTGTGGTTCAACCTTAACATATTTGTCAAGTATTTTGGACAATTTACTTGTCATATTATCAAGTGTAAAGTTTTTGTTTATATTAGTTTTTAAACCCTCACTTTGTTTTAAATAGTTTTTATAATTTTTATGTACATCAAAAATTTTACCAGCTGCTTTAGAATAATCTACATAGAACCATTTTGATTCTTTAAGTAAAAACTTGTTTTGCGAAGATTGATGTACTTCTTTTAATTCACCTTCGAGATAAACTGTATTTTTTTCTGGTAGAAAATCTTTATATCCACTCCAATTAGAAACTAATATTGGTTTACCTGTTGTTGCAAACTCTGCAAGTGGTCTACCATATCCTTCTCCTTTGGTAAACATTATTTTTGCCTTTACTTTTTTATCATTATATAAATCATTCAATTCTGATTCAGATAAATCTCCAAATACTAAATGAATAGGTGGACAATTATCACCAAATTCTCGTGTAATATCTTCAATTTTATTTTTTATATTTTCTCTTTCACCAACTGAAAATCCTGCTGCTGATGTTTTTAAAATAAGACCAGGTTGTTGTTTCTTTGGTAATCCTTGAAAAACGGTACAGAATGTTTTAATCATCATTCCTACATCTTTTCTATCATGTCCTAAATCTCCTGCTAACCAATGTCCTACAAATAAGAAGTTAAAATCAGTATCAACTGAATCTAAGATAGATTTAGAAGATTTACCATTAAATACTTCTATATTTACTCCTTCGAATAAAACCTCAACTGGTTTTGTTACTTTTAATTCTCCAATTTTTTGTTGTGTATTTTTATCAACCTGAGTGTAAGTTGTTTTTACTAATGTATTTTTAGTAAATTCAGAAGGAGTAATAATCAAATCCATGTTGTTACTACCTTGAATAAATTCTTGAGGTGAAACTGTTGTTTCAACACCTGCAGTAATACCAATATTATATTTACCAACTCGTTTGAACTCATTTGCAACTGATACTTGAATAAAAATATCAGGTTGTCTATCTAATTGTGTTACAATACTTTGTAATATCTTTTGTCCAAATTCTGTTGTAGGGTCAATTTGGTCTTGTGGTGTATTACCCCATCTCGTTGGTACAACTCTTACATCATATTTATCCAACTCGAATAAGGATTTAAGGATATCTCTACTATGGTCACCATAACCACTTCTTGTTGCTACCGGTGCCTGAAATACTAATAATGGTTTATTCATTTTCTAATTCTCTTAATCTGTTTTCTTCTTCGTTTCTTAAACATCTCTCAATTGAAAGAGTTGTTAATTTTGTTATCTCTTCTAACTTTTCTGGTTCATGAGGTGAATTGTAACATTCAAATCTTGTAGTTTCAATTTCATTATCTTGTAATGTTAATACATGATAATCTTCACCCAATTCTTTCATATTGTGAATTGCTCTACGAGATTCATTTACTTGGTTGTTTGTCCAATAACCAGGAAATCTAACTATGAAGATTGGTTTACCCATTATTTAATTTTATAAACATTAAACTTTTCTTTTGGTTTCCAATTTTCAAATGTAGTTTCGATTCCATCAACAAGTGTTTTACACATATTTTTAGAATTTAATCCCATTTCACCTAAAAATTCTTCTCTACCTTTTAAACCAGCTTCACTACGTTCTTGTGGTGTTTTATCGTACCAATATTGAATTGCATCTGCAACATCAACTACATCCACTTTGTCATCAATGATATAAGGAGTTGGAATTGAACCAACAAGGGTTTGAACTCTTGGCCATATTGGTTTTACCCACTCACCATGAGTTACTTTATCTTCCCACTTTCTCCAATCATGTAAAGAACCAATATCTACATAATCATCAGCTGTTAGATATTCCCATTGTTCATTCATACCTTTGGGAGCAACATTCCACTTGAATCCACATTGGTCTTGTAATCCACCAGTAACATTTACAATTGATGGAGTACCTGCCATAACTGATTCTGCGGTTACCAATCCAAATCCTTCATTACCTGCAATGTTGATAGTACAATCTGAAAGATTATATAACCAATTAAGTTGTTCTTGATTTACTCTATCTGTTGAAAATTTTATATCACAATTAGGTGCTATTCTATCAGCAACTGCAATCAAATCTGTACCATTTTGGTCTCTTGGTGAAGTGTGCATTATCAAACATACCTTATCTCTATCTTCTTCTGGTAATTTATCTACAAATAATTTGAATGCCCATATTACATCAGATGGTTGTTTTCTTTTGATATTTCTATTCATCCAAAAAAGGACAAACTTATAATCTTTATCACCAAGTAATTGTTTTCTGAAATCTTGTGGTACTTCAACTGGTTTGTATGTATCTGAATTAATACCATGTGGTACATAAGATACTTGCCAATCTTCTAAGGGTTTGATGGTTTCTGAATCAATATTACCTACTCTACTTACGATTCCATAAGTTTGTCTTGAGATACACCCTAACCAATCACACGATTCATAATAGTTTCTATTATAATGTGGGTCTGGTAAATCATCCCATATATGATAAAATAGAATTGGAATGTTTTGTCTTACCTCAGCTTCCATTTCATATAACCATCTCCAATATCTTGGGTCTGTGAAGTGTAGAATTGCATCAGGTTGATGTCTCATTATTAGTTCTCTAAGAATATTTGCATCACCATACCCAGTCCAAGGTATAATCTTAAGTGAAGCATCTTTTACTCCACTTACTTTTCTAGCATCTTCACCCAAATCTATTTCTTTTCCTTTTTCGGGATGATTTACTGCTGCACCCAATTGAACCCAATCATAGTGTTCAAATGTTCCGAAAACTAATTCTTTTGAAACTGTTGCTATACCTGATGACATTCTCAAGTCATCTGATAACAATAGAATTTTCTTTTTTGCCATTAATCTTTTTTTAAATTGTTCTAAATCTTCTGTAATTGTTTAACTTAACTCTCATAGTTTGTCCTAAATACTTTTTAGTTTCAACTCTATCGTTGAATTCATTACGAGTTTGGTTAAGTTGTGGATTTCCGTTGTCTTGTTGTTTCATTTTTTAAAATGCGGAGCCGCTCTGTTGTAAGTTTTCGTAATTATTGATTTCATCTCTGAAATCTTCATCTTCAATATATTTGTTTACTGAACGATTTACTAATTTTTGAAGTGTGATATTAGAATCAAATGAAATTCTTTTGAATTTAGAGTAAATATCTTTTATGATTTTTACTGTTGTAAGTTTTGTATCTGCCATAACTATCCTTTAATTTTATATAAATATATATAAATTTAAAAAACCATCAATTCCAAGCAGAACACAATCCTCTTTCTTTAAATTCACACCATTTACAATGGTTACCCTTGTTATGTGGAAATTCAGTTTGAATAATCTCACCACCCTCACCAAATACAGAATCTACAAAATCAGTAAAACCTTTCCAGGCGTTGTTTACTGAAGGTTTACCATTTGCAGGTACAAACTTAGAAATTCGTGGTATGGGAAATTCGTAATCTTCGTTTATTTTTCGTTTTAATATTTGATATTCTACTTTGATTTTATCTAATGGAATATCATACTTTTGTGAATAGAACTTTTTGTAAAGTAACATCTGAGATGTTTTTACCTTATCGTTCTTTTGATATTTTGACCAACCTCTTGTTGAAGTTTTTAAATCAATGATAATATATTCTTGAGTTGTTTTATCTTTAAGAAGTACATCAATGAAACCAATAAAGTTTACACCTGGTTTTACCTCAGCGTTTAAAACTTGTTCTATTGCCACAAGTTCAAATCCACTCTTAGAATAAAGTTTATCTAATTTCTTTGTAAAGTAAGAAAGTATAAGTTTACCATCTTGGAAGAACTCTTCAATTTCTTCTTGGGTACATGGATATCTACCCTCCATCTTTTCTTTTTCTTTAGTGAAGTGTTCTACGAGTTGTTTGTATAAAAGGTTTTCGAGGTTTATTTGTAGTGCTTGTTTCTTAGATACATTATACATTACATCCAAAAAGTGTTGGATAGTTTCATGTACAGCACTACCAAAAATTGTGTGGATATTTGCCGAGGAAGTTCCTAACTTATCAATATAATTTAGTTTATATTGTTCTTGACAGGTTGAATACATTCCATATTGAGAGTAACTTACTTTAGCCATATTATTTTATTTACTATGTAAATATACGAAAAAAAATCGAGAAATCCAAATTTTTTCTAACTTATTTTAACAGGAGATATATCTTCAAACTGACCTCCATGAACTTCTTCCATACTCCGAATGTAGTGTAAACGAGAACCATCTTCCCATCCATCAATATTAGAAATATCTAATGAATTCATATAATTTATTATTGAATCTATTTCAGTTTGAGTTTTTTCAGAATAGTTTACTTTATTTTTATTAAGAAATTTTTCTATTTTATTTTTCTCTAAATTGGGTAAATAAGAAAGAGCAACCTCGTTAGGAGACCAGGCATAATAAAAATCAATCTGGCCAGATTCGGTGATATGTTCTTTATTCATCATATAATCGATAAAATCAAAAATGTGATAAACATTCATAGATGTAGTTGTATATTGAAAATTATATTTTAAACCAAATCCTTCTGACTTTTGTATATTCGTTGGTCTAAAATACTTTTTGATAATCTTCAAATTTTCTTCAAACTTTTCAGTATTGAATCCTGTTCTTTGATATTCACCTACCTTTCCTATACCATCACATGATATAGATAAAAATATCTGTTTAAAAGCTTGCCACATATCTACTAAACTTTTTTCATCAAATTTTAAAACTGATAAATTTGTATTGTAGTGAATTGACATATCAATTTTATTCATAAAAGGGTCTGGTGATTCGTGAGTAAAGAAATCAACACTTGGAAAGTTATCATGAAGATATGTTAAAACCTTATAATGTTCTGGCATTATTAAAGGTTCACCACCAGCAAAATAAAAACTTTTTACTTTAGATAAATGTGGAATTAAATCTTCTACAATGGTTTCACTTGCTTTTAAAACCTTTGTAGTTCTAGCTCCATTAGGTCTTATCTTTTTCATATCTTCATACCAATGAGATGAAAAATCATGATTACACATTCTACACTTGAAATTACATAAATTAGAAAACCTAATATCAATATGTTGAAAATCAGAAGGTACTGAATAATCCTCTTTTAATTCTGGTTTTTTCCAAAGTGGGTTTTTATTAAATATATCTATTCTTGGTGAATGACCTGTTGTATCTTCTCGTTTATAACATACATCACAAACCTTATTTCGTTTACCTTCTTCCATATCTTTACGAAGTTGTTTCATTTGAGGTGAGTTAAAAGATTCCTCAATGGACATGGATTTGAGATTTAAGGGTTCATCAAATCCTCCTGCTATACAACAAGGTTTGACTTCACCTTTTGGTTCTGTGTAAAAGTGAATATATGGTAATATACAAAAAGTATCACTCATACTTTGAGTTTCAGTTTAGTTATTTGTTTTTTATCAATACCATATCTTTCACAAATGTATTTTATGTTTTCTCTACCCTCTCTTGTTGAATAAAGTATTTCACAATAATCTTCAGCTTCTTTAGAAGAACACATAAAATCTTGTTTAATCAAATCAACTAAAAAAGATTCATATTTGTTATCTTTTTTACCTTTAGTATATTTTAAAAAGTATCTACCCTTTGGTATAATACCAATAAGAGAAAGATATAATTGTTTGGGTTCTAATACTTGTGTGTAGGGTTGTATTTCTGAAAGAACTTCTATCCAATCAGGATTCATAGATAAGAAACGATGAATCATATAATTTGACCAGGTACGCTTATCTGTATCATCCAACTTATCCCAATACTTTGGGTCTTGAAATTGTGTTACTGCCTTTATGTGGTCAAAAAGTGTTTTACTTGCCATAACTTATTTTTGGTAAAATATATTCATAAAAAGATTTTGCACCTTTGGGTGAAAAGTGTTTATCCCCCTCTGATATATATGATTTTGTTTTAAAAATCCAATCCATAACTGAACCATTATGTAAAGAATTTATTTGATTTAATCTTTCTTTTGGGTGAATATAAAATGTATATAGATTTTTGTGATTTAAAAGATTAGAAAATCCATTCCATATATTTAACGAATTTTCTTCTACCCAGTCAGTTCCATTTTTTGATAAATTTTCAGATATTGATTTTATTTTTGAACCCTCATCATTTTGCAAATCACCAATCAATATACAATCATCTATTTGTGGAACATCTATTCTAAATAAATCAGGAACTCCAATTATGATTAAATCATTTTCGTTCCAATGAATATGAGATTCTAATATTTGACAAATAACTGATAAAACCCCATGTCCATTTTTTGCATAGTTTTTTATCTCCAAATTAAAATGCTCAGAAATATACTCATACCAAGTATTACCTTCTAAGTTTGCAAACTTTCGAGTATAATCGGTTGAGAATGAATCCCCATAAATCCAAAGTTTATTCATTATTTTGTTTGGAATTCTTTTGGTAATAATTCATCACATATTTCTCCACAATCACCACACAAATAAACTTGTACTGGTATTAGTAAATCCTGTGGAGTACCAGCTGCTATCTTTGGTACTTTTAGAAACTTATTTCCATCTATAAAAACAGAACCACCACAAGAACAAGTAATTTCTTTTGCTTTTGATAAATCTATTTTTGGTTGTTGAGGTTGTTGATTACCCCCCATTCCTACTATTTTTGCCATCTTTTATTATTTTCTTGTTCGTTTTCTTTTCCTATTTTTTTAATAGTTTCCCATTCTGTATCAGATATGTCTTTTCCTTTCTGAATTGCATCTAAGTATGTTATTTTTTTAATTTCATGGGAGTTTAATTTTCTTGTTTTTGTTTTAAGGTATTCTGCCTTAGTATCTAACCATTCAAAAAACTCATCTTCTGATAATTGTTCAAGTTCTTTACTTGATGGGTCTGGTTTTGTTGGGTCGTATTTCATATCTTATAGTTTATTTGTTACAAATATACGAAAAATATTTTAATTATCCAAGTAAAGTGTTTAAAACTTCTTGTACAATTTCAGTTTTATTACCATACTTACTAAAAATTTCTCTTCCATTTTTAAATGCAACTACCATTGGTATATTAGTTAAATCAGTAAGTTCTCTACTTTTAGGTGAATTATCTGGATTTATAAACATAAATGGTATTTCTCTATTTAACTCAGAAACTCGTTCAAACTCTGGTTTAAGAATATCACAATTCCCACACCAATCAGTACCAAACATTACCATTAGTTTAGGTTGTGTTCTTAATAATACATCAAGTGAATCTGTTTCTAATCGTATCATAAAATACCAACAATTTGAATTATACAACTCATGAACGAGATTTCTTTGTCCACTACCAAAGCATCTTTATGTTGTGATTCTGATAGTATTAAGATAATATTTGATGTGTTGTTACCACCATACTCATCTACCTTTTCATATAAGAAAGAATATAATTCAGTAAAATCAGATATTCTTGCATCAGCAACAGCCTGTCTGATATTTTTCCATTTATTTCTCTTATCATCGTTACCTTTAAGAATATCAACTACCTTAGATTTGATATCTGAATCGATTACAGAGGTTGTATCGAGTTTTAATTGTCCTTTAGATGAATTTAACTGACAAGTATTGATAATCTTTCTAATATCAGGATATGAACTATCAATGATAGGTACAAGGTCTTTTGGTTGAAAACCTACACCTTCTTTACCCAAAATCTGAGAGATTTGTACTGCAACATCTTTTTTAGTTGGAGGTACAATCTGAAACTCTTGTGTTCTACTTCTAATTGGTGAGATTACTTTCTCAACATAGTTACAAGTTAGAATGAATCTACAATGTCTTGAGAACGTTTCCATTAAGTTTCTTAGGATTGCTTGTGCATTTGGTGTCATATAATCAAACTCATCAAGTATGATTATTTTCATATCTTTGAAACCAACAGTTGAAGCAAAACCCTTTACTTTGTTTCTAACTGTATCTACATTATTTTCATCAGATGCATTTATGATTATATGGTCACAATCAATTGAATTTACAATTAACTTTGCCAAGGTTGTTTTACCTGTACCAGCTTTACCGAAGAATAAAAGATGAGGGATTTCTCCACTTTCAAGATAATCCTTTACCTTATCCTTTAAATGTTCATTACCAACATATTCTGTTAGTTTAGATGGTCTGTACTTCTCTACCCATAGAGAGTTGTTTACCTTCTTGGTTGTGTTATTATCCTCGAAAAATGCCATTTTAGAATGATGAGTTTTTTACTTCTTTACTAAAATCAATTAATTTTTCTAATTTAGTGATAATGGATTGTTTTCCATTCTCATCAATACCTCTTTTTTCATTTCGGTTTAATTCACCGATAATATCTTGTAATGATGATGCTACTATTAGTAAACCATCTTCTTTTGAATTAAGAAAATTATCAGACACTCTGAATTTTTTTGCTATTTGTTGTAAGTTTGCCATTTTTAATTTATTTTATGTTTATACAAATATACGAAATTTTTTTCATATATCCAAGTCCTTTTTTATTTTTTTTATATCCA
>Ga0209555_10001242_pt1 | contig 19864 bp, 26 predicted proteins | sample SaaInl85LU_5_DNA_FD_184643 | JGI IMG/M metagenome (GOLD analysis project Ga0209555, IMG submission 184643) | Marine microbial communities from expanding oxygen minimum zones in the Saanich Inlet - ESP_85LU_5_DNA (SPAdes) (version 2) | ecosystem: Environmental > Aquatic > Marine > Intertidal... | reverse complement strand
ATTAACTTACTGGCTGGCATTTATTATATAATGAGATTAAAAACTGTGGGGGTAAAATAGTAAATGAAAGTACTAGCCATTGACATTGGATATACTAATATGGGTCTTGTCCTAGCTGAGTGTGGAAACGGTCCTGGTGTGAAGGTTGAGTATTTAAAGAAGGTTGATTTAGCGGATTATAAAAATATTAGGACGAATGATTTTGTGGATATTATTCCATTATTTGTTGAAGAGTATAATCACATTTTTACCACAGCTGATAAGATACTCATTGAGAGGCAACCACCTGGTGGATTTACCAACATTGAAATTTTATTACATTACATGTTCAGAGATAAAGTTTCTTTAATTTCACCTGTGAGTATGCATACACATTTTGGTATGAGACATTTAGATTATGAGGGGAGAAAGGAAAGAACAGTGGTGATTGCTAATAAATATTTAGACGATAAAATTCCATATGAGAGAAAGCATGATATAGCCGACGCACTATGCATGATTATATATTTCAATTTCAAAAACTCAGTACATATTTTTGACAGGTTTAAATTTTCTAGTGGCTTATAATATGTACGGAGTTTTTGAAATTAAGGATGTCATGTCCAAACTGAAAAGGTCTCAATAGATATACTTACACGATCATAACCAATGACCCCAGGGTGAAGAGAAATAAACAGTTCCTTAAGAGCATGATTGAGTACATGAAGAATCTTCGTTAATAATTTCTAATGCGTTTGTGACATATTCAAACATTTCAAAAATTTCATTTGTATTTCTTCTCTCAATAGCCTTCTTGAGCATATTAACATTATACACTAGGGAATGCTTCTCCTTTTCAAATTCAGACAATTGACCCTCAAGGGCTTCTATCTTACTATTGATAAAATTGGTAATCTTTTCAATGGTTTTATCAATTTTTTCAATTTCATCTTGGTACAATTGCCTCTGTTTATTAAGAATCTCTTTCTTCACAGATGATGTTGTCCTCTCAATCTGAGAATTAATTCGTGTAAGTTTATCCTCATTAATATCTAGGTTTGTCATGTAGGAGGCTTGATGCAACTCCTTCGTTCTTTTGAGCCTAATGATTTCGTTACGAATTTTGATATCCATTTCTGTATTGTAAGGGACTCAATTCTTTAATTAGATTTTAGTGCATCGTATAACTCTTTGATAAATGAATCAAAGTGTCCCAATCTATATTGAGTAAAAGCCCATAGGACGAAAAATAATGTTTTGGTCAATTTATTCACATCGTTCTCCTCCATCTTGTATATGGGTCCAACTACCCTACCCATAAAAGTTTCCTCTTTATTACGGCCTGTCATATACATCTCAGCCTGTGTTAATGCACATGTGTCGTCATTCACCGACCAATGATAGAAAATGAATGGTATCATTATAGAGTAAAATTCTAAATTCCTACGATTATTTGTAAATGGTACTATGAGAATAGCTAATAGAAAAACAACATGAATCCAAAAAATTATATTCATTATTTATATGATGAATGAAGAAATTAAATCTTGGAATGATCAGCATGAATTTATATTGAAGCAATGGGGTGAGGCGGCGGCGTGTTATAGATATATGCATCATAGGTCATACCTACTCTATAAGAAATTAAGTATGCGTTTTACAATACCTGTGATTGTTTTGTCTACTATAACTGGTACAGCAAATTTTGCTCAAAGTTCATTCCCAGATAATATGAGAGACGTGGCACCAGCCGTCATAGGTGGTCTGAATTTAGTGGCGGGTCTCATTGCGACTGTTATGCAGTTCTTGAGTATAAATGAACTCATGGAAAATCATAGGACTGCTGCCCTAGCCCATGGAGTCCTCTCTAGGAATATACGCCTAGTATTGGCTCTTGCTAGGGATGAACGCAAGACGAGTGGTCTCAAGTTTGTAGAGGATTCTAAGGGTGAGTATGATCGTCTATTAGAACAATCCCCAGCTGTACCAGTAAAAATCCTAAAAATGTTTGAAAAAGAGTACCCGTTAGATAATGTATTCACAAAACCTGAGATTCTCAAGGTGAGATCTATACCTGTTTTAAAATTACCAAAAACTATAGAGCCTATTAGAGCAATAACCAAATCCACACCCCTAGCTAGCATAGGTGAATTCTTAGCACCTAAACCCACTGAGGAAGAGGAAGAATTTACTGAGGAGGAGGAAGAGGAAGAGGAAGAGGAAGAAGAGAAAGACGTCGAGCAAGGTATACCAAAAGAATAAACATAGTGATATGAGTTACAACACTACATGCAACAAATGGTAAAATTTTTCTTTTTAAAGGTTCCACTACACGTGTATGTAGTGCGTCATTCGCGAGTACCAAATCTATTGCCTGATTAGTAAAGTCATCAATGGACTCTTTCATTAAAATAGTTCCACAAAAAAAAGAAGTCAAAATAACCACAACGACAATTCACACGAAACAAATTGAACTCATTCGTGGGTTTATTAGGGAGGGGAAGAATGTTTTTATTTGTGGAGCTATTGGGGTTGGTAAAACATATGTACTCAAATCTGTTTTGAGAGATCTAAATCATATTGAACTACAAAGTGATCATCTTAAGAGTAAATCCCTCTTTTTACCATTCATTAAACCATCCACTAAGCATGTGTTTATTGATGACTATGAATCAATGTTTAAACCAATCATAGAACAAGTGTCTGATGGAAATAAAATATCTCGGGGATCACTTCTTGTCACTAACACAAATATGTGTATGTATCCCAACTTTGAGACGGTTTTTATTCCAAAACACAAACCAGAAGTTATAATGACCCTCACAGATAAAATGGGTCCCAGTGTATATGAGGCAGCTGTAAAGTGTCAAGGTAATATTAGAAACTTCTTCTCTTATATGGACGGCTATGATGCGATGGATGAATTTAAAACACCGAAAGAATTTATAGCGGATGTACTTTCCGATCCAAATCCAATCAAGATTCATGACAGTATTTCAGAACATGGGCACATTTGGGATATTTTTCAAGAAAATTATTTGAATTCTAGGGGTGTGGATATCATTAGGGCATCTAATGCATTTTCAGATGCTGATATGTATGATAATTATATTTATACGAGTGGTAATTGGAATATCATGCCATATTTCGTTCTGCATGCCCTCACCATACCCAAGTCTGGATTAGGTGAACCCCTAGATAGGGATGCAATTAGACCTGGAAGCTGTTGGACTAAGCATGGAAATTATAAAATGAGAAAACAAAAATATGATGAAATTCGTAAAAAATCTAGGATGGGTCTAGGTGTTGAAGAATTATGTCTTTTGAAGAATTATGCTGAAAAAGGACACCTAAGTCAATTAGTATCATATGGAATAACATCACAAGACTTTGACATCATCAACCATCTCGCTGTCGGTAACCGTTTAAAGTCTAGAGACGTTACAAGAATAAAAAAGGTACTCAAAAATGGGATCTGACGATGAAGACGATAACTCTGAGATTTTCGTGAAGGTTATTGGCAATGAAATCCTCTATTATGGTGATGTGAATCGTGAGAATGCCCTAGATTTTGTTGAGAAGTTTAAGAAGCTTGAAATAGATCTTCTCAAGAAAAAGGCTGAGCTCATAGGCTATGAACCTATGATCAGAGTTCACATCATGAGTGGGGGTGGGGATGTGTTTGCAGGAATGAATATGATGAATGTTTTAGAGAATTCTAGAGTCAAAGTTGTTACAATTGCCCAAGGTGAATGTTGCAGTGCTGCAACATTTGTATTCCTAGGTGGTTCGGAACGCAGAATGGGTAAGAATGCATACCTCCTCATTCACCAAATGTCTACAGAATTTTGGGGTAACTTTGAAGAATTAAAAAATGAAATCAAGACGACTGAAAAGTTTATGAAGATGATGAAGAAAATGTATCTCAGTAAGACTAAAATACCTGAGAGGAAATTTAAGCGTCTCATGAAGAAGGATTTATACCTTTCCCCAGACAAGTGTATCAAGTATAAAATCGTTCACGCTGTTGAGTGATAGACACGGACCGCTTGTAAAGACCCAATATACACAATATTATAAATATAACACAAAAGGTGTTTAGATTCATAGGAATTGTTTTGTTTTCTGGAGACCTAAGTCTTTCCAATCTAGCATAGTTTACAACTTGTAATGCAGGCATCTATTTAAAGCACAGAATTTAAATTAACATATAATAATGGAGCGACTCATCAAGATGGATAAAAACGGACGCGAACGATTCACGGATATTAGGGTTGAGGATTTGGGTGATGGTACAGCTGACATTGTCAAAAGCACTGGGGTTGTAGGTACGGAGAATATCTCTATATCTAGGACGAATGTTAAAACTGGGTATGAAAAGGCGTGTATGAGGGCCCAAACAATGTGGAACAATGAATATACTAGGGGTACCCAAATATTACCAATGTTGGCTAACAAGTGGGAAGATAAAGAAAAGTATATTACTGAACCTTTTTATGTTCAACCCAAATTGGACGGTGTTAGGCTTATTGTATCCAATAGGGGTTGTTTCTCAAGAACTGGTAAGCCAGTTTCAGGGGTTGAACACTTGGCTAGGGGTCTCAAAGATGGAGAGTATTTGGATGGTGAGTGTTATGCACCAAACAAAACTTTTGAAGAGATTACGAGTATGTTCAAAATGAATCCACAAAAATTGGAATTTCATATTTTTGATTACTTCAACTTGAATAAGCCCAACCTCACCTTTGAAGAGCGTAAGAGATATATTAACGTGGATACATTCCTAGTGAAGAACAAGTCGGAAGTTAAGGGATACCATGACCTATTTGTCAACCAAGGGTATGAGGGTATAATGATTAGAGATCCTAGGAGTGTGTATGAGGTTGGTAAGAGGAGTAATTATCTCCTCAAATACAAATCATTCCAAACCGAGGAATACAAAATTGTGGATGTCAATGAGGGGACGGGGCGTGAAAAAGGGGCGGCTATTTGGGTATGTAAGGTTGGAGACCATACATTCTCAGTGAGGCCTGAGGGTACGATTGAATCTCGTAAAGAGTTATTCAAAGATAAACAAAAATATTTGGGGAAGGATCTCACCGTCAAATTTCAAAATTTGACAGCCCTAGGAATTCCTAGATTCCCAGTGGGTATAGCAGTTAGGGATTATGAATAATATTCAATATATAAAATGACCCTCTCCTCTTCAGACTTGTTCTCAGCCCAATGAGGGTACCTCGCATCTAATATAATATGTTTACCATCCTCTTCTAGAACATCTCCAATCTTCTTATGATGGAGAATACACCCATCTGGACACTTCAATCCCAAATGATATGTAAACTTGTATGCGTGATCCACGTAATCCACATGCTCCTTGAGAGTTACACCACCCTTCATAAGTGCAAACCCTGCTATGCGAATTCCCTCAATTTGGGAAAGTAATTGATAAGTCTCTAGACATTTCAAACAATTGCCTAGAACAGGTTTACCTGCCCATATGATCGGCCAACTTATCCAATCGTCCTGAACGTGCTCTTGACCACCCTTGAGCCATCCACATTGACCAGATGAATATTTAGATACAATCTCTTGTAAAATTGGAGAACCCTCCCACTCCCCTGTAGGCCTAGGTTTATCACTGATAAAGATGTCCCTAGGTAGGGTATCCAATTCTTCACGGAGAGTCTTCCAATGATTCTTAAGATCCTTCAGAAGCATCCTTTACTTAAAATAAGAGTTTTTACAATGTGGAAAATACTCAACCTCATTAAAGAATATACTTTATAATTAAAGTATGGGTATAATTTACATGATATTTTGTAAAATAACTAATAAATCATATATAGGTAAAACAATTCAATGTATAAAAAAACGAATAAAACAACATCAACAATCAAATAGTTACTGTCGTTCTTTATGTAATGCTATTAAAGACCATGGGTGGGATAATTTTAAGGTATCTATTATATGGGAAGGTAGTAATAAGTTATTAGGTGAAATGGAAAAGAAATATATAAGTGAATATAGCACATTAGAACCACATGGATACAATTTGCGTGAAGGTGGTGGAAAAAGTGAAAAAGTAAGCGATGAATCAAAAAGTCTGATGATTGAAAAACAAAGAGAAATAAGTAAAAGAAGAAATGGATTAATTGGTGTACTTATTCCAAATAGACAATCATGGTCAGTTAGTGTACCGAGAAATGGAAATAGATATAGACTTGGACCTTTTAAAACCAAAGAAGAAGCTGTTGAAATTCAAGAGAAGTATACATATGATCCAGATGGGTTTGAAATACCTAAATCTACGAGAGTTGGAAATGGTAAAGGTACTGGTATATATTATAGAAAGGATCGTGATAAATGGCAAGTAATACCCAATATGAATGGTAAAAATATATATTTAGGGTTATACACAACAGAAGGGGAGGCACTCGAAGTACTCAATAAATTTAAAGAAAAAAAAACGATACGGCTTTAGAATGAGGAAAACCCATTCTAAAGTCGCTTCCACGTGGAATTGAACCACGATACTCGAGTTAACAGCTCGATGTCTTAACCATTGGACGATAGAAGCATATCCACCCTACTAGATTTGAACTAGTGACCCACTGATCTACAGTCAGTTGCTCTTCCAACTGAGCTAAGAGTGGTATATCCTAAAAACGAGTTAAATCTTTAAGTTGTTTTAATTTCTAGAATATATATAGATATGTACTTGGTATTCATAATAATAATAGTACTATCCCTAGTTCTTTTCAGGAGACGGAAAAATGAATTTGATTACAAATGTTTTTTACTCACAATAAAGACAGAGCGTGATAGACAACAGAGATTTATTAATAGTCATAATAAGGATATACCAATTGAAATTATATATGGTCCAGACACAAGATCTGTTAAGGTTGCTAGAGAGTTTGAAGATTTAATTGAACCAGAATATTTTGAAAAAGCTATTGAGATGCATTATAACCCAAGTGTAAAGAGACCTGACATAACATATTTCAATATGGGTGCTATAGGATGTTTTATGGGTCATATGGCATTTTATAGAAAATGTTTTCAACAGGGACTCAAATATGCTGTGATGTTTGAGGACAATGTTGTGATAAAATCAAATGAACTATATAACCAAATTCAAAGTGTGATTGATGAGAAGGGTGATGATTTTGAAATGTGTTTCTTTCATTGTCTCTCTAGAGTACCTGAAGATTGTGAGGGGACACTTGAAAAGGTAAAATGGATTTCTAGTACAAAATGCTATTTAATTAATGTAAAGAATATGAAAAAATACGTGAAATATTTCCTACCAATGGATAATCATGTTGATATGAAACATGAAGATTTAATCGCTAAAGGTATGAGAGTATATTATAAAGATTTACGATCGTACCTCAAAATTGATAGGACCCATAATAGTACAATTGGACATAGTCAACACGATAAACAGTCATACTTTTCAAGACAAAATCCTTCACTCACACCAAAAGACATTAAATATGGATACTAATTTTTAATTTCACAATTGAGATGAAATTAAAAATGAGCTGATCCCAACGGGGCTCGAACCCGTGACCTTGGCGTGCCTCTAATGGTAAGTGTAACCCTACTCAAATATACTTAGTATAAGCACCACGCTCTAACCAACTGAGCTATGAGATCAAAGATCATACTCAAATACGGTAAATCTACCGTATTTTATAGGTGTAGGTTCAATGAACAGATCTAGTACTATATTCTTTTCTTGTTCCAAAGCTTTAAGTTCTTTTGATTTTTTATTTATAGTAGCCTCTGACTGGAAATGTAGATTTTTTACTGTATAAAATTCAACACCATCATTCATTATTACCATCACTGTGTTTGGTGGTATTATATGGGCCCTCAAAAATCTTGAACTTTTATACATCAACCTAAACATATACCTATATAATCCTCAAGCTTTATAATACTTGAGGCACCCTTAATAAAATTTTTATTCTCAAGTCCATACAAAAATGATTCCCTAGCCATTGAGGTGGCGAGAATGCCATCATAGAGGCATGCGTCAACATCTCTAATTCTATCACCAGGATTGATAATAGTCGTTGGAATGTCACCCATCTCATTAATAATCTCGGTATAATCACAATTTTCAGAAACAAGGACTACACCATGTCCATATACTTCATAACTACTCTTGAGTATACTAATGGTAATACTATTATTGTTATGGGGTGTGATGATTGTTGAAATTTTACTCTGCCTCGCGTACCCCGTATTCCTAATAAGATCATCCGAGTGTATACCGGGTACGACGAGGAAGTATATAGATCGTGACATAGTAGCCTCATAGTATAGGGTATCAACAAGTTTTATTAGTTCCCCGGTGGCTGAACGGAAACCTAGACAATCCAATCCTTGTACATCATTGTATATAGATTTAGCAACGCCGATAATATTTGTATCAACCCTATCATCTAGGGCAAGTGTACAGACATCATTCATTGATACATTACCACATAGGCAATAGAGGCGGTCAATATCTTTCAAATTATTTACAGCCAAGTCAATATCAAGTTTATCACAAGATTGGTTCATTTGGTGTATGGAGAGGTTAACCCTCTGATTTTTATTTATACCGTTGAAACCATCTTTGAAACCCACAACACGATTTCCAATTGACTTTTCATATTTACCCACATAATGTACAAACTCTTTGACTCCTGGGCAGGGACCACCAGCGGTAAGAATTCCAATGGTCATCTGAATTCTATAGTCGCCATTCTTTTATATGTATATATAAATGATTCTCGTTATATTATTTATTTATATTTTACTATTCCTAGTCAATACAAATCATAATGAGAAGCGTATGATTTATAAACTTTTGACAGATGGGGACTTTAATAGTGTGTCCAAACATCCAGTCCCATATAGTCCCAATTATTTTAAATACTTCACAGCACCATTTTATTTTGATAGAAATAGACTGACTAAAATAACCGATGGAGAAATATTTAACGCCTACTGTTTCACTACCAAGTACTCAAAAACACAACAATTGATACAGAGTAAAATGTTTTGGAATGATTATTTTACACAAAATGATATTAGAGTTCCCAAATTGTATGCGACTACGAGTCCATTCAAATTGTATAACACACTTTTACCAGATGAAGAGTATATATGCAAGCCTGAATATGGTACCACTGGTGATGATGTTTCATTGATATTGGGTAAGGATGTTAAACCAACTGAGGTGAATACACTTATTCAACAAAAAGTAAATAGTTGTGAGTACGATGGCTCTAGAACATTTAGGGTCATCACGACATATGATGGTGAAATTCTTGCCATTTATGAATTTAGAAATGACAATAATATTGTTTCAAACATCGTAAAAGGTGGTACATTTCAGATATATAAAGATACACAAAAGTTGGAAGAGACTATAAACAAACTTCAAAATCTTCATACACGTGATTTTAATTTTGCTTTTTCAATTGGATGGGATTTAATGCTTGATTGTGATGGTGTATATGTTCTAGAGGGAAATTGGCCTTCAAGTTTACTTGTAAATAGGGATGATAAGGATGAATTCATAAAAGAAATTAAACCTAAATTTGAAGAATTTTATAGACATCATATATAATTATCAACACAGATAATACTACATATAATAGTGGAATTCCTGTGCGGTAATTTTCATTTCCACAAGTTCTATCCTCAAGATTTGTTAAATAACAATTCATGGTACCTGTGAGTATTTTTTTTAAATAAACCAAGTAATAGCCATTAATATAATAAAAAATAAATTGTGTAGGTTGATAATAGTGTGTGTATGAAATAAGTTAATTCACTCAACCAAGTTTTATTTTTACAATATCTTTTTTTAACAAGAATTCCATACTCATCATTGAGATATATTAAAAGTGGAATAAGTAATATCATTTACATATATTAACATTTCCTAATGTCTTTATTGATTTCTGGACACGCGTCAGTCATGGATACATATAGATTCATGGTGGTGTCATCTAGACTCTCCAGTCGTGGTTTAGTTTCATTTGATGCGAACTGAGATTTGTATGAATCAGGAATCTTGTTAAATTGGGGCTGATTTCCAAGTCTATAATTGTAATACATCAAGATGTTTGTAACCTCATTTATCAATGGCTGTGTAGATGTTTGTCTATTAACATTTTGGAGGGTCTTCAGAGTATTAGACTTGTTTACATAACTCGTATCAACCTTGGTGGCAAACTTTTTAAAAGTCTCTTGGTTTGGGTACACCTCAAAAATCTGCATCAAACGCCTATGATCCTCTGTATTGAAAAATATACCCCTATGCATGAGGGAAGCGTTAAAAACAAGTAAATCCCCAGGTTCAATATCAACCGTGATTATATTTGAGAGGTCATAGGTTGCATGAATAAGTGATATATGAGTCTTCCTATGGGATTTGGGAATGAGTTGGAGTCTCCCCTTGTCGGCGTAAAGTAAGACGGTATGACAAGGAATGTGGGTGTTCGTCCTAGATATATTCTTCACATCATTATGTAAGAAACTCGCATCAATTTTATTCTCATGATTACTCACCCTATATTTAGTCATTTTAGATTCCCAACCAAAATTTTCACGCAAGCAATTTTTCACGTCATACACAACTGGTGACATATTCTTGTAATTAACCTCAGTCTTTGTAACATTGTTCCTAAACATATTAATTGTATCCTGTTGAATACATCCTCTGATAATCACATACCCCTCTGTATCTAATTTTTCATTTATTTCTTCAAACCCCTTTGGATGGGTCCAGGTGTTGTCAATATGTGGCTCCTGTCTCATGTATATCCAAATCATCTGTAATACGAGAATGGTAATGAGTATTAAAAGAATTTTCATATTACGTATTACAAATATTTTATATATACACAGTATGGTGTACATTACAACATATGCTAACAAGTCCCAAGGAATGTTTGAGGAACTTGTGAACAATGAATTTGGTGTTAGGGTGGAGATATTGGGATGGGGTACTAAATGGAATGGCTATAAAGATAAATTGAAGGGTCTGTTGGTATACCTAGACACTAGAGATGATGAGGATATAGTGGTATTAGTAGATGGATTTGATACCAAGATTAATAAGCCTACCAAAGACTTGGAGAGTCGTTTCAAAAAAATGGACTGTAAAGTTCTTTTATCAAAAGAACCCCAAGTGAATCAGGATATTATGGGTAATATCGTTTTTGGTAATTGTAAAAATGGTGTCACAGCAAATGCAGGTATGTACATGGGATACACTAGGGAACTAAAAGAAGTTATAAGTGATACATTACGACTAAAATGCAATGATGACCAAGTAAATTTAAATACTATATGTAATAATTATGATTTCATCAAGGTGGATGAAAATGAAATCATATTCAAAAATGTTAGTCCTATTGATAATCATAACAATACAGATGCTATATTTGTATCTTACCCAGGTTCAGTCAGTTTCAAGCGATATGTTAGAGGTATTTTTGAATATACACAATTTAGATATATTCACATCCTCTCCCTCATTATTATAGGACTTATGCTATTTCCATCCAAAACCCATATTCTCTTACCAATCCTTTTAGGATATTCAAGTTTCTATGCATTCCTAGCAGATAAGTCGTGTACCCTAGATTAATTGCATCTTCTTAATGACTCCTAACATTTTCATCACACCTACAATCATAAGTAGTTGTTGGGACATAACAATCATCTTGGCTAGATCTGTTTTAGGACTAAAGTCGCCGTATCCCACTGAACTCATGGTGGTGAAGGAAAAGTAGAATGGGTCTAGGAGACTTTTAAAACCATACATTTGTGGTTTCATGGCATATATGAGACCATATATGAGAGTGACTAATAAGAGTGTAAACATTTAGTATACTCATAGAAATTTATAAAAAGTGTTTGAAATTGAGGTGAACATGCAACGTCCTTCCCTAAATGTCTTTATTAGCGTATTAAAATTATAATTTTGTCAATTCCAACTCACTAGACTTAGACCGTTTCATATTGGAGAGCCACTTTGAAAAAGTTTTTCTCACGGATGGTGATGATGGCTCCTCACTGACAATTATACTGAGACCATTGCAGACATCTGGTTTATTCTCTTTATCTGGGAATTCTTTATTAAAAGCCTTTATTGAAATAGCCGGAATATCCGGAGCATCATCTAAGAGTCTATCATATTCCTCCCTAGCCTTCATCACAAACTCCACAACATTTACACGGTGAGAGGCATCTAGGGATAATTCCATATCTATGTTTCTATAAAATTTGGAATATTGAACACACATGGCTGAATGGGATTCCGATAAATTCGCACTCTGACTGAATTTACTTATTGAGGTGAGTATACCACCAATAACATTCAGAAATGCAAATATATATTGAATCGCAATTATTCTCATTTTCATATCTGATTCCATATTATCCTCTCCACTTGGATTTAAAACAGCAAAACCACCAACACCAGTGAGACTTGCTATGACTATACTTGGGTAGGAGAGGTAATCATTTTGTTTTTGAAAATATAATCTCGCGTGGTTATGAAGCCACCTGTAACCAGCAGCTTTTTCTGCCCATCGTATTAACAATTTTTCTTGATTTGGGCACCATTTATGAGTTGATTCCTCTTCACTCATTAGCTAATATACAATTATATTTTATCTGTAGTTATAGTACACTTTATCCCCAACCCTTTGAAGGTTGCTTATGTCATTAATATAGACTGTGAAATCACCATCTGTATTAATGAGACTTATGTAGAAGCTCTTCAACACCCTCCTAGGTAAAGGGTTAATGTACATGTCGTCAGTGATGGCATTGAATATCTTCAACCAGAAAGAGAGATTGTACGACATGACTTTCTCATCCAACTCGAGATCGAGTGTGGTTTGTCCCCGTTTGATGACGTATCCCATGTGAGGCTCCGTGTGGGAAGATATGATGCAGGCCATTGTAAATGTTTGAAGTTTTGAGATGTTTTTTTTGAAACTTAGGTGTTAGCTTGACGTCTAGCCTCAGTATCCACAAATTCATTATGCTCATCTCCATTGTGTGCCTTTACCCAATGCCACTTGATATAATTAAACTTCCCAACGAGTGTATCGAGTTGCATCCAAAGTTCTTTATTCTTCACGGGTGTCCCAGAGGCTGTTTTCCACCCCTTCTTTTTCCAACCGTGGATCCAAGATGTAATACCATCCATGACATATTTACTATCTGTGTACACGTTAACATCTTTTAGGGAGAGTTCTAGACATTTTTCCAATCCCCTCACGACCGCTGTCATTTCCATGATGTTGTTTGTAGATTTTTTCATATTCCCACTGATATCAAAATGATCTATACACCTAGCTGCCCACCCCCCTGGTCCAGGATTTCCCAAGCAACTTCCATCTGTATAGAGTTCCATTACTATTACATAGAAGCTCTTTTTTAACCCGTTCACAAGAGATTCTTCTTACGCATACACAACTGTCCGTTAAAGGCACCACCACTGACTATTTCACTGACCTTTTGATACCCAGTGGCGAACGCCCTTATACCTGCGGTCGGCGTGATAGAATTCGGATCGAAATCATCAAAGATGAGGTACCCACCTGGTTTGAGTTTACGCCATGCTAGTACCCCATCTTCGAGACAGTAGTCTGGTTCGTGGTTACCATCGATGTAAATCAAGTCGAAGGAGTCATCGTCAAAAGTCGGAATCAAGTCTCGTGAGTACCCCCTGTGGATGGTGATTTTCTTCGCATCCGCATCCGGAAGCTTCTTGAAATTTTTTTGGAAAGTTTCATAGATGGAATCCTGCTTACCGATGTACTCTGTATATCCCTCGTAGTCTTCCCAGGGGTCGATACAGTGAAGCTCACTATCTGGATGCGCGGCGAACGTCTCGGTCGCAACCTCAAAAAAATTTCGACCGTAGTACACACCCACTTCCAAATACTTGATGGGCTTGTCCTCTTTTTTGAAAAAGTTTAGCCAATTTCTTGAAGAACGATATTGCTGACCCTCCATTATGTATAAAGTCTACTGGAATCTTTAAATTAAGTTACATCCAAATTTCCTTAATTTTTATAACCTAAGTGACCCTTAATCTACTTAATATTTAACTTTAAAAATGGATTGTAATATTTGTTGTGAGGCTATCAATGGGCATAACAAACCTATCACCTGCGGATTCTGTGAATTTACCGCGTGTACCACTTGTACGGAGCGTTATCTCTTGGATATCCACGATGACGCGCATTGTATGAATTGTAAGAAGGCTTGGGATATTGGTATATTATCCAATTATATGACTGGTACTTTCATGAAGACCAAGTACAGGAAACATAGGAAAGAAATTCTTTTTGATAGAGAAAAATCCCTTCTTCCCCAAACCCAACCTGATGTTGACTTTGAACTAGCTAGAAGGGAGCGGGATAATTTGATAACGAGGCTGTCAATCCGTAAAACTGATTTGTGAAAGAACTTATGATAATTAAAAATACCCTAGAAGACTTGAGGTACGGTAATATGATAACAAGGGAGGGTGGTGGTGATGGTATACTCTTTACACGAAAGTGTCCTATGAATGACTGTAGGGGTTTCCTAAACCGTAGTTGGACTTGTGGTATTTGTGAGTCTCCCATATGCAAAGAGTGTAATGAGCACAAGGGTGAAGATCATGAATGTGACCCAAACAATGTGGAGACTATGAAGCTCTTGAATAAGGATTCCAAACCTTGTCCCAGTTGCGGAACCCTCATCACTAAGATTGACGGGTGTGACCAGATGTGGTGTACCCAATCCACTTGTCACACAGCTTTCAGTTGGCGTACGGGTAAGAAGGTGTTTGGTAGCATTCACAATCCCCACTTTATTCAATTCAGTATGGAGCACGGTGTTGCTGAGAGGAACCCCCAAGATGTACCTTGTGGTGGTTTACCGGATATGTATCGCTTATTTGAGTATATTAGGTGGTACTCTAAATTTTTTAGTTCTGGTCGGAAAGAAGTGTTGAGTAGTACTTCACTTCCGATGAGGGGCTTAAGGCATCTCATTGAGATTGAAGAGAGATATTATAGGGTGTCTGATGTGAGGGATCAAAATACTGATTTGAGGGTGAAGTATCTTCTAAATGAGATTGACGAAAAGTCTCTTAAACAGACAATCGCAAATCGTGAGACTGTTAGATCCAAGAAGAAGGAATTTCATAATATCGTGGTGATGACTATGCACACTGGTACAGACATTATGAATGTACTCAATTCCCTTGTTATGACCAAGTACGATACATATGAGGAATGCAATAATAGAGAAATTAAGAATCAGTTCAGCACTATAATGAAGTTGAGGGAGTATGCAAATTCTCAATTTGCTAGGATTGGTGCACTATACAAGTGCAAATATCCCAAAATTAACGATGATTGGGGGTTTGTGAGGAGTAATTAATATAATTGAAGTAAATACGATGCATCTCTATTTTCTTTTTCCTTTTTCCGTCGTTCTGGACGACATTTAGCATTAGATCTAGAACACTCTTCCAACCTCTTTTTGTAATATTCAGGGTCATTTTCATATCGTTCCCTCTTCTTTTGATTTATGTCATATGCGTTTTCTCTCCAATGATTTCGCACACGTTCTTTCATTTGTTCTTTATTTTGTTCGTAATATGTTTTATTTCGCTGTGAAATATCATCTTTATTAATCGTTTGGTATTTCTTCATATAAGTCTTTCTACATTCTTTACACTGATTGATGTGACCATCTTTCATCAATTTATTTTTTCCATAATTTTCAATTAATTTATTTTCATGACAATGGGTGCAAACTTTGTGATCCATTTATATTTAACGTAATTATTTCCTTAATTTTAAAATGCTAAACATATTAATATATTTGATGTATATTAATATATGGGTGTTATATTTTATTTTTTAATGTGTAGCCACAGCTTTCTTAATTGGAGAAAGCACGGTGTATCCATATGGTTTCCCATACAGCCAGATCGTACCTTAAGCAGTATCAGGGTGACTAACCCATCATGTACCACCGACAACTTAGCGATCGTTGAAACGGAATCATATTCTTGTCGTAGCGAACTTAGATTCTCGCCTGCGGATTATCCAATCTCTAACCTTTTTACCATTGGGTTCGGCAATTAACCGAGGTCCCCTCAAAAGTTTCCAAATGAGGGTGGTAGTTAGAGCTCTAAGGAACTTCCCGCAACCAGATGTCTCGCCTGCATATACAGACTAGTGAGAAACGCTTTTCACGCTCACTTTTTGGCCCTGATCTCATCTCTTACGAGCTGAAGCTAAGGCCTCCCATACCACTTTGGATTCGGAGAACATTGTAGTTCGTGGCGAACATGTGCATGGTGGTGGCATCGGTGGTGTTCATCTTGACCGCAACTTGGGCGTTATCAATGCGCGAGAAGTTGCAGGTACCGGTGGGCTGGTGCTCCTCGGGCTTGAGCGCGAAGGAGTAGGCGTACACACCGGGCATGGGGTTGCCAGTGTGGTGCTGGAAGGGCTGCACCTGGTTGAAGTACTTACCCTTCTGCTCCTTGAAGCGGTCCTGACCGTTGAGAACAAGCTTGAAGGTGTCTAGGGCACCCGCACCCTCCTCAGTGAAGTTGACAGTGGAGGTGGCAGTGGAGTAGAGGGGGGTACCCATGGAGCCGACGGGTACATAGCAGTTGGAGAGATCGGTCGCGTCGAGCACGTTGGACTCGAGGACGACGTCGGTGGCCAAGTTCTTGGAGGTGAAGTTCCATAGGGAGGTACGGGCGGTGGTGTTGGAGAAGCACCACACGAGCTCCTTCACGGGATGGTTGTAGGAGAGGCGGATCTGCTTGGTCTGGGCAGAGTCAACGGTGTCGTTGCCAGTGTGCTGCACCTGCTCAATGAGGTACTCGTGACCCTTCTGGGCGAAGCGGCGGCGCTCCTCGGTGTCAAGGTAGATGTAGTTGGCCCACACCTTGAAGGTGGAGGGGTTGACGTAGGTGGCCATGTCGGAGGCAAGGTCAATGTCAATACGCACCTCGTGGTACTGGAGGGCGATGAGGGGGAGGTAGAGCCCGGGGTTGCGGTTGAAGAAGAAGAGGAGGGGGAGGTAGACGGTGTTAGCAGGGGCAGTGGTCATCTTGGCGTACGAAGCTTTCTTGGACTCGTCCATGTAAAGCTCGGAGTACAAACGCCACCACTTCTGGTAGTGCTTGTCGATGCGCTGACCACCGATGGAAAGCTCAACATTGTTGATGGCACGCTCGGCGACGAAGTTGCAGTCGTCGTACTGGTTGGAGGTGACGGTGTTGGAAGTAATGGAGGCAAGCTCAATGTACATGTCACCGACAAGATCACCGTTGCGCGCAACAGTCACAGAGACGCGACCGGAGTTGGCGGCAGTACCGTTGACAGTCTGCTCGATGTTCTCCATCGCGAAGTTGGTGTGGCGCTTATATTTCGCCTGGAAAAAGGTAACTTCGGGGTTACCGGTAAGATAGACGTCCTGAGCGCCGTAAGCTACAAGTTGCATGAGTCCGCCAGCCATCGTTTGTGTTTATACTCTATACAGAGAAAATAATTTCACCTGATGGATCACGCGGTTATTCATCTAAATGAAGTGCGAAAATATCAAGTTGATTTTTTCTCAGCCTATATCAAATGTCGTCTCATCCTGAAGAAATTGAAGCTGGTGAAATTGTAGTTGATGAGGAGGAGATGTCTGAGGAGGAGATGTCTGAGGGGGGTGATGATGAAGATATGATGTTTGAGGATGAGGGTGCGGACATCGCGGGTCTAATGACATCCCTCATGGCGACGGAGGAGGGTGACACGGTTTGCACAGCCCTGGTGAGCATTTCACAACAATTGCAAACCCAGAACAAGATTTTAATAAAAATGTTGAGTCTCATGAAAAATTAATTAGAGAGAAAAAGTGTATATAGTATAAATGGAATCCACTCACTTCATTGATAAGGAACCCAATCGGTATGAGGCCTTGGCCGAATTACAGAACCAACAAATCCAATCAATGAATGAAGAACAGGTATGTGAAATAATTAACAGGTTTGAAAAGAACTGGGATCTCCATAGTGGTGATTACAGGAACGCTCGAGAGCTTGGATACAGACAGTTTGTCCACAGAGACCATTGGGATGATAATGGTAATCCTCGGGCTGAGAGAATTGATATACTAGCCATCAAGGATCAAAGGATGAGACAGCGTCGGTTTCTCATTGATTTAAAACACCAAATGATTAAACTTAAAATTGACAAAAAAGAATTGAATGACGATGGTATTACCCTCATTAAGCGTGTGAATAATGTTCTTAGACAAGTGTCTGATGGGTATGAGAACATCAGGAGGCATTACATATCTTATGAGCGTGTTGTAAATCCAACTGCTGTGCCACAAGTGAGTTCATACTCCGACCCCTCAACTATGGATGAAGATGAGATTGAGAAGTGTACCTCGTATCAAAAAAGTCTTCTCCACTGCTTGAATGAAATTTATAAGAGTGGATACCGTAGATACAATGGTCACTGTTACGAACAAATTAAAACGATTGAGGGCTATGGTACTAGGGCTTGGGTTCCCAAGTTTGAGATTGGAAAGTTTGTGAATGCCCTAGTATCAAAGGAGGATGAATTTGAGTTATGGAGGGATATCACGAGTAAGGGTAATATTCTTAGGGATGTAACAACTTATGTTTCTAATTGTATTGATCACCAATTCCCTGAGATTGAGAAGCGCCGTCAAGTGTGGTCATTCAAGAATGGTATCTTTGTGGGTAAGGAATGGATTCCTGATAAGGGTATTTATGACTGTAGATTCTACAAGTATGAAAGTAAGGAATTTATGTGCCTAGATCCCACCATCGTTGCGTGTAAATATTTTGATCAGCAATTTGATGACTTTTCCCATATTGAGAAGTGGCAGGATATTCCAACTCCCAATTTTGATACTATTCTCAAGTACCAGGGATTTGATGATGAAGTGCGCAGTTGGGCCTATGTGATGAGTGGTCGTCTATGCTATGATGTGGGAGACTTGGATAGCTGGCAGGTTATTCCATTCTTCAAGGGTATCGCCGGTTCAGGTAAGTCAACACTCATTAACAGTGTGTTTCTCAAGTTCTATGATAGTGAGGATATCGGTACATTGAGCAACAATAGTGAGAGAAAGTTTGGTCTCTCAGCAATCATGAACAAGTTTATGTTTGTTGCACCCGAGATTAAGGCTGATATTGCCCTAGAACAGGCTGAATTTCAATCTATTGTATCTGGTGAGAGTGTGTCTATCGCTGTAAAGAATAAGACGGCTGCATCATTGACTTGGAAGGTTCCAGGTGTTCTAGCTGGTAATGAGGTTCCGAATTGGAAGGATAATTCGGGTTCTGTACTCCGTCGTATCCTTCCTTGGAACTTTACCAAGCAGGTGAAGGATGTTGATCCCAACTTGGATAAGAAATTGGAAAAGGAGTTGCCAATTATCCTACTCAAATGTATCAGGGGGTACTTGGACTATTCAAATAGATATAGGGACGTGGATATTTGGAAGGCTGCACCCAAGTATTTCAAGAATATACAGAAGGAGGTGGCTATGGTTGCGAATACCCTCCATCACTTTTTGGATTCTACAAATATCGTGATTGGTAAGGATCTATTTGTGCCACAGAAGCTCTTCGTACAGTCATTCAACACCCACTGTAAGAATAACAACTTGGGTCTACCCAGGTTCAATCCAGATTTCTATGTGGGTCCATTCAGTGCATACGAGATTGAAGTCAAGAATATGGCAGTCACATATAAGGGTAGGCAATATCCAAACCAGCCGGTGGTATACGGGGTTGATATTGTAG
>Ga0209555_10001240_pt1 | contig 19896 bp, 17 predicted proteins | sample SaaInl85LU_5_DNA_FD_184643 | JGI IMG/M metagenome (GOLD analysis project Ga0209555, IMG submission 184643) | Marine microbial communities from expanding oxygen minimum zones in the Saanich Inlet - ESP_85LU_5_DNA (SPAdes) (version 2) | ecosystem: Environmental > Aquatic > Marine > Intertidal... | reverse complement strand
ATGATGGGACACAAAACCGCCACTATTTGTGCAGTAATCGCCAATCGACATCTAAAGCAGTACAGCAAAGACTACAAGAAAACTGTGGACAAAATGATTTTGTATGTTTTGGAGAGACTGATAAGCTAAAAAAATTATTTATAATAATTTTTTGTAAATCCTTTTACTTCTTTCTTTCCTGATAGAGATTGTATGATTCCACTCCATGTTCCTAACCCATAGGCATAAACCTGAATTAGAAGAGTAACCATTGACAACAAAGAAGTTTTTAGGATTCTGTATTGCCCAAAAGACTGTATAAAAGCTATGGAAAGAACTCCCAATAATCCTAAAACTAACAGAATAAGCAATGGCTTCAAACTACTAAAAAAGAGCGCTAGAAGTGGTATCAAAATGGTAAAAAGAACAATACTTGCAGGAAGAAAATGAACAGGTTTCAACATTCCTTCATGCATTTTCCCTAAATTTATTCTAGCTACTCCCCAATTAAATATTTGTTTGTAAAACCTCTTTAAGCTTGTTCTTCTTTTGTGAAATACAACGGCATCTGGAATTAGCCCAACTTTATAGCCAGCTTTATATATTCTTGCCGAAAAATCCATGTCTTGCCCATGACGAAGTGTATTCATCCCACCAATATTTTCAAAAACTTCTTTCTTTATACCCATACTGTATGACCTTGGATAGAATTTTTTTGAAATACTTTTTTTTCCACCTCGTGTTCCTCCAGTTCCAATAAAAGATGTCATGGCATAGTTTATCGCTTTTAACAAAGGAGAAAAACTCGGATGACAATCATCGGGCCCACCAAATGCATCATAATTATTTTCTTCAAGCGAAAAGTCTATTTTTTCCAGGTAATCAGAAGGATAAAGAATATCTGAATCATTAAAGATAAAATATTGGCTTTGTGAATTTCTCATCCCATTATTTCGTGCTTCACCTGGCCCTTTGTTCTTTTGAGTTATGTATCGGATAGATAATCCTGTAGTAGAATTATAATTATCTATATAGGAGGAAAAACCATCGCTGGAACCATCATCTACAAATAAAATTTCAAATTTCTCTCTATCAAAATCTAATTTTTCTGCAGATATCAAGAGCTCTTTCACTTCATCTAGACGATTAAAAACAGGTATTATGAGGGTATATTTCAAACTATAATTTTTGCTCTAGTTGGACAAATATAACGAAAGTATGCTTATTCAAATGAGGTTTGTCAATTTTTAAACCATTATCATTTTATAAAGTGTACTTTGAATAAAACCTTGCAACATTTGTAGTAATTTCTTTATTGTATTGGGAGAAATAAAAAAAACGATTAGTTTTACTCAAGTAAAACTACAAGCACATGAAATATCTAAAAAAGTTTTGGCCCATTCTCGTTATGATCGTCCTTTCTGCAATTTACTTCAAACCTGAGTTTGATGGAAAGGTGATTTTAGGATCAGATAGTTCACAGGGATTGGCAAAGGATAGAGCTAGACAAGTTTACACGGAAAAAACAGGAGATAATTACCTATGGAATCCCGGGATTTTCAGTGGAATGGATGTTTTACATGGGGCAACTACCAACAGTAATATTTATAAATACTTTATGAAGGCGAAACATTCTCTCTCCTCAAGAGGGTTTGGAATATTTTTAATCTGTCTTTTGATCTCTTACATTTTAGCTCAAATTATGGGACTAACAAAACTTTTAAGTTTGATCATGGCGTTTGCGATTACTTTTTCTTTGAATAATATCGTGCTTTACAAAGTAGGTCATTTTTCAAAAATAGACACACTCATTTACAGCCCTTTAATCCTGGCAGGTATATATGTATTGTTTGAAAAAAGCAAATATCTTCTTGGCGCGTTTTTATTAACCATTGGTATCGGTTTAAGTATCTATACCAGACATCCTCAAATGAATTATTATTTGGTGTTATTGATATTTCCATACTTAATTATTAAGTCTATCTCTTTTATAAAAGAAAAGCAATTCGTCAAACTTGGAAAGATTGTACTAGCCGGCATAGTTGCCCTAACCCTAGGGCTTGGAAGTAACATTGACCGAGTCTGGAATTTGAAAGTACACTCGGAAGCTTCGATGAGAGGAAATAAAATACTCACTACTAATGAATCAAACGTTGCGGATACTGACAAACCAATTACTGGCTTGGACTGGGAATATGCCATGGCTTGGAGCAACAACACCACCGACCTTGTCTCTACCATTATTCCTGGGTTCAGTGGAGGGTCCAGTAGCGAGATAATTACTCCTGACCATCCTTTGGCAAAAAAATATGGAATGAAAGCTGCTCCTCTTTACTGGGGTGGACTTCCCTTTACCGAATCCCCTATGTACCTCGGAGTCATTTTGGTATTTTTAATGATACTTACTTTATCTAACACAAAAAGTATTTGGGTTTGGGGACTATTCATTGGGGTTCTATTTACCGTGCTCATCTCACTAGGAAAAAACTTAGAAGGGCTTCAAAGAATTTTATTTGATTACTTTCCTTTGTACAATAAATTCAGAGCGCCATCCTCTATTCTGAACGTAACTGGCTACATCATTCCAGTTTTAGGAAGTTTAATTTTGCATGCCATTTACAAAAAGACAGAATCTGGAATGACCACCAAAAAACTTTGGATTGTCAGTGGTAGCTTCATGACTTTCATCCTTATTTGTATGACTATTCTACCTGACTTAACGGGGTTATCCAATCCAGCAGATGATCGCTACGTACAGCAAGGCCTACAACTTTTCGATTTACTTGATGCCAGAAAAGAATACATCAATAGTGATTCGCTCAGAGCGGTATTATTGATCGGGTTAACTTCAATAGCCATTCACTTTTATTTAAAAAATAAAATAAAATACAATGTCATGCTACTGGGTATATTTGGTCTCATAGCCTTTGACATGCTCACTGTGAATGCCAGGTATTATAGATTTGATGATTACAAGTCTAAAGTTCAAGCTTACAGAGTTCCAGCATTAAGACCTGCAGATAGACAAATTTTATCCATTGAAAAAAATAGAGAAGATTATAGGCTGCTCGACCTTTCAATAAATACTTACAATAATACGGCAAGCTCCTATTATCACAATACTATTGGCGGATATAGCCCAGTAAAATACCAAAGGTATCAAGACATAATCGACCGACATATTTTAAAAGGCAACATGAATGTATTGAATATGTTGAATACCAAATATATCATTAATCAACAGGGGCAATTGCAAGGAAATAGCCAAGCACATGGTACAGCTTGGTTTGTAAAGAATGTGGAATTTGCCTCGACACCTGATCAGGAAATAGCCCTTTTGGACTCTATAAGCACTGCCAATACTGCAATAATAAATGAGAATGAATTTGGCAACCAACTATCCGAATTGAACATACAAAATTCTGAGGATGGCAAAATTGAGCTGGTAAACTACACTCCGGATGAAATTAATTATACATCTAGCTCTAGCTCGGACCAACTAGCCGTTTTCTCAGAGATATGGATGGACGGTAAACAATGGAGATTGTATATAGATGGAAATGAAAGTAACTTGATCAGGGCAAATTATCTATTGCGATCGGCAGTCATTCCAAAAGGAGACCGCAGCATTCAATTGAAATTTGAGCCAAAATCATTTTACATGGGAGGAACATACACCCTTTTATTTGGTTTAGTCGTTCTACTTTTTGCAGGTTTTATTGGATATCAATATTACAAAGAAAAACAAGGTCCCATTAATAAATAAAAAAGTTTGTGAAAAATAAAGTTTTGGTAATAGCTTATTATTGGCCACCAAGCGGTGGCAGTGGAGTACAAAGATGGGTTAAGTTTGTGAAATATTTACCACAATTTAATATTGTCCCTCATGTATATACACCCTTAAATCCAGACTTTCCGATTAAAGACAAAACTCTTGAGCAAGAAATTCCAAGTGAAGCTGTCATAATTAAGAGAAAAATAATTGAACCTTATTCTTTTTATAGATTTTTTGCTGGACAAAAAAACAGTAAAAATGCAAACTTTGGAATGAGTAAATCCAAAAGTAATAGTCTAAAAAACAAATTGGCCATATGGGTAAGGGGAAACCTTTTAATCCCAGACCCAAGAAAATTTTGGATTAAACCCTCCTATAGGTTCTTAAAGAAATATATTAAAAAAAATAATATCTGCACTATTATTACCACAGGACCGCCACACAGCATGCACCTAATCGGAAGAAAATTAAAAAGAAAGATGGGTAAAGAAATAAAGTGGATAGCAGATTTTCGTGATCCATGGACGCAAGTTTATTACAAAGATGATTTAAAACAAAGCAATTGGGCCAAGAACAAGCTATTCCAAATGGAAAGAACTGTTATTCAGGAATGTGATGAATTCATTACTGTAAGTGATCATATTTGTGCAGAGTTTAATAAAATGCACAACACCAGTAAAGGTTCTGTTATATATAACGGATTTGACGAAAGAGATTTTAATTTTGAAGTAACACCTGATACTGAAAAATTTGTAATTTCTCATGTTGGAAAACTACCTCACTTTAGTAATCCTGAAAATTTTTGGCGTGCATTAAAATCTATTTTAACAACAAATATAGAAATACAAAATCGCTTACTAATAAGATTTGTAGGGACTGTAGATAAAGAAGTTAGAGATAGTATTGAGCAAAATGGACTAACAAAATATTGTGAATTTGTAGGTGTTGTGAACCATGAAAAGGCCATTACTTATATGAAAAAAGCAAATTTATTAATTCTACCTGTACCAAATGTAAAAAACTCCAAAGGAATTTTAACAGGCAAGCTATTTGAATATCTAGCCTCTCAGACTCACATCCTGTCATTTTCAGATCCCGATGGAAACCTAAACAAGATATTAGAAGATGCTAATGCAGGAAAAAACTACTCCTACTCTGCAAGTACAGAAATTGAACTATTTTTAAAAACCTACCTAATCGAAAAATCAGAGGACGATACAAGAATACTTAACGAAAAAATAAAACAATTTGAAAGAAGGGAGCTAACGAAAAGGTTAGCTCAACTCTTGTGACAAAAACTTTACAAATATTTAAATCTATTATAAAATTTATCGGGTAGATTAATTCGTTTACGCAATAGCGATAAGAAATTACTTTTGTACTTAAAGTGAGAAATTCTTGGTTTAGACAAGTAGTCTTCAAATCCTTCTTTGGTAAAATCCAATTTTTTGATTAAATAATTGTAATCCTCATTCTGTTTTTCAATACTATAAGGTTCTTCTTTTAGCTGACTTATCGCCTCTTCTCTGGACATATTTTTAAGACAAATTAAACTAGACAAATGAGCCCTTCTTTTATCTATTTTAAACTTTCTTGGAAGAATGTAACCCTGGTAAAACCTGGTAAAGGTTGACTCAAAATGTTTACCACCATAATCAACCCAGCTTAACTCTCTGATTATAATGTCTTTTGCAACTTTATCATCATAATTAATGTAATCAAAAAAATTAATCTGTTTTATCTTTTTTTTGTATCTTCTTAACTTTTTTTCACCCAAGACAGGAAAAGATTTAATTATTGGATTTCCATTTTTTGAAATAATGTCTTTTATATTTATCAAGTCATTTTTGTTAAAAGTCCAATTCTTGGGAATAATCAGTTCAGTCTTAGCATTAAAGCCTCCCAATATATGCTTAATGTTATATTGTTCGGCTGTCTGAAATAACAGGGCTTTAATGGCATGGTCAGTCAGCACCTCAATATCTAGAACAGAAGCATTAAAATATGCTCTTTGTAAAGATTTAAACTCTTCCCAATCAATAACATGAGTGTGTAAATCTACTTTTAACTTTTTTATTATATTCTTTATGTTTTTGACTGCTAATTTGGAGTTCCATCCATTATCAAGATGCACAACAAGTGGGTTCAAACCATACTTTTTCACCAAAAGATAAACCAAATAAGTACTATCAACTCCTCCGCTAATCCCTACTAAGCAATCGTAATCCGAACTTTCGTTATTCCTTTTTATGGCTTGAAGCAGTGTGTTAAATTCATCAGTTCTTTTTTTACTGACATCACTAATTTTTTTATGCCAATCAATGCAGTGATTACAATGTCCTTTTTTATTAAACACAATATTAGGGTCAGATGTGTCCATTACACATCTCATACATATTTGATATTTTCTTTTCATTTTATTCGAATAATTCTTGTAGTTCCTCAGGTTCAGGATAACTTATCATTACGGCATTATTTCTCCCCATAAAGACAAACATAGATCCAGCTGCAGTGGCAGAAACCAAATTTTTATTTATTATTTCAACTAAATCGTCTTCATCGTTTGCACCTCCTGAAGCTATAATTGGAATTGAAGTAAAATTAGAAACCATTTTATATAACTCGAGATCATAACCTAGTCTTGTTCCCTCTCGATCAATAGAGGTTATACAGAATTCGCCAGCACCAGCATTTTCGCACTTTTTTATATGTTCTTCCAAGGAAACTTCTTGCTTCAGAGTACCTCCATGAGAATATAATACGTATTTCTCACCTTCTTTCTTTACGTCAATTGAAACAACTAGAGATTGATTCCCAAATATTTTAGTTGCTTGTGATATCAAATCCTTAGATTGATAACATATTGAATTTAGCACAACTTTTTCTGTTCCTGATTGAAAAGTTTTTTTTATTTTCACTATCGAGTCTAAGCCTCCACCATAAGAAAATGGCATCTGAGCCTCTTCACTTATCCTGCTTAGTAATTCATAGTCTATTTCCGAAGAATCTTTAGAGGCGTTTATATCCAGAAAAATCAATTCATCTGCCTCTGCATCATTAAATATTTTAACTGCATTTAATGGATCGCCAATATAAATAGGTTCTGTAAAATTTTTAGTTTTAAACAACCCATCCTTTTTCAACAATAAAATTGGTATTACTCTAGGTCTATACATTATTTATAATTCAAAAAATGGTTTAACACTTGTAAACCCTGTTTGTGACTTTTCTCTGGATGAAATTGAGTCCCAAAAATATTTTCATTTTGGAATACCGAAATAAAACTGTCCTCACCATATCTAGATGTAGAAACTATAATTTCCTTATTATCACTTTTAATGCAATATGAGTGAACAAAATAGAATTGAGCATTCTCGTCATTCTCGGGAAACAGAATCGATTCTTTACTGAAATTTAACGTATTCCATCCTATGTGGGGAATTCTCATAGAAGACTTTATTTTTACAGTTTTTGCGTTAATCCAATCTAAACCATGCTTGTCACCTTCTTCACTGTATGCGGTCATTAATTGCATTCCTAGACAAATACCCAAAATAGGTTTTTTCCTTTCCAAGGCATATGCATTCAACGGATGAATAAAGTTTCTTTCTTTCATTTGCTCAATACCTTTAGCAAAATGACCTACACCTGGCAATATAATTCTATCCGCCTTTTCAATATCTCCAGCATCACTTGAAATATGGCAATCTGCCCCAATTCTATTTAAGGCTCGTTTGATTGAAGTCAAATTTCCTAGTCCATAATCTAAAATTAAATTCATAGACAAATTTATTAAAATAATATCTATTTTTAAGGTAGTTAAACTACCAAAAACAAAATTTTTCTGCCTATGGCTTATATTTGCATTTATATTGTTGAAAACAATGATAAAATCTTAGAACATCTAAAGAATAATCATCAGGATTTAATAAAAAAACAATGCATTGCTAATGAAAAACTTGGTTCTGATATAATTTACATGCAAGAGCATACTAAATCTCAAAGGAACAAATCAAATGAGGGGAATTTAGAGCAAATAAAAGATATTTGGTTCGAATTCAATGCCAATTATAATAAAACCTTACTTTCTAATAATGAATATGATTTTTGGATAACATTGAGATTTAACTCATACCTCTTGCTTAAAACTTTTAATCGAATAGTAGAATTTTGTTCAGGATTGGACAAAGAAGTTGAAGAATACATATTTGTTAACACCAATAAAAAGTTACGAGTAATTCTTGAGTTTCATTTTCCTAACTCTAAATTTATTAATACCCCAAAAAAGCCAGATCCTAAAATCGATAAGGCAAAAGAAAAGCAGGCTAGTTATTCAAAATCATGGAAAATAATAAAGAAGGGAATTATTTGGAATTCAATGAAACAAAAGAAATTCAGTCAAACTCTAATAATTTCTAACGAGATAGATATCGTTACGACATTGACATCAAAAGGAGTAAGAAAAGAGGATAAATTCATGATAAGTTTATTAGAAACACTATCAAAAAACTCTTTTGCTAGAATGTATAGGAAAAATATTTTTGCTAAAAACAATTATGCCAAGATCAGTGAAATCGACATAGAGGAGATGGATTACTATTTTGAGGCAATACTTTTGAAGCTTGCTTTTAAACCAAAGATTTATGTCAAAATATTGAAATCATATTTTTATTTCAGGAAAATATCAAAAACTGGAGAAAAAACACTTCTAAATAGATTAATTATTGCAAATAGAAACAGCTATTTTTCTGACTTAATTACCTATGAATCCTTTAGGTATTTTTTAAAAAGAAATAAATTTAAAAATCTAGTGCTTTCTGATGAAATGAGTCCTAACACCAATAACATTGTACGAGCTGCCAAATCTTTGAGTATAAATGTAATTGGTATTCAACATGGGCTACTCAATAAAAATAACATTGCTTACAATTTTTCAAATGAAGAGTTAGAAAAGAACAACCACTTTCCTGACCATTTAGTTGTTTGGGGAAAGCAAGAAGACGAGTTTCTATCCAAAAACAAGGCACTGTTAAAGAACATAGTCAAGCCACTTGGAAACATTGTTCTAGATGGATTAAAATACCTGCCAAAAGAAAAAAAAGAAAAAAAGTTTACTGTAATTTTTGCCTCACAACCCCAACCTATACATTCACTGAGAATGAAGTCTTTGACCGATTTTATAGAGGCAATTCAAAACTTTAATCCTGAAGATGTTAAAGTGGTTATTCGCCTACATCCAAGGGAGTTAAAGGATTACAGTTTGTATAAAAAAGAAATTGCCAATCTTCAGGCCTATGATTTTGAGATTGATAACGGCAAAGAATTATTCTCACAGCTTCATAAATCAGACGTATTAGTTACAAGCTATTCTACTGTCGCACAAGATTTTATGATTCTTAAAAAGCCTGTTGTGTTGCAAGACTATGGTAAAAATGATTACACAGGTTTAATTTCTAAGGGCGTTGCTTTCAATGCAATGGATTCGGGTACTCTTTTCAAGCTTTTGTCTGATATTAAGAGCAAAAAAAGGGGTATCAATAAATCAGCTTATGAGGTAGCACTAGAAGAACAGTTTGCTTATTTAGATTTTAATGTTGCCCAAAGAATTAAAGCTTTATTAAAAACATAGATGAACCAACTATTTAACTTGTTCTTTTATTGATATTCTATTCTCTAAATCTACAGTAAGTGGAAATATAATGTAAGCTTCCCCAAAAAGTGTTCAGTTTAAAAATGTATAAATTTATAAACTGAACACTTTGAAAAAGACAAGATTTAGTCCTAATCAAATCGTAAGGATTTTATGGAACACGATAACGGAAAATCTGGTATAGATATTACTGGATTATTAAATGCGGGAATAGCCTCTAACACAATCAATTCGGATGAATTATTGGTTGAATTAAAAAAAATAAAAGATAAAGAAATAACTATTGATAAATATTGCTATAGTAGGGTTCTTTCTGCTAGTTATGCTTCTCTCGATTTTAATGTGGCGCAAAATATAGTTGAATTATTAAATTAAAACCTTTAATTGTTTTTTAACATCATAAATTCAGCAAAATCAAAATCAAGTTGGTTGTCGATATCAATAGAGAATTCTTTTTCCATTTCAAATTTTTTCACTTTTGTGAATTCTGAAATTGATTGTTGTTTCAAAGAATTTACATTAATTAAATACATGGAACCATTGTATTCGTATACTTTAGGGCAATCTTGTCTTCTTGTGAAATTACCTTTTTTTGATTTTTCCAAATATCCTTCTTCATTTTCTTCTGCTAGAACATAGTATGGATTTGAATCTGTTTCTTTTACAGAAACTACCATGTTATATTCAGGTTTAAAAGACTCAAGTATTTGAGTTAAATGTTCTTTATTCCTAAAAGGGGAAGTAGGTTGTAATAAAAGAACTGTATCATAGGAAACACCTTTGTTTTCATAAAATTCTATGCAATGTAAAATAACATCTCTAGAAGTAGAATTGTCTGAAGCTAGTTCTTTTGGTCTAACAAAAGGAACTTCTATTCCAGTCTGTTTAGCAATTTTAATATATTCACTGCTATCTGTTGTAAAACAAATATCTTCATTAGAAAAAACTTCTTGAGCAGCCTCAATGCTGTAATGAATTAGAGGTTTTGAGTTTAACAATTTAATGTTTTTGTCTTTCAATCCTTTACTTCCAGATCTGGCAGGTATGATAACAAGAGTTTTCATTTAAAAATTTAGGTGTTTAACATCTTTTTGAGCTTTTTCAAAATCCATTGGTTTACCAATATCTAACCAGTAATTAAGAATAGGGAAGTTTGTTACCTTTCTTTTTTCGGTTATCAGTTTTTCTATTAAATCAGTAGCGTTATAAAAGCTCTTTTGAGGAATCTCTTTTAGGCAAGATGCTTTTATGATATAAATCCCTGCATTGGAATAGTACGTATAAGTTGGTTTTTCTTTTAATGATACTACTGACGAATCCATCGTTTCTACTACTCCATAAGGAATGTTTATTTCGTAAGGGACTGTGGCAATAGCCATTTCTGCTTGGTTAGTTAAATAAGTCTCGTAAAGGTCTTCAAAATTAACGTCAGTTAATAAATCAGAATTCATTACAAGGATATCTTTCGTGCTAAATTTATCCACATAAGTAGCTGAACCCAAAGTTCCAGTAATAACTTCTTCTTCAATATATTTTATGGAAATACCTTTTTGTGAACCATCCCCAAAATAATCTTTGATTTGTTCTTTTAAATAGTTTACAGAGATGTAAATGACCTTAACTCCATTTTTAATTAATCGATCAATATTGTATTCGATAATTGGTTTCCCTCCAATTTCGAGTAAAGGTTTTGGAGTGGTTAATGTCATTGGTCTAAGCCTACTTCCTTTTCCGCCTGCCATAATGATAGCTTCCAGTGGAAGTACAGAATCTAATTCATCTAAATTAAGAACATCAATTATTTTATTGTCTGCAGAAAGTAAAGGGACATAATCGATTTTGGCTGCTCTTATTTCCTTAATTAATTGAGTTGAAAACTCATTTTGCTTTATAAATTTGAAATCTGAAGACATAAAATTTTCAATTCCATCTTCTAATTTTGCTCCTCCTATTAATGCTCTTCTAATGTCTCCATCAGTTAATGAACCAAGCATTCTATTCTCATTATCAGAAACAAACAAAGTTTGTCCAGATAACTTGTCTATTCTTTCAAGCGCTTGCTTAATTGTTGACTTTGTGTTTATTATATTAGGAAGCATATTCTTTTTTACATGAGTTGATAATATTTTGTGCAGCATCACCTATTCCATATATACCTTCATTAGTTAAAGATGGTCTTTTTTCTATGGAGTCAACAGCTTCAAGTATTCTTTTCTTTTCAACAGGGATAGACAAAATATTTTTTGTAATAATTCGCCCGTCTTGCCTATTTCCTATGTTTAAAACAAATTTAGGGAAATAACTTGCCTCTACAAATCCACTAGAGGTATTTCCTAGCATGAAACTACAATGTTTCATACAACTAAGGTATCCATTCATTCCAAGAGATTCAACAATATGTACTTCAGGATTTGATTTGCCAAATGATAATAATTCATCTCTTATCAATTGTCCCATTGTATCCGTATTGGGAAGTGTAATTACAAGTTGATAGTTTTCTTTTAGAACTTCAAATGCTTGTATTAGTTCAGAAATGTATTCTTTATTTTTATTGAAATTTACTGTCTCTGGGTGAAATGTAGATAGGATTGTAGGCTTATTTAAGTCAATATTAAATTTAGTCTTAAACTCTTCTTTTGAAAGTAATTGTTCTTTGTTAAGATTGTCAATACTTAAAGCTCCTACATTTTCAACAAGCACAGATTTCTCTACTATTTCTTTAGCCCTTTCTTTATAAGTATCAGTTGTTACAAATAGTATAGAAGAGAATAGAGAAATTGAATGACGGTAGGCATTGTCAATAGCTCCAAGTGTTGTTTCTCCTCCATGAATATGAGCAAATTTAACTCCGAATGGTGTGCCAGCCGAAACTGCTGCAAACATTTCATATCTATCGCCTAAGCAAATAACTAGGTCAAAGGAATTTGAATTCCAAAATTCAGAAAATTTAATGATAGTTTCACCAATCCCTTTCGTAATATCTATTGCTGAGTCCGAAGCTGGTAAAGTTTCTATTTGATGAATTGTTTCGAAATTAGACTCTTTAATTTCATTTAAAGTATACCCATGATTTTTAGACAAGTGAGTACCAAAGGCGATAACTTCTAATTTAAAGAAATCGTCACTTTTTAGCTTTCTTAATAATGGTAAATAAATACCAAAATCAGCCCTCGAACTTGTTAAAACTCCAATTTTAATCATAATAATTCATCTGCTTTATAATTTCTAGATGCTCTAGAGCCTAATACCTCATTCCATTTCATTGGAGATATTCCAGTTCCTGGTCTCTTTACAGTTATATTACTTTCATTAAATACTTCGCCCTCTTTTATATCTGTTAAAGCAACTAAACTCTTACGAGCAACTTTAATATTCTTTTGTTCACTCTCGCTAGGTGTTTTTATTCCATTACCCATAGCAAGCTCAATAGCTCTAATACCTGCAACCATAGCTTTTAGTTCATTAGGTTCTAATGAAGCTTTGTGGTCTGGACCTTCCATTGTTTTGTCAATAGTAAAGTGTTTTTCTATAACTGTGGCTCCAAGAGTTACTGCAGCAATTGGGATTTCAATTCCTAAAGTATGATCCGAGTAGCCGATTTCCACACCTAATTCTTTTTCAATTGTTTTCATTGCTAAAAGATTTACATCTTTCATTGGGGTTGGATACTCCGTATTACAATGAAGAATAGTAACATCTTCTTTGTTGATTCCATGAGCTATTAAAACAGCTAAAGCCTCTTTTACCTCTTGCATGTTAGCCATTCCGGTACTCATTACAATTGGTAGCTTAAGTTTAGCAACCTTAATTAAATAAGGAAGGTTTGTAATTTCTCCTGAAGGGATTTTGTAAAAATCTAATTTGTCTTTTAGGAATTCAATACTTTCAAAATCAAAAGCAGTAGACAAAAATTTCACTCCTTTTTTATCGCAATAATCGATAAGGATATGATGATTCTCATCAGTTAATTCCAATCTTTTAAGCATTTGATATTGTGATTCAACAACCCCCGTATTTTCTATTTGATAATCAGCTTGTTTAGCATCTTTATTTACAAGTTTGTCGGCTTTAAAAGTTTGAAACTTCACATAGTCAACACCAGCATCAGCTGCTGCATCAACCAGTTTTTTTGCGATATTAATATCACCATTATGGTTAACTCCTGCTTCTGCTATGATTAGAGTTCTCTTCATTATTTAATTTTTCTTAAAGGGGATCCAACATAAATTCCTTCTTCTTTAATTGACTTACTTACTAGAGAATTGATTCCTATAAACACTGAATTAGTTAGAGTTAATCCATTTACAAAAGTTGTATTTGAGCCAATAAAACAGTCACTACCAATAGTCACATTACCATTTAGGATTGCTCCTGTAGATACATGGCAATCGTCACCAACACGGCAATCATGCTCAATAAGAGATTTAGAATTAATGATACAGTTTACTCCAATTTCAGTTTCTGCATTTACTATCGCTTGATGCATAATAATAGTTCCTTCTCCTATTTTCGAATGTTTCGAAATTATAGAGCTCGAAGCAGAAATTACTGGAAGAGTATATTTTAACTCTTTCAGTTTTTTAAAAATGTTTTTACGAGCAGTATTAGATTTAATTTGACCCACAGTAATGTGAGCATTTGAATATTTTTTTCTTAACTCAACTAAATCATCATCACATCCAATTACAGGGTATCCTAATAGGCTAGTGCCAATTTTTTCTTTTACATCAATAATCCCAGCAATTACAAAATCTCCTTTAGATTCTATAACCTCTATACAGGATTTACAATGGCCTCCGCCACCAATTAATATGATTTTGTTGTCGCTCATATTCTTACACTACTAGGTATGTTTACTACTCTATCTTCAAGCCATTCGGAGTTGCTTAAATCACTTTTAGGACAATCCTTGAACATTTCTAAGTGGTTCATCAAAGCCCAAATAGGTCTTGTCATAACACCTTTGCTATTCAATTCTTCTAAAAAGTTATCTCGTTCAGATTTATCTTTCAATATTACTGCATTCAACCAATAATTAGATTTTGCATTTTTTACTTCTTGAACTAGTTTAACGTCACCATTCCCAACTAAAAACTGAGCATAGTTATCGTTAAGTTCTCTTTTGTTCTTGATATAAAAATCGAGTTGCTCAAGTTGAGCGCATGCTAATGCTGCATTTAGATTTGGCATTCTGTAATTGTAACCAATTGCATCATGCTTATATTCCCATTTGTGAGGAATTTTTGCCTGTGTAGATAAATGTTTCGCTCTTTTGGCTAGCGCAACATCGTTTGTTACAATTGCTCCTCCTCCTCCCGAAGTTACTGTTTTATTTCCATTAAAACTAAATGTACCAAGCAAGCCAAAAGTCCCGGTGTGTTTTCCTTTGTAATAACTTCCGAGCGATTCGGCAGCGTCTTCCACTATTGGAATATTGTATTGATTACAAATTGCTACCAACTCATCGATGTACATTGGCAATCCAAATGTGTGCATGGGAACACAGGCTGCAATTCGTTTGTTTGTTTGTTTGTTGTAACATTTTCCTTCCCTGAGTTCTGCCACTTGTTCAAGGTGATTTTTTAGGAGAGAGGGCGAAAGACCCATTGTTTCCTTATCCACATCCACAAAATGAGAAGTTGCTTGGCAATAATTAATGGCATTTGCTGTTGCGATAAATGTGAGCGGCTGGGTTAACACTTCGTCTCCCGGCTCAACTCCTGCCAGCAAAAGTGAGAGATGCAAAGCATTGGTACCATTGACAGTCGCTACAGCATAGTTAGCACCAGTAATTTGACACATCATTTCTTCAAATTTATCTACATATTTACCAACTGAAGAAACAAACGTTGAATCAATAGCATCCAGTACATATTCTCTTTCATTCCCGATGAAACGAGGTTCGTGTAACAGAATAAAATCAGACTCTACACCAAAAGTTTTTCTTATAAATTTTATGAGCTCTCCTATCATACTCTACATTTTACTATCTAAATACTTATTCACTTCTTCGTGACCAAAGTTGGGTATCATTTTATGAAACAAAGCAACAATCTCTTCCTTTGTCCATTTTTTTTCTCGTCTCATCTTTCCTATTTTTTCAAGAAACAAATCGAGTTTTTCTGATTCGAACAAGGCTTCATTTTTAATCACTCCCAAATTCTCGTGCCTATCAAGATCCAATACTTCTTTTTGAGTAAAGAACTCCTCAAAACTTTTTTCGCCAGTTGTGTTACTTTCCGAAAACAAGCAAGGCCATTTCCTCTCTCGGGCAAGTTCCTGAACTTTGTCACGTGCCTCTTGCTCCGAATTGCACAAATAGGGTTCATACCCTTGCTGTTTGAGGTATCTTTCTGCTATTTCCGAAAAGGTAATTAAATGCAAATCGTGATCGAGTTTTGGAAAATAAATATCTCTATTTTCTCCAAAAATTGTTGACATTAAGCAAAGTTCTCCTGATTCTTCTGGAACCACAAAATACCTTCTTACATCTGAAGGCGCAGCTATTGGCTGCATTTTTTTTAATCGTTGATCAAATCCGTGAAGCAAAGAACCATCAGAAAAAGCCACATTTGCAAAACGCGCTGTGGAAATAGCTATTTCTTTACTTTTTTTCATGAGAAACATTTCCATTATTCTTTTTGAGCCGCCCATCATATTAACCGGATTTGCAGCCTTATCTGTTGAGACACAAAAATATTTCTTCACTCCTTTTGCAATACTCTGATCAATCGTTTTGATGGTATTCAAAATATTTACTTCAATCATTCTCATCAAGGTAAATGGATCTTTTTCGCTCCGTACGTGTTTGAGCGCAGATAAATTTAAAACATAATCATAGTTTCCGTCCGACTCAAAAAACGCATCATATTCGAGCGAACCAATATCCAGCACAAAAGTCTTGAAATCTCCATCGATGTAGCCCTCAGAACTTCTTAAATCTCTTACCAACTCAACCAAGTTATTCTCAGAAACATCCACAACGTGTAGTTTAGCAGGATTTCTGCGAAATATCTCTTTCGTAACAGCTTGGCCGATAGTTCCTGCACCGCCCAAAACTAAGAATTTAGAAGACGATACTTCGGATAAAAGTTCTTGCTTGTTTTTTTCAAGATCCTCTGTAAAAAGCTTGACTTGTCTATCAATTAGAGATAAAATTGACATTTGAAATTTATTTTGTTAATTGTTCTAACAAAACTAAGAATTTAGTTGGTAACTAGAAACTAATACAATTGAAATCAAACACGAACGAATACCAAGTTTATAGTGAATTAGAATGATTCAATTTAAAATCCATTGGTTTTCGATTCCAACTTAAATAAATAATCGGCAATTTATCGTATTATTGTTCCATAAATAATCACCATGGGAGTAATCCAGAGACAAGGAATCAAAAACAGTTTGGTAAATTACAGTGGGATTTTAGTAGGTCTAATTTCAACCTTATACATCTATCCTTTGGATTTAGAAAGTAAGGGGCTAATAGACTTTTTACTCAGTTTAAGTGTCCTATTTCTTCCTTATGCTCAGCTTGGAGTATTTGCCGTGTATTATAAATACTTTCCAAGCTTTAGCAACCAAAAAGCCGCTTTTCAAACCTGGGTAGTTAAAAAACTACTGGTTCAGTTTTCCATCTTTGTTGTTATTTTCTTCGCGATAAAGACTCCATTAATTCAATTCTTACAAGCTTACGAAATCGATAAAACTGGAAACCTTAGTTTATACGCTTACCTTGTACCATTTGTAATTTTTTTGGTTTTGTCTCAGGGATTTTTGACAGTAATATCAATATCCAACAAGCGTATTGTTATACCGGACTTAATACAAAATATCATTCAAAAACTTTATTTCCCCCTAATCATTCTCTTAAAAGTATCCCTATCATTGAGTAATGGGGTTTTTATCTCCATGTTCTTTTTCTATTATTTCATGACTATACCTTTGTTACTTTGGTATAACTTAAAAAACAATTTTATTCAATTTAACCTTAAGACAAAACTTACACTTGACAAAAATAAACGTAAAGAGATAAGAACCTTCAACATTTTTTCACTGTTGAATGAAATTTCATCTCAACTGAGTTTCAAACTTGATACTGTAATGGTCGGGTCCTTAATAGGTCTGGTTTCAACTGGGGTCTATGGCATTATGTTTTTCATGAGTAATGTTATGAGTTCGGCAACAAAATCGATATTAAAAATATCCAACCCCATTATTTCAGAAAAAATGTCGAATAACGACCTAAATGGAGTTTCCTCCATTTATAAAAAATCGTCTATTACCCTTTTTATATTTGGGCTTGGTGTTTTCTTTTGTATTTGGTTTTTGATGGATGATTTATTATCTCTCACTAAATACAGCGAACAACTTAAAGTAGGAAAATTTGTCTTTCTCTATTTAGGCATATCTCAACTCTTTGATATGCTTACAAGTGTCAACTCATACATAATCATCTATTCTAAATTTTACCGAGTCAACCTACTATTTGTCTCGGTTCTAGGTGCTTCCAATATCTTTTTAAACCTTACCCTAATCCCCATTTATGGAATAGAAGGTGCGGCAATTGCAAGTTTAATTGCTTTGGTTGGGTACAATTTGATGAAGCTCACGTTTATTTATATTAAATTTCGCATCCACCCTTTTTCATGGGACACAGTAAAAGTTTTGGGGATTGGCGCTGTGAGTTTTCTAGTGCTTTATTTCCTTCCATCCGGAAAGTATTTGGCAAACAATTACCTCAACCTCGGACTCAAAGGAATTGTAATTGGAGGAACGGTTCTTCTGACATTTGCACTTCCTATTTACTTCCTCAAAATTTCAAAAGAAATAAATGGCTTAGCGAACAAGTTACTGGCTAAAATAACCGGACGCAAATAGCGTTTGAGGTAGAACACATTCTATACCCATGAATCAAGAAAAACTACACTACTTTTTTCAAAATTTTGATTTGGCTCATTCTTGCCAAACCAAGTGGGAGAATTATGACATTGGCTATTCCGAAAGCTGTGCGATTCAGATTGCTACTCACGATTTTTTGAATCCACACACTCATGTAAGCAACATTGCCAAGGGCTTTTGGAAAAAGAAAGAAATTCCCTTTTTGCTGAACGCAAACAATGCTCGTGCAATAATAGAGAAAAAAGAAAATGGCAAAATCATCATTAACTTTGATATTGTTGGAGCCGGATGGTACCTGATGAGCGGAGAACAAGAGAGACAGGTTAGCACAAGAGATAAGTACGGACGATTTACCCACGAGCAAAGCATACAGCACAAACTAAAGATAACCACCTTGCCAGTAGTAAACTACTATTTTGATATTCTAAGAGAGGCGATGGAATGGAGCAAAGGAAAAAATATTGAAACAAAACGGGTTTTTACGGGAACCATTACCCACGACATTGACGAGGTGCTAAGCGGATGGAAACATCGAATCCGAATTTCTTTAGAAAAAAAACAGTATTCAAAGGCTGTTTTAGATGGTTTGTCTCACTTTTTCAAACCATTTTTTCCATGGAAAAACCTCAGAGAATTGGCAGAATTTAACGCTACTAAAAAAGTAAATTCTACTTTCTTTTTTCTTGCCAAGAACAACCAAGTTGACTCCATAAAAAACGCGGACTATTCTCTTTCTCACCCTTACCTAAAACAAGAGTTAGATTTCCTGAAGAAAAGTAAGCACGAAATTGGCGTTCACGGCAGTTACCGAACTCATGACAATCCAGAAGAACTGGTGGCAGACAGGAATAAAATATCGCCTAAAGCGATTTGCAACCGATTTCACTTTTTGCAATTTGACGTGAACAAAACACCCCGAACGCTAGACTCTTATGAATTAAGAGTAGATTCTACGTTGGGTTTCCAAGAATATATTGGGTTTAGAAATAGCATTTGTACACCATTTCTCTTGTTTGATTTTGACAACAACAGATCTTTCAATGTTCTTGAGGTTCCACTTAATATCATGGATTGCACCTTGGAGTATGACCATTACATGGGGCTACCACCTGAAAAAGCACTCATTGAGATCATAAAGCTAGGACAAGAAATTAAAAAATTTAACGGAAATATTTGTGTCAATTGGCACAACACCTATTACAGTGAGTATCAAAAAAAGGAATGGAAAAAAATGTACGAGCAACTAATTGATTGGCTAATTGATGAGAAGTGTGAATTTAAAACTGTGAGAGAACTCTTGTAGTTAATTCCATTCGCGAGATCCACAAAACTCCTCCCAAGCCAAACAACTAGAAACCATTTCCTGCAGCGAAAATCTTGGCGACCAGTCTAGTTCTTTTTTTGCTCTACTCGGATCTGCCCATATTTTCTCAACATCGCCTTCCCTTCTTTTTTCAATGGTTACTTCCAGTTTCTTTTTCGATACTTTTTCAAATTCTCTGATTATCTCCATTACAGAAAGTCCTATTCCTGTTCCAATATTGAAACTCGACAACCTCGGTTCAGAACCATCCATTTTGCTCAATGCCGCCAC
>Ga0209555_10001238_pt1 | contig 19926 bp, 15 predicted proteins | sample SaaInl85LU_5_DNA_FD_184643 | JGI IMG/M metagenome (GOLD analysis project Ga0209555, IMG submission 184643) | Marine microbial communities from expanding oxygen minimum zones in the Saanich Inlet - ESP_85LU_5_DNA (SPAdes) (version 2) | ecosystem: Environmental > Aquatic > Marine > Intertidal... | reverse complement strand
TATACTTTTTCCGTTAAATCTTCTAAGAAATCTCTATCGTGAGATACAATAATTAATGTCCCGTCATAGTTTTTCAAAGCTCTTTTCAGAATATCTTTTGAGACCATATCCAAGTGGTTAGTGGGCTCATCCATAATAAGTAAGTTGACCGGTTCTAACAATAACTTACACAAGGCTACTCTTGCTCTTTCTCCTCCTGAAAGGACTTTCACTTTTTTCTGGACAGTATCGCCACTAAATAAAAATGAGCCTAGCATATCTCTAACTCTAGGTCGACTGTGTTCGTCGGCAGCATCTTCAACTACTTCAAAAATGCTTTTATTTTCGTCTAGTAATTCTGATTGATTTTGAGCATAATACCCCACTTTGACTTGATAACCATATTCTATTTCACCGTCATAATCGATAACATTCACAATCATTTTTGACAGGGTGGTTTTCCCTTCTCCATTTTTCCCAACAAAAGCAATTTTATCACCTCGCTCAAGCATTAAAGAAACGTCTTTCAGCACCTGTAAATCATCGTAATTTTTAGATGCCTTGGAAACCTTTAAAGTTACTTTTCCAGAATGTGGAGCTGGCGGAAACTTAAAATACATTGAAGCAGTATCGTCTTGCTCTACTTCTATGAGGTCCATTTTATCGAGTTTTTTTATCAAACTCTGCGCAAAAGAGGCTTTGCTCTTCTTTGCTCTAAACTTTTCGATAAGCATTTTGGTTTGCTTTATCTCTTTGTCTTGATTCTTCTTAGACTGGATTTGTTTTTCTTGTCTGTCTTTTCTGAGTTCTATGTACTTGGAATAACTGGCCTTGTAATCGTTAGCTTTTCCTAAAATTAAGTCAATGGTTCTATTGGTTACTGCATCTAAAAATGCTCTGTCGTGTGAGACTAAAATAACTGCACCTGAATAATTCTTTAACCATCCTTCGAGCCACATTATGGATTCAATATCTAAGTGGTTTGTTGGCTCATCAAGCAACAAAACGTCTGGCTTACTTAATAGTATTTTGGCTAACTCAAGTCGCATTCTCCAGCCTCCACTAAACTCATTGGTTTGCCTTTCAAAATCATCTAGCTGAAAACCCAAACCTATTAAAACTTGACTCATTTCAGACTGAATGGTGTACCCTCCTAACATTCCGAAGCGTTCATTTAAATCGTTCAAATCGGTTATAAGCTGCATATATCCGTCACTCTCGTAATCGGTTCGTTCACTCATTTCAAGGTTAATGGCATTGATGGCCTGCTCCAGTTTTTTTATTTCCTGAAAGGCTTGTTCGGCTTCCTCTTGTACTGTTCTGCCTTCTTCAAATTCCAAATCCTGTCTTAAATAACCTATGGTAGAGTCGTTAGGCGTAGAAATTGAGCCTTCATTTGGTTTTTGTTCACCTGATAAAATTCTTAATAAAGTTGATTTTCCAGCGCCGTTCTTTCCAACCAATCCAATACGGTCTCCTTTGTTGACCATAAATGAGACATCGTCGAATAGTTCTTGTCCACCGAAATAAACCGATATGTTGCTTGCTGAAATCATAAGCGTGCAAAAGTACATTATTTTAATAGGCTCTTAAAAAGAGGAAGTGAAAATGAATCAATAAAATAATTTTAGTGTATATTTGCCGCACATCGCGAGGTGGAGCAGTTGGTAGCTCGTCGGGCTCATAACCCGAAGGTCGTAGGTTCGAGTCCTGCCCTCGCTACTAAAACAATAGAACGGTTATACTATAATAGTGTAACCGTTTTTGATTTATATCTTTCAATGATTGCAAGGCGTAATTCGTTTTTATCCTTAAAATTTGCTAAGTCTTGATTATCGACAGGTTTAATATTGTGATGGCTCCACAAGGCCAACTCAATTATAACAGGAGTTAACGAAAGTCCTTTTTCGGTCAGAAAATAGTGATTTGTTTTATGATTGTCAGGTAATTTTTGCTTGACAATAAACTCCATCTTCTCGAGTGATTTTAGCCTATTAGACAAAATACTTGGTGCAATTGATTCATCGCTTTCAGAAAACTCTTTAAACGTTTTTTTATGTTCTAATAGCATCAATTTTAAAACAACAAGCGTCCATTTGTCTCCAACAATATCTATTGCTGAAGTAACAGGACAATCACACCTAAAAAACTTATCTATAAATGACATAATTATAAAAAATATAATTATTACTATCAAAACAATAGTAATTTTATTATTTTTACTTCCAAATCTAAAGTAATAATAAATAAACTATCCAATGAATAAAAAAGTTTTATTAACAGGAATTTCAGGCTACATAGGAAATCATTGTGCCGTCGAATTATTGAAAAATGGATATTCAGTCCGTGGATCCGTTAGAAGTTTATCAAAATCTGAAAAGGTTATTGACGCAATTAAAAAAGAAGTTGATCCAAAAGATAATTTAGAATTTTGTGAGCTGGACTTGCTAAATGATGATGGTTGGGATGATGCAATGAAGGGATGTGAGTTTGTAATGCACGTAGCCTCTCCATTTATCAATATCGAGCCGAAAGATGAAAATGAATATATAAGACCTGCAGTCGACGGAACAATGAGAGCACTAAATGCTGCTAAAAAGGCCGGCATTAAAAGGGTTGTTTTAACTTCATCAATGGTTTCTATGTTAGAAAATGCTGATAAATCTATCAAAGTCGATTCGAAATCATGGACAAACGTAAAAGCAAAAAATGTTTCTACGTATGCAAAAAGTAAAACCTTGGCAGAGCGGGCTGCTTGGGACTTTATTAATGCTCAAACCGATGCAACACCAATGGAACTTACTGTTGTGAATCCAGGCCCCGTTTTTGGCCCAACGCTTTCGGGTGATTTATCAGGAGCTTCGATGGGTATGTTTAAGCAAATGATGTCAGGAAAAATGCCAATGGTTCCTCAAGCTGCAATTAATATGTCCGACGTAAGAGATATTGCTAAAATACATGTGCTAGCGCTTGAAAATGAAAAAGCAGCCGGAAAAAGATTTATTGTTACAACTGAAGAACCTTTCGCTTTTCAGGAATTAGCCAAAATACTTAAATCCAATGGTTATGATAACGTAAGTACAAGGTTGGCTCCAAACTTTTTACTAAATTTTATTGGTAATTTTGATAGAGAAGCAAAAAGTATGAGATCTTTTATTGGCAAAACATATAATGGTGATGTATCCTTAACAATGAAAACATTTGATTGGAATCCCATACCCTTTAAAAAGACTGTTTTGGATACTGCAAAATCAATTGAATCCTATCTTAACAAGGTTGATTAATAAAAAAGTTTAAATCATGATCAACAATCATCTTCCAAAATAAGATTAATCACTTTTAATGTGATTAAAAAATCTGTTGGAGTAAAACGGATGTTCGATATTTCGATAGATTTATCTACTAAAAACAAACCCCTTATCTCTAGTAGATTGAGGGGTTTCTTTTTATTTTCCCAACATATTCCCAACAACCTTAGAAAAGGTCTTAATTTTGCGCACAAAATATCGATACTCCCCCGTGCGATGTACTGATATAATCATTAAACTTTTTTACCCCCCCCTGTATATTTCATTAATACTTTAGTTGAACTACTCTTTTCAAACTAAATTGTTAAATTTGAAACAACTTAACTATTCAATTATGAAAGCATTATATACTATACTTATTTTATTGATTCCGTTTGTTGGGTTTGGGCAAGAATCATACGATAAATCAAATTTAAATTCCTATTTACTATCACAACAAATCGATAATCAAGATAGATTCACGAAACAGGTTTTGACTGGAAAAACATTAGGACTAATAGGAATGGCAGGCACAATAGTTGGAGCAGTATCATCTGTACCAGAAATTAGTTACGTTGGTTCAGGATTTGCTTTAATTGGATTTGTAATTGAAATTGGTTCATATAAATATTTAAAAAAAGACAATTTACATAAACTTGAAAAATTAAAGTTTAAAGCTGATATTTTAGATTCTGAAATTAAAGATTATAACTTTTTAAATAATATTAAATACTCATATTTTGATTATAATGGTGGAGTTAAAGAATGTTATTTTATAGAAAATGTAGGCTCTGGAAAAGTCAAAGTAAAAAATATTGATAATGACGAAGTTAGAATTATTGATGAAAAGGAATTGTTTATTATTCAAGATTAATTATACTCCCACTCTATCTTATCACTACCAATAAACTTAGTGACGTAATAGTTAGCTCCTAAAGTCTTTTGTAAGTAATTTATTGTACTTCCCCATTCAATTTTAATTATTAGATTTGAAGCAACTTAACTATTCAATTATGAAAACACCATATACAATACAAACAACTTTTTTATTAGTTGTTTTTACCTTAATTTGTAATAGCTCTATTGCACAAAAAAATAGTCCACTGGAATTGGGTGCAATTATTCCTATGTCTGAAGAATTAATGATTAACGTGACTGATGAAAAAATGTCATTAAATAGCAATTTTAATGAAAACGGATTATTAGTTGTTTTTAGCTGTAACACCTGCCCTTTTGTTGTAATGTGGGAAGATCGCTATAGACAACTAGAAAAAATGTGTCAAATTAATAATGTTGGGATGGTATACATTAATTCCAACGAAGCTAAACGCGATGGCGACGATTCAGCAGAAGCAATGAAAAATCATGCAAAAAGCATGGGTTATACTTTCCCTTACTTAATTGATCAAAATAGTGCAGTAGCTAATGCTTTTGGAGCTAAAACTACTCCACATATCTATTTGTTCGATAAAAATAAAACGCTAGTTTATAAAGGCGCTATAGATGATAATTTCCGAGATATTTCACAGGTAAAAGAAACATATTTATTAGATGCCATTGAACAGATGGTTGAAGGAGTAGATATTAAGCTAAAAGAAACAAATGCTAAAGGTTGCAGTATTAAACGAGAAATAAATTAATAGTAAACTGATACTTCAATAAATTCTAAACCCTCACTTTTTAGTGGGGTTTTTTTTATCACATCCCAAACTATTTTATCCCTCACAATAAACTTAGTGAGGTATTTGTTAGTCACAAAAGGTTATATCATTGTTTAAAAAGCAGTATATTGTACACTCTAATCTCTAACAATAACTAAAGTGAATAAATTATCAGATTTTATAAAAGTTTACTACCCTATTATCTTAGCATTTTTCGCTATGTTATATTCAATTTTTCTAGGTCTAAGTGGGGATTTAGAGTCTGCACAGTATTCAGCCCATTGGCCAGCAACTATTTTATTATTTGCTGTTGCTTTGAGACAAAGAAGAAATGATTTTTTTAACAATAAAGAATAGTTATGTTGTCAAAATCAATGTTCATCGTCGGCTTTATAATTTTCTCAATTTATTTAATTGGCCTGTTTTATATGATTAATTGGGGTCATAAATCACAAGAGGAAGCCGAAGCTAATGATAAAGAAATTAAATAATTCTTGGGTATGCAAGATACCATAGAATAATACTCCGCTTTATATTATCATTTCCAATAAACTTAGTGACATAATAATTAGCTCCGAAAAGGCTATTGAATATATTAATGAGCCTTTTTTTATACCAATGGAAAATGAAATCTGCACAATATCAAGTCTTTACACCGTATGTGGTGGTGCTATTAAGGTAATTGGAAAAAACAATGGCATCAGTGACATCGGAACCAATGTTCGTGTGGCAGAAAATAATAACTACTTTTTCTATGCATCAGTGATTGAAGTATCAATAACTAATAAAACCATCGAAATTACTCTTGATAACTTTGGTAAAAATGTACTAAAGAAGGGAATGAAAATCTACCTAAACAATCTTTAATAAGGCTACGGCATGTGCTGCTATGCCCTTTTCTGTTCCAACAAAACCCATCTTTTCTGACGTTGTAGCTTTTATGGAGATTTGATTAAGCTCAACTGACATGCAATTGGCAAGGACTTCTTGCATCTTTGGAATATGGGGGTTAACCTTTGGTTTTTCAAGGCAAACAGTCGAATCAATATTTATAAGTTCAAACCCTTTTCCCCTTACTAACTTCATCACCTCTGATAGTAATATCTTACTATCAATGCCTTTGTAGTCTGCAGAGGTGTCTGGAAAGTGAAAGCCTATATCTCGCATATTGGCTGCGCCCAAAATAGCATCACAAAAAGTATGAATTAAAACGTCTGCATCCGAATGGCCTACAGCTCCTTTTGAATGTGGTACTGTAACTCCTCCTAGCACAAATTCTTCACCGTCTCTTAACTGGTGAACATCATATCCATATCCTATGCGTATATTCAAATCTTCTAGTTGTCTACTTCAGTATCAAGCGCACTGAAATCAAATGTTAAGGCAAATCGTAATGTATTAGATAATGGGTTAACCGCATTTACCTCATCACGACTTTGTAAAGGTATTAAATATGAGAAATCTAGTCCAAACACATTATATCGAACTCCTGCACCTAGAGTAAAAAATTGACGATCTCCTTTTGAAGGATGTTCGTAAAAGAAACCAGAACGTATAGCAAATTGCTTGTCATACCAATATTCTGCTCCCATTGAGTAGATAAGTTCTCTAACTTCACGGTCTCCAGCTGGAGCATCATAAAAAGATTGAATAATACCACTTATAACTGATACATCTGAGTCTAAACCACTAATGATTTCGCTATCGTCATTGTAAATGGGCGGTGTTGGCACTAGTAACTTATTTATATCAAATTCAAATGAAATTTCATTGTATTCATCAATTGAAGTACTTAAAGAAGAACCTATTCTTAAGTTCGCTGGGATAAAATCTTTGTCGATTGTTTCAGTATATGAAACTTTGCCCCCAATATTTGAGATGTTAATCCCTGTTGACCATATCATATCTTGACTAGCTAAACGAATTTCTTTGGTATAAAAACTTGAAAAGTCTCCGGCAACAGTGTGCGCTGCTTTAGTAGCTAAAGTTCCTACTTGCTGACCACCTGTTAGGTTTGAGTAAACATATCGAAGTGCTACACCGGTTGAAAAATTTGGTGATAATTTTAAGGCATAAGCACCGTCTAATGAAAACTCATTTGGATTAAAGGATCCTAATGGATTATTGTTATTATCTGTAAAGTTTATCTCTCCTAAGCTAAAATACCTCATTGAAAAGCCAAGTACCTCGTTTTCGTTCAATCTTTTGTAGGCCGTCAAATAAGATAAATTGATATCTGGTACCAAAGCTTTTAACCAAGGGGTATAGCATACTGAAAAACCAATATCGTCTTTTACAAAGGCATATTTTGCTGGATTCCAGTGCATTGACATTGCGTCTGGAGCTGATGCTACACCAACATCTCCCATTCCTCCAGCTTTGGCGTCTGGACTTATTATTAAGAAAGGTACTGCAGTGGTTATAGTATTAAGTCTGAACTTATTATCAATATTAATATTCTGCTGAGCTAGAGAATACTTGCTGCATAACACAAAAGGAAGTATGGCTAAAATAATTTTAAGTTGTTTCATTGAATATGAAAAAAAGTTGGTTACAAATATAAAATATAAACTTTAATAACGGAGATATTAGTCTATTAGTATTAGTCGTCCTGACTTTGTTGAAACTTCGCCATCACTAGCCTTTGCGACAATATTATAAATATACATTCCACTATCTAACTTATTACCTTCAGTTGATTTTCCATCCCATTCAAGTGGTCCGTATCTAAACCCTACTGGCTTCAAATTATCTTCGATAACTTTCACAACCTTACCAGTTAGATCCATTATTACCAAATTGACTTTCATGTCTAAATCAGACTGATTGTGTTCAAAATAAAAGGATGTAAAATCAACTACTGGGTTTGGATAATTAATTAAGTTTTGAATGGTCAAATTCTGGGCCGATATCACTTTAAATTCTGTTGTACTTTCGGATGAATTATTGAAGACATCCCAAACTTTAACCGTCAGTGTGTGTGTTCCTTCTTCTAAATTTGAAAAAGGATATTCTATAACTCCACTTTGATAACTATCAATATCGTATTCGTAAAAATCGTTAAGTACTATTGGATTAGAAGATTCTTGGTTTAATACGGCAGTCATATCGTGTCCTATTCCGTTTCCAACTGTATTAATGCCGTTTTCATCATAAAGTAAGGCGAATAAATTTGGGTTATTATTGGTTATTCCGCCTCTCACAAAATTTGTATCGTTAATGAACAACTGTATTTCAGGCCCTAAATTATCCACTGAATAATCATCAGCAGTTCCCCCAATTATTATTTCATTACTAAATCCAGAAGCGTCAATTTTCTCTCCATTTAAAACTCCTTTGGCGTACAAACTAATTTTACCCTTACCAAAGTCGTAATTTATGTCCTTAGGAACAATGAATGTAAAAGAGAACTCTCCATTTGTAACGGTAGATTTACCATTAAACAATTTATTTTTTTGTAGGTCAAAAACTAGCACCGGAGATTCGTCCTGACCAAGGGTTTGAAAATCTGTTCGTTTATCAAAAACTGTTGGAAAAACAAAACCTTCAAAATCTTCCACCTTTTCACCATTTCGTTGCACTTCTCCAGACACCGTTACTTGGCCTAATGCTTTTGCACTATCTAAAACTTCCGTCAATACCACGTCATAAACTGGATAGGCAAGCGTTAAGGCAGGGTCTCCTAACAAAGTGAAATTTCTATGGTTTGAATCTTCGATATCATTGACATTATTTTTTGTTCTCATCAAAACGTCGCCAAGCCTAGGCATATCTTCACCATTTTGAGGAAATAAACTCTCAAGAAATGATTCATTGAGGTCTAAGTTATAGTTAGTGAACACTACTCTTGAGGTCGTTAACAAAGCAATAGCACCACCTTTCTCTTTTAAGAAAGCATGCTCAGCAGCAGAAATGCGTTCGGGATCATCGTATCTACCAAACTCACAAGTGGCCGTCATGAACAATGGTAGGTTATTTTCATTATTCCAAGAATATATATCTTCAATACCTAATATTCGCTCATGCGCCCAACCTAATTCTCCGCCGTGTCCAGTATAATTTATCAAAAACATACCCTGATTTACTGCATTTGAAATGGCTGTGTTAGCAGTCGGACACCTTTGCCCTCCAGTTGAAGTTTCTTGCTCGTAAGCGTCTAAGTAAATTTTATCGACATTCATATTTGGATGCTCGAGCGCGATGTAATCTGCTAATTGTTCGGCTTGTCCAGTGTGTACTGTCTCAATTTCATCGTTATCATCGCCAACAAAACACAACCTCAATCGCCAGTCTCCAAAAGATTGTTCGGTATTGTAATTGATTACTTTGTTTACAGAATTTTGGGCTTGTTCTATGGTCTGAACAGGAAATCTTCCAACACCGATATCTAGAAAAGGTAGTTGAGGGTTATCGTCATCTATACTCTCTCCCTCATCTAAAATTGCAAAAAAGTCATCGCTCACATAAGAATACAGAGAATTGGTAGAGTTAGAAGATTGATACGATACTATAAAATTGGTATTTTGAATTTCTCTATTTTTAGGATCAAATGAAGCATCTCCAAATAGCAGCATATACTTGAGAGGGTTTTCATTGTTGTAAAGCATTTTTGCAAAATCTCTTATTGCAGATACATCTTGACTTCCTGCAGAAAATTCATTGTAAATTTGTTGAGGAGTAACGACTTCTACTGCCAACCCTTTAGATTTATGAAAGTTAGCTAATCGATTAGCTTCCGATAAAAAAATTGGGTGGCTAACAATTAGGTAATCTATATCTTGTAAAGCATGTAAATTTTGATTGGCGACCTCCCCTATTAGCTTAACATTTTTGTACCCTCCGTTGAATGCTATAAATTCTTTTAGGGTGTCCGTTTTCAATGAAAAGGTTGCTTTCGTTCCTTGAATATTACGGTTTTGGCTTTTTGGATTTAAAGGATACGTAACGTCCCAAACTACTAAATCTGAATTAGCATTGCTTATTTCAAATTGGCTAATATATTCCGGATGAACAGAAGACAATGATCGGAAAAGCATTTGATTTCCATTCATTTTTAACTCTCTTTCGGCATTAACTTCTATATAATCAATCCATCCTTTACCAGTACTTGAGGTAGATGAAAAGTCTAGCTGAACTTGAATATTATCAGTATTTGGATTAAGTTCTTTTTCTATCGTTTTAGTGTTAGCATAATTATAGCTCCCATAAACTCCTGAAACAGAGGATATTTCTTCATTCATTCCTGAAGAATTAACCGTAAACGTTGAACTATACGGCGACTTGGCTCGGGCTGCTAATACTAATTTTAGATTTGAAGTTCCTATTCTATTAGGGAAATTGAAATTAAAGGTTCTAGAATTTACAATATCAAATACATCGCCATACCAGTTTTTACCAGATTTCACAAAGTTTACTTCATCATTTTCGTGGATTTTATAATCGTTAAATGAAGTAATCGTAACATCTGAAGTTGATTCAGAGTTTTGTGGTGCTATACGTTTTCCGATACCAAAGTCAGTTGTGAGAAAATAATACGTTTCTTCTTCAAACAAGTGCATTTGACGACTAAATTTTCCAGAACTTTCTTGCCATTTGTGAGGAGATTGTCCATAAAATATGATAAAATCATTTTCATCAAATGAACCATCAGTTTGACCAAATACTTGAATAGACAATTCCTCTAAGTCATCTATTCGTGGCTCGGAGTTAGATGTAGGCAGCATACCTCCTGGTCTTCCATATAATCTAATATCGGCTGGGTTGATTCCAGCAACATTTATGCCTAAATCGACAAGGTTTTGATAACTCAATCTGTATATTCCACTCTCAGCAACTGATATTTTATACCAATTTCCAGAGGATAAAACCGAATTTTCAGCAGATGCTAGTGAACTTCTAGCTTGTGTAGTACTGTTGTCAAAGGTTGTAGAAAGCTCACAAAAAACCATTTTCTTATACGTTCCGTCCTCCAAAATAAAAGGGAAAATCGAACCTTTAATTCTTAATTTTTTCCGTTCAATGCCAAAATTGTGAGTTAATTTAACAGTAGAAGTTACATCGAGATTTTTTAAAAAATTTGTTTCCAACTCATTGCAGTCAACAAATAATGGCTCTTTTACCTCTAAAATAAAGTGATTTGAATAGTCATCAAAGGTTTGGTCAAAGTCTAAAAAATAAGAGCTAGAATTGTTTACAACAGGCACACTATCCGCATAGCTCCAATCTAGAAAAAAGTATTTTGAATCCTGACTAAAAAGAGAAATTGAACTAAAAAATAAAACGAAAAAATATAGTGGTCTCATACTGCCTATTGAAGTTCAAATTTACTACTAAATTTATTATGTCACTCACGACTTGATATGCATTAAAACGTAATTTTGTTAAATATTATTATTTAATATTCTGTTGGATGAAAGTTCATAAGAATATTTTTATATTTTTGTTAGCTAGTAACTATTTATATAGTCGAATGAAGAAAATAATATTTTTGTTGAGTTTCTCTCTTTTAGCAGGCATCTACAATGATGCAAAAGCGCAAGACCCTGCTTTTAGTCAATTCTTTGCAAACCCACTATACCTTAATCCTGCAATGGCAGGAACTAATATTTGTCCAAGAGTAATTTTTAACCATAGAAATCAGTGGCCAGGTATTGGAAAAACCTATGTTACTTACAGTGCTTCATATGACCAATATGTAGATAAGCTCGGTGGTGGTTTAGGATTTGCAGTAGCGAAAGATTACGCAGGTGCAGGCAATCTTAATACTACACACATCAGTGCAAGTTACGCTTACAGACTTCAGGTAAATAAGAAATTAAATATTAACGCTGGTTTTGAAGCGGCCTACAGACAATTAGGAATTGACTGGGGTAGCTTAACATTTGGCGATATGATTGACCCAGTTCAAGGTTTCATCTATCCTACCAACGAGGATATCGTTAATTATGCTGACAACAACGGCTTTACAGATTTTGCCGCTGGATTCATGGGATTTGGTAATGCCAACAATCAGTTCGACTATTATTTTGGATTTGCTGCCCATCACATCACACGTCCAGATCAAGGGTTTATTGGTGAAAGCCGTTTACCTATGAAAATAACTGGTAATATAGGAGCGACGTTTCCACTCAATAGATTTGGAACTTATAGAACTAACTCTGGTACAAGACCAAAAAATGCTGCTCTTCTATCTCCAAACATATTATTCCAGAAACAACAAGACTTTATGCAGTTAAACTATGGTATGTACGTTATCAAAGGCCCTATAGTTGGAGGACTTTGGTTGAGACAAAGTGCTGAAAATTTTGATGCATTCATCATACTACTAGGTATAGAACAAAGCTCTTGGAAATTTGGATACAGCTATGACGTTACAATTTCAGACCTTAACAACAGTAATACTCAAGGAGCGCACGAAATATCAATTGCTTACAAACTGCCTTGTCGATTTAAAGGCAAAGCGTTTGAAACAATAAATTGCCCTAATTTCTAGTTATTAAAGATTCAGAAAACCATTTAAATTATGAAAAATCAATTATTACTTATTCTTTCTCTGGCAGTCTTTTTCGGATGCAGTAAAGAAAAGTCGAAAACAACTGGATGGAATTATAATGATCCAAAACATGGTGGATTTGAAGTATCATCTAATTACACAGAACAAATTACTCCTTCTGGAATGGTATTTGTTGAAGGTGGATCTTTCACAATGGGTCGCGTTGAACAAGATGTTCAATACGATTGGAACAATGTTCCTAAAACAGTTACTGTTTCTTCATTTTACATGGACGAAACTGAGGTAAGAAATATTGACTATTTAGAATATTTGTTCTGGATTGAAAGAGTCTACGGTTCAAATTATGATAATGGTTCTTATCCTGAGGTATACTGGAAAGCATTGCCTGATACTAATGTATGGAGAGATAAACTATCTTATAACGAACCATACGTTCGTAGCTATTTAAGACACCCTGCATTCAACGACTATCCTGTGGTTGGTGTAAATTGGGAACAAGCTATGGACTATTGTGCTTGGAGAACTGACAGAGTAAACGAAAGAATTCTTATCGATAACGGTTACCTATGGGAAGATCCGGAACAAGTAGATGAAAACGTATTCAATACTGACGCATACAAGATGGGGCAGTATGAAGGACGAATTAGAAGACAATTGCCTAACTTAAAACTTGGTATTCACGCCTATGACAAAAAGGCTGGTAGAGATAAAAATGCAGTTAGAGGAGTACAAGAAACTGACGGTGTCTTATTGCCAAGCTTTAGACTACCAACAGAAGCTGAGTGGGAATTTGCAGCTCTAGCTTTAGTCGGAAACACTGAAAAAGAAAATGTTGGAGAAAGAAAAATCTATCCTTGGAATGGTGATGGCGTAAGAAACCCATCGAAAAGAAACAAAGGTGAAATTGTTGCTAACTTCAAAAGAGGACGTGGTGATAACATGGGTACTGCAGGAAAACTTAACGACAACGCAGATAAAACTGCTCCTGTAATAAGCTATTGGCCAAACGAATACGGTTTATATAATATGGCTGGAAACGTATCAGAATGGGTTATGGACATCTACCGTCCGTTAGTAGATCCTAATACTACTGACATGAATCCGTTCAGAGGTAATGTCTTTGAAACATGGGAAAGAGACGAAGACCGGTTCATCGTTGAAAAAGATAGTCTTGGTAATATTATTAAAAGAGCAGAGACTGTTGAGGAAAATATCAATAGAAGAAACTACAGTAAATCAGATAACATCAACTATTTAGATGGTGACTATGATTCTAAAGTTAATTCTCCTGCACAAGATTGGTTAGAAGACTCTGAAGACAACACAACTAATCAAGTTTACGAACTCAACCAAACGTCTCTAATATCTGACCAAACTAGAGTTTATAAGGGAGGTTCATTTAAGGACAGAGCATACTGGATGATTCCTGGTACTAGAAGATTTTTAGACCAAAAGCAATCCACAAATTACATTGGGTTCAGATGTGCTATGGATAGATTAGGTCCACCTACAAGTAATCTAAAAGAAAACCAACGTAGACCAGTAGACTGGAACAAAGCTAACGGTTATTACGACAGACAATAATATTTTTTAAATCAATTAAACCCCAATTTTTTATTGGGGTTTTTTTATGAAATGGAATTAAATAAACTTCATCAGCTATTTTTAAACTCTTCAGGAATATCAACTGATACTAGAAATATATCTGCTGATTCTATTTTTTTCGCATTGAAAGGGGCTAATTTTAATGGTAATGAATTTGCCAAAGACGCTATTTCTAAAGGCGCAAAGTTAGCGGTGATAGACGAAGAACAATATGCTATTAACGCTGACTATATTCTTGTTGAAAACGTATTACATTGCCTTCACCAGTTAGCAAGCTTTCACCGTAGCCATTTAAACTGTCCTGTTTTAGGAATAACAGGAACAAATGGAAAAACCACTACAAAGGAACTCATAAATGCAGTGCTAGCGCAAAAATACGATGTAGTGTGCACACAAGGAAACCTAAACAACCATATAGGAGTACCATTAACAGTACTGAGTGCCGATTTAAAGACAGAATTTTTGATCGTTGAAATGGGTGCAAATCATCAAAACGAAATAAAACTGCTTTCAGAAATTGCTGATATTAACTATGGTATTATTACTAATATAGGAAAGGCACACCTTGAAGGTTTTGGAAGCGTTGAAGGTGTTACCAAAACAAAGAAAGAACTGTATGACTACATTAAAAAACACTCAGGAACACTATTTATAAATAAAGAAGATAAGCTGCTTCAGAGTATCTCAACTACTATTAATAAAGTTGAATATTTGACGGATGAACATAACGATGGCAGTCCATTTGCATCTGTAAAATGCTTTGATAAAATTATAACCTCAAAATTAATAGGTAGCTATAATTGCACAAATATACAAGCGGCAATTTCCATAGGTCTGTATTTTGATGTTTCTTTTGAAGATATAAAATCTGCAATCGAAAACTATACCCCACAAAACAATCGTTCACAGCTTGAAAGTACAATTAAAGGCAATTCATTAATCATCGACTATTATAATGCCAACCCCACAAGTATGATCAAGGCAATCGAATCTTTCTACTCTATAAAAAGTGCTAAAAAACTCTTTATTTTAGGCGATATGCTTGAACTTGGTGAGGTTTCGATACATGAGCATCAAAAAATTATTGATGAGTTGAGTGAAACGCAATCAGAGGCTATACTTATAGGAACAGAATTCGGAAAATGTTCTCACTCATTCCCTCATTTTACAGATATTTATGAAGCTCAAAAGTGGATTAAAGAAAAATCTTTCAATGATTATTTTATTTTACTAAAAGGGTCAAGAGGAATAAAATTAGAGGAACTCAAAGATTTACTTTAGTTCATCTGTTATTACTTGTCTAAAAATCAAGAAAAAACATACAATAAATACACCTAAAATAGAAAAAAGAATAAACGCTTTTACTGCAGAAATTTTATTTCCAATAAGCGGTAATCTTGGCGTATCTATAATATTTAGAAGTGGTTTATTATTTATCAATGTAAACTTAGAAAGCTCTAAATTTTTTACAATCTCTCCATACATAATGTTTAAAATCTGAACATCACGTTTAAGCCTTATTTCATCTAGCAAACCCTTTGCACGTTGCACACCAAAATTAGAATCTTTATGTGAAGCGTATCTATACTCTGCAGTTTTTAGCTCGTTTAATACTGAATCTGCTCTAAACGACAACAGTGATAAAGTACTTTCTGATTTAGCGGTTTGAAATTTGGTATAATACTCTTCGAGCTTTTGTGCTAAAGACTCAGTTAATAACTTGGCAAATTTCTCGTCGGATGAAGTGCAACTGATTTTAAAAATATTACTCTCATCTTCAAGAATTGTGGAAATGCTGTTGTTTACCAAATCAGTATAAACAATATTAATTATACTATCATGCTGGAACGTAAAGTCTGAAATTTTTGGCGGGAAACTAAAGTCTTCCATTTCGTCTTGCCATGACAGCCTGTAATCATTAATATCCAGAAAATGATTGATAAGTAAATCATCTTTGTCGTTGATATTTCCATTTTGTAGAATTGCTTGATGCACTACTCTTTTAGAGATTAACAATTCTTGAATATTAGCCTGACTAAACGTACCATTAGAAGCACCACCTAGATTTAACCCAAACTGACTCGCTATTCCTGATACAGCACCTAAACTTGATGATGACTCTTGACTTTCATCCACTACAAAGGTTAATTCTGCGGTATATGACTGGGTTTTAAGGATTGAGTAAATTACTCCTAGAAAACCAAAGAGAAATGTAAAGCCAATGATGAAAATAAATTTGCTCTTTAATAAATTCTTAAAATAAACCATCTTAAGAATCACATCTTTTAATCGAATTTCGTCAATATTTTCTTCCATTAATTTATTGTTGTCTAGATAAATAAAGAATATACAAAGAGGTTATAGCAGATATCTTTGTGATTGTACCTTCTAAAATTCGTGTCCAATCAACTGGTTTGGGCTTTTGCCTTTTAATCTTAACATCTTCAGTAACTTTAATGGTTGAACCTTTTTCAACTCTTGGGTATAGAATAAACAAGCCGAAATCTTTAGCTTTAGAAACAGATCCAGAAGGAGAAATAACCAATGTATTAGATTTTATATTATGTTTCGAAAAGCCTCCAGCAAAATTATTAATGTAATAGTTAGCTCTTCTTTCCATAAACGGAACGGAAATGGATGTTTCTTCAAAATTTGAAAGTGCGCCAGTAATTGCAACTAAATCCTGAGTTTGTGGAATATTAATACTATCTAAATCGTGCAAAACAATATTATACCTTGATTTTCTATACTTTAATGCCTTATCAAGATTTAAATGAACAGGCATGTATTTTTTTATGAATGTTTTTTCAATCTTGTTAACTGGCGCTGCCTTTTCTTCATTAAAGGGAATAATCTGAACAAACTCTCCATCCGAAAAGAAACCATTTACAATTTCTTCATCGTCATTATAAAAGTCTATTTCATCATTAGGCTTCTCCTCAATCTCCATCATTCTATACATGTTGATTGCATTATCATCGCCTGTACTTTTGATTCCTCCAGCTCTTAAAATTAAATCAACAATTGTTTCATCTTTTGATTTTAAAGAGTAAACTCCAGGATACTCAACTTCACCCGTAATTACAACGGTTCTTACTTCTTCATAATCAGGGTTAATTCTCACTGCTACCTGATCATAGGGTTCAAGCATAAAATTAGCGGCTTCATCATCTAATTCACCATTATTAGATATTTTAAAAGAACGAACAACCGTTCTTTTAGCTTTCAAAATATTAGTTTCAGCATCATAATCTGCTATTCTTGATATATCAATTTTAGCCCCTGCCGACTCTTGCACTAAACCCCCAGACATAATAATCAGGTCTGACAAATTTAACCCCTCGCCAAAAGAGAAGGTGTTTGGTATTCTTACACCTCCTGTAATTGAAACCTCAAATTCATCCATATAATCTCTTTTAGAAAGAAAGAAAATCTCATCGTATTCTTCAATCAAAATATTGGATGCTGAATTGGGATTGTCGACTAATGATGCAATGTCGAGTATTAAATATTCCTTAGAATAATCGTCGGCTGATGTTCTTACTAAATATGCCGACTCTAAAAACAAATCTTCTGACAAAGAGTTAGATTTCAGTAACATATCGTAGACTCTTTCACCACTAGAAAATTGGTACTCACCACTAACACCAGTCGACGAATGAATGTATACTAAATCTGATGGTATTCCTTGAATACTATTGACCATAATTTCATCGCCATTTTTTAATGATAAATTCTTAGACCCGACTTCATCAACAGTAATGGTCTTAATTGAATTCCCGTCAATTCTACTTACTGCAATACCGTTCTTGTAAGCCAACTTGGTAAAACCACCTGCATATTTGATAAGGTCAATTAATTTATCGCCTTGCTTAACCTCGTAAGAATAGGGTTTATTTACCTCCCCTTTCAACTCAACTACATTTTCAGCTGAAGGCACATATAGGTAATCGTTGTTCTGCATAAATAGATCTTGAGATTTATCGGCATCGAACAAAAATTTATACACGTCTAATGAATCAACTGTTTCGCCATCTCTAATGAGGTAAATATTTCTAACCGAACCAATTTGGTTTGGACCACCAGCAGCAATTAAAGCATTGAATGCGGTATTTAATGCAGGAATAGAATACGAACCTGGATTGAAGACTTCTCCAACAATATTTACACTTATAACTCTTGAGTAATTCAACGTTAAATCAAACTGAGATTTCCTTAAATCGAAAAATGAACTCATCCTGTCTTTTACAAGCGATTTGACAGACTCAAGGGTTTTAGATGCTACATATATTCGACCGGCATGTTTGGTAGAGATATAGCCTTTATCATTAACCACGACTACTTCGCTGTGTTCAGAAATACCCCAGATAGAAATTGTTAGCTCATCCCCTTCAGCAAGTAGATAATTTTTTGGCGCTTGATTATCATAAGACCTAGTAAAAAAGTTTATGCTATTATTTCTAAAGAAATTTTGACCATATATTTTTGCTGCTGGATATTGAATGGAATCATTGAACGAAAATAAGGTGTCGATTAATGACTCATTAAAATTTCGAGATTGAATTTGACTAATTTCAGCAGATGAAGAATCAATAAAGTTAGGATTGTATTTACCCCTTTGTAATTTGTAATCCATAGCTTCAGAGATTTCGCTTTCACTCAAGCCCATTTGCCTCAATACATCTTCACTAGGAATATCAGAAGGGTTTATGTCTGAAGCGCTCATATTAGATGGTGCAAACTTCATGTATTTTTGCATTTGCTCTACTGACTGACCGTAGCTAATTTGTCCAATAAAGCATAATACGATTACAATAATTTTCTTCATAATGAAACTTAATTTTTTCTAAATATATAACAATTCATTTATTTAAGAATTGACCTCGAAATAACGACCCGTTGAATTTCTGAAGTTCCTTCATAAATTTGAGTGATTTTTGCATCCCTCATTAATCTTTCCACATGGTATTCTTTTACGAAGCCATAGCCACCATGAATTTGAACAGCTTCAGTGGTTGTTTTCATTGCCACCTCTGAGGCAAACACCTTTGCCATAGCACTTTCTTTATCAAAATTCATGCCGTTATCTTTTAGCCAAGCAGATTTTAAACAAAGTAATCGAGCGGCTTCAATTTCTGTAGCCATATCCGCTAATTTAAACGCTATCGCTTGGTGTTCATGAATTGCCTTTCCAAATGCTTTTCGTTGCTTAGAATATTCTAAAGATAACTCATAAGCACCAGATGCAATACCTAAAGCTTGAGAGGCAATACCTATACGTCCGCCTGAAAGAGTAGACATAGCGAATTTAAAGCCAAACCCATCCTCTCCTATCCTATTTTCTTTTGGAACTTTAACGTCAGTAAATAGCAATGAATGAGTATCTGACCCTCTTATTCCTAGTTTATTTTCTTTTAAACCAACTTCAAAACCAGGCATACCTTTTTCTACAATCAGAGCATTGATTCCTCTGTGGCCTTTTTCGGGATCTGTCTGTGCAATAACTAAATATACTGAAGCTGTATTTCCATTTGTAATCCAGTTTTTTGTACCGTTCAACAGGTAATGGTCACCCATATCAACAGCAGTAGTTTTTTGGGATGTAGCATCGCTACCTGCTTCAGGCTCTGACAAACAAAAAGCACCAATAATTTCTCCTTTAGCTAAAGGCACTAGGTATTTTTGCTTTTGCTCTTCTGAACCATATTTCTCTAAACCCCAACACACTAATGAATTGTTAACCGAAACCACCACAGAAGCAGAAGCATCAACCTTTGAAAGTTCTTCCATTGCTAATACGTAAGACACGGTATCCATTCCACCTCCTCCATATTTGGGGTCGACCATCATTCCCATGAACCCCAATTCTCCTAGTTTTTGT
>Ga0209555_10001235_pt1 | contig 19955 bp, 4 predicted proteins | sample SaaInl85LU_5_DNA_FD_184643 | JGI IMG/M metagenome (GOLD analysis project Ga0209555, IMG submission 184643) | Marine microbial communities from expanding oxygen minimum zones in the Saanich Inlet - ESP_85LU_5_DNA (SPAdes) (version 2) | ecosystem: Environmental > Aquatic > Marine > Intertidal zone... | reverse complement strand
GCTGCGGATAACGATGCTAATGGCTCTATCGATATCAGCGATGTAATTAGCTCGCTCAGACAAATAGTAGGACTGCAAGAAGCACCTAATGCTCGTATCGTTGATGCACAAGGCAATCACCAGTTCATGTTCGATGATAGTGTCACTGAGCTTTATGTAGTAGCTGCAGGTGATGCTGACCTGTCTTGGATCCCATTAGAGCTGGTTTAATCTTCGGATACTCCAAAACCAGCCACCTGAATTACCTACACGACCATACACCTAGTTCTCACGTCCCCATCCAGAAACCTTTACATACAAGCCCCTACACTGCACATGTTTTGACGTACACAAAAGTACTGATAAGTTCATGTTGCAGGGCTCTTGTAACTAGGTACCTCGGACGGTGAACGGACGGATAACCAGATACCGAAGGAAACTTCATCCGCCCGCTTTAAATGTGGACTGAGTGGCAATTCACGACTCAAAGCTGCTATCTGCAAGTGAATGAGCTAGTATCAAATCATAGAACTATAAGTGCGAGTTGCAACCATGGCTAAAATTTCAGCAGCATACGCCATAGACATGTCGGCCCTTAATCTGAATTCGCTTTACGCGTACAGCTACGACAGCGGCTTCTACGACAATGTGAATACCGCTTTTAACAACCGCACTTATCAGGATTTAGTCTGGGTTGATTGGCTCTATAGGGGCATCTACTACGAGAGCGTCTTCGGTGGTACCGGAATCACATTTGACCAGTATGGCAATGTTAGCGGAGGCACGGTTACCGGATATATAGAAACGGTCCGGACTGGATCTCAATATACTCCAGTGTTCGCAATTGAAAACATGACTGTATCTGCAGCCTCGATTTGGAATGCGGCTACAACCACTTCAACTAGCGATGATTACCAGGTATTCACCTCCGCGATGTCGGGCAACGACGAGATCTACGGAAGTGCCTATGACGATGTGTTACTGGGTTACGACGGGAACGATTCATTCTTCGCATCTAGCGGACTAGATCAAATTTATGGTGGTGCAGGAACAGACACCTATGTGATTGCCTCCCTAGAGACGGCCGACGTAGCCCTCGTGGACTACGGAAACGGTTATGCGCTAAGTAGTAGTTACGGACTTCAATATCTAGAATCGATCGAGAGAATAACCCTTAGCGACGGTACTTTTCAGGCCTCAGAATTGGCACCGAGTCTTAGCGCAACAGCAAGTCCGGGCTATCTATATTTTGATCTGACTGGTGACAATCTTGTCGACGCCATGACCAATGGGTACGCGTGGGACTTGAATGCCGATAAAACTATAGATTTCGCTATTGCTAATGGATTTTATGCGGAGTACTGGAACGATCCTTCATCTGTCTTGGAGCATTTAGTTATGCTTTACAGCTGATCTCCTATTACACAGATGTAACTTTCAATAATTTAGGATTTTTTGCAGATCCAACTGTCGCACACGCTTACGGTGCAGAGATTACGCTCTCTCTTGATGCAAGCTACAAATTTTTTTCTTCCTCATACACCCTAGGGATGGCCTTCTTCCCAAATACAAACTATGACCAAACTAGCTGGGGATATGAAGGAATAGGTGGCGACCTCTATCTAAATGTCGATAGTTCAGCGAACTACTATCCAAGCTATGAACCCGGATCTCAAGGTTGGTTTCTGCTGTTACATGAGTTAGGTCATGCGCTTGGGTTAAAACATCCCCATGATGATGGAGGCACGGGAAGACCCACATTTTCAGATTTGGGGATCGATATCTTCAACGAAGATATCGCCACCATTATGTCCTACAACGACACTACGCAAAGCCTCAATCAAGTGGCATATGACCCTGCAACACCGATGGTGCTGGATGTTCTGGCACTTCAGTATCTTTTCGGAAAAAACTCTACGACGAACTCGGACGATACTGTCTACGACCTAACCAATAACGAAGGGTACTATCTGACAATATGGGATGCGGGAGGCACTGATCAGATTGACGCGTCCTCTACTTCCTGCGGCTGGGGTGTGTTTCTTCCCTCCGATCTGGGCTCAACTATTATTGATACAACTGCTGGGTATTGTTACTCAATCGACGCGAGTGGTGTCGCGGATGAAAATACGCTCGTATGGCTTACAGGTGATATTGAGAATGTAACGGGCTCAGCGTTTGACGATCAGATTCAAGGCAACTCGTTAGCTAACACTCTAATCGGCGGGGCTGGCGATGACTCAATCTTTGGAGGTTACGGTGACGATCAGCTTTACGGTGGCGCCGGTAACGACTACATCAGCGATTGGATGGGTAATGATGAGGTCTATGCTGGCGATGGCGATGACATAATCATCAATACCGGTGGTGAAGACCTAATAGATGGCGGGGATGGAATTGATACCCTTGTTACTGATCTCAGCCAGGCAGTAAAAGAAAAACTCGGATTCACCAACTGGAATTTCGATATCGTTTTAGATTTAGCTGCAGTTGACCCTCATATGCGTCATTACGGGCTGACACCCGAGGGCGTTGATTACGCATGGGATGAGATCTACAACATCGAAAATTACACACTTATCGGTGATTTCGATGCCCAGCTTGCTGGAGATGATAACGACAACATCCTGATAGCCGACACTGGCGACGATACACTTTTTGGGGGAATAGGCGATGACAATTTGTCCTCCGGTAGTGGAGATGATCAATTAAACGGAGGAGCAGGAAACGACGTTTTGAGAGGCGGGGCCGGACTCGATACATTTATTTTCGAGGGAGCTTTTGGTCACGACACTATCTATGGGTACAAGCCTGAAGAAGATACTCTTGTATTCAGAGATAACTATGGCTTGGAAATACTCACTAATGATCTTGTGGTCTCGACTGATGCTTCCAACAGAACGGTATGGAGCCTGGCGGATAATTCTGCAAGCGTGACCTTTGCGAACCTCAGGGTATTTAATAAAGATACAAGCCAAGAGATCAGTGACGGAACAGTTACATATAGCACCGCTGATGGTACCTCCAACTCAACGACTTTAAGTGCCTTCGCCGCGACCAATACCACGATATCAGCTGATTACGACGTAGATACCACAGGAGCTGTAGGAATATCTGACGTTATAGCTCAGTTGAGACATATCGTTGGACTAAACACACTTACAGGAGTAGCGCTGGGTGCAGCTGACAACGATGGTGATGGAGCGGTAGCTATCTCAGATGTTATTAGTTCATTACGACAAATAGTAGGACTGCAAGAATCACCTAGCGCCAAACTAGTTACTGCGGCAGGTGAGTCAGAATTTCTGTTCGATCATAATGTCGAGGAGCTTTACGTTGTTGCGCCAGGAGATGCAGATTTGTCTTGGATACCGTCAGAACTCGTATGAGATCCTCGACTATGCAAAAAACCACCGCGTTTGCGATGGTTTTTTATTTTTGCTTTTGTGAGGCTGGTCTCTAAAGTATGTCAACGGTGATCGGGGCCATTGATATTCCACTGGAGTCTGTGCCTACAACGGCAATACCGTCCAAGATGACTGAAACATCGGTAAGGCTATCATCGAGATTGAAGTAGACAGTACCGATATCAGCTGTAGCTGTCGTACGAGTACCAGCGTCATTATCAACAACCGCTACTGCCGGATCAGCAATACTAGAAAATACAAACGAACCGAAGGTTTCGCTTGTGGAATCATTATCGAAGATTGCACTAAGCGCATTGTTCGATGGCGCTGCAGCAAAGTTAGCTGTTTTGATAACTTCGAAAGGCGAAGCTGAGTAGTTGTGATCTAGAGTGAAGACGACCGTCGATACGTTGTTCAACATCGTGTACGCAGAAATATCAATAGAGATATCAATCGCGTAATAGGTGTCAGTGTCCGTAAGTCCGGTGTCAATACCAGTCTCGTTAAACAACGTGTCTGCATTAATTGCGCGTTTTGTAGCTGTCAACGCATCTCCAAGGGCAATCACTGAAACATCAATTTGTTGCGTCGTAGCTCCACCAAGATCATCAGTTACCGTAACAATAAAACTATCATCACCTGTAACTGCACCGCTGGTCGGAGTGTAGCTCCAAGCACCCGTTGCGGCATCAATTGTTGCTGTACCGTTTGTAGCTGCTGTACTCACTGTGAAGTAAGTTGAATCGGTCAGTCCTTCAACATCTGTAGCATTCAAGTCACCCGTTATTGCACCACCGTACTGTGGTTTAGTACCGCTAATGTCGCCAGTGATAACAGAAGCATCATCTACAGGAGTAACCGTTAGGTTAATTGTCTGCGTTTCTGTGTGATTGTCATCGTCAGTAATGGTAACGATGAAGCTATCCGAACCATTGTAGTTAGCATTTGGAGTGTAGCTCCATGCCCCAGTTTCGGCGTCGATGGTTGCGCTACCGTTAGATGCATCAGTTGACACTGTAAAGTAAGTTTTGTCAGTTAGCCCGTCTTTAGAATCTACTGCTATCAGTGTACCTGTGATGTCATTATCTTCATTCGCAGTACCACTGACGGCACCGCTAATCGCAGCAGCATCGTTCACAGCCGTTACGGTTAACGAAACAACCTGAGTTTCGGTGTTTCCGTCATCATCTGTAACTGTCACCGTAAACTCATCAGAACCATTGTAGTCTGCTGTTGGTGTGTAGGACCAAACGCCACTCGCGGGATCAATCGTTGCCGTGCCGTTAGCCGCAGCGCTTGTTACTGTAAAGTATGTCGAGTCGGTTAGACCGTCCGCTGAGTCAGTCGCAGTCATAGTGCCAGTAATAGCTCCAGCATCCTCTGCTCCAGTACCAGTAACATCACCGCCGATCGTTGCTGCATCATCTACCTGAGTGACGGTTAGACTCACCGTCTGAGTTTTGGTGAAATTGTCGTCATCTGTGACTGTTACAACGAAACTATCTGCACCGTTGTAGTTGGCTGCCGGTGTGTAAGACCAAGCGCCAGTCTCAGGATCAATAGTCGCTGTCCCTTTGCTTGCAGCCGTAGTAACTGTGAAATAAGTTTTATCAGTTAAACCATCTGCTGCGTCAGTTGCGGTCATTGTGCCGGTTATGGCCCCGCCATCTTCCTCGCCTGAACCAGAAATATCACCCGCGATAGTAGCGGCGTCGTCGACTGATGTTACAGTTACAGTGACTGTTTGATCTTTCGTGTGTCCATCGTCATCGGTCAATGTTACGACGAAAGTGTCTGTACCATTGAAGTTAGCGTTTGGTGTGTAAGTCCAGTCACCATCTGGAGCATCGATGGTTGCTGTACCGTTGGTACCGTTCGTTTTTACGGTCCAGAGCGTGCCATCTGTAAGGCCGTCTGCAGTATCACTACCTGTCAGTGTGCCAGTTGCGCTGTTGTCTTCTGCGACAGTCGCTGTTGAGTCACCGCTAACAGTCGCAGGGTCATCCACTTTGTTGATGACGATGATCCCCGGCACTTTAGTTGTACCGTCGGAGAGCGTAATCACGAAATCTACGGTTCCATTGAATTCAGCGGCTGGAGTGAACGTTAGGTTCGTTGAATTAAAAGTACCCTTGGCAGACTGATCGGTTGTAGTGTCTAAGGTGATTGTTGCGCCCACGTACTCACTGCCGCTAGGGGCGGTGAGTTGTATTGGGTCATTACCGGCGACTCCAGAATCTGTATCAGTGTCTTCATCGACTGGACTTGCCAAAGGTATGGCGTGTACGACAGTAGCATTAACGTATCCGGTTGCTGTTGCACCCGCCTTATCTGTTACTGTGTAGGATAGCTTTGCAGGGGTATCGTCAGATACCGTTGCTGGCTGATATGTCCATGAACCGTCATTGTTATCCACAATCTGACCAGGGCCAGAGACCAGAGTGACGTCAGTCAGCGTTAGGGCGTCACCGAAGGCAATATCTACATCAGCGATCAGTGATGCGGCGTAGGAGATATCGAGAACAATCTCGTTTGAGTCGCCAACAATAATCCCGGAAACGTCATCTGCAGTTGGGGCATCATTAACTGAGTCAACCGTCAGTGAGATCGTCTGATCTTTAGCGTAGCCATCATCATCTGTGATAGTTACGACAAAGCTATCACTACCAAAGTAGTTTGCAGTCGGCGTGTAGGTCCACGCGCCAGTTTCAGCGTTGATGGATGCAGTACCATGGCTTGCGCCGTTGCCGTTGGCAATTTCGAAGTATGTTTTGTCGGTCAGACCATCTGCATTATCAACAGCAACTAGCGTGCCACTGAAGGTAGTGTCTTCGTTAGCCGTTTTAGAAGTATCGCCGCTCACGACAACAGCATCGTCTACAGAGTTAACCGTTAAGTTAACTGTTTGGTCGAGAGTGTGGCCATCATCGTCGGTCAGGGTTACTACAAAGCTATCGCTGCCATTGTAGTTGGTATCAGGGGTGTAGGACCAAGCGCCTGTAGCTGCATCGATTGTTGCTGTACCGTTGGACGCATCCGTTTTTACGGTCCATAAGGTTCCGTCAGTTAAACCGTCTGCATTGTCTGATCCTGTGAGTGTACCGGTGGCCGCAGTATCTTCATTGGTGGTTTTAGACTTGTCGCCGTCAATTGTAGCGACATCGTCGACCTTTGTTACTTCAAGGACTGCGGGTAGGTTGTCCACACCGCTCTGTTTAATGACGAAACTGATTGTGCCGTTAACGTTCGCACCAGGATTGTAAACACCTGAGAGATTTGTATCCGGTGCTGATGCGAGAGCGAGAGATAAGTTTCCTACGGCAACGTTGAGCTCGGAAGCAGTGCTCGCTAGCATCGTATCCACGTTGATGGTGTTGTCCTCTAGGATTGTACCCAGTGGAATAGCATCAACAACATTTACTTCAATATTGGCAGTAGCTGTAGATCCTGCAACATCTGCAACGATGTACTTCAGAATAACCGCTGTATCTGCGTCGACATCCGGCGGCGTGTAAGTCCATACACCGCTTCCAGCGGATGTTTCTGCAACTGAGCCGCCACCGCTGGCTATCGTTACGCTGGTTACTTTCAGGGTATCGCCAACGTCGACATCGGCGATTTCTCCGGTGAGGTAGCTTGTATCAATTGTGAGAGTGTTTAAATCGCCAAGGGTAACGTCAGTTTTGTCTGATGCGGTTGGTGCATCGTTCGTGTTAGCAACGGTGATTTTAAAGATGTCGCTAACGCTTTTGCTTGCTATATCTGTCGCTGTTACTTTTACACTAATTTCCCCAACATCATCGTTCACTGGGGTGCCTGAAAGCACGCCTGTTGTAGTGTTGAATGTTAACCAAGTGGGGAGAGCAGAGTCGTCTTCGAGCGTAGCTGCATAGGTCAATACTTCATTGGCGAGGTTATTAGCTGCGTTGTCGTTGAACTGGATATCTGCATCACCGAAGGCTGTAGAAGTATCCAGGGTAAATAACGCATCTTCATTGGTCGTTTGATCAGCGGTTGCTGCAACTACCGTTGGTACATCGTTGACGTTGGCAACGGTTATTTTGAACGTTTGTGTAGCTGACGTTCCCGCAATATCAGTTGCAGTGACTACTACGGTGTACTCGCCCAGAGCATTGGCGTTTGGTGTACCACTGATAATACCGGTAGCAGGATCTATCGAAAGACCTTCCGGTAGGGTATCGCTGTCGGTGTAGGCGATCACGTCACCATTGCCGGCGTCAGCCTCTGCGTCGGTAAAGTAGTTGGAAGTATCGATACTTGTGATTGCAGTATGCTGCGCAGCATTGGCAACGTCGGAGATAGTCGCCGTTGTTGCTTCAACGGCGTCGTTCACGCCGCTAATAACAACGGTTATGATTTTGGTAACAGGCACTGGATTAGCGGCTGTAGGATCGTAGTAAAGGTTTGTCACCGTGCCGTTTGCATCAACCTGCTGAACAGAGACTTTGAAGCGCTCCACAACGCTAAAGTCGTCTGGGGTAGTTGAGTTTGTTTCAGTATTGAGATCGCCTTCGTATGTTTTAGACTGCAGTGCCTGCATGAGGGCATTTTTAGTAGCGTCTGCTGTCAGGTCCAGTGAATACGTCCAGTTACCATCGCCATCTATCGCTAGGGTGCCGCCCAGGCTTGATGTATTCAAAGAATTCAAAGCTGTTTCAGCTTTGAACTGATAGGTAATTGTATCGGTCGTGTCGTTGTCAGTGAGTAAAAGCGAACCAGTAGAGCTGATAGCTACATCACTTTCGAGTACTGTCTTTTTGACGGTTCCTGAAACTGTTGGTGCAGCAGCGATGACTGTGACGTCAGTGGATGTTTTCAAAAGCGTAGTCAGCGAACTATCACCTGTTGCTGAACCCACAGCTGCATCTGTCAGCGCAGCCTGAGCGACAGAGAAAACCTCGCGGGCATCCTCAAGTGTCGCGGTAGGAGAAGCCAAGGCTGCATCAATCTGATTGCTGACGTTCTCAACGGCCAGTGCTATGTCTGCGACACCGGAAATAGTTATACCCAGCTCACCAGTGCCAGACCCTGTAACACCGGAGACAACCTTGTTGATTGTTGTCGCTATGTTGGTAGAGTCCAGCAAATCACCAGATGCACTCGCAAACTCAGTCCCCAGTGTTTCAATTGCTTTGCTGAAAACTGCATCTTTGTCCGCTCCAGAGGCGTCGGCAGCTTCTGATATTGAGTTAACTATAGCCACGACCTTCTGAGCGGCAGCCTCCACCTCTTTTGCGGTAGCAGTATCGGTGGTGTTAAACGGGTTAAAAGTTGTCAGGTCTACTGTCGTATCAGTGATACCCAAGGCTGTTTTTACTGCTGTCTGTGCTGCCGCTAGCTTTTGTTCGGCGGTTTGAGTTGTAGATGTATTAGCATCAACAATTGCCTTGACCAGCGTCGTTGCAGGCGAAACGATTTCAGACCCTGCTGTGGCCTTCAGGGTGACGCCTGCCAGCACCTCGCCTGAGGACGCGTCCACAGTGTTATCGTTTGTCGTTACGATAATGTCGCCAGCTAGTTTTGCCTGGTCTGTCGTTGAGAACGAGTAGGTACCGTCGCTGTTTGTGGTGGTCGAAATTTCGTCACTGTCCAGTTTTCCATCACCGTCCAAATCGATAAAAACAGTAGCGTTCGAAAGCGGCCCCTTAACTGCTGTACCACCCTGAGAGAACTGAGGTACCGTAGTGCCGCCTGCGCCACATCCTGTAAGCCCAAGCGCCATCAAGCTTAAAACGGCGGTAGATGCGCTGGAATTTAGTTTGCCGTTTGTCCGTGCCTGCAGAGCCTTGAGAGTTGTTTCGTATGCCAGGCGGTTGAAGGCAAATTTAAACTGTGACATGGGTCGTTCCTTCGGAATTCGTTATAGAAATTATGATCCATCGACTATAAGCGATCGCGCGCTCAAGCGAAAGACTCTAAGTAGAGACTACGATTTTAGTCTACAAATCATAAAAGGTTGGTGTCAGCTCAGTTGATAAATCAACATCACCATTCAAAATCAACTCTATTGAGCTCTGATCTTGGAGGTTTTCTGTTACGGTATCCCCGCCTACGTCGACAACGTCAAAGCGGTTTATCGGGCTTAGGCCCACGAGATGCCGCAATTGAGCAATTACATCGCCGATACCGATGTTTGAGTCATTATCTACGTCTGCCGCGAAAGCAGCTTTTCCTGTCAGAGGGCTGAGACCCACGATATGCCGCAGACTGGCAATGACATCACCAATACCAATATCAGAGGTATGCATAGCTGGATCGAGCGTAACCGTTCCAATCGTGCTGCCTTGCAGATCAAAGTAGGGCGAGTCCGAGGAGACGGTCGTTGCGGTCCCATCCAGCTCTGCGACGATAGTGCCGTGGTTTAGTGTTTTGCCATTTAGCGTCAACTCAATTCCACGGTTGCCAACCCCGATAGCATTGGCAAGCGAGATGGTCTCACTAACGCCCCAGTTATCGATGTAGTCGACGGTTACTTGCAGCAGCTGCCCAACCATCGCTTCGCTCAACGTAAAGCTGTTCCCTGTGACACTGCTCTGTGCTTGACCATCGAGTGACCATACAAAATTCGGCCCGTCGCCATATCCATCGATATCAGCGAAACTGGATAGATCCACTGAGATCGTCTGACCTGAACGAACGGAGCCCGAGAGCGCTAGCGTGCCTTGTGGCAGGGTGTTGGTGTGGTCCACAACGAACGCGAGCGACTCTTGCGTCGCCAAGTTTGTTGCCGATGTTCGAAAGGTGACCGTGTTACCGATTTCGTTGATTGCAGGAGTGTCGGAAGCATCATCAGCCAGCGCACCGCCGGCACTGAGTGTGTATATCTCACTGGTGTCCGCTTCAATATCAACGCCAAGTAGCTGGTTGCTCAGATCTTTACCAGCCTGCGCAACACCACTAAAACCCAAAATCACTTCAGTGCTATTACTACCCTCTATCCAAAGATCGTAATCCGCGGCAAATGTTAGGGCGTTTACGGTCGGGTCTACTCGTTTCGTTAATGAGACAGTATCTACAAGGTAGAGATCGAGCAGCCCGTCCGTGTCGGTTGTCACTAAATCAGTTGCGAGGAAGGCGATGTCGTTCTCTAAGAAAGCGGCAAGGCCCCCGTCGTAACCGCCGGCCTCTCCTGCACTGTTCGCGCTAACAAGTGAAATGTCTCCATCGCGCCAAAGGTAGAGGTCAGTATCTGAGTTTGTATCATCAGCCGAAAATGTTTCTGCTGCATTGGTGCTGAATAGCACACTGACTTTGCCATCAACGATAGCTAAATCCTGCAGCTGGCACTCATCACTAATTGCTTCGGTTCCATCGCTGAGTGTTGATATGCGCGTGAGTGTGCCTTCAACCGTGTCCAGAAGGTAAACATCAGTGACAGTATTCGTATCCAGCGTGCCAGTAGGTGTCAGGTTGGTCGCGGCTGTCTCAAATGCGACGTATCTACCAGTATCATCACTTACGAGTTGCAGGATGCTGCGGTCGGCAACAACATCTGTGGCGGCCTCAATAAGGTCCGAACTCTTCAACGTAGTGGCTGTGACTGTTGCGATGCGATTGTAAATGCCACTCGAAGCGTCGTCGGTTAGATCTTCATAGCTAAGGCTAAACGTGGGCGTAGCGTTGCTACTCCATGCAACGCTCGCGGTATAGGCTTTGATAGAGGTTGCATCACCTTGACCAACAATAGTGTTGTAGTTGGTCAGGTAGGTCCCATCGGTCAGATCTACCAGCATAAATGCGTGTAATTGACCGGCTTCCGTGCTGTACAGCACATCGACTACAGCGAGTTGCCCGTCCGGAGAGACCGAAACAGGCGAAACGCTGAAGATTATGCGGGCGCCCGGATCTACAAATTCGCTACTAGGAAGCGGAATACCTTTTAGCATTTTCCGTCCCCGTTACAGCAATACGTAGATATCGGTTTCGTTTAGATCGGCTGCACCTGTGTCCAAGTGGAAGATCGTGATCGGGCCCGTTGCATCCGTTGGGTTAAGATCCAGCGTTAGATCTCCAGTGTCGGTGTTAATCTGGAATGCGGCCGACGCATTATCCGACACACCATTGGTAATGGTGCCCAGTTGCGCACTTGTTAGGTAACCCGAGTACTCGTCACTAGGAAGTACAGGGTTAAACAGGCCAAACGCCAGAGCATCGACTAAAAGTAGATCCTCGCCGCTAACGAAGTCCGTTATCGTGTCGGCCGAACCGTCGTTCACACTTGCAACGAATCCATCTTCACCGCGACCGCCAGTTAGTGTATCTGCACCACCTAAACCGCCCAGCAAGTTGTCACCGGAGTTGCCCGATAGCTCGTTAGCGGCTGCGTTGCCGGTTACATTGAGATCCAGAAGACCCAACAGTTCGCCATTCTCTATGCCAGCCTGCAGAATCAGGTCGATCGTTGAACGGATGGTGTCGGTGCCCGCACTGTCGATAATCACATCACCAGTAGAACCAACGATGTAAATGTCATCACCGGCACCGCCCTCCATGGTGTCGTCGCCGAGGCCGCCATTTATGAGGTTGTCGCCTGAGTTACCGGTAATGTGGTTATCCAAACTGTTACCGCCACCAGCGATATCCGCAGTGCCAGTCAGTACGAGGTTCTCAATATTGGCCGCAAGAACATAGTCAATGCTGGCGTTCACGGTATCTGTACCTTCATTGAAGGCTTCGATAACGCGGTCGCTGCGTGAGTCGACCTCGTATGTATCATTGCCTTTTCCGCCAACGAGCTGGTCACGGCCCAGACCTCCGCGCAGTTGGTCATTGCCGTCACCGCCGACAAGTACATCGATACCTTCGCCACCAGAGAGTATGTTGTCTCCTGCATTACCAATCAGCACGTTATTGAGCGTGTTGCCAGTAAGATCGATATCATCGGCACCCTGAGCTTCGATCGCCTCGATATACTGCCCGGCAACCCAGCTAATAGCTGTACGTACGGTATCAAAACCGCCAGCGCCACGGTCGATCACCTCAACAACCTGGTCACCTGCATCTTCAACCTGATAGATGTCATTTCCTGGGCCGCCCATAAGAATGTCATTACCTGCACCGCCCTCGAGGTAATCATCACCACCGCCGCCGTCGATGGTGTCGTTGCCGACTCCACCGTAGACGATGTCGTTGCCCGAACCTGCGTAGATTAGGTCGTCGCCGGCATTGCCGTTAACAATATCGTCGCCGCCCAGTGCAAAGATGCGGTCATCACCGGTACTGCCAAAGAGGCTCTCGCCCAGCGAAGTACCCTGGTTAAGACCAGCATCACCGTTCACAGAAAGGCTCTGTGTCCAGGTAGCCGAAAGCCCTTCGCTGTCGGTTACGGTGAGCTTCAAGGCACCGACTGGACCCTGTATTAGTTGGTCAATCTGGTACTTCAGTCCTGCTAATTCTGCAATCGTTAAGGTATCCCCAACGGCGAGTACAGAACCATCTCCTTTCAGCGCAACGCCGTAAGCCGGAATTTCGGTCACAGTGACCGAACTGAGCGTATCTTCTACATCGGTTGGTGTTTGCACACTTAGATCGATGTCCACCACGCCACCGGTGTAGGAGATGTTTACGAAGTTGTTCTGTCCAAATTCAGGCGCATCGTTTTCAGCAGTGACCAAGAACCCAACACTGCCCTCACTCGCTACGCCGTTACCATTCTCATCTGTTACGCGGTAGGTGAACGCGCCCGGTGACCCTGCAAAGTCTGCATCGGGCACGTAAACGAGATCTGTTAACACCGCAATTGTGATGGTCTGTCCGGCACTAATAGCCGCACCGGTTGTGCCATTCAGAACGTCGCCAGTAGCGGGTACCGTAAGCACCTCAACAACCATGGCCGTATCTTCGGGATCCACCGGAGCCTGAATATTTAGCGCGGTCTGCGAAGCATCTTCTAGCAGGGTGATAACTTTTGGCGCATCAAGGCGCGGTGCACGGTTATCGCCAATATCAATTGTGATCGTCTGCTCTGCCTCTTGGCCGAACTCATCTATCGCTTTGATAACGACGCGGTAACTGCCTGCCTCACCTTCAGGTGGCTCACCCAAAAGTTCGCCCGTTACAGGGTCGAAGCTCATCCAATCTGGGAGTTCCAGATCCCCCTCCAGTGACGCTTCGAGGGACACGATACCCTCGTCGCCAAAGGCGTTGTCGGGAACTTTAATCGCGAAGTTGGAGTCATCGGCTACTGTTAGTGGGCCCGACAGAATCGCGGATGCGACTGTAGGTGCAGCGTTACCGAAGTCAGACGCCAGATTGATTGTGAGAGCCTGATCGCCACCGTTGAACTGCAGCGCCTCAATACCGCTTAGCTGATCAATATCGTTCACAACCACGCCATTTTCAGTGCGTGAGTGTGTAACCGTCAGTGTTTGGTTTAGGTTGTTGAATGCTAGGGTGTAGTCGCCTCGGGCACCAGCGTAAACAGCGGTATCGAACCCTTGGCCACCATCGATTATATCAGAGCCAAGCCCGCCCTCTATGAGATCTTTGCCACGTCCACCGTAGAGTTTGTTTGCGCCATCATCACCTTTGATTTGGTCATCGCCATCACCGGTGTAGATGTTCTCAATGGTTGTCCAACTGGTGAATTCCCCGGTTGTTCCGGCAATTTCAAACAGTCCGCTTGCCAAGTTGATAACAGAGTCGCCTGAGACAGCTGAGGTATTGATCCAGTCAGTGCCGGAATCGTCCATCAGTACCTGTTCACCGTTGGCATTAGCAAAGGCGTCGGTAAAGATGTATTGGTCATCAATCAGATTACCGTTGCCGTATAAACGCAGGCTAAGGCTCTCGACTTCACCCACCACTTCAGGGCGAACATCTTTGACGTTTACCGTCCAGGTGCCTTGAGCGGACTCGCCCCAGAACTGTACGCTGCTCAGGTCAAAGATCAGGTGTGTCGGCATATCGGAGTATTCACCGAAGAGGCCGTAAGGGCGCCCTTCTGTGACAGTAGGGCGATCCAATACGCGCGACACTGTGCCATCAGGAGAAGTGATCTCGATGATCAGGTCACCTAAGCGCTCGTGGCGAATATCGATACCGAGCTCTACATGCTCAACCTTAAGGTCGCTAGCAATTTCGAAGGTGTAGTTAATACCATCATTATTGACGAGGTCCGGCAGCAGATCGTTCAGGTTACCCTGGCGTGAGGCCGCAAACACTTCGTTATGTGCAGTTTGCTGAGTCTGCCAACTTTCCGCCAGACGCACCGCTGCCTTGGTGTCGACTATGCCGAAGCCCATATCGTCATTGAACAGGTGGCCGCCGAGGTTGAAGTTGCTTGCGCCGTTGGTTTTCCAAGAGGCTGAGTCGGGGTTGCGAGACGCATGCGCTAGAATCTCCTGCACATCGCGATAGCCTAGATCGGGATTGGCTTCCAGCATCAACGCAACGATGGCTGAGACCTGTGGTGCCGCAGCTGAGGTGCCGCTGAAGTAGGTGTAATCAAGGTTAGATGGGCCACTCATCGGGTTGTAACCGTCGTAACCCATGCGGTCAGTGGTCAGTACACCACTGCCGTACGCGGCAGTCAGAATTGCAGCGCCCGGTGTTGAGAAGCTCTCGATTACGTCACCTTGGTTCACTGCCGCAACAGTGATCGTTTCGCGCGCGTTCTGGAAGTTGTGATGGTTGACGTTATCGCCAAACGCACGGCTGTTGCCTGCGGAGAAGACAATCACAGTACCGAAACCGTCACGACCGTTCTCTACTGCATAGCGAATATTCGCGTAATCCTGCATCAAACTGGTGGATGAGAAGTCATCCGAGAATGGCTTAATCGCACCCCAGGAGTTGTTAGATACGTCCACCTGGTATTGGCGCGCAAGTGCGCCAGACATATGACTTGCCGCCCATTTAACCCGGTAGGAAACTGCCTCAGCATCGGGCGCCAAACCGACAACACCGGTCTCGTTATTTTCGACTGCCACGATGATGCCTGCCACTGGCGTGCCGTGCGCATCAGGGGGTAGACCAAACTCAGGGAACTTATGATAAGACGCGTCAGAGCCAGGGAATTGAGCGTCAAAATCAAGGTCGTAATTCAGAGCACCTTGAAGATCGACATGACTGTAGTCGATACCGTCATCAACGATACCTACTAGAACGCCTGCGCCGGAATACTCGCCACCTAGCTCGGTGACACCCAACTGGTCGCGGTACCACTGTTCGGACGCATAAGGGTCGTATGTTCCATTGAACATTTTACGAACGCGCAGGTCATAAGTACCAGTGGAGCCATCATCCCCAGAAACAGATGCCCATAGCGTTGTCTCCGTCGATGTTGTGTAGAGGATTCGAGCATCTTCACCGGCGCCTGAGTCATCGTCGCCACGGATAAGCAAGCCATCCTCAGTGTAGATACGCAAACGGCCATCGGTCAGTGATGCTTGGCCACTACCTGCACCCAGTAGATCAAACGCATAGGTGCTATCGGCCTCTAGAATCAGTTTCACCCAATCACGGTCACCGGCATAATCGATCTGGCTCTCAAACATGGCACCTGGCTGGGCGGTCGCAGTACTAAGCACGTTGTCAGGAACATCGTCACTGTTGGCTGCGGCAGTTGGCACCAGTGTCTCAATTAGGTAACTGCCGGCGTTGCCCTCGGTACCGGTTGAACCGACTTGGATGAAGTACTGTCCAGCCGTCAGTAGGGTCGCATCCAGTGAGGTACCTGCATCGGAGAGGTTGCCCACTGCAACGAGTTGCCCCGTGCTGGTTAGCAGCTTGAGAGTGGCTTCAGACAGCGTACCTTCGGATTGGTCGAACCCTTTTACGCTCACTTGAACGCGCTGGTTGGCGTCTACCAACACCGCGTAAAGATCGAGGTCATCTTCAGATTGCAAGGTGGCGCGATGTGAGTCACCCAGTGTGAGCGACGTATCGGTTGAGATGTCAAAATCTGTAATGGTATCGGGCGCTTCATCGGCTTCAGCAACGCCAAGGTCGACCAGTTGAAGTTTAAAGCGGCCGGTATCGAGTTCGCTCTCAGCGGCCACCTCAACAGTAAGCGTACCTGAAACATCGGGTGTATAGCCAAACTGCTCTAGGCGCAGTAGCCCGCGCTCGCTATTCACCAGATCTAACAGAATAGGATCTGTCGCGCCGTCCGGCAGATAGCTCAGCGTGAGGGTGCCGTCTTCTAAGGGCGCGCTAGTGCCATTTCGTGCGCTCAGCAGCTCAATGCGGTAAGCGTGGTCTGCTATCAGGTCGACGGTGAAGCTATCGGTATCCCCAGCCAAACCGAGTTTTGCTGCTGCGCTAGCAATACCATCTGCAAACGTCATGGAGATTGGAGCCGCCGCATCTTCGTCTGAGGCGTCACCGCTAGAGACAAGGATTTTGTAATCACCGGTCTGTCCTGCGCCATCAACTACACGGATGTAGTAGTAGCCTGCAGCCGCTGCTTTGAAGGCGGTAACTGCGCTGCCGTCAGCAATCTCCTTACCATCTGCAAGTGCAACTGGTACGCCCGCAGCGTTTACAACTTCAAACATGGCGCGGGCAAGCCCAGTGCCACCTTCAGGTGTCAACTCAACGGAGACGACCTGGTCCAGCGCCAAATTGACTTTAAACCAATCCTCATCGCGGTCTACTGGTGAGACGATATAGGCATCGATACCCGACTTAGCACCAAACTGGCCATCTGCCCACTGGATGCTCCCTGCAGTCTCAGTGCCGATTGTGAGTATTGTTGCTGTTTCACGCCCTTGGCCGTGATCATCCGGTTCGCGCACACGGACGGTGTAGGTGCCGGTTTCGTCAGGATCAAGCGTTTTAACGACGAAGTAGTAGCGGTCGGAGCTAGTTGCAGTAAACGCGAGGCCAGCGTCGTTCAGCCAGCTGCCATCGTCGTTGTATGCTACCACCGCACCACTGCTGTTTCGCACCTCTAAGTAAGGGTCGGCGAGGGTACCGCCCCCGGTAGAAGCGCCAGATACGATGGCTGAATAGGTTTCACCCTGCTGTAGATCAACGGCAAACCAGTCAGTGTCGCCGCGTGTTAACAGGTTGCCTTCAAAGTTTTCGCCCAAATCCAAAAGGCGAGCGGTAGAGGTGCCGTTACCAACATCATCGGCAGGAAGGTTGGATGCAGCAACTTTAACTTGGTAGCTGCCAATCGCATCTTCTATACCGCTGCTGACTTGAAGCTTGTAAACACCAGTTGTTGTAGGTGCGAAGTAGGCAAGGCTGTTAGTACCCAAACCGCCATCATCGGCAAGGCGAACAAGATTGCCCTCCGTGTCGAAAATACGTAGTACTGGGTCGGCAAGGTTGCCCTTAGCGGAGGATATGCCCTCCACATCAAAGCTGTAGTTCTGCCCGCCGGTGAGCGTTACTTGGAAAACATCCGTATCGCCCGGCTTTTGCAAACCACCGGTCAGGTAAGAACCGAGAGTCAGTGTGCCGAGGTTTGCATCGGTTAGGTCATTGCCATAATCATCTGCTGGCGCGACATCGATATTTACGCTGTAGGCACCGGTATCGTACTTAAAGGCACTGGTCGCCTCGACATAATAGATACCTGAAACTTCAGGAGTGAAGTAGAGCAAAGCATCAAAGCTACCAGCAATATCGTCATTAAAGGCAACACGCTCACCCTGGACATTGCGGATAGCCAGGAAGGGGTCGCGCAGCGGGTCTAGCGTTGTAGAGTCCTGATCTGCAGCGACGGATACGATATAGGTAACACCAGCAGACAGACCCACTTTAAACCAGTCTGAGTCGCCTGATGTCTGGATAACACCGTTCTGGTCATCGACCTCATAGTTGGTGGATGGGTTGCCGATATCGAGTGTTGCGGTTGTTGTTGTATCGCCAGCAAAATCGTCTGGGATACCTTTAACGACAATTTCATAGGTGCCGCGGCCGGTGTTGCCCGCTGAGCCTGCTGAAATATAGTAGGTGCCATCTGCCGGCGCCTGTACTTGCAGTGTGGCTGTAAGGCCGTTGCCGTTGGCACTGTTTAGCAATAAACCTGTTGCCGAACGCAGTTCTACAATCGGATCTGCTAATGAACCAGACGATGTTGATGCCCCGCGCAATTCGATTTGGTACGCCTGACCACCATTAAGCTCAATGCGGAACCAGTCACGATCGTAGGAAAGGTTGATTTCGCCGGTAGCAGTGGCACGCCCAAGGCCGTCAAAGCTCAGCGAGCCTGTTGTGTAGATACTTTCGGAATGTAGATCTTTGGATTGCTGAGTAACGAGGTATGAACCGGTGAGCGTCGCTAGCTCGTCTTGCACAGAGAGATAGTACGTGCCGCTACCACCTTCGCCGATGGTGACCTGCACAAACTCATTTCGACCGGCCGCCCCTACAACATCAACCGTCGTAAGTGGGTCACCGGTATTTGTAGCTTTGTAGATTTTAAGGTCTGGGTTGCCCAGGGTCCCGTCAGCGCTATCAACCCCTTTAACTTCGAAGAGGTAGGTTGTGCCCTCGAGTAAGTCTGTTTTGATCCAATCGATATCACCTTCATCGCCGATGTAACCGCGTACTTCCCCAATGGTAGGGTCCATCTCGCCACGCGTAGAGGCTGTATCGGTGTAGTCGTCTAAGAGCTCGAAAGAGAGTGTGTACGCTGTTGAGTTGACACCGTCTGCGAAGTTGTCGAAGTCAAATCTAGCTTCGACCGTTCCACCTTGGTACTCCGTGAACCCAGATGCTGAGTCAATGCCGAGTATCAAGTCTGTATCGATCATCCAGCTATATTTCTTCCCGTAGATTTGCCCCGTTGGAAGATGTTTTACGCTCAGTTGCTGTCCTGTATCGTGATCTTGGAACTCTATCCCGATCTCAACTCCACTAGCGCTGTAGTTAAAGTTAAACGGAGAATTAGGCGCGACATTCCAGAGCACGGTGTCGTAGTCACTGCGATATTGCGCAACAGCAGTGAATACCTCGTCATAGCTCAGTGTTCGAGTATTGGAGGTGACTTGAGAATGATGATCGTCTAGCTGGTATGTCGGGCCTGATGCGGGATCATCAGCAAAGGCTAGCCAAAGCGCATCAGTAATAACGTCAGTTCCGTCTGCGAGGGTACCCCCGCTGTGCTCTACAGTGACAACCTGAGGGCTGTTAGGGTCACGCGTGATGGTGTAATTGTTGCGGATATCGCTGAAGACTACCGTGTCGATGAAGTTGGCCTCATCGTCACCTGCTGCACCTTTGAAGGAATCTGTGCCTTTACCGGTGAATGTATCGTCACCGCTCGTTCCTTGGACTGTGCCGTCAGCCAGCAGTATAAGATAATTGCCGCTGCCGGTTATGTTCAAACCGTTTGCTTGGCTCTCTGTCACGAGAAGAGTTGTGTCGCTGTTTCCTGTAGTCAGATTCTCGAATCCAGAAATGCTAACGCCCGAGAGATCTAAAATTCCACCGTACGTGTTACCGATGTAGAACGTATCCTCGCCGCTACCGCCTATCCACTCGCCGGTTATGCTTAAGCTTTGAGAACCTAGGTAAAAATAGTCTAAGTTGACTGTATCGTCCCCTGCGCCTAAATCGATATCTAGTGCGGTTCCAGCGAGGTTGTAAATT
>Ga0209555_10001230_pt1 | contig 20012 bp, 16 predicted proteins | sample SaaInl85LU_5_DNA_FD_184643 | JGI IMG/M metagenome (GOLD analysis project Ga0209555, IMG submission 184643) | Marine microbial communities from expanding oxygen minimum zones in the Saanich Inlet - ESP_85LU_5_DNA (SPAdes) (version 2) | ecosystem: Environmental > Aquatic > Marine > Intertidal... | reverse complement strand
CTGGAAAACAGACCAAAGAAATTCATGTTTATCAAGGACAGAAAAAGGAATATACGGGTACTTTCACCATCGGCGCAACCACACCGAGTTATGATTTGGAAACTGAAATTGACAAAACTTTTTCAACCGCACACATAACGAACGAAATGATCCACAAAACAGCACAACAGTTTTTAGGTGAAATTGATCAAAAACCGCCTATTTTTTCAGCCATTAAAAAGGAAGGAAAACGATTGTACGAACTTGCAAGAAAGGGAGAGGCTACAGAAATAAAATCGAGAAAGGTAACGATTGATGAATTTGAAATTACCAACATCAATGTACCGAATATCGACTTTAGAGTGGTTTGCAGCAAGGGAACCTACATTCGTTCTTTGGCTTATGACTTCGGAAAAGCCTTGCGTTCTGGGGGGCATTTATCTGCATTGAGAAGAACTAAAATTGGTGCATTTTCTGTAGAAAAAGCAAAATCTATTAAAGATTTTATTAAAACATTGGAAGTGGAATAGTCTTTGTACTGTTGCTGAAGGACTAAAATACATTATGAAAAAAACGCTGCTTTTTATTGCTGTATTCGCGCTTATTCAACAACTCTTTTCACAAGAAAAATACAACAAACCCTTTTTTACAACTTCGATCGCAACCACCCTAACGGTCAACGAAAACTATACTTTAGACAGTGATGATGGTGAACCTTTTTTGCTTCCCAATTCGCTGATTGCAAGAATTGGACTTGGCTATCAATTGCATCGCAGAGTTTTGGTAAGTCTCCATGCAGGGTTTGATCATCATTGGGGATACAACATCAATGCGATTCCTACCTACGGAACATTTCGTTTCAACATCAGAGAAAACGATGGTGATGCTCTTTTTATGGAAACGAGTTATGGGAAGTTATGGCGACCTTCTCCCAGATTTAGTGATGGGAATTACTATGGACTGGGGCTTGGAATCGCCTCTAAAATTTCTTCAAGAATTGAAAGTAGTGTCCGTTTTAAATACCACAGAAAATCCATTTTAGGTTTTGAAAACAATCGCCTAGATAGTTTTTCTCTTGGAGTGGGGTTTAGGTTTTTTTGAAAACACTGATTAAAGTTGCTTTATGCCCGAACCTAAAAAAGGTTTCAACGGGAGGCTTTTCATAATCGAAATGTCTTCTGAAAGAGTGCTTTCATTGCCTAAAAAAGCAAGGATTTTTTTGGCAGGAATCCGCTGGAAAATTTTTGTGAAAACTTCTTTTCCAGTTAATTTCTTGGTCAATAAAACATCCAAAAGAGTTCGATCATACCATTGATATACTTTGTCTTTGAAAGAGGTCGACAGATTTGGATGCTTACCCGCTTCTAAATGATGTACAATTTCTGCAACATTTTTTTGGATGAATTGAAACGTATATCCGGTACTTGCTTTTGTAAATCCACCAGAAGTTCCCAAATTGATAACATGAGGTTTTGAAGTTTTTTCGAATTTCGCTAATGACATTGGAATGACTCCAAACTCTTCGTGTTTGATCGTATAATTATCAATATTTAAGTCTTCTTTAATGTATTTTTTCAAGGCTGAAACATACGTTGCTTGTGCTAAAACACGTGGACTAAAAAGCGTATATTCAACCAGGGCTTCTGAGGTAGATGTTGGCAAAACATACATAAATGTGGCACCCTGATTTTGTGAAACACTAAAATCCATAAGCCTTCCTACTTTTGGATTAAAGACCGGTTTTTCAGATTGAATGACCCAACCTTTAAAATGCTGCAATAGCGAATTTTGTTCCGTTATTTTTGGATTGAATACCTGGGTTGAATTAAACACATACCTTGCTGTATAGCTGTTTTCAGAGGTCCTTACTAAAGCAGCCGCAGCCTCAGCATCAATCCCTGTTATGGTTTCTTGCAGAAAGGTTACATTTTCAAATTGCTGCGCGTAATCTAGAACAAAATTATAAAAATCGAGCCCCAAAATCATCTTGTAGGTATAAGATTCTAAATCGAGTTCTTTTTTAAAATCGGTAGATAAAAATTCTAGCGTATTCCATTTTGCGTGCACAATAGATTCAAACAAACCAGGTGTTTTCTCCCAGAAACACCAGGTTCTATCGTTGTTTTTTTTCTGTACTTGATCGATTACTAAAATAGATTTATGCTGCAATGTAGGAGACTGTAATAGTCTGTACAAAAGACTTAACCCTGCACAACCCGATCCTGCAATAATATAATCGTATTTCATAATTTTTATCTCAAAAAGCGATTGTACCAACTTTCTTCAATGGGCATTTCCCAATGATTGTCTAGATCCTGTTTGATCGAAATAAGGTTATCAAAAATAATTGATTTCCCAGTAAGTGCTTTATTTTTTAGTAATTTTTTAAAATCTTTAAGCTCTTTATACTGAACAAATTCACCTTGCTTAAAGCATACATTCATTTTATCTAAAAGAGAAACATCATAGGTTTCCTGCAAACTTAAAATAAAAGAAACCGAAGTGTCAATATCTTCATTTGTAAGGGCAACCCTATCTACATCTACAATAAAAATAATAAATCGCTGATATAAAAACTGATAAGAAGCTTTAAAATTTTCATCTTCAGAATTCCAACTTTCAATAAAAGTTTTGATCTTCTCTTCTATTTCTTCAATTTCATTTGGATAAAACTTTCTGTTGGATGGATACACCCATACCTTGGCGTTTTCTGGCAATGCATTATAGTCTACGTACATTTTGATGCTTTAAGATGGGACAAAGATATTAAAAAGAAAAACCGTTTGGTCTACATTTACAAGTCGGTTTTGTAAAAGTTCGGATGTAAAGGAAGTATTCCCGTGTCTGTATTATAATACTGAGAGCATTTTCACAAAATCTTCTTGAACACTACGTCCTTTATTTTTATTGTACCAAACTTGTAAATCTTGTTTAAACTGGGCATCGATGCTACCTTTTTTTGCTTTATAATCTGCCATTATTTTAGTAGCCAAAGTGGGTCTTGGTCCCCAAGTATGTTGTACATTATTTTGTGCATCCAACACAATTACTTTGGGAATGGATCTCCCGCCGTTGGTCAAAAATAAATCCATCACGGCAAGATATTCGTCACGAAGTATAATTTTTAAAGTAATGTTTTTGTTTTCAGTAGCCAACTTGTGAATCACTGGCAGGTTCTGCGCAGCATCTCCACACCAGCCTTCTGAAAGCACTAGCCATGTTTGTTTTTCTGTAATGCTTTTGAAAACAGCTTTTGTTTGGTTTGAAATTTTTATGGTTTTATCCAAGCGTTTCATACGTCGATCGTTCAACAAACTATAATTAGTAAGGGCTTCGGATTGAACGGGTCCTGTAGATTTTCCATCGGTGAGTAGATCATGAACAAGTGTTCTGTATTCGGAGTAAGAAATTGCGTTCTCAAGACTTTTTGCGATTAATTGCTTCATGCGATAAGGAAGTGTAGGTGTTTTTCGAATACTATATTCTACAAAAATACTGCTAAATTAATAGTGATTTTATTTTTTTTGAATGTGATATAAAATATCTTTTGTCATGGTTTCTAGATTGAATTCATACTGCCAATCCCAATCTATTCGAGCATCAGAATCGTCAATAGATTGGGGCCAGCTGTCGGCTATTTTTTGACGAAAATCGGGTTGGTAGCTAATTTCAAAATCGGGAAGGTGTTTTTTAATTTCTTCAGAAATTTCTTCAGGCGTAAAGTCGATTGCAGCTAAATTGTAGGAAGTTCGTATTTTGATACGATTCCTATCTGCTTGCATTAATGCGATGGTTGCATTTACAGCATCTTCCATATACATCATTGGCAAGCGAGTGTCTTTCGACAAATAACATTTATATTTCCTGTCTTTTACTGCTTTAAAATAAATATCAACAGCATAGTCTGTAGTCCCTCCACCGGGTTTTGTCTTCCAAGAAATAATTCCTGGATAGCGTAAACTCCTTACATCTACATCATATTTTTGGTGGTAATAATTACACCAAAACTCACCAGCAAGTTTGCTAATTCCGTATACGGTAGAAGGTTCCATTATGGTTTTTTGACGGGTATTTATTTTGGGAGTCGTAGGACCAAAAACAGCAATAGAACTGGGCCAATAAATTTTTTGGATGTGTTTCTCTTTTGCCAAATCTAACACTGCCAAAATTGAGTTCATATTTAAACGCCATGCCTGTTCTGGATATTTCTCTGCAGTCACAGATAACATTGCTGCCAACAAGTACACTTGCGTCACTTGGTGTTTTTGAACCACCTTCAAAATAGCTTCTTTATTGGACGCATCCAAGATTTCAAAAGGGGCTGCCTCTAAGATCCCTGAGTCAGGTTGACGAATGTCGGAGGCTATTACAGCCTCGTTTCCATAAGTACTTCTTAATTTTTGAGTTAATTCTGTGCCTATTTGACCACAAGCACCAAGAATTAAAATACATTCCTTCATTATATATAATTCAATTTTTCACCGAATCAAAGGTACTTAATTTAAGTATTCATGAAAAAGAAATCATTGATTAAAGTATTCTCAAAAAAGAGTTGTTTTCTACTAGATGTGTTAAACTTTATGAAATTTCCTTTATTTTTTAAACAATTATTTTAATAATGAGTATTTTAGCAAAATAAAGTTTGCGTTTTGTGAATAAATATTATGCGCTCTTATCAATACTTCTTTTCTGTTTATGTTCAACAAAAGAACAAGAAACAGAAAAGCTGCCTGTAAAAAAAGCAAAATTAAGTATTGCTCAAACCCACATGAGACCTGTTGAGGTTGACGAATCCTTTTTAAAGCTTATAGAAAACTGGGAAGAATATAAGTTGCTCGAAGAATTTTCCGTAAAATTTCATCAAACTTCCCCCAACGAAGCGTTGAGCAATGCACTTGAGTTGAAAAGTCTTGTTACCAATTTAAAAGACGGCATCAAACCTACAATTTTTAACTCCCCTTCTTTTAACGCCCGCATCAATGTGCTTTTTAGTGAAGCGGAAAGACTGGCAGATATTACCTTTATTCCTGCGATTAGAACCACCGAAATAAATGAACAAGTTGAAAAAACATTGGCTGCTTTTTCTGCATTGAATGCCAAAATAAATACGGTTTTATCACAGAAAAAATTTGAAGACGCTATTGAAATATCTCCCAAATTTATAGGCTTAGACACCACAAAAATGGATCGGGTATCTAGAAAAACAGTGGCTGTTTTTGATAAAAAATTAACGCCGAAAAGAGTCCCAAAGAAAAAAATTAAAATGGACAAAAAAACTTTACCGGATTATAAAAATACCAAACAAATAAACGGTTTTCAAAAAGTAAAAATCAATAACGAATCATGAAAAAAACATTCTTAATTCTGATGGTATCTTTGTTTTTACAAAACTGTAAACAAGAAGTTGCTGTTACAAAGGACGCTGCAATAAAAAAAGAAGTAGCAGCAATTGTAAACAACTGGCACCAAGCGGCTACAGATGCCCATTTTGAAAACTATTTTTCTAAAATGGACAGCACTGCGGTATTCATTGGAACAGATGCTACGGAAAACTGGACCAAAAAACAATTTGAAAATTTCAGCAAACCTTATTTTGACAAGGGCAAGGCTTGGGATTTTAAAACGATTGAAAGAAATATCTATATCAGTAAAAACAAAGAGGTGGTTTGGTTTGACGAACTACTGGATACATGGATGGGGACCTGTAGGGGTTCTGGAGTACTAGAAAAAAACAACACCGAATGGAAAATAAAACAATATGTTTTGTCTGTTACGATTCCCAATGACAGCATTCAAAAAGTAATAAAATTAAAGAATTAAAAAAATAAAAAATAAAACTTTTTAATTACATAATTATGAAAAAAATTACAACCCTTTTATTTAGTGTATTTACTGCTGGAATTTTTGCGCAAGTAATTCAAAGAAACGCTCCTTGGATTGCAGAAACACCGCTTAAAGAGCAGCAGATTATTACCTTAGAAGAAGTGAAAGATGCTGCCATACAGTATTTCACAACCATCGATAAAAACAAAAAAGGAAGTGGTTTAAAACCTTTTGAAAGATGGAACTATCATTGGAGTCATTACACCAAATCCGATGGGACCATCGCCCCTGCCAGTGATTTGTGGAGTGCTTGGGAAGCCAAAAATGCAATGAACAACAACCAAGAAGCAAGAACAGACGAGAGTAGTTGGACCTCTTTGGGTCCCTATTCCCATACAAATACGGGATCTTGGTCACCAGGACAAGGAAGAGTGAACGCAATTACTGTAGATCCTAGTGATGGAAACACCTATTATGTGGGTGCGCCCGCGGGAGGAATTTGGAAATCGACCGATGCAGGAATTAACTGGACTCCGTTAACCGATTATTTGCCTCAAATAGGTGTTTCTGGAATTGCTGTGCATCCAACAGACCCGCAAACAATCTACATTGCTACGGGAGATGACGATGCTGGAGATTCTTATGCTGTAGGTGTTTTTAAATCTACTGATGGGGGTGCTACTTGGAGCAATACCGGGAGTTTGACTGGAAATCCAAATTCTATGAATGATATTTACATTCACCCAACCGATACAGAAACCGTTTTGGTTGCCACCAGTTCTGGAGTGCATAAAACCACCAATGGAGGGACTAGCTGGACACGGAAACTCTCTGGGAATATTAGAGATTTAAAAATGAGACCCAACGACCCGACTATATGGTATGCGGCAAGTAACAATACTTTTTACAAGTCCTCAGATGCTGGGGAATCCTTTCAACAAATATCAATACCAGCCCTATTCAATTCTCAAAGAATTGTAATGGATGTCACTCCAAAAGATCCGGACTATGTGTATTTTGTAAGTGCGGGAAGTAATAGTAGTTTTAATGGTGTTTGGAAATCAACAAACTCTGGAGATTCTTTTACACAAACGGCAGAAACCGATGATATTTTTGGAAGCTCACAAGCATGGTTTGACCTTGCATTGACCGTTTCAGATAAAGATGTGAATAAGGTATACGTAGGGGTTTTAAATATTTGGTCTTCTACCGATGGAGGTGACAATTTTACCAAATTAAACAACTGGAGTTCTCCAGATGACAATTCGTATACGCATGCCGACATTCATATTATGCGTTTTATCAATGGAAAGTTTTTTGCGGGGACCGATGGAGGAATTTATGTTTCTACAAACCACGGAACCAACTTCACCGATTTAACGGAGAACTTAGACATCAGTCAATTTTATAAAATATCGGTAGCAAAGCAAAATTCTGGAAATATCGTGGGAGGACTTCAGGACAATGGAGGCTATGCTTTTTCAAACAATCAATGGAGCAACTACCACGGTGCAGATGGTATGGATGCCGCAGTGAGTGGAACAGATCCTAACACCTATTATGGTTTTATTCAAAATGGTGGGAGTCTTTATATTACCAATAACGGAGGCCTTACAAGAAGTGGAAGTGTTGGGGCACCAGATGGAGAAAGTGGAAACTGGGTAACTCCTTTGGTGTCGGATAGCCAAGGAACTATTTATGCGGGTTATGGAGAAGTTTATAAACTTGTCGAAGAACCGGAATCGATATCATGGGAACAAGTGTCTACAAACAACTTTGGAGGACGTTTGACCCACCTAGAGATAGATCCGAATGATGATAATAATATCTATGCGACTTTGGGTGGTACGCTATATCGAAGTACAGATGCAGGGGTTACATTTACAAACATTCAAAACTTTTTTGGCGAAACCATTAACAGTATCGAAATCAATCATAATGACTCAAACATCGCTTATATTACGACAAATAGTAATGTTAAAAAATCAACAAACATTTTAAACGGTGTTGTCAACTTTACAGACATTACAGCCAATTTACCTTCTGAGAGTAAATTGGTTGCGAGACACCACGCAAGAAGTGGAAAAAATACGGTGTATGTAGGAACCGCATTGGGGGTCTATTTCATTAATGATGATACTACTAGCTGGGAAACTTTTGACAACAATTTACCCAACGTAGCCGTAAGAGATTTAGAAGTGAACGAAGAGGATTCTAAATTGTTTGCTGCCACCTACGGAAGAGGTGTTTTTTCAACCGACATTCCAAGAATTTTACCTCCAACAGATGTAAAGTTAATTGCCATTAACAATCCAAATGGGATTGCTTGTAGCACCACGTTTGTCCCAGAAATTGTAGCTTCAAACCAAGGAACAAATCCAATTACAGTCATTGACATCGAGTACACAATCGATGGTGTCTTAGAAAGTTATCAGTGGACTGGGAATTTAGGTTCTGAAGAATCGGTTTCGATAGCCCTGCCTGCAGTAACGCTCGCAACAGGAAATCATGACATAAAAGTAACAACACTTGTTACAGACGATGCCTATGACACCAATAATGAGAAAGAAGTTTCTTTTATTGTGAACAATACCAATAACAGCCCAACGACAGTAAATTCATTTGAGAATTCTGGAACAGATTCGTTTCTTATTGAAACCATTGGTACCGATGATGATTTATGGGAATTGGGAAGACCAAGTGGAACTTTATTAAACATGACCGGTACAGGAGACAATGTGTATGCAACCAACAGAAGTGGAGAGCACACTGTTTTAACAACCAGTTACCTGTACTCAAAATGTATTGACCTTTCTTTGTTGGCAGATCCTGTTTTAAGCTTTAAAATGGCCTTTGATATTGAACAAGATTGGGATTACTTACTTGTTGAATATTCTACAACAGGTGCTGATTGGACAATTTTAGGAACTGCTGCAGACCCAAACTGGTACAATAGTGCCTCTACTGCAAATGGAATTCCTGGAGCACAATGGACGGGTGAAGGAGAAGATACAGATGCGGAAGGAAATACCAATGCAACGCTGAGAGAATATAGCTATGATTTGGAAGCATTTACCAATGAAACAAATATTGTTTTTAGATTTAAGTTTTTCTCCGACCAGGCAGTAGTGGAAGAAGGAGCATTGATTGATGACTGGGTAATAAACGGAACGTCTTTAAGTGTAAACAACCAAGACTTGCAAAGTTCCTTTGCCGTATATCCAAATCCATCCAATGAAATTTTCAATATCACTTGGACAGAACAAGGAACTGCAGTCATTGTGATTTATGATTATACTGGAAAAAGCATTCTAAAGAAAACACAACTAACCGATGGGCACTACACGCTCAATTTAAACGGATTTAGCAAAGGCTTGTACTTCGCAAAAATTAATGTGAACGGAAAGCAAGCAACTAAAAAAATCATCTTAGAATAGGACTTCTAAAAATGTAATAAAAAAAAGAGCTTCACAATGTGAAGCTCTTTTTTTTATCCTAAAACATCTTTGACTGTTTTAAAAATCAATTCATTTTCAAAACCTTTACGCATTAAAAAATCGATGAGTTTTTGTTTTCTCTTGAAGGGATTTGCTTCTGTAAGCACTGCATTTCTATTTTCTGTAATCCTATAAATAGTGGCAATGTATTCCTCAGAATCTATTTCCTTTAAGGCTGTTTTTATATTGTAATCAGAAATATCTCTGAACTTGAGTTCTCTTACAATTCGTTGTTTTCCCCAGCTTTTAATTCGAAATTTCCCACGGGCAAAACTTTTAGAAAAGCGCTCTTCATTTAAAAAATTATCTTTCATTAAACGCAATAAAATAAGTTCTCTCGCCTCGGGAATCAGATTATAATCGCGCATTTTCTGCTCAATTTCTTTGTGGCACCGATCTTGATACACACAATATTGCTCTAGTTTTCGCTGGAGTTGATCGACCGTAAACGATTTTTTCTTCTCAATCATGCTTTTAAAAATACAAAAAGAGGAAGTAATGGATACAGAAACATCCTCTTTTTAAATAGTATCTGATAACCACTATGCTATCTTTTTTTAGTGTTCGTTATTTTTTAATTGTCCTTTTATTCTCATTTTAAACTTTGTGATTAAGAAGAACAAAATAGGCACAACGATTAATGTTAAAAAGGTTGCGATGAACAAACCATAAATAACTGTTTTGGCCAATGGTCCCCAGAAAACTACATTATCTCCTCCCATATATACATGGGCATCAAACTCACTAAAGAGTGTAAAGAAGTTTATATTTAAACCAATCGCCAATGGGATCAATCCTAAAATGGTGGTAATTGCGGTTAATAAAACGGGACGCAAACGGGCTTTTCCTGCTTTTACAATGCTGTCATACAAAGCGCCTAAAGGAAGAAAGTTTTCGGTAGAGATACCTTCTTGTTCTTTTCTTCTGGCTATTAACAACTCGGTATAATCCAAAAGAACAACCCCATTGTTTACCACAATACCCGCAAGGGAAATAATCCCCACCATGGTCATCATAATCACAAAAGGAGCCCCGGTAATTACCAAACCACCAAAGACACCGATAAAACTTAAAAAGATAGCCAACATAATGATACCTGGTTTTGAAACCGAATTAAATTGGAAAATTAAGATAAAGAAAATTAAGAACAACCCTGTAAAAAAAGCACCTACCAAAAAAGTCATTTGCTTGTTTTGTTCTTCAATTTGCCCTGTATAATCTATTTTAATTCCTTGGGGCAAGTCTTTAAAATTCTTCATTGCATTTTGAATCCTACCTACCACTAAGCCAGCATCTGTTTCTCCAGGAGAAAGCGCAGAATAAACCGTAACAACCCGCTTGACGTTTTTATGTTTAATGGCACTAAAGCCAGAGCTGTTTTTCTGAGTGGCAACGGCGGAAACTGGAATTTCTTTAATTCTCCCTGAAGCTTGGTCTCTAAAAGTTATTTTCTGATTGAAAAGGGCACTTTTATCATAACGGTCGTCTTTGTTAAAACGCACGTAAATATCATAGTCTTCACCATTTTCTTTATAAATACCGGCTTTATTTCCAAAAATAGCACCTCTTAATTGTTGGCCTACTTGCCCAGTGCTCACGCCCAATTCTCCTGCTTTTTTTCGATCGACCAACACCTGCATTCCAGGTTTGGATTTGTTCACATCAATCTTTAATTCGTCGACACCCAAAATACTTTGTGTATTTAAATAATCGCGCATTCGTTCGGCTGTGAAAATTAATTCTTCGTAATCTTCTCCGTTCAATTCAATGTTTATAGGCGATCCTGCTGGAGGGCCGTTGGCATCTTTTTCTACGGAGATTAAAACACCTGGGTAAATGCCCACCAAAGCGGCTTGTACTTTTTGACGTAAGATTTCACTGTCTTCTCCCTTTCGGTATTTGTATTCCCGCATGGAAGCCGTAATTTTCCCTTTGTGTGGCATCTCTGCGGAGGAACCTCCATCTGTTTGTGGATTTCCAGCCCCTTCTCCTACTTGAGAAATGGTGCTTTCTACCATGAAATTATACCCATTATCTACATACATATCTAGATTTAGAACACTGGATACTTTTTTCTCTATTTGCTGTGTTATTTGATTTGTTTTTTCAATATCGGTTCCTTCTGGATATTCGATATAGACAATGATCTGATTGGGTTTGTTGTCTGGAAAGAACTCTACTTTGGTTCTTTGTTCTCCCAACGACCACCCAAATCCTGCAAATGCAGTAAACAAAATGATAAAGGTACCAATGACCAATACATAGGGTCTCCACCCTGTTAAAGCGCTTTTTAATTGTCTTTCATACCAGTTTTCTAAAGAAACTAAAGTATTTTTCTGAAAATAATTTGCCGCTTTTCTCAATACCAAACGGTAGACCCATAACATGATTGCGGTAAAAATAATGAGGGTCCCTAGAGTGTTATATTCACCCCCAAAGAAGAAAATAGCAAACCCAACAAGCGCCATAATACTGGTCAATCGAAGGATGTTTTTAATAGGCATGTCTTTGTCTTCTGTGTTCATAAACTGAGACACCAATACAGCGTTAAAAAAGATTGCAACAAAAAGGGAAGATCCTAACACAATGGATAGGGTAATGGGTAGAATGACCATAAACTGTCCCATAATTCCTGGCCAAAGCCCTAAAGGAATAAATGCGGCTACAGTAGTGGCTGTTGAAATAATAATTGGAAACGCAATTTCACCAATTCCTTTTTTGGCAGCTTCAATGCGGGTCATCCCCTCCTCGTCCATTAAACGATATACGTTTTCAACTACAACAATTCCATTGTCTACCAACATGCCAAGCCCCATAATCAATCCAAACAATACCATGGTATTTAAAGTATACCCTAAAGCACCAAGGATCATTAAAGACATGAACATAGACATCGGGATAGCAAAACCAACAAAGATGGCATTCTTAAATCCTAAGAAAAACATCAGCACAATGACTACTAAAATCACCCCAAAAATAATATTATTCACCAAATCGTCTACTTGACCAATGGTTTTTGGAGATTGATCGTTGGCGATGGTTACTTTTAAATCTGATGGAAAATTATTTTCACGAGCCGCTTTTACAATGACCCCAACTTTGTCTGCAGCGGTCACCATATTTTCTCCTGATCTTTTCTTTACGTCCAACATCACCACTGGCGCACCGTTTTCTCTTGCATAGGTGGTTTTGTCTTTGTCTTTAAAGGAGATTGTGGCAACGTCTTTTAAATAGATCGGATTTCCTTTTTCTGCTTTGATTACAAAATTTCCTAAGTCTGAAGGCTGGTCTATTTCGCCTATAATTCGGATGGTTCTTCTTTGTTGACTGGTAATAAAGTTCCCGGCAGACATGGTTACATTTCCGCGATTAATGGCGTTCGAAATATCGTCAAAACTTACTTTTGAAGCCATCATCTTGTAAATATCTACGGCTACTTCCACTTCTTTATCTTGGGCGCCTCGGATATCTACTTTCTTGATTTCTGTTAAATCTTCAATTTCATCTTGTAGGAATTCTCCATATTCTTTTAATTTAGAAACTGGATAATTTCCTGAAATGTTGATATTTAAAATAGGTACTTCTTCAGACATGCTCAATTCAAAAACTTTGGGCGTTACTTTTGCACCATTAAAAGTAGGCCAATCCTCTCCTGCAGTTTCTTGGTCTATTTCATCTTTTACTTTCTGTTTTGCTTTGTCTACTGGAATGTTTTCATCAAATTCGACGGTAATAATGGAATAATCTTCTTGTGATGTGGAAGTAATTTTTACCACATTACTCACCGATTTTAATTTGTCTTCTAATGGATTGGTAATGAGTTTCTCTATGTCCTCTGCGGTGTTTCCTGGATACACAGAACTAATGTAGATCTTGGTTTCGTTGATTTCCGGGAAATTTTCTCGGGGCATTGTAAAGTAAGCTGAAATTCCGAAATACAGAATTAAAAACATCAAAACATAAATGGTGGTTTTGTTCTTTATAGCCCAAGAGGAGAGTCGAAACTCTTTGTCTATTGCTGTCTTTTTATTATTCATTGGAGTACTTTTTATTAATCACTTTTACAAGCTGACCGTTATTTACACTTCGTGCCCCTTCAATAATAATTTCTGCATCTGCGGGTAGGTTTTTAACAACTTCAATAAGGTCTCCTTGAGTTTTACCCGTTTCAATAATGCGTCTTTTTGCAATGGCTTTTTGGTCTTTTTTATCGGTAACAACATACACAAACTGCGCACCTTCTGCGTTTTCTGAAATAATAGATTGCGGAATCAAGATGGCTTTGGGATTGGTGTAATCGTTCAATTTTAATCGTGCCGTTAAATTCGGTTTGATGGCTCCATTTGAATTTGGAACACCAATTTCTATTTTAAAAGACCTGTTGTTTGGATTGATAAAGTTTCCAACTTGTCGAATCTTAGATTGCATCGTTTGGTTCAGAATCGGAAAATGTACTTCCACCGTTTTGTCTTTGGTAATGCTACGAATGTAGGTTTCTGGAACTTCTGTCTCTATGTACATGTTCGAAAGATTTACGATTCTAAAAATTTCAGAACCTTGTCCGGGCGCAACTACAACTCCTTTTTCTTTAAAGACAGCGTCTATAATTCCCGAAAAGGGAGCCGTCACGATCGATTTTTGGAGCTGCTGTTTCAATTGACTTACGGCGCTTTTTTGAGATTCATAGGCGGTTTTGGTTTGCAAATACTGAATTTCGGAACCAATTTTCTGTGCCCACAATCTTTGTTGGCGCTCAAAGGTGGTTTTTGCCAATTGTACATTGGTTTCTAACTGTGTCAATTGTTGAGCCATTCCTCCATCGTCAATCGTAGCGATAATTTCGCCCTGCTTTACCTGCTGTCCTTCTTTAACCAAAACACTTTTTAAAATGCCTGGCATTTCTGGATACACCAATACATTTTGTTTGGTTTTTACATTTCCTTGCAATGCGATAAAGTGCGTAAAAACTTGTTCTTTTACTTGTAGTGTAGTAATCAGCGGGACATTTTTATCTTCGTCTAAAGCATCTAACTTGTCGTTGATCTTTTTTAAATCCAGTGTCAATGCTTGTTGTTGAAGGTCAATTTCGGACTTCTTTGCTTTTATTTGCTTCAAGTCATTCGATGCCAAAACCGCATCTAAAGAAATCTCTTTTTGCTCTCCACAAGAAGTTAAAAATAGGACTGTTAATAAAGCTAAATATTTGTTTTTCATGATTGTTTTTTTTATTTTTTGGATACGTTTAAGGCGTTTTCTAAGGCTATTTTTTTAGCGATTACATCCAACATCGATTGCACGTAATTTTGCTGTTGGGTATATAACTGATTTTGTGCTTGTAACAAATCGAAACTTGAAGAGATGCCTTCAAAAAATTTGATACGTTGCTTTTTTTCGATGCGCTCGGACAATCGAACGTTTCTTTTTGCAGTGGTGTAATTTTCGACACTGAGTTGGTACTCATTTTTGGCTTTCTGTGCCAATAAACTCAACCGTTGTTTCGTTTCTTCCAAACGAACATCGGCGGTTTCTAAAGCAATTCTAGCTTGTGCTGTTCTCGATTTTCTGGCAAAACTACTAAAAATAGGTACTTTTAGACTAACGCCTAACAGAGAAGAATCGAACCATTGTTGGCGCCCATTAAAAAAGCTAAAGGAATCGGAAAAGGCTTGGTTTCCATAGTTAACAAACGCGGACAAACTAGGTAAGGCTTTGCTTCGCTCGAGTTGCATGAGCAAGCGTTTTGATTCTCGATCGTTTGCTGCAATTTTAAAATCGATATGATTGGAAAAATCAAAGGTTTCTGAAATGAGGCCCAAATCGATATTGCTTGTTGTCAAGGTATCCAAACTATCGGTGAGCACTAGGGCGGTACTGATTGGGTTTCCCAAAGCCAAATTTAGCATTTGATAGGCAATGCTTTTCATTCTCTCGAGATTATTCCGTTGATTTTTTAAAGTCCCTAAGGTAATTTCTAACTGCTCTACATCTTCTTGCTCGTTAAATCCGTTTTCGTAAATCTTTTGAGCATCGTGTAAATTTTTTTCTAAAATATTTACATTTCCTGCTAAGATGTCTAAGCTTTTTTCGGCAACTAAAACAGTACCGTAGGCATTTACAACCGCCTCTCGAGTTAATATCTCCGTTTTCTCATTGGCTTGTTCTGAGATTTTTAAATAGGCTTTTGATGCTTGCAATGCGACCAGATAAGACCCGTCAAAAATTAACTGTGACAGGGTAACCGATGCGCTAAGATTCTGTTTTTTTCCGAAGACAAATTGCTCATCAATTCCATCATCATCAAAATCGGCCAAACTTACGGGTTGTTTTAAAAAATTCTGATAGTCAAAACTTGCGTTTAGCTGAGGCAATCCAGTGGCGGAAGTTTCTCTAACGGTTTCTTTTGCAGAGGAAATTCCGTTTATAGAGGCTTTGGTGTTATAACTATTTTCGATGGCATAAGCAATCGCTTCGTCCAAAGAGAGGCGCAAGCTTTTTTCTTGGGCTTGGAGACCTAGACAGCTAACACCCAAAAAAAATAACCATAATTTTTGTTTCATTTTCATTTTTTTGTCAATTGAGTTTCTAATTGTTTAATTCCTTTTTCGGTTGCTATTCCTCTTAAATGGTATTCTAAGTAATGATCCATTAAGATATTCATGGAGTACTTTTTTAGCGGGAACAATTCTTGATCTTTTATCCCCACCATTCCATTAAAATACATCCTACTCATAAAGTCTTTGTCAATAGCTGCTCGAAACAAAGCCGATTGGATACCACGCTCTAAATTGTCTTGAATGGTTGCATGCATCATTTGAAACTGTTTCTGCTTTAAGGAGGCATAGATCTTCGGATAGTATTTTTGCAATTGATATACGGGAGATGATTTTTCGTCATTTAGATGCTCTAAAACAGCTCTTTTGATAAAAAAAAGTTCATCAATCGGGTTTAGTTTTCGGGCACATATTTCGTCTATACTGCTACAAATACTTTCAAACATAAACCCTGTTACGGCATCGACCAAACTGGTTTTGTTCGTGAAATATTTATAAATGGTTTTTTTAGAAACCCCCAATGCATTGGCAATATCATCCATAGTAACACTCTTAAAACCTAGGTTTAAGAAGAGTTCTTTCGATTTTTCTAAAATTTTTTGTTTCATAATGGGGCACAAAGATACGAATGGAAACTAAAGAAACAATAAAAGTTTCCAAGGTTTTTGAATTATTTAACATTTCATTCTTACGACAAATTTCTTTATATTATTTTTACAAAAAAATTAAAGGTGAACATACTACATTATCAGAAGGAATTTCTCAACTATTTGGAATCTAAAAATTGGATTGCTGAGCCTAAAAACTTGTACGAGCCTATTGATTACATCTTAAAATTGGGCGGAAAAAGAATTCGGCCTGTGCTGACTTTAATGGCTGCTGATATTTTTTCTGGGGACTTTAAAAAAGCCCTACCGGCTGCTTTGGCCGTAGAGGTTTTTCATAACTTTACTTTGGTGCATGATGATATTATGGATGCGGCGCCTTTGCGAAGAGGGAAAGCTACGGTTCATGAGCAATGGGATACCAATACGGGAATTCTTTCTGGTGATGCGATGCTCATATTGGCCTATCAATATTTTGAAAACTATGATCCAGTTGTCTTTCAAAAGCTGGCAATATTATTTAGCAAAACAGCTTTAGAGGTTTGTGACGGGCAACAGTTGGATGTTGATTTTGAAACCAGAAATGACGTTACCATTCCTGAATACATTAACATGATTCGTTTAAAAACTTCGGTTTTGGTGGCTGCAGCACTACAAATGGGCGCTATTGTTGCCGAAACCTCTGAAGAGAACGCGCAATTGATGTATGATTTTGGCTTGAATTTAGGGTTGGCTTTTCAATTGCAAGACGATTATTTGGATACTTTTGGGGATCCTGAAACCTTTGGAAAACAAATTGCAGGAGATATCATTGAAAATAAAAAAACATTCTTGTTTTTAAAATGCATGGCGATTGCAAATGAAGAAGATCAACAGAAACTGGCTTTTTTCTTCAAACAAAAACTAGAAGATAACTCTATAAAAATTGCAGAAGTGACTCGCATTTTTGAATTGTACGAAATCCCTGCCTTGGTCAAAGAACAAATAAATAAGTACACTGAAAAGGCTTTTGAAACCTTGGAAGGAATGAAAATCGATACGGAAAGCAAACAAAATTTAAAGAATTTTGGGCTTTGGTTGATGAATCGATCGGTGTAATAATTTTTTCGATTATTAGGGATAACTATTTAAAAATAATAGTACATTTGCCCACCAATATTTCGGTCCCATAGCTCAGCTGGTTAGAGCATCTGACTCATAATCAGAGGGTCCTTGGTTCGAGCCCAAGTGGGACCACATCATTAAATCAAGCCTTACAGCAATGTAGGGCTTTTTTTATGTCTTGTACAGAACTCTAAATGTAGTAAATTTATACAAATTAACGGTTTATTGGCAGTAAATAGACAGTTATTCTTTTAATTTTTAGTATTTTTCATCTTTAAAATTCATTCATGATCACAGGAGAATTAAAATCACAAGTAGATAAAATCTGGGAAGCCTTTTGGACAGGAGGAATTTCTAACCCTTTATCTGTCATAGAACAGTTTACCTATCTGCTTTTTATAAGAAGATTGGATGAACGCCAGCTTCTTGAAGAAAAAAGAGCTACAATTTAAAAGTGCGTCACCCCCTGTGTGGTTGGTGAAATAATCTAATTTCATTGACTCAAACCCTGTTTTATAAATAAGAGCACCTAATAATATTAATATAGCTATCTCTGGGCAAGACAAAAAATAATAACCATAAGTTTTGCTATATTTGTTTTATGAGAAAGTTATTTATTTTAATGTTATTTTCTGCTGGACTATCTGCTCAGTCTATCTCTAAGCAAGTAATAGCACCTGCTGGTAGTACTATTTCAAATGGTAACAACCAACTAAGCTTCAATGCTGGAGAGATTGTTGTAGGGGGTATGACTGCTGAAGATGGAAGTTTTCAATTAGGTAATGGGTACTATCCTTCTCTTTACTTAAGTGTTTTAAGTATTGAGTCACCAACAACAAATCTTTTAGTAAAGGTATATCCAAACCCAACTAAAGAGTTGATTTTTATAACCCACCCTATCAGTAATTCTTTTAAAGTCTTTATTTCTGATTTGACTGGCAAAGTATTATTCCAAAAACAGGTGGGGAAACAAGAACCTATTAATATAGAAAGGTATCCTACAGGGACTTACCTGATTAATGTAACTACAGAAGACAAAAAAACCAATTCATATAAAATTATCAAGCAATGAAAAACTATCTATCCATTGTAATACTTCTTTTTTTAGGACTTAGCTTAAATGCCCAAGCACCTCAAGGGTTCAATTACCAAGCCACAGTAAGAAATGCTAGTGGAGATTTGGTAGTGAATCAAAATGTTAGCTTTAGTTTTAATGTTATTCAAGGTTCACAAGCTGCTGACCCTACTTACTCTGAAGACCATACATTATTAACGGATGATTTAGGACAAGTATCTCTGGTAATAGGACAAGGAAGTCCAACAACTGGTGTCTTTTCAGAAATTGATTGGTCTATTGGAAACTATTATTTAGCAATTGAGCTAGATACAGGCAACGGATTTGAGCCTATGGGAACTTCACAATTATTAAGTGTGCCATATGCTATGTATTCTAATAGCTCTGGATCATTACCTCAAGGGATGGAACAAGGAGATATATTAATATGGGACGCAACTCTTGCCGCTTGGACCGTAAGTAATAATTCCAATTCATCACCAACAACCATTACAACAATTCCAAGCAATGGGCTTACACAAGACAACCAAAATGATTATTTTACATTAACTGTTGGGTATGATATAGAGTCTGACGGTGGGTATTCAATTGAGCAAAAAGGGATTGTTTATGATATAACCCCAAATCCAACATTAGAGCAATCAACAGTTGTTGATGATGGATTGGGAATGGCTGGAAGTACCAACGTAATATTGGCTTTGGAGCAAAACAGTACTTATTATTACAGGGCATTTGCTAGAAATAGTCAAGGAACTGTTTACGGTGGTAGTTATTCAATTGACACTGTAGATTTTATTGATAATGATAATGACAATGATGGTGTCTTAAATGATATTGATGAATGTCTAAATTCACTTGCAGGAGATGTTGTGACAGAATTTGGCTGTACTGAACAGGAACAAATTGACAATCCTATTTATTTAGACCCCAATGGTATTACCGTAAAATGCAAACCATGGGCTGTTGTGGGTGATTATTATGAGCTAAATGGTTTAAATTATTTAATTGTAGATGACTCTAATTTTAATCCCCTTGGGAACTTTTTGCAATGTACATCCCTAGTCACTAATATGTCTAACACTTTTAATTATAATAGTAACCCTTATAACGGCATAGATGTGACCTCATGGGACACTAGCAGTGTGACTAATATGGAAAGAATGTTTTATAATAACTCAGCATTTAACCAAGATATTGGGAATTGGAATACAAGCAGTGTGACTAATATGTCTTATATGTTTCGTAATAGCTCAGTATTTAACCAAGATATAGGGGATTGGGATACTAGCAGTGTGATAAATATGGATCAGATGTTTTATGGTAACTCAGTATTTAACCAATATATAGGCAATTGGAATACAGGCAGTGTGACTAATAT